>Ga0308160_10001513_pt1 | contig 32183 bp, 30 predicted proteins | sample PhyFR1_FD_201036 | JGI IMG/M metagenome (GOLD analysis project Ga0308160, IMG submission 201036) | Phyllosphere microbial communities from UC Gill Tract Community Farm, Albany, California, United States - DLSLF.R1 | ecosystem: Host-associated > Plants > Phyllosphere > Unclassified | place: USA... | reverse complement strand
AAGAAACATGGCCTGCTGGCAATATTTTGAGTATAGTGCAAATTTGAGTAGTAGTTGAGTCATCACAACAAGTTATTTCGGTCTTCGTTTGCGGACAATGAGAGTGCCCGGCGGATCATTCAGGTCAGCCGGAGGTCCCAGGCAAAACTCCGCTATACAGTAGTTGCGGGCGCGGCGCGGGTGTTCAGCGTGTAGGAGACGTTGGCATGTCCTGGTCCCGCCCAATCATGGCGAGCTCATCGGAAGAGAGTACCCGTACCCCGCGTGCAGCAGGCACCGTTCGCACCATGGCAACAGCAACGGCAGCCGCGGCAACCGGCCTGTAGCGCCCCGGCAGCAAAGGCGAGACCAGCCTGCCGATCGGTGCGGCGATCCTTTCGCCCCAGCGCAGCGGCTGGTTCAAACTGCTCCGATCGCCGAGCAGGAGTGAAGGTTGCGCGATCACCAGTGCCGGAAACAGCGGTTTCAGCGCCGCCTCCAGCTCGCCTTTGACCCGGTTGTAGAACCCCCTTGATTGCGCATCCGCCCCGACGGCGCTGACCAGGCCGGCGCGCGTCGCCCCTGCGGCCGCGGCAAGCGTGGCCACGGCGAGGTTGGCTTCGAGGTCGACGGCCCGGAACGCCTGTTCGCTGCCCGCCACGCGGATCGTGGTGCCAAGCGCCAGGTAGACTTCATCGACGCGCGGCAAGGAGGGCAGCCGGGCGAAATCCACGATATGAACCTGCACCCGCGGATTGGATTGATCGAGCGCGCGCCGGCTCAGCACGTGAATCTCGGTGACCGCCTGATCGGTCAGCAGGGCGCGCAGGATCTCCCTGCCGACCAGGCCGGTGGCGCCGGCAAGCAAGACTTTGCGGGGAGCGAGATGGTCGGACATGGCCTAGCCCCGCGCAATCACCAGCAAGCCCGCCGCGATCAGGGCGGCTCCCGCCAGCTTGGCCGGCGTGATCGCCTCACCCAGTATCCACCAGGCCAGCAGCAGGGCCACTACCACGCTGCCCTTGTCGATCAGCGCCACGGTCGACACTTCGCCCTGCTTGATCGCCTTGTAGTAGAAAATCCAGGAGGCGGCGGTCGTCACGCCCGACAGGCCCAGCCAGAGGTAGTTTTTGCTGGTCAGCGCTTCGAACTGCGACATTGGCACGACCGCGGCGGCAAACAGCAGGACGAACACGAAGACGAAGCAGGTGCGGATCGCGAGCCCGAGGTCAGCGGAGATGCCGTCCAGCCCGAGCTTGGCGATCACCGAGGTGAAGCCGGCGAATGCCATCGATGCGAATGCATAGGCGATCCAGCGTTCCATGATCCTAGACTTTCGAAGGAGCAGGCTGGACGGGCCGGGTTTCGGTACCCGCACCGCGCGTCACATGCAGCATACGGCTCGGCGCCCGCACCTTCGCCGTATGCCAGACGCCCCGCGGCACCACGACGGCGCCGCTGCCGTTCAGGGCGATCGTGACGACGTTCGTGCCCTGCTCGAGCAGGAGGTCGACGGCGCCCGACAGCAGGTAGACGAATTCGTCGCCCTGCGGGTGCATCTCCCAGCTCGGCCAGTCCTCGGTGAACGCGAATTCGCTGACCAGCCAACCCTGGCCGTGTTGTGCCAGCTCGGATGCGGGCAGCTGCCAGAAGGTATCCGCCGGCAGCGCCAAGGCCTCGCCGTCGTCGGCAAGGCGGACGTAGGTGTGTTGGGGATGCAGGGGCATGAGGTCTCCGGTTGCAGGGTCGGGTACGTCCATCCTATCAGCCGATGGCGCAGGTACGAAAGCCCGCGAAGATGTCGTCCCGTTCGGGCGTATAGAAATTGCGGAAACGCGGGGAGCGCAGGCGCGGCGGCGTACCGAAGGACACGCCGCGCAAGGTCTGGCGCGTGCCGAACCAGGGCGCGGAATATTCGCGGTAGCGGTCGGCGCTGAAGCCGGGGTAGGGCAGGAAGGGCGAGGCCGTCCATTCCCACAGCTGGCCCCAGCGGAACCCGGGTTCGCCGGTCCAGGCGGCGAATTCCCATTCTTCCTCCAGCGGCAGGCGCCGTCCGGCCCAGTTGCAATAGGCCTGGGCTTCATACAGGCTCACGTGGCGCACCGGCGCGTCCGGTTCGAGCGCGTCGCTGCGTCCGAAGCGGACCTCATCCCAGCTGCCATCCTCATGCTGCCGCCAGTAGCGCGGCGCCATGCGCCCCGTTTGCGCCAGCCATGCGCGGCCCTCTTCGCTCCAGTACTGCGGCTTGGCGTAGCCGCCGGCGCGCACGAAGCCGAGATAGGCGGCGTTGGTGACCAGGCCGGCGTCGATCGTGAACGGCGCGACGCGGCAGGGCGCGGCCGGCCGCTCATTGTCGAACACGAAGCCGTGCGACTGCTCGCCGCCGCGCAGGAAGCTGCCGCCGGCGAAGGCGATTTCGCCGGCTGCCGGCGCCTCGGCCGGGAACGCTGCGGGCGCGGCCACGCCCAGCGTCTGCATGGTGTAGAGCAGGGCTTCGCCGTGCATGTCCTCGTGCGCCAGCGCCAGGCGGCAGGGATAGAGCGCGGTATCGTCCCCGGGTGTGTGCGCCAGCCGCTCGCGTATCGCCGCCAGAACGTCGCGGCCGTAGGTCTTGATCGCGTCGGGGCCGGGCAGGTCGAGTGTCCAGCGCGCGTCGTGACCCACCGTGTTCGAATCGAAGAGCGCGTCGCCGTGCGCCAGCAGCGATGGACCGCGGGCGTCGCCCGGCCGGCTGCTGCGCGCCTCGCGCAGGACGAACCATTCGGCGAACCAGGCGACATGCCCAAGTTCCCACAGCGGTGGGTTGAGGATCGCCAGGCGTGGTAGCTGCGCGGGCCGGTCATAGCCGGCTGCGGCCAGGGCGTCGAACAGGGCCAGCGTGTGGCGGCGCGCGTCCTGCAGGGCGGTGTCGAGGGCTGCCGCATCCATCCGGCGAAATCCACTGGGATCGTATTTCATGCGCCTATTTTACGGTGAATGCGTGTCCTTCCGTAGCGCTGGGAAATGGTTGATAAATACCGGAAATATATATTGATAAGTAACCGATTGTCGGAAAAATTTACAACTGATCGGTATCGATCCTTACTCATCCCGCATATGCCCCGTATTTACAATTGGCACAAGTATTGCTGCGTAGTCCACGCCAGCATTGGCAGACATTTAAAGGGAGAGAACCGTGTCAAAAACGAAAAGAATCGCCTGTGCCGCCGCGATTGCCTTGTCGGTCGCCGGACATGCAGCAGCTGACCCCATCGTCCTCACCTTCGAAGGAATCGCCGACCGCGCCTCGGTCAACGATTTCTATAACGGCGGCACGGATTCCAGCGGCAGGCGTGGCACCAATTACGGAATCAATTTCTCGAGCCTCAGCCTGGCCACGATCGACGCCGAAGCCGGCGGCACCGGCAACTTCGCCAACGAACCGTCGGCGAATACCGTCGTCGCTTTCCTGCAGGGGAATGCCGTGACGATGAACGTCGCGGCCGGCTTCGACACGGGCTTTTCCTTCTTCTACAGCAGCAAGGAAAACGGCTTCATCGACGTCTACGACGGCTTGAACGGGAGCGGGAACCTGCTCGCCTCGATCGAGCTCGACGACAATATCGACGCCTGCGCGGGCGATCCGACGGGAGAATATTGCCGCTGGACCCCGATCGGCGTCAGCTTCGCCGGCATCGCCCGTTCAGTCGACTTCCGCGGCGCCACCAACAACATCGGCTTCGACAACATCACGCTGGGCAGTTTTACGCCGGGCCTTCCCACCGTGCCCGAGCTGCCCGGCGATCCGGATGACCCCGGCAATCCCGGCGACCCGGGCACGCCAGGCAACCCGGCCGAGGTGCCGGAGCCCGCGACGCTGGCGCTGACGGCGCTCGGCCTGGCGGCAGTGTTGGCGCCGCGCCGCCGTCGCCAGGCGGTTTAAGATCGTCCTGCGTGCATGTGGGCCGGCCCCTGGCTCGCATGCCGCACAACAAATATTTGTACAAATACAGATTCCCGGCGAAAATCATGGATCGCCCGGCGTCCTGCAATCACAACACATTCCATGAAGCACTCCCACAATTGGCGCGACCGCATGCGCGTCGAATTCTCCGACTGGCAGCTCTGGTCGGGCCGCGCGGTCGTCGTCGCCCTGGCCGTACTGGCCGGCCTCTCCATCGTCGCCTTCACCTGGCTGTCGGAGCTCACGGCCGACCTGTTCGACATCATGCGCCTGGTCCTCTGGTGGAGCCCGCTTGTCTGGACGCCGCTGTGCACGGCCGGCCTGGTCTGGCTGACGCGCCGTTATGCCCCGGGCGCGGCCGGCTCCGGCATTCCGCAGGTGATGGCGGCGCTCGATCCGGCGCTCCCGCCCGAAAAGCGCGGGTTGTTCGTGTCGCTCAAGCTCAGCCTGGCGAAGGTCGGACTGACCGCGGGCGGCCTGCTGGCCGGCCTCTCGATCGGGCGCGAAGGCCCCTCGGTGCAGATCGCGGCCGGCGTCATGCTGCAGGCGCGGCGCCTGCTGCCGCGGCGCGCGCAGGTCCACGTCAACGTGCACGGCATGCTGGTGGCGGGCGGCGCGGCCGGCATCGCGGCGGCCTTCAACACGCCGCTGGCGGGTGTCATGTTCGCCATCGAGGAACTGGCGCGCGCGCCCGAACAGCGCAACAGTGGCCTGATCATCAGCGCGATCGTGCTGGGCGGCCTGGTCGCCGTCTCGGCGCACGGGAACGCCACCTATTTCGGCTTCATCCACATCGGCACGCTCGGCATGACCTTGCTGTTGCCCGGCCTGGTGGTGGCGCTGTGCACGGGCATCGCCGGCGGACTGTTCTCGCGCCTGATGATCGCCTCGACCGCCGGCACGGGCCTGGACTTCATGAGCCGCCTGCGCGCGCGCCGGCCCGTCGTGTTCGCGGGCGTGTGCGGCTTCGTCGTCGCCGTGATCGGCCTGGTCACAAGCGGCGCGACCTTCGGCTCGGGCTATGCGCCCACCAAATCCATGGTCGACGGCGTCGCCACCATGCCGATGCTGTACGCGCTCTTCAAATTCCTGGCCACCTGGCTGAGCACCTGGTCCGGCGTACCGGGCGGGATCTTCGCGCCTTCGCTGGCGATCGGCGCGGCGCTCGGCAACGACGTGGCCGTCGCCTTCTTCCAGACCCAGGCGCCGGCCCTGATCGCACTCGGCATGGTGGGCTTCCTGGCGGCCGCGACCCAGGCGCCGCTGACGGCCTTCATCATCGTGATGGAGATGGTGGACGGCCATGCCATGGTGCTGAGCCTGATGGCCTGCGCGCTGGTGGCCAGCATGATCGCGCGCATCATCAGTCCGCCGCTGTATCCGTCGTTGGCGCGCATGCAGCTGGGACGCGCCGGGATGGCGTGATGCGGCCTGGCGGCACCTCTGCTATGCTGAAAAGTCCTCGACAAGAACGGATCGTCATGACAGGAACAACGCATTCGCAGGCCGGCTTTACCGATCATTGGGTCACACAAGGGGAGGGCCGGCTCTTTGTCCGCACCTGGCAAGGCCGCGACGACACACTGGCCCCGATCGTCCTGCTGCACGACTCGCTCGGCAGCGTCGCCCTGTGGCGCGACTTTCCCGCGCGGCTGGCGGCAGGCACCGGACGCAGCGTCGTTGCCTACGACCGCCTCGGCTTCGGCGAATCCAGCCCGCGCACGGATGTCCTGACGACCTCGTTCATCGGCGACGAGGTGGCAAACGGCTTTACGGCGGTGCGCGAACAACTCGGCATTCGCCAGTTCGTCGTATTCGGCCACAGCGTCGGCGGCGCGATGGCGATCCACTGCGCGGCGCGCTACCCGGAGGCTTGCGAAGCCTTGGTCACTGAATCGGCGCAGGTCTTCGCGGAAGAGACGACCTTGGAGGGCATCCGCGTGGCGAAGGCGCAGTTCGCCGATCCCGAGCAGTTGGGCCGTCTGGAGAAGTACCACGGCAGCAAGGCGCAATGGGTGCTCGATGCCTGGACCGGCACCTGGCTGTCCGCGCCGTTCGCGTTATGGACGCTGCGCGAGGTACTGCCGCAGGTCGGTACGCCGACGCTGGCGATCCACGGCGGCGACGACGAATACGGGACGACCCTGCACCCGCGCCTGATTGCCGAATGGAGCAGGGCCGAGGTGCAGGTCGCGATCATGCAGGAGGCGCACCACCTGCCGCACCGCGAAGCGCCGGACCAGGTCGTCGCCCTGGTCCGTGACTTTCTCACGTCCCTGTAGACTGCGCGGCGCGGCCAGCCAGCAGCGCCACGCCGGCCGCGGTCACCAGCACCGCGGCGCTGGCGCCGAAGGTGGCGCGGTAGCCGAAGCCGTCGAACAGCAGTCCGCCCACGGTCGCGCCCAGCGCGATCGCCAGCTGTACCACCGCCACCATCAGCCCGCCGCCGGCTTCGGCATCCTGCGGCAGGGTTGTCGCGAGCCAGGTCCACCAGCCGACCGGGGCCGCCGTACCGACCAGGCCCCAGACCGCGAGCAGCAGGGCGGTAACAAAGGGCGAGGCGCCGAACAGCATCAGCGCGACACCGATCGCCGCCATCAGCAGCGGAATCGCCACCAGCGTCTTGTACAGGCCATCCTTGAGGAAGGCGCCGATCACGCTGGTGCCGATGAAGCCGGCCACGCCGATCACGAGCAGCATCAGCGAGGTCGTCGCCGCGCTCGCATGCGTCACCGTCTCGAGGAAGGGCCGCAGATAGGTGAACAGCGCGAACTGCCCCATGAAGAACAGGCTGACGCCGGCCATGCCGAGGGCGACCGCGGGCCGCTTGAGCAGGGTGAACACGTTGGCACCGCCTGGCGCGCGTTCGGCCGGCATGGCAGGCAGGCTGACCCACTTCCAGGCCAGCGCCAGCGCCGCCACCGGAATCAGGGCGAAGAAGGCGCCGCGCCAGCCGACGATCGAGCCGAGGAAGCTGCCCAGGGGCGCCGCCACCACGGTCGCCAGCGCGTTGCCGCCGTTGACGACGGCCAAGGCTTTGGGCACCTGCTCGCCCGGCACCAGGCGCATGGCGATCGCCGCCGACATCGACCAGAAGCCGCCGATGGCCACGCCGATGAAGGCGCGGCCCGCCATGAAGCTCCAGTAGTTCGGCGCAAAAGCGGCGACGCTGCCGGAGACGATCATCAGCAGTGTCAGCGCCAGCAGCAGGATCTTGCGATCGAGCCTGCCGGCCAGCCTGGCAAGCGACAGGCTGGTGGCGAGCGCGAAGGCGCCGGAGACGGCGATCGACTGCCCGGCCTGGCCTTCGCTGACGTGCAGGTCGGAGGCGATCGCCGTCAGCAGGCTGACGGGCATGAACTCGGAGGCGACCAGCACGAAGGCGCCCAGGGACAGCGCGAATACACCGCCCCACGCCGCCGGCAGATTGGTGCCGGCGGTGCTTGCAACAGGACTCTGCATCGTCTTACGCCGCAGCCAGGGTCGCGCTGTCGATCACGAAGCGGTATTTCACGTCGCCCTCGAGCATGCGCTCGTAGGCGGCGTTGATCTCGTCGGCCCGGATCATCTCGATGTCGGCGACGATGCCGTGCTCGGCGCAGAAGTCGAGCATCTCCTGGGTTTCCGGGATCCCGCCGATCATCGAGCCGGCCAGCGCGCGGCGCTTCATGATCAGGTTGAACACCTGCGGCGATGGATGCGGAGACGAGGGCGCGCCGACCAGCACCATGGTGCCGTCGCGCTTGAGCAGCGAGAGGTAGGCGTCGAGGTCGTGCGGCGCGGCAACCGTGTTGACGATCAGGTCGAGCTTCTTCGCCTGCGCCGCCATCGCATTGGCATCGCGCGAGACGACGACTTCATGCGCGCCCAGCGCTTCGGCATCCTGGCGCTTGCTTTCCGAGGTCGTGAAGGCGACCACGTGCGCGCCCATCGCACGGGCCAGCTTGATGCCCATGTGACCGAGGCCGCCGATGCCGACGATACCGACGGTCTTGCCGGGACCGGCATTCCAGTGGCGCAGTGGAGAGTAGGTGGTGATGCCGGCGCACAGCAGCGGGGCGACCGCGGCCAGCTGTTCTTCCGGATGGCTCACGCGCAGCACGAAGCGCTCGTGGACGACGATCTGTTCCGAGTAACCGCCCAGGGTGTGGCCGGGTGCGTCATTGGTGGCGCCGTTGTAGGTGCCGACCATGCCGTCGCAGTAGTTCTCGAGGCCGTCCTCGCAGTCGGCGCAGTGCCGGCAGCTGTCGACCATGCAGCCGATGCCGACCAGGTCGCCGACCTGGTACCTGGTGACGTGTTCGCCGATCGCCGAGACGCGGCCGACGATTTCGTGGCCCGGCACGCAGGGGAAGAGGGTGCCGGCCCATTCGGCGCGCACCGTGTGCAGGTCGGAGTGGCAGACGCCGCAATAGGCGATGTCGATCTGGACGTCATGGTGGCCCGGTGCGCGGCGGGTGATGTCCATCGATTCGAGGGGCTTGTCGGCGGCGTAGGCGCCGTAGGCTTTGACGGTCATGAATGTTTTCCTTAAAAGAGTTGCGCCACCGACGCGGACTAGGCGGACGTGGCGGGACAGGTCGCCATCTTAAGGGCAAAAGCGGGGGCAAAACGGGGCGGAAATTGCTTGGGCTTATGAATGCCATTCATGAATGGAGGTGGTTTTTCAGATCGTGTAGTACTGAATTGCGGTGAATTTGCGCAGCAGTATCAGCGTGCACCCGGTGCGGCGGGGCGTGATCGATCCCTTTAAACGTAACTAACCAACGGTGATGCTCGGTGTAAAAAACAGGCGAGCACGGCCCGAAGGCGAGGCGAGCAAGCGCTGGAATTACACGCACACCGAGGTAACCGGAGTCGGCGTGTCGCCTTTCTGGCGGTGCCGCTTGCATTCGGCTTTCCGGTAGGCGTCGACCTTTTTTGCCAGGGCTTTATGCACGAGGTTCACCTGATAACCCGGGATGATGGTATTGGTCAGCGTCAGCTCGCTGTCGCGCAGATCCCAGATGAAAATATTCGGCTTCTTGCCCGCCCCCATATCCTTGAGCGCGCGTGGCTTGCCGTATTTGTTCGTGAGCGATTGTTGAAGCTGGGAGATCTCGTCCTTGCTCAGCTCCTTGAACAGCGGCTTATCCCGCGAAAAGGTATTGCGCAGCTGTACCGATATTGCGTAGAGGACCTCGTCGACGAAGGCGTAGCGCACCACCGGCAGCCCTTCGAAATCGACACCCGCCACCGTGACCAGCACAACCTGCTCCAACCCGACCTGGCTCATCCCGTCCTTGCCGCTGCCGCCGCCGATCGCCAGGTTCCCAGCGCTGACGATACTGGCATCGCACGCGGTCCACATCTCGCGCGCTTCGGCGAGCGTGGTCTTGCTGATGACGGGCGCCGCGCATTCGCCGGCATGGGCGGGAAGCTGGATGCCGAGACAGGTCATGCCAAGCGTAAAAGCTGCGGCGGCGTGGCGGACAAGCGTGAAGCGGTTTGCAATCAGGCGCATCGGGTAGGCCTCGTCAGGTTGGCTCAAGTGATTGCCAGATCGTACGCCAGCTCGTAAGTTGTGTCACGACAACTTTTGCAAACCGCAGCCTGCGCGCCCGTCCGCGCGCGAGTCCGGCTCCCAGCGTGCCGGTCGGTTAAGATTGCAGAAAATGCCGTACCGGCTCGATTCGCTTTTCAACCACCAGACCCTACGATGAAACAACTGCTGTCCTCCTGCGCCCTCGGCCTGTCCCTGACCCTCACGCTGGCCCTCGCCGGCTGCGAACGCAACAAGGCCCCTGACGCGGCCGCGGCCGACACCGTCGCCATGCAAAAGATCGATACCGTGCCCGGCACCGGCAAGGAAGCGCTCGCCGGCACCACCGCCGTCGTCAATTACACGGGCTGGCTGTACGTGCCGGATGCGCCGCAGCAGCATGGCGCCCAGTTCGATTCCTCGATCGGGCGCGAACCCTTCAGCTTCCAGCTCGGCGCAGGCCAGGTCATCAAGGGCTGGGACGAGGGCGTGCAGGGCATGAAGGTGGGCGGCAAGCGCACCCTGATCGTGCCCGCAAGCATGGGCTACGGCGAAAGCGGCGCCGGCCCGATTCCGCCGAACGCCAACCTGGTCTTCGACGTCGAGCTGCTGGACGTACGCTAGGAAACACTGGCGCCGGAAAGCATGGCTTGACACCAGGCGTGGAACTTCATGTATTGTTATATACCGCGTTATATAAAAATACATGAAGGAGCGACAACGATGGATATCTTGCGAGACTACGGCGCCGTCTTCCTCGGCAGCCGCCTGAAACGGCTGGGCGAACGGATGCAGGCCGGCGCAGCCCGGGTCATCCTTGAAGCCGGGCTGCCCGTCCAGCCTGCCCACATGCCCTTGCTGGCCGCGCTGGACAAGCAGCCGATGACGATCGGACAGTTGGCGCAGGCCGTCGGTGTCAGCCAGCCCGGAGTGACGCGCGCGGTCGGCCAGCTGGTCGAACTGGGCCTGGCGCATTCGCAAACGGGGGACGACCAGCGCCTGCGCACGATCTCGCTCGCGCCCGCCGGCGAAGCGGCGATGGCGCGCGCCCGCCTGAAGGTGTTCCCGCAGGTCGGGGCCGCCGTCGGTACGCTGCTGCAGGACCGGCTCGATGCCTTCATGGCGCAGCTGGCCGAACTCGAAACCGCGCTGGAGGCGACGCCGATCGATGTCCTGGCCGCCCGATCGGGCCCGTCCCTCCTGACAATCCGGGAGTACAGCGACGAGCTGGCGCCGACCTTCCACGACATCAATGCCGAATGGATCACCGACATGTTCCGGCTCGAAGCGACCGACCGGGAAGTGCTGGAAAACCCGCGCGCGCACATCATCGACCGGGGCGGCGTGATCCTGTTCGCCGAAGCCGAGGGCCTCGGCATCGTCGGTACCTGCGCGCTGCAAAAGACCGGCGAACGCAGCTTCGAGCTGACCAAGATGGGCGTGCGGGCAAGCGCGCGCGGCCTGAAGGTCGGCGAGTTCCTCCTGCGTGCCATGATCGAACGCGCCATGCGGATCGGCGCCGAGCCGCTCTACCTGCTCACCAACACGAAATGCGCCGCAGGCATCCACCTGTACGAAAAGGCGGGTTTCCAGCACGACGCCGAGATCATGGCGCGCTACGGCGCCCGCTATGCGCGTTGCAACGTGGCGATGCGCTACGTGCCCGGCGCCGCCTGAGCATTCAAGCTTGCAGCGGACGAGAGCCGCGCCCGGCAGCGTCACGCACCCGGCAGCTGCCCCAGCACCGCCGCCACGATGCGGTCGCAGCGCTCCCCATCGAAGGAAAACGCCGAATCCACCGCGCGGTCGAAGTCGCGCGCCAGCGCCTCGCGCAGCAGGCCGCGCGCACGGAAGTACTGGCTGCGCACGGTGGCTTCGGGGATGCCGAGGATGGCCGACGTTTCCTGCACCGACAGGTCTTCCACGGCGCGCAGAATGAAGACGGTGCGCAGGTTGTCGGGCAGGGCGTCGATGCGCGCCTCGATCAGGCGCCGCGCCTCCGCCCGCAGGGCCGCGTCGTCCGGCGTCTCGGGTGCGTTGCGCTCGCTGCTCATGGCATCCTCCTCCTCGAGCTCGACGCCGGCCGCGCCCGGCACCAGCTCGATGATGTCGGCCCGGCGCCGTGTCTTGCGCAGGCGTCCGGTCGCTTCGTTGACGACGATGCGCGTGAGCCAGGTGGACAGACTCGCGTCGCCGCGAAAGCTCGCCATCTTGCGGTAGGCCAGCAGGTAGGATTCCTGCACGACGTCTTCGGCTTCGGCGTCGTCGCGCAGGATGCAGCGCGCAGTGCGGTAGAGCGCGCCGTTGTGGCGCCGCATCAGCACTTCGAAGGCGCCCGGATCGCCGGCCGCGACCATGCTGGCCAGGTCGAGGTCGGTTGCTTGCAAAGGGTCCGGCTTGCTGTGTGCTTTCATCGACGCTTCCTTCATTTCACCACCAGCGTGGCGGTCATCGTGCGGTGCAGCGTGCACAGGTAAGGGTAGGTGCCGGCCTTCGTGGCCTTGTAGCGCCAGCTGGCGCCGGCGGCGATCACGGGCGAGGCCGGGCCGCCTTTCACGGTTTCCGCCACGGCCGTGTGCGGCAACGGATCCTTGTTACGCCACACGACCGTGTCGCCGCGCTTCACCTCGACAGTTTGCGGGATAAAACGCATGCCGTCGATCAGGATCGTGTGTACGGCCGCGGCCGCCTGAAGCGGCGGGACGAGCGTGGCCAGCAGGGCGAGCGCGCAGCCCGCCCTTGTGGGATGGAAAACCACGGCCGCCGCCTTACTGCATCGATGCCTGCAGCTTCTTCGCGTGCTCCAGGTGGGCAACGAAAGCCGGGCGGGTCTTGACCAGCGTGTCCTTCAGCTCGGCGTTCTTGGCGTTCGGGATCAGGGTCTTGTCGAGCGCGTCGATCACGGTCTGGTGATACGTGACTTCATGGTCGATATAGGCCTTGTCGAACTCCTTGCCCTTGAGCGTCTTGAGCTTGGCGATGTTCTCGGCGCCGCCCGATTTCAGGCTCTTGCTGGTCTCGCTCTCCTGCGGCTTTACCTTCAGCTTTTTCACCAGCGCGCTCGCCTGCTTGTTGACGCCTGTGTGATCGGTCACCATCTGCTTGGCAAATGCCTTGACCTCCTTTTCCTTGGTGATTTTCTGCGCCAGCTTGCCGGCATCGATGTCGACTTGGTTGGCGGCAACGACGATGCCGGCGATCTGGGCATCGTCGGGCGCCGTCTGTGCCCAGGCGCTACCGGCCAGCGCGAACAGGCCGGCGAGGGTGGTGGACAAAAGCTTGCGGGAAAAGTGTGTCATGGTGTGCTCCTCTATCGGGTGGATGTTGTTCTTGCACCCCATTAGATGTCGCATCCCGCGTTTGCGTTGCAGGGATTTCATCTGTTCCCGCAGAAATTGGTAGGATGCACAACTATGACGACATCCGAACTCTTCCCCGGCTTCCGCCCCGAGCGCATCCAGGTTGCGCCCGGTATCGACATCCAGGCCATCGTTGGCGGCTCCGGCCCGCCCTTGCTGCTGCTGCACGGGCACCCGCAGACCCATGCGATCTGGCACCGCGTTGCGCCCGCGCTGGCCGGACGCTACACGGTCGTCGCCTGCGACCTGCGCGGCTATGGCGACTCCTCGAAGCCGGCGGGCGAGCCCGATCACGCCAACTACAGCAAGCGCGCCATGGCGCTGGACGCGCTGGCCGTGATGCGCGCGCTCGGCTTCGAGAGCTTCCGCGTACTGGCCCACGACCGCGGCGCCCGCGTCGCGCACCGCCTGGCTGCCGACCATCCGCAGGCCGTGCTCAAGATGGCGCTGCTCGACATCGCGCCCACGCTGGCCATGTATGCGCAGACCGGCGAAGACTTCGCGCGCGCCTACTGGCACTGGTTCTTCCTGATCCAGCCTTCTCCGCTGCCCGAGCGCCTGATCGAGGCCGACCCGGCCGCCTACGCCGTCGACGTCATGGGCCGCCGCAGCGGCGGCCTGAAGGTCTTCGATCCGCGCGCGCTGCGCGAGTACCAGCGCTGCCTGGCGCTGCCCGGCACCGCGCACGGCATCTGCGAAGACTACCGCGCCGCGGCCGGCATCGACCTCGAACACGACCGCGCCGACCGCGAGGCCGGCAAGCGCCTGGCCATGCCGCTGCTGGTGCTGTGGGGCGAGCAGGGCGTGGTGCACCGTTGCTTCGATCCGCTGAAGGAGTGGCGGGAAGTCGCAGACGATGTGCAAGGCGGCACGCTGCCTTGCGGGCACTACATCGCGGAAGAGGCGCCCGCGGCCTTGCTGGAGCGGGTGCTGCCCTTCCTGTCGGACTAGCCGCGTTCAACATTCGCGCCTCGGCTCGATCCATTGTTAATCGTGAGTTAATAATGGATTGAGCCAGGCATCGCCACGACGCTGCCGCCGCCCGGTACAGTGCATGCACGACATCACCTACCAGACGGAGACAGCAGCAATGAAAACCTATCAAATCGCAACCATCCCAGGCGACGGCATCGGCAAGGAAGTCGTTCCGGCAGGCCAGCAAGTGCTGGCGGCCCTGGCGGCCGGCAGCAACAGCTTCCAGTTCGCCTTCGAGGACTTCGACTGGGGCGGCGACTACTACCGCAAGCACGGCGTCATGATGCCGGCCAACGGCCTGGACGCGCTGCGCAACAAGGACGCGATCCTGTTCGGCTCGGCCGGCGACCCGGACATCGCCGATCACATCACCCTGTGGGGCCTGCGCCTGAAGATCTGCCAGGGCTTCGACCAGTACGCCAACGTGCGTCCGACCCGCATCCTGCCGGGCATCGACGGCCCGCTGAAGCGCTGCGCGCCGGAAGACCTGAACTGGGTCATCGTGCGCGAAAACTCGGAAGGCGAGTACTCGGGCGTGGGCGGCCGCGTGCACCAGGGCCATCCGATCGAGGCCGCCACCGACGTCAGCATGATGACCCGCGTCGGCGTCGAGCGCATCCTGCGCTTCGCCTTCAGGCTGGCCCAATCGCGTCCACGCAAGCTGCTGACCGTGATCACCAAGAGCAATGCCCAGCGCCACGCGATGGTGATGTGGGACGAGGTCGCGGTCGAAGTGTCGCGCGACTTCCCGGACGTGAAGTGGGACAAGGAACTGGTCGACGCCGCCACCGCGCGCATGGTCAACCGTCCGGCCACGCTCGACACCATCGTCGCCACCAACCTGCACGCCGACATCCTGTCCGACCTGGCCGCGGCGCTGGCCGGCAGCCTGGGCATCGCCCCGACCGGCAACATCGATCCGGAGCGCCGCTACCCGTCGATGTTCGAGCCGATCCACGGCTCCGCCTTCGACATCATGGGTAAAGGTTTGGCCAACCCGATCGGCACCTTCTGGTCGGTCGTGATGCTGCTCGAGCACCTGGGCGAATTCGAGGCCGCCAAGCAGGTGATGGCAGCGATCGAAAGCGTGACCAGCACCCCGTCGCTGCACACGCGCGACCTGGGCGGCGCGGCCACCACCGCGGAAGTCACGCAGGCCGTGTGCGACTTCCTGGGTGCCCGCCGCGAGCGCGCCGCAGCCTGAGAAGGTTTCATTTCACCGGTGCCGCCACGCGCGGCCCGGTCCTGCGCCAGTCCTGCGCAGCCGCATTACAAGTGCGCGTTTCCGACAAAACCACCTGCCGCAGAGCGGGAAGGGGACGCAGCAGACATCAAGGAGACATCATGTCAACCCGCATCTTCGGAAAACTGTATGTGCAGGTCCTGATCGGCGTGGTCGCCGGCGGCCTGCTCGGCTTCCTCTACCCCCAGCTCGGCACCGATCTCAAGCCGCTCGGCGACGTCTTCATCCGGCTGATCAAGATGGTGTTCGCACCGGTCATCTTCGCCATGGTGGTGCTGGGCATCGCACGCATGGAAAGCATGAAGGAACTGGGGCGCGTCGGTGTACGCGCCCTGATCTATTTCGAGGTCCTGTCGACCTTCGCGCTGCTGCTCGGCCTGGTCGTCGTCAACGTGTTCCAGCCGGGCGCCGGCATGAACGTCGATGCGAAAGCGCTCGATACCCACGCCATTTCCAACTACACGGCCGCCGCGGCGAAGTCCGGCGGCTTCGTCGAGTTCCTGCTGCACATGGTGCCGACCAGCGTGGTCGAGGCGCTGGCCAAGAACGACATCCTGCAGATCCTCGTGTTCGCCACCATGTTCGGTGTCGCCCTGTCGCACATGGGCCGCGCCGCCAAGCCGGTGGTCGACGTGCTGGAAGCCTTCAGCAACGCCATGTTCGTGGTGGTGCGGATGGTCATGCGCATCGCACCGATCGCCGCCTTCGGCGCGATCGCTTTCACGGTCGGCAAATACGGCCTCGGTTCGCTGCTCTCGCTGGGTCAGCTGATGGCCTGCATGTACCTGACCTGCGTCGCCTTCGTCTTCGTGGTCCTGAACGCGATCGCCCGCGCCTCGGGCTTCAGCCTGTGGAAGTTCCTCCGCTATATCAAGGACGAGATCTTCACCGTGCTCGGCACCAGCTCCTCGGAGTCGGTTGTCCCGCAGCTGATGCACAAGCTGGAGCACCTGGGTGTATCGAAGCCGGTGGTCGGCCTGGTGGTGCCGGCCGGCGTCACCTTCAACCCGGACGGCCAGTGCATCTACTACACGATGGCCGCGATCTTCATCGCCCAAGCCACCAACACGCCGCTGTCGCTGGTGGATCAACTGGTGATCATGGGCGTGCTGATGGTGACCTCGAAAGGCTCGGCCGGCGTCACCGGTTCCGGCTTCATCACGCTGGCCGCGACCCTGGCTTCGATGGGCAACATCCCGGTCGCGGGCATGGTGCTGCTGCTCGGCGTCGACCGCTTCATGTCCGAAGCCCGCGCCATTACCAACACCATCGGCAATGCGGTCGGCACCGTGGCGATCGCCAAGTGGGTGGGCGGCGTGGACAGCACCCGCATGCACCGCATCCTCGACGGCCACGAGGTGGCGCCGCTGGTCAAGCCGGCCGAAGAGTCGCCAGTGCCGGTCGAACTGAACGTGGTCGGCCTGCCCGGCGTTCACAAGGCCTCGGCTTGAGGGAGGGCGTGATGGACGGCGCACGCGCTTTTCTCGAGAGCCTGTTCAAAGCCGCGATCGCCGCGGCGCAGCCGGCCCTGTGCATTCCGGCCTTCTTGCCCGAGGCGCCGCGCGGCCGCCTGATCGTGATCGGCGCCGGCAAGGCCTCGGCCGAGATGGCGCGCGCCGTCGAGCGCAACTGGCCCGGACCACTCGAAGGACTGGTGGTCACGCGTTACGGCTACGCCGTACCCTGCGAACGGATCGAGATCGTCGAGGCGGCCCACCCGGTGCCGGACCAGGCCGGGCTGGATGCCGCCAAGCGCATGCTCGACCTGGTCGGCGGTTTGACGGCCGAGGACACGGTGCTGTGCCTGGTCTCGGGCGGCGGCTCCTCCCTGCTGCCCCTGCCGCTGCCCGGCATCACGCTCGAGGACAAGCAGGCCGTGAACCGCGCCTTGCTCGCATCGGGCGCCAGCATCGGCGAAATGAACTGCGTGCGGCGCCACCTGTCCGGCATCAAGGGCGGACGCCTGGCCGCCGCCTGCCATCCGGCGCAGGTGGTGACGCTCTTGATCTCCGACGTGCCCGGCGACGATCCGCGCGACATCGCTTCCGGTCCGACCGTGGCCGACGAGAGCACCTGCGCGGATGCCCTCGCCATCGTCGAGCGCTACGGCATCGCGCTTCCTGCCAACGTACGCGCGATCCTGGAGAGCGGCGCCGGCGAGTCGGTCAAGCCGGGCGATTCGCGCCTGGAAGGGCACACGGTGCACATGATCGCCACGCCGCAGATGGCGCTGCATGCCGCGGCCCGCGTCGCCGAGGAAGCCGGCGTCAAGCCTTACATCCTCGGCGACAGCATCGAAGGCGAGGCGCGCGAGGTCGGCAGGGTCATGGCCGGCATCGCCTTGCAGGCGGCGCGGCGCGGCCAGCCCTTTGCCGGTCCCTGCGTGCTGCTGTCCGGCGGCGAGACCACGGTCACGATCCGCGGCGAGGGCAGGGGCGGGCGCAACGTCGAGTTCCTGCTGTCGGCGGCGATTGCCCTGCGCGGCGAGCCGGGCGTGCACGGACTGGCCGGCGACACCGACGGCGTCGACGGCGTCGAAGAAATCGCCGGCGCCTACTTCTCTCCGGAGACCATCGCCCGCGCCTTCGCCGAGGGCATCCGTCCGCTCGCAAGCCTGGACCGCAACGATGGCCATGGCTTCTTCCAGGCCCTGGGCGATTCGGTCGTGACCGGGCCGACGCTCACCAACGTCAACGACTTCCGGGCCATCCTCATCAACCCCGCATTTGCAGGTACCCAGCATGAACCGTAATCGCAAGGCCAAGATCGTGGCCACCGTCGGCCCCGCCAGCAGCGACGCCGCCACCCTGGAAGCCATGTTCCGCGCCGGCGCGGACGTCTTCCGCCTGAACTTCAGCCACGGCAGCCACGAGGACCACAAGGCGCGTCTCGGCATCCTGCGCGGGCTGGAACACAGCCTGGGCCGTCCGATCGGCGTACTGCTCGACCTGCAGGGGCCGAAGCTGCGCATCGGCAGCTTCGCCGGCGGCGCGGTCACGCTGGAGCAGGGCGCCGCCTTCCGCCTGGACCTGCAGGCCGACCGGCCGGGCAACGTCGAGCGTGTCGCGCTGCCGCATCCGGAGATCTTCGCCGCGCTGGAAACGGGCGCGCGCCTGCTGCTCGACGACGGCCGCATCGAACTCCAGGTTGAGCGCTTCTCCCCCGAGCATGCCGACACGGTCGTGGTCAACGGCGGCGTGCTGTCCGACCGCAAGGGTGTCAACGTGCCGGGCGTGGTGGTGCCGATGTCGGCACTGACCGCGAAGGACCGGCGCGACCTCGATTTCGGCCTTTCGCTGGGCGTGGACTGGATCGCGCTTTCCTTCGTGCAGTGCGCCGAGGACATCATTGAAATCCGCGAGATCGTGCAGGGCCGCGCGGGCATCATCGCCAAGCTGGAAAAGCCGGCGGCCATCGCCCAGCTCGACGCCATCGTCGAAGCGGCCGATGCGGTGATGGTGGCCAGGGGCGACCTCGGCGTCGAGGTGCCGGCCGAACAGGTGCCGGCGATCCAGAAGCGCATCGTGCGCACCTGCCGCCGTCTCGGCAAGCCGGTGATCGTCGCGACCCAGATGCTCGAATCGATGGTGGCCGCGCCGGTGCCGACGCGCGCCGAAGCCTCCGACGTCGCGACCGCCGTGTATGACGGCGCCGACGCCGTGATGCTGTCGGCCGAATCGGCCTCGGGCCGCTTTCCGCTCGAAGCGGTCCGGATGATGAATAACATCATCGAGCAGACCGAGTCCGATCCGTATTACACTGAAAGCATCCACGCCGCCCAGAGTCCGGCCAGGGCCGGCATCGCCGACGCCATCGGCCTGGCCCTGCGCAACGTCGCCGACCTGCTGGATGTCGCGGCGACCGTCGCCTACACCAGTTCGGGTCACTCGGCACTGCGGGTGGCGCGCGAGCGTCCCAGGGCGCCGATCATCGGCATGACGCCGAAGCTGGCCACGGCGCGCCGCCTGGCACTGGCCTGGGGCGTGCATGCGGTGTTGATCCACGACGTGGCCTCGGTCACCGAGATGACGGAATTTGCCTGCGCCACGGCCGGACGCGAAGGACTGGCGCAGCCGGGACAGACGGTGGTGATCGCCGCCGGCATGCCCTTCGGGGCAGCCGGCACCACCAACCTGCTGCGGATCGCACGCTTGGGAGAATGATTCTGCCGTACCCGCAGGCTCGCCTGCATTGTCAATAAATGGGCATCTGCCCGCATAACAAGGGAGACACATGAAGAAGAACGTCATTGCAGGAGCCGTCCTGGCCCTGTGCGCCGCCGGCGCCTCGGCACAAACCGCGGTCGCAATCTACGGCATCGCCGATGCGGCCTTCGTCGCCGAGCGCGGCGGCGTCGCCGGGAACGCCAACAAGATCATCGGCGGCGCTGCCTCGGCATCGCGCATTGGCTTCCGCGGCACCGAAGACCTGGGCAACGGCATGTCGGCCCTGTTCACGCTGGAGACCGGCGTGCGCCTCGACACCGGCACACTCGATGCGGCCAACACCCTGTTCAACCGCCAGGCCTTCGTCGGCCTGAAGTCCCGTGCCGGCACGGTCACCCTCGGCCGCCAGTACACGCCATGGCATAACGTGCTGGCCCAGGTCGCCGACCCGTTCGCGACCGGCTATGCGGGCGGCTCGAAGAACCTGTTCCCGGATTCGGGCGCGAACGTCCGCACCAGCAATACGATCGTCTACAGCGCACCGACGACCTCGGGCTTCACGGGCCAGCTGGCCTACAGCCTGGGCGAACAGGTCGGCGATTCCACGGCCGGACGCCAGATCGGCGCGTCAATCGGCTACGCAAACGGGCCGCTGACCGTCAGCCTGGCCTACAACAACAAGAACAACGACGTCGCGGCGGCGCCGGGCGTCACCCCGGTCAACCGCGGCAGTGGGCGCAACACCATGCTGGCGGCGAACTATGACTTCAAGGTCCTCAAGGCCTATGCCGCCTTCAACGTCGACAAGGGCTTCAACAGCGCGCCGCTGGCCAACACCGGCAATCCGTTCGGCGGCGTGGCGCCGACCGCATCAACCGACGGCAACGAGATCCTGCTTGGCCTGTCGGCGCCGGTCGGCACCGGTACCGTGCTGGCCACGCTGATGCGCAAGGACGACAAGACCGCCTTCAACCAGGATGCCCGTTCCTGGGGCATCGGCTACGTGTATCCGCTGTCGAAGCGCTCCAACCTGTACACGGCCTACGGCAAGGTCGACAACCGCAACGGCGCCGGCTATACCGTCAACAACAACTCCGAGACGGGTAGCGGCGACAGCGCCTTCAACCTGGGCGTGCGCCACACCTTCTGATTGGGGTCACGCGGCCGTCGGCGTCTCGTTCGACGGCCACCTGGCCACTTCCTGTCCCACCGGCGTGGCCGAGGAAAAGGCGCCGGCCACGAAGTCCACAAACGAGCGCACCCGCGCCGCCGTCTGCAGCTGGTGCGGGTAGACCGCATAGATGTCCGCGCCCGGCGTCTCGTAGGGTGGGCTCCGCCCACGCGGTGATCGTTACAGGCTCCGATTTCGTGCTCGACGATCTCGCCAGCGTGTGTCACCGCGTGGGCGGAGCCCACCCTACGTTTCATGCGGCCGTCGACGCCTCGTTCGACGGCCACCTGGCCACTTCCTGTCCCACCGGCGTGGCCGAGGAAAAGGCGCTGGCCACGAAGTCCACAAAAGAGCGTACCCGCGCCGCCGTCTGCAACTGGTGCGGGTATACCGCGTAGATGTCCGCGCCGGGCGTCTCCCAGTTCGCCAGTACCTGGCGCAGGCGTCCGCTCTGCAGGTACTTCGCGACGTCCCACTCCGCCCGCATGATCAGCCCATGTCCCTCGAGCGCCCAGTTGACGGCGATCTCGCCGTCGTTGGTACTGAGCTCGCCGCGCACCTTCACCGTCTCCGTGCGCTGGCCGGAGCTCAGGTGCCAGATACCGTAGCCTTCGGCGCCCTGGCGGATGCCGATGCAGCTGTGGTGCGTCAGGTCGTTCGGCACGCGTGGGGTGCCATGGCGTTCGAGGTAGGCGGGCGCTGCGCAGATCAGGCGCCGGTTCGAGGCCAGGCGGCGCGCGATGACGCGCGTATCGGGCGGTTCGCCGAAGCGGATCCAGACGTCGCAGGCATCCTCGATCAGGGTCGGCGGGTTCACCGTCAGCTGCAACTGGACATGCACGTCCGGATAGCGCTTGTGGAAGGCCGAGATCAGGGGCGCGATATGGCTGCGGCCGAAACCGAGCGTGGCGTTGACCCGCAACAGGCCCTTGGGCGCAACGGCCGCACTGGTGATCATCTGCTCCATGTCCTCGATGTCGGCCAGGATGCGCCGCGAGTGTTCGAGGTAGATCTCGCCTTCGGCCGTCAGGCCGATGCGGCGCGTGGTCCGCTGCAGCAGGCGGGTGCCGAGGCGCGCCTCTATCTGCGACAGGCGCTTGCTGACGCCGGCGGTGGTGACGTTGAGTTCGCGTGCCGCGGCCGACAGGCTGCCGGCGCGCACCAGCAGGCTGAAGAAAGCCATCTCGGACTGGGCGTTGACGGGTGTGGACATTGTTAATCCAAGATTAATAATGGTTCAACTTTAGCGCCATATTTAAGTGCTCGCAAGCCGTATATTCGCTCATGACCCGGCAACCGGTTCACGACAGCGAATACCATAACAATTCAGGAGACGAGCATGCAACAGCACCCAACGCAAGTCCGGCGCACGGCGAAAGCCCTTGCGCTCGCAGTCTTACTCGGAAGCGGCGCCAGCGCGATGGCCCAGGCCTGGCCCGCCAGGAACATCACCATCGTCGTGCCTTTCGCGACCGGCGGCACCACCGACGCGATCGCGCGCACGCTGGGCCAGGAGTTGTCGAAGTCCCTGGGCCAGCCGGTCATCATCGAGAACAAGCCGGGCGCCGGCGCTACCATCGGCGCCGACTACGTCGCCAAGGCCAAGCCGGACGGCTACACGCTGCTGGTGGGCGCCGTCCACCATACGATTGCGACCAGCGTGTACAAGAAGCTGCCTTACGACTTCCAGCGTGACCTGGCGCCGGTGTCGACGGTCGCCATGGTGCCGAACGTACTGGTGGTGAACCCGAACGTCCCTGCGAAGAACGTCAGGGAGCTGGTGGCGCTGGCCAGGAAAACGCCGGGCAAGCTCACCTTCGGCTCGAACGGCAACGGCACCGGCCAGCACCTGATCGGCGCCCAGTTCAACATCGCCAGCGGGACCGACATCGTGCACGTGCCCTACAAGGGCAGCGGTCCGCTCACCATCGACCTGCTGGGCGGGCAGATCGACATGTCCTTCGACACGGTGACGCCGGTGCTGTCGCACATCCGCGCCGGCAAGCTGCGCGCGCTCGCGGTCACGACCATCAAGCGCTCGGCCGCGCTGCCCGACGTGCCGACCCTCGACGAGTCCGGCCTGAAGGGCTTCGACCAGGGCACCTGGTTCGGCGTGCTGGCGCCGGTGGCGACGCCGAAGGAGGTCGTGACACGCCTGAACACCGAGGTCGTGAACATCGTGAATTCGGCCGAATTCAAGAAGCGGATGGAAGAGATCGGCGCGGTCCCGGTCGGCAACAGCGCCGCGCAGATGGCCAGCCAGATCAAGACCGACACCGAGCGTTACGCGAAGCTGGTGAAGGATGCGAAGGTGACGGTGCAGTAGAGGTGGACTAAAAGCAGGCGTACGCCGTTTGGCGGCGGCGTCGGGTACAGTCGGCGGCATGCCCGACTCTCCAACATACCCGGCCACGCCCGACGGCCGCTACTTCGTGGTGAAAGGCCGCCTCTGGCGCACCAGTAACCCGGCGCTGCCGGATGCTGAGCGCCAGCACCTGGTCGGCCGGCTGATGCTCGCCCGGCGCCAGGTCGGCGCCGCCAAACGCGCCGGCAACCTCGTGGCCGAACGCGCCGCCCGCGCTGCCGTCGACGCGGCCAAGCGCGGCCTCGGCGAGCGCGGACCCGTCTGGTGGACGGACGGCGCGCCCGACTACAACCGCAAGCTCGCCGTCAACACACCCTACGCCGACTGGTACGCGGCGCTCCCCCAGGACTAGCTGCGCAGCGCCTGCACGGGACTCATGCGGATCGCCGCCGCCGTATGCTTCGCCGTCGCGCCGACCGCCGCGACCAGGGCCAGCGCCACGGCCGCCGCCAGCGGCCAGGCACCCAGTGGCGCGTGCTCGGCGAAGCCGTCCAGGTAGTAGCGGATCGCCAGCGCGGCCGCCGGCAGGCCGATCAGGCCCGCGACCGCCACCGTCAATCCAAATTCGCGGCCCAGGCGCCGCGCGATGGCGCCGTTGCTGGCGCCGTACAGCTTGCGGATCACGATCTCGCGCCGGCTGCGCTGCACCGTGTAGGCGGACAGCACGTAGATGCCAAAGGCGGCCAGGGCGAGGGCCACCAGGCTCGCCGCGCCGAGGATTTTGACCATGCGCAGGTCCTGGCGGTAGCTGTCGCCGAAGACGCTGGCGGCGCTACGCATGTACACCTTCCCGTTCGGGAAGTACTGGCGCCAGACCGGGCCGATGGCGTGGGCCAGCGCCTGCTGGTCGAGCTGTGTGCGCAGCGTGACGACGCTGTCGGCATCGGTCAGCGTGTAGACGATTGGTCCCGGGCGCTCGCGCATCGACTGGTGGCGCACGTCGGGCGCGACGCCGATGACGGTGAGGTCGGTGCCGTCCGGGCCAGGCGCGAAGGGGAGCTTGCCGATCGCCTCTTCGGCCGTGCGGTAGCCCAGCGCGCGCACCGCGGCCATGTTCAGCAGGGCGACGCGGCCGGTCGGCTGGTCGCGCTCCGCGCTGAACAGGCGGCCCGCGACGGGACGGATGCGGTACAGGTCGAAGAATTCCGGCGAGGCTCGCTTCATTTCCATGCGCATCTCGCCGCCACTCCGCAGGTTGAAGGCGCCGGTGATCTTGTTGGCGTCGCGCCCGATCGCTTCGGCCGAAATGGCCGCGCCCTCGATGCCCGGCACCCGTGCGACGGCGCGCGCGAAACCGGCGATCTGCTCCTCTTTCGCCAGCGGCATGTTCAGCAGCGTCAGTCCGCGCGGGTCGAATCCCGGATCGGCGTTGGTGGCATACCAGGTCTGCCAGCCAACGGCCACGGTGACGCCGGCCAGCGCCATCGCGGTGGCGAACTGCAGCACAGTGAGCGTGCGCCGCAGCCACAGGTTGCCGACCGTCTCGCTGTTGCTGTCGCGGCCTGCCAGCACGGTCGCGGCGCGCACCCGCAACGCCGTCCAGGCCGGCCAGGCGCCGGCCGCGAGGCCCGCCAGTACACCCGCCAGCCACGCCAGCGCCAGCCGGGCGGGCGTGAAGAAACCTTCGAGCTTGCGGTCGACCAGGTCGGCGAACAGCGGCAGCAGCAGCCAGGCGAGCACGATGCCGGCGCTGGTTGCCAGCAGGGCGACGAGCACCGACTCGGCCAGGAACTGGGCGGCCACGCGCGCGGCGCTGGCGCCCAGCACCTTGCGCATGCCGATCTCGCGCTGGCGCCGCAGCGTGCGCACGGTGGCGAGGTTGATCCAGTTGCTCATCGCCAGCGCCAGAATTAACAAGGCGACGCCGGCCAGCGCCAGCGTGCTGGCGCGCTGGCCGTAGTTGCGCTTGTCGCGGCCGCTGGCCAGGTCGGGGTCGAAGTAGGCGTCGGGCAGGGCGGCCAGGCGAATTTCGACGCCGGGGCCGGTGAGCGAGCGGCCCATGGGCCCTTTGCGCATGGACTGGTTCATGGGCGAGGCTTCGACCGCGTCCTGGAGCAGGGCGCCGAGCCGGGCCGGGTCGGCGCCCGCGCGCAGCTTCAGGAAGATCTGGCCGCGCTGCTGGCCCGCCGGGTGCAGGGTGCGGTCTTCCGGTTTCAGCGCCCGGCTGAGCGGCCCGCCGAGGGCTTCCCAGCGCACGGTGGTGTTGGCCGGCAGGTCAGGAATCACGGCCAGCACCTGCAGCACGTCGTCGCCGGCGCCCACGGTCTTGCCCAGCACCTCCGTGTGGCCGAACAGGCGCAGGGCTGTCTCGCGCGTCAGCACCAGGCCGTCAGGGCGGTTCAATGCCGCCTGCAGGTCGCCGCTCAAGGGCTTGATGCCGAAGATGGCGCCGAAACTCGGATCGACCGCGTACATCCTGACTTCGTGCAATTCATTGGCGGCGCGCAGCGGATGCTGGATCTGCTGCGCGTTGCTGGCCTGCTCGACGACGCCGCTGGCGAGCGCCGCGTCGCGCAGCATGAGGGTGGCGCGCGTGTTCCAGTCCGGGCGCGGGAAGAAGTTGATGCGCTGCTTGACCACATACACCCGCTCGCCGTCGGGCACGTGGCTGTTGTAGTTCAGGCAGTAGGCGACGAAGCCGAGCAGCAGGAAGCAGGCGGCGCAGGCCAGCGCCAGGCCGAGCACCGTGACGGCGGAATAGCCGGGTTCCTGCATCAGCTGGCGCCAGCCGATGCGCAGGTCGCGCGCGAAGTTGAATTCGACGAAGTTAAAGTTGATCTTCATGCCGCCCTCAGCGCGTCGACGACGATACGGCCATCGAGCAGGTTCAGCGTGCGCGATGCCTGGGCCGCATGGGCCGGGGAGTGGGTCACCATCACCACCGTCGTGCCCTCGAGGTTAATCGTGCGCAGCATGCGCATCACTTCGTCGCCGTGCGCCGTGTCGAGGTTACCGGTCGGTTCGTCGGCCAGCAGCAGGGCGGGGCCGGCCACCAGCGCCCGCGCGATCGCGACGCGCTGCTGCTGCCCGCCCGACAGCTGCGAGGGTTTATGACGCGCGCGGTGGGCGACGCCGAGCTTGTCCAGCATGGCGTTCACGCGCTCGCGCCGCTCGGCCGGCTTCATGCCGCTGTATTCGAGCGCCAGTTCGACGTTCTCGAACACATTCAACTCATCGATCAGGTTGAAACTCTGGAAGATGAAGCCGATGCGTCCGCGCCGCAGGCGGTTCAGGCGCGCCTCGCTCCATCCAGCCACGTTCTCGCCCTCGAACCAGTATTCGCCGGTGCTCGGCACGTCCAGCAGGCCGAGCAGGCCGAGGAGGGTCGACTTGCCGCAGCCCGAAGGGCCGGTGATGGCGACATATTCTCCGGCCTCGATCTCGAGGTCGATGCGGTCGAGGGCCGTGGTGTGGACTTCCCCCGCCACGTGGGTCTTGCTGATGCCTGAAAGCTTGAGCATGCCATTCCTTTTTTTTGGAGTAGAAGATTACTGCGAAATGCTGAGTGCGGTCGACTGTCCGAAGGCCGCATAGCTTGAAACGATGACTTGATCTCCGGGCCGCAGGCCTGCCAGCACCTCGACCTGGGCATTGCTGCGCCGGCCCGTGCGCACCGCGCGCCGTTCGGCTGTACGGCCATCGGGCCCGAGCACATAGACCCAGGCGCCGCCGCTGTCGCCGACCCAGGGGCCGGCAGGCAAGACCAGGGCGCGCGCGGGCTGGCCCAGGGTGAGCTGGGCGTCCAGGCTCTGGCCGGGGCGCAGCGAGGGCGGCTGCTTGCCGCTGAACCGCAGCTCCGCCAGGAAGCGGCCTTCCTTGATCTGCGGGTAGACGCTGGCAATCTGCACCGGATAGCGCCGGCCCTCGTGTTCGATCGAGCCGGGACGTCCGCTTGCCACGCGGTTCAGGTAGAACTCGTCGATGCGCGCCGCCAGCTTGAAGTGGCCCGGGTCGTCGATGCGGCCGACGTTCTTGCCGGTGACGATCGATTCGCCCACCTGCATGCGAAAGTCGGTCAGGCGGCCGGCCACGGGGGCGCGCACCACCAGCGCGTCGACGGTGGCCTGCACCAGCTGCAGGCCGGTATCGAGTCCGCCAATCGCTTTTTCCAGTTGCGACAGGGCCGGCGTGCGCACCTGGCTGTCGGCGGCGGCGCTGCGCTTCTCCAACGCGATGGCGCGCGCCTCCTTCTCGAACGCGTCACGCGATTCTTCCAGCGCCACCGGGGAGATGAAACCCTGCGCGGCCAGGCGCTCGTTGCGCGCGTGGCGCTTGCGCGCCTGTTCGAGATTGAAAGCCAGTTCGTCGAGGCGGCGCTGGCGCATGCTGCGGTCGCTCTCCTGGGCCAGGCGCAGGTTGGCGAGGTTGTAGAGCTGCTGCGCCTGTTCGGCCTGGCGCGCCAGCAGCTCCAGGTTGCGCTGCGGGTTCGCGATGCGAAACAGCAGCTGGCCCTTGTTGACGACGTCGCCGTCGCGCACGAAGACTTCCTCGATGCGCCCCGACTCGACCGAATCGAGGATCACGGAGTCGAGTGGTTCGGCGTTGGCGCGCACCACCAGCTCGTCGCGGAAGACGCCTTGCTGCACGGCGGCGATCTGCAGTTCGGCGCGCTCCACGCGCAGGCCGCGCGGGATCTGCTGCCAGAGAGTGGCGGCGAGGGACAGCAGCACGAGGGCGGCGGTGCCGCCCAGCAGAAGCTTCCTGCCGCGCTTGCGCGGAACGATGGTATCCATGGCGGCGCCGGTGGCAGGAGCGGGGATCGGTTTCAGGGACATGCGAGGCTCGGTGAATGATGACGAGGACTGTCATTGCAAGCGCCGTGCCATGCCGTTTTCGGGCCCGATTGCCGGCTTTGCGAGACGATCTGTCCACTCCCGAACAGGCCAGGTTTCCGTTTCCGGACAGGTGTGCGGCAAGCGGGCAAATGCCATTTCGCCAGCTAATCTTCGCTGCTAGAATGCCCCGGACTTCAACGCAGCACAGCCGCCCCATGGACCCGACCACCGCCCGCATCCTGATCCTCGACGACGACGCCGACGTGGCCTTCGCCGCGCGGATGCTGCTGCGCCGGCGCCATGGCGAGGTCACGGTACTGCACGACCCGGCGCGCCTGCCGGCGGCGCTGGCCGCGGGCGGCTTCGACGTGGTCCTGCTCGACCTGAACTTCACGCCGGGCCGCACCGACGGCGCCGAAGGCCTGGCCGTACTCGACCTCCTGCGCACACAGCCCCAGCCGCCCGCCGTGATCGCCCTGACGGCCTATGCCGACGTGCCGCTGGCGGTGGAAGCGCTCAAGCGCGGCGCGGACGACTTCATCACCAAGCCCTGGGACAATGCGCGCCTGCTGGCGGCCGTCGATGGCGCCCTGGCGCGCCGCAGGGAAGCGCCGCCGGCCGGCTCGATCCTGATGGGCGAGTCGACCGCGATGGCCGCGGTGCGCGCGATGGTGGCCGGCGTCGGCCCGACCGAGGCCAACGTGCTGGTGCTGGGCGAGAACGGCGTCGGCAAGGAACTGGTGGCACGCGCCATCCACCTCGCCTCGAAGCGCGCAGCAGCGCCGTTCCTCGCGGTGGACATGGGCGCGCTGCCGGAAGCGACCTTCGAGAGCGAGCTGTTCGGCCACCGCAAAGGCTCCTTTACCGATGCCAAGGCCGACCGCGACGGCCGCTTCCAGGCGGCGCGTGGCGGTACGCTGTTCCTCGATGAAGTGGGGAACATGCCTTTGCCGGCCCAGGCCAAGCTGCTGGCGGCGCTGGAGCGGCGCGAAGTCACGCCCTTGGGCGCCGACCGACCGCAGGCGGTCGACGTGCGCATCGTCAGCGCCACCAACCTCGACGAGGCGAGCCTGTTCGACCCGGCCGTGTTCCGTCCCGACCTGCTGTTTCGCCTGAATACGATCGTGATCCGGGTGCCGCCGCTGCGCGAACGGCGCGGCGACATCCCGGGCCTGCTGCGCCACTACCTGGCCCATTACGAGGCGCAGTACGCGCGGCCGGCGCGTCCGCTGGCCCCCAGCGCGCAGGCGGCGCTGCTGGAATGGCCCTGGCCCGGCAACGTGCGCGCGCTGCGCCATGCCTGCGAACGCGCTGTGATCCTCGCCGCCGGCGACAGCTACGCGTTCGCCGACTTCGGTCTGGTGGTGCCAGGCGCTGCACCAGCGCCGGCGCCGGTGCCGGAAGACCAGACCCTGGGCGAAGTCGAGCGCGGCGCGATCGCCGCCGCGCTGGCGCAGGCCAAGGGCAATATCAGCGAAGCGGCGCGGCGCCTTGGACTAAGCCGCGCCGCACTGTACCGCAAGCTCGAGAAGCATGGCCTCTAGGTGCGTGCTGCAACTGAAAGCCGCTGCGGCCATCCTCGCCCTGATGGCGCTGGCTGCAAGCGCCCAGGCCTGCGGCGACGCGCCACGCCTGCTGGTGCTATGCGCGCTGGCGGCGCTGGCGCCAGGCTGGGTGGTCTGGCATGCGCTGGTGCGGCTGGCACCGAGCGCCACCCAAGTGGCGGCGAGCGATCCGGTCCCGCTGCGCTCGTCGGCAGATGCGCTGGCGCTGGAGGCGCGCCTCGAACATGCGCCGGTCGCCCTGTTCCTGATCGAGGCCCGGGGCGAAGTCGCGCCCCTGAACGCCAACGCGCGCCAGTTCCTGGCGCCGGGGCGGGTACTCGATCGCAGCAAACTCTTCGCGCAGCTGGCCGCGCAGCCGGCGCAGGGACGCGCATTGCTTGCCTTCGATACCGAGCGCGGCCTTGAACGCGCCATGGTGGCGCTGTCCGCGCTCACGGTGCAGGGCAAGCCGCAGCGCGTCGCGGCGCTGCTGCCGGTCGAAAGCGAACTCGAATCGGAGACCCTGAACGCCTGGCGCCAGCTGGTGCAGGTGCTGACCCACGAGATCATGAATTCGCTGACCCCGGTGGCCTCGCTCTCCAGCACGGCGCAAGGCATGCTGCTCGAACTGCAGCCCCAGTTGGAGGGCGAGGCAGCGGCCGGCCTCGCGATGGACCTGACGATGGCGCTGGACGCCATCGCGCGCCGGGCGACGAGCCTGGCGGACTTCGTCGGCAGCTACCGCAGCCTGTCCGGCATGCTTGAACCGCGCCCCGAGCAGATCGACCTCGAGGCTTTGTTCGCGCGCCTGGCCCTGCTGGTCGAACCTGCCTGGCAGGTACGCGGCGGCGAGCTGCGCATGCTGGTGGAACCGGGCGCGCCGGTGCTGGTGGCCGATCCGGGCCAGATCGAGCAGGCCCTGATCAACCTCCTGAAGAATGCGCTCGAGGCGACCGCCGGCATGGCTGCTCCTAGCGCGACGGTGCACGCGCGCCTGGTGCGCGGCGCGCGCCTGCGCATCGAGGTCAGCGACAACGGTCCCGGCGTGCCGGAGGAACTGTTGCCGCATATCTTCACGCCCTTCTTCACGACCAGGAAGGGTGGGCGCGGCATCGGCCTGGCGCTGGTGCGCCAGCTGGTGCACGGCAACGGCGGCACCGTCCGCCACGTGCGGCCCGTGACGGGCGGTGCCCGCTTCGTGCTGAGTTTTTAAAAGTGAACTACAGCGGCGGCACCACGCCCGCGAACTGCAGCAGGTCGGCCATCCGGAAGTCGCCCGGATGGCTGGTCGGCAGCGTCGGACGCCACTGCGGCGCGGCGCGCAGGTAGGCGCCCGGATCTTCGCGCAGCAGGCCGACGAAGACCTCGCCGACGATGCGTCCGCCGACGGGGCCCAGGCGCAGGCCGTGCTCCATCACCTCGGCTTCCTTCAGGATGTAGAAGAACAGCGGGGTCGAGCTGGCCAGGGTGTTACGCGGGTCGAGCGCGTAGGGCGCCAGCTCGCTCAGCTGGCTGGGCGCGAGCACCGGCATGTGCATGGTGCGCGCGATCGCCTGGCCGGAGGGGATGCCGAAGTTGATGTGGCGCGAGAGCGTACGTGCGGGCAGCGACTGCACGCCGTCGTTCGGCAGGCCGGGAGAAGGCGCACGCGCGCCGGGCAGCTGCATCAGCGGCGAGGACAGCCTGGCGTCGATGCGCTTGTTCGGCCGCACGTTGCCGTCGCCGAAATCGAAGAAGGTCTGCCAGTCGACGAAGCGCCGCGCCGCCCGCTTGCCGCCGCGCAGGTCGTTCGGATCGGGCGCGGCCGGGTTCTCGGCGTCGTCGAAGATGAAGGCGAAGAAGGGCGCGCCGCCGGTCGGTCCGAAGTTGGCGCGGTAGCTGGGGCGCACCTGGGAGTGCCCGAATCGGTAGGCGGCGGCATTGAATTCGATGGGGATGCGCGGCATCTCATGGCCGTCGCCTGTGCGGAAGCGGTTCAGCGAGGCCTCCGGATGGTAGTACTTCAGGCCGTTGCGCAGGATGTCGTCGAGCTGCGCCTGGCCGATCGTCAGCGGCAGGAACTCGTGCAGGATGATCCACTGGTAATGCCAGGTCACCAGCCGGCGCGCGTCCGTGTACAGCTTCTGGGCGCTGGCGCCGCGATACGCCGGCTGCGCGGCCAGGTAGTCGGTGACGGCATTGTGGAAGGAGAGCAGGGCGACCTGCATCTGCGCGATCACGACGTTCTCGTCGTTGCGGCTTTCGGCGACGATGGCGTTGTTCTGGCGGTCGCGCGGCATGTCGAAGCGCACCGCGCCATGGCGCGAGACGGCTTCGGAACCGGGTATCCGTTCGAGACGGAACTTGATGCGTCCCGAGCTGCTGTCGTAGAGTTCGGGCGAGCCCATCGGCCCGTTGCCGTAGACCGAGTCGAGGTCGAAGGCGGCCGTGCGGAAGTTCACGGTTGCCATCGGGTTCGCGTTCGCGTTCAGGATCGACTTGCGGTCGAAGGTGACGTCGTGGTCGAGGAACTGGCCGAGGAAGGTCATGCCGGCGGTCATGTTCGGATTGTCCGGGTTGTTCGGGCTGAACACGGACGGATTCAGGATCGACTGGATCGGGTCGGTGAGATTGTCGCCGGCGTCGATCAGGTCGTTGCGCGCCCCCACGCGCTGCATCGCCGCGCGCGCCGCGGCGGTTTGCGGCGCGAACGAGGGCAGGTCGGGGTACATACGGGTGAAAACATTGTCGGGATGGGGCGCACGGGCGGGCTGGCGCGCCGTGACGGTATCCGCTCCAGCGGAATGGACGAACAAACAGAATCCCAATGGCGCAAGCGCCGGCAGAACATGCTTTCTCATCTGTTACTCCTGGAAGATACGAAAAATCAACGCGCGTGGACACGGCCGGCAATTCCTAGCTTGGGATACTGTTCAGATGCGTGCCGCCACCAAGGGCTGCAGCGAGGTGAAGAACCGAGGGAATAGCAAAACGGATACTGACGCTGAAAAACGTTGAAGGCCTCAGTATCGATCGGGAAAGTCGAATGTCAAGCAAGGTCAGGCACGCGTAATTCGCGGCTGCGGCTGCTTCGACGGGACGGGAATTGATGAGGTAAAGCCTGGTGAGTCGTAGGGTGGGCGCCCCGTGCCCACCATGCTTC
>Ga0308160_10001511_pt1 | contig 32221 bp, 30 predicted proteins | sample PhyFR1_FD_201036 | JGI IMG/M metagenome (GOLD analysis project Ga0308160, IMG submission 201036) | Phyllosphere microbial communities from UC Gill Tract Community Farm, Albany, California, United States - DLSLF.R1 | ecosystem: Host-associated > Plants > Phyllosphere > Unclassified | place: USA... | reverse complement strand
CCCGATCAGCTCCAATTCTTCTCAAAGGCATCGCAGTAGGCTCAGGAAGGCTATAGAGGTGGGTAGAATCGACCATGGGGAAGACCAAGAGCGACAGTGTGCAATCTTCTGCGAATCCGCCAACTCCAGCTCCCCCAGTTCGACGCAAGGCCAACATAGTCAAATCTGGCAACGCAGGATCCACCAAACCTCCTTTAGAACCAGGTCAAGCCCCGCCATTGTTTCCGACGGGCTACAAGACGCCTCTATCGTTACTTTCGGAAAGATGTCAAAAGAATGGATGGGAGAGGCCCACAGTCGATCCAAAGAGAGGGACCACACCTGGGAGTTGGACAGCGAGTGTCACACTCAAGAGGAAACATCCAAAGAGTGGAGATTACGAGACAGTCTACATGAAACCACCTCCTCCTCCTTCTCCGATCGCTGTAGAGAAGCCAAATGCAATGGAAGCAAAGTTAGCACCTTCTCTCTCTCTACTCCTCCACATAAAGGATGACGTCTGACTCTCAAAGTGCGCAGACACTGGGCTTCAGTCTACGCCATGTATCGATTCTCGAACAATCTTCGACTGAATCTACAGCTTCCTCCTCAAGTTCGAGACTACTATTCGGCACTCGAGAAGGAGAAAGCTGCTTCGACACCCAACAAGACCTGGTTATGGAGTTTGACCCCTTTCGAAACCGCGGCGGCAGCTCCTCCTCCTCCTTCCTCTTCCCATCAATCTTCGCAACCTCCCTCCGGCTCTACTTCTCGCGCTTCGACCTCCGAAGCCGGCTCAGCTTCTACCTCTCGATCTGCCACCCCTTCCAAACTCGCTCGACTCGGCCTCGTCCCTTCCCAGCAACCCGTCGTTCGACCTCTCACAAAATCCTGGTCTGAAGCGCCCGAAGTTCGAATGCCGACTTCCCTTCGAGACCTCGTCGAACGAACTGTTCGAGATGCTCTACCTCCCGATACCGGAAATGGAGACTCCCAAAACGATCATTCAGAAGAAACCGACGTACCTCATACTTCCGAAGAACTCGCACTCGAATCCGAACTTGTCGCTACTGGGTTCCGTATTGGACATGTACGGAGAGCGCTCAACCTCTCTAGATCGACCCGAACCCCTGACGAAACCATACGGAATTCAGTCTTCTCCCATCTTCATCTCATCGTCCCAGAATCAGATCTACCTCAGTCGTTCAAGAGCTCGAAACCAGCAGACGCTACGATCCGGAACGCGACTGCCAAAGACTCGACGGAGTTGGGCAGAGTATGGAAAGCAGAGAAGATCGCGAGGGATGTCGGAACACCAGTGGAATGGGTCGAAGGAGTCATGAAGCTCGAGGGAGTCGATGAATCGGAAGAGAAAGTACTCGACGTGTTGGTGCGGAGATTGATGGGATCTGAGGCGAGTGAAGCGGGCTTATCAGAAGCGAATCTCGTCGAAGGGTGGAAGAATCGAGATGATTTGAGCGAGTCGGAAGTTGAAGAGCTGAGGGAACGAAGAAGTGACGAATTGATGGGATTGGAGGGGATCTTTGGGTCCAGGTTCCGAAGAATTGCGAACGGACAAGGTTGCGAAATTCTCATTCCTTCACCTGGTGCCGATCATGTTACGCTCAAGATCGTTCTTCATCGAAGCTCGCTCTACCCTTCCCCTACTCTCGAAGAAGACCCTTCACAACTGCCTCATCTCCCGACTTTCTTCGTTCATTCTCCAACTTTACCTCCCTACATCCGCCTTCACCTCCTTTCGCTCCTCGCCCGTCAATTCCTCCCTTCGTCAACAGAACACGGCGAGACTTGGATGGAACTCGTTCGATCAGGCTACGGTGGCGTCGTCGGAGAAATGGTCGCTTACTTGGAGGAGAATGTTCGTCAAGCTATCGAAAATCCTCCTGATGAACGATCCGTCCTCGCTCGTCTCAACGTCGCCTCTACTTCAAGTTCTACAACCATCGATTCCTCTTCTCGCACGACGAAACAAACACAAGTTCAGCAAACACGGCGAGCTCGAAGAGAACCGACAGCAGCAGAACACGCGTCGATCAAGGCTGATTTCGAACGACTATGCGAGACTCAAGGGTACAAAAAGATGTTGGAACAGAGGAAGCGATTGCCTGCATGGTCGATGAAGGAGAAGATAGTCAACTTGATCAAGAAGCAACGAGTGGTGATCGTGTGTGGAGAAACCGGTTCTGGAAAAACTACTCAAGGTGAGTCTTGCCTTTACTTTCGCCCGAGTCATGCACTGATTGATCTTGATCCAGTCCCCGCTTTCGTACTGGAGGATGCTATCCTCAATTCGATAGGAGCTTCAACATCGATCGTAGTCACTCAACCTCGACGAGTTTCTGCCATTGGTGTCGCTTCTCGAGTCGCGAATGAACGTTGCGAAGATGTCAACTCGAACACGAACCGAGGCCTTGTCGGTTATGCGATTCGAGGAGAAAGGAAAGCGAGCCGGGAGTGTCGAGCGTTGTTCTGCACAACGGGAGTCATTCTTGCGAGACTGAGTCGAGGAGGTGATCCTGATCTAGATGGCGTCAGCCATATCTTCATCGATGAGGTGAGTTCTATCAGTGAACTCGATCCAAGGGAGTAGACTAATCTTTTCGATTCCATAGGTGCACGAGCGAAGTGTAGATTCCGATTTCTTGCTTCTCGAGCTTCGAGACATCCTTGTCAGGAACCCGAAGATCAAGGTCATTCTTGTGAGCTAATATCTTTTCCTTCTGTTGTTACGCTCGATGCTGAGTTGGCAACTCTGTGCAGATGTCAGCGACGATCAACCAGAAACAGTTCTCGGATTACTTCAGTGGTGCCCCTGTGATCGAGATTCCAGGGTACGAAACGCACTCTCAATAAGAAATATCGCAGTGACTGACGGAAACACGCTCACAGATTCACACATCCTGTTCAAGATCATTACCTCGAGTCATATCTTCCGACTCTCATCTCTTCCTACAAGTTACAAGCTACCGCCAAGCCCGCTCGGAAAGCCACACAAGCACAAATTGATCGTATGCATAGCAGCTTCATCGAAGAAGGCGTTTCGGAGCGAGATGTCAAATCTCTCGGTACTCTCGAGAACCTCTCCCGAGCAGAGAAGATCGACTTCAACGTCGTCGGAGCCACGGTTGGTTGCACTCTCACTCTTGCCCTCGTATCGCTCAGCGCAAACGATGTGCCGAGCACTGACGCTTTCTACTTCGATAGGTCGCTTACTGCCTCGACAGATCGCAAGATGTCGGAGGCGACGTTCTCGTTTTCGTCAGCGGAGTCATGGAAATCTCGCAGAGTATCGCCGCTATTCGAGCAGCCGTCTCTTCCTCCATGTCAAATTCGCTCCTCGTTCTTCCCTTGCACGCCAACTTGACGACTGCCGAGCAAACTCTCGTTTTCCGCCCTACACCCCCCGGGAAGCGGAAAGTCGTGGTCGCCACGAACGTAGCAGAGACCTCTATCACAATTGATGGTATCGTTTACGTCGTCGATTCTGGTCGAGTCAAGGAGAATACTTTCGATGCGGAAACAGGTGTGACGAGATTGGTCGAACAATGGACGAGTCGAGCTTCAGGACGACAGAGAAGGGGTAGGGCTGGTCGAACAAGACCTGGAGAATGCTTCAGTAAGTTACGAAGAACCGCTTACGAAGAATCGAAACTGACTTTGTGAAATTTGCCGACAGAACTATTCACTCGTTACGTCGACACAAACTCGATGGCCGCTCAACCGCTTCCCGAAATCAAGCGTACTCCTCTCGAATCTCTCCTCCTCCAGATCAAGTCGACTCGACCAGATGCAGATGTTCGTGATTATCTTTCGAAAGCGCTCGATCCACCGCAAGTGAAGGCGATCGAGACGGCCTGGGCGACTCTTCGTTTACTCGGAGCCGTCGAAGTCAAGGAGGCAAAGAACGAACTGTCTGCCAAATTGACTCCTCTCGGTTGCCATCTCGCTATGATTCCGGTGGATCTTCGACTCGCAAAGGTGAGTTCGCTCTACTCCGTACTTGCCCTCGATTTAAGCCACGGGCTGATGGCTTTCTTTCTCTCGCTTCGGCAGATGCTCGTGCTCGCTGCCATCTTCCGTTGCCTAGATCCTGTACGTTCCTCTCGTATGTCCGCCCTGAGTGCCATGCTTGCTCACGCTCATTGACGATCCGACTGTGTTTCTTTTCTATCAGATTCTCACAATAGTTGCGCTTCTCTCGAGCAAGCCCTTCTTCCTGAATCCGCAAGAGAAGAGGGAAGAGTCGAAAAAGTAAGCTCTGAGCAAACTCCATCAATGGAATCTCGCTAATCGTTCTGATCCGGCAGAGCTCGACAATCGTTCTACACGAGTCGTTCCGACTTACTCAGTGACGCGAAAGCTTTCGAAGCTTGCCTGTCCGCCAAGAAAGACGGTTCGGCAGCTTTGCGACATTTCCTCGACGAGGTCAGCTTCTCCGTTACCATTTTCGACTTTCTTCGGAAGCTGATGCCGAAGCCTCTACAGAACTATATCTCACCCTCGACCTTCCGAGATGTGTTGTCACTGCGCAACGATTACCTCTCAGCTCTCGCCTCCGTCGGATTCATTCCAATTCATTGCTCGGCCTCGGATCCCGCATTCAACGACAACAGTCAGAACGAGAACCTACTCAAGGCGATCATTTACGCTGGAACAGCTCGGCTCGTCAAGGTCAAGCTTCCAAAAGCGGTTTTCGACAAGGGAATTGGAGGAGCTATCGAACGAGAACGAGAGAGTCGTGAAGTCAAGTTCTACGAGAAGGAGGAAGGTACGCGCACTTGATACTATCTTCGAGGCGTCAACGTCGCTGATGAAATGTTGAGCTGATCTAGGACGAGTTTTCCTACATCCGACTTCTCTGCTCTTCTCCGAAACCCGTTTCGCGACTCCCTTCGCTACCTACTTCAACAAGCACGTTACGACGAAACCTTTCCTACGAGATGCTACAGAGGTGTGTCGGGGGTCTCACATCAGCAGCTTCGAAACACGCTGATTCTCTTGTCTTCTTCCGCAGGTTCCGCTCTATGCTGTTCTCCTGTTCTCGCCTGGCCACGTCACGATGGAGCTCGAACGAGGAGTCACTGTTCATCTCTCAGCGGATGAATGGGTTCACATGCGAGCTTGGCCTCGTATCGGTGTTCTCGTTAATGGATTGCGAAAACTCTTTGACAACGAACTCGAATCGGAACTCGAGCAACCTGGTTTCGGAGGTACGTCTCCTGCCAATCCGCCGTGTGTAACTCTAACTGACGCTACCTCTCTCCAACTTGATAGGACCGGTGAGCTCTGCGGTTGAAGCCATGTTGGAATGCATTTCTAGAGATGGGTCATTGCACTAGATTTTCTCGGATTCGGATAGATGTTGTAACATGTACTCATTGCGTCCCAGTCGTCAAAACGAAGCTCTGATTTGGTTGCGAAATCGATGTCTCGAATAATTATCGAAGGGAGAGCGAAAAAACTTTGGAGAGAGTTTGTTGCTCCCACCAAGTCGTCCACCTCCACTCCTCCTACACACCATGGTCTCTCACCTTCTCTCAGGTCTCGTCTCGGGCTCTTTCCAAACCCCTGCCCTTCCTACTCTCTCTCTCGGAGGTGTCTCTGCTTCGGTCGTCGATGGTGCGTTTCACTTCTCACAATTCCCAACCTCACTCATCCAAACGACTTACTGACTCTTCGCAAATGCATTAGACGCCAAGGCTAAGGCTGAGCAACTCAAGTCTGAGGCTTCCAACGCTGCTTCCGTACGTTTCACTCATTTCTTTTTCCCTTTTTCCCTCGGCTCGTGTCGGAGTCCTCCTCTGTCTCCTGCTTCCGGTCATTCGCTGATTGTATTCTGTGTATATCCATGATATATAGAAGGCTGGAGACAAGCTCGCTGGTGCCAAGTCTGCCGTCAAGGATGGTGAGTGGAAACCTTTTCCAATCTGACAACTCCGCATTTTCAAGTTTCGATTTCTGATCCAACTTGAATCGACGTGAAACAGAGGCTGCCCGTGCTGGATCCAAGGTCAACCCTAAGGCTATCGAGCTCTACTCTGGCAAATACTACGCCGCTTGCACTCTCGGTGGTGTCCTCGCTTGCGGAACTACCCACGCCTTTGTCACTCCTCTCGATCTCGTCAAGTGCCGAAAGCAGGTACGTTGAACTACTTCGGACATCTAGCGACCATGGAGCTGACGTAGAGCTGGCAAATACAGGTTGACAAGAACCTTTACAAGTCAAACACTGACGGATGGAAGAAGATCATGGCTACTGAGGGTGGATTCAGGGGTCTCTAGTACGTCTTGTACTGCTCTCTGTCACTTATGACGTTGTTGATGGAGATCCGCCGTTGTTTAGCACCGGTTTCGGTCCTACTTTGATCGGTTACTCGATGCAAGGAGCCGCCAAGTACGGTTTCTACGAGTACTTCAAGAAGACCTACGCCGACATGGCCGGCCCCGAAAACGCCGTCAAGTACAAGTCGCTCATCTTCCTTGCCGGTTCCGCCTCTGCTGAATTCCTCGCCGATATCGCCCTCGTCCCCATGGAGACCGTCAAGGTCCGCATGCAAACCACCTTCCCTCCTTTCGCCAACTCTGCTGTCTCCGGTATCAACAAGGTCGTCGCCGCTGAAGGTGTTGGAGCGTACGTGAATGATCTGGGTTAACAACAACCGAAAGGAAAGTTGACGATTTTTGGCAAACAGTCTCTACAAGTCCCTTCCTTCCCTCTGGTCTCGTCAAATTCCCTACACCATGATGAAGTTGTACGTAACAACTTTCTCTCTCTATTCCTCCTCTGCTGGTTCCGATAAAACTGACGTCGATCTTTGACTTTTTGTTCAGCTGGTCCTTCGAAGCTACCGTCGCCGCTATCTACGATTTCATTGGCAAGCCCAAGGCTACTTACAACAAGGTTGAGCAACTCGGTGTCTCCGCTGCTGCTGGGTGAGTTCAATTTCACCGACACTATGGTCACTTTTTCCGACACCATGGTAATTTTTTAGACTGACTTTCTAATCCCTGTTTCCTCTTCAGTTACATTGCTGGTGTCTTCTGCGCTGTCGTCTCTCACCCTGCCGACACGATGGTCTCCAAGGGAAGTGGATTCATACTCTTCTCATAACCTAGAAGTTTGATCTAACTTTTTAACTTCCGAATGTTTAGCTCAACGCCCCTCTCAAGGCCGGTCAAACCAAGCCTACCGTCGGTTCCATCTATTCCGAGATCGGTTTCCCCGGACTCTGGGCCGGTCTCGGTACCCGTATCTTCATGATCGGTACCCTCACCGCTCTTCAATGGCTCATCTACGACTCCTTCAAGGGTTAGTCTCATTCTCTCTCTACCTGCTCCTATATCTGACTGACCCCATTCCAACGTGCTGTAGTCGCCGTCGGTCTCCCTACCACCGGTGCTGCCCCCGAGAAGAAGTAAACGGTCAACATTCAGTCTCCCTCGAACCCCTTCTTTATCCGATAGATTTACCTACCTCCTCCTCCTCTTCCCTCGACTACTACTATTCATCTTCTTGCACTTGCTTTTTACCCCTCTGCTCTTTACGCTATCATTTGTTCTTTGCTGTGAAAACAAAATCGTCTACTCGACCTTTCATCTTCAACTCTCGCGTCACTACCAGGAGCAGGTTTCGGGCGTTCTCGTGTGCTCGACGTAGATCGGATACGGTTGAGGTCTAGCACCACGATGCTCGCACAGAGAACGCAAGCCATTCGAAACGTACGGAAAAGCGAAAGTTTCGCAAACATCTGGAAAGTCTTCGATCGCAACGATTTTGCTAATCTCGAGCAGAGCAGTTGCTGATTACTGTAGCTTCCGTCTGACGGTCTTTCAGCCTTTTTGTTGGGTTGTATCTGCCCTCCTTCCCTCGAGAAAGTTGAGCGATTCGTCTCTTTTCCTCCTTCCTCCCTCACTCTCGACTCGAAACCCTCTCCCTCACTCCGAATCAATCACGATACTGCAGGAAGATTGCTAGATGCTCACTCGCATCGTCAAGACGACCACCTCTGTCGACTTTCAGCTTCATCTTCGAGCAGAGACGCCTCCGCTTCTACGGCTCAGTTAGTCGAACAGAGGAGACAGGTAGGATACTATAAGCTCAAGAATACTCTCGCGACCGTCTCCACATCTCTGTGAAACGAAGTCGTCAACGAATTTTTGATCAAACTCCTCGACCTCTCGACAACAAGGCTACTGCGTTGAACTCGTTAAGAACGTTCCTCATCGAAGTACGTATACTCACGACTCAAGCGAAACTCGTCAATCCAGGGTTCAAGACGGTCATTTTCGAATTCCAGCAATCGTCGACTTTCAGCTTACCTCTGTCTACTTCCTCTCTGTCCTCTCAGCCCAACCCGCTAGCACGCTACTGGCTCTAGGCAGCCCCATACAAGGCTATACAAATGAGCTAGACACGTGACTACCAGAACGAGGCCAGGAGAGATGAAGTAGGAAGATTCCTCAAGATCAACTTCAAGATCAAGAGGTCACGCTTTCAACATCAAGCTTTCACTCGAAAAGCCGACGACTCTCTAATGGTAAGACTACTCGTTGAAGTCGAAAAGTCACGCTCCCAATCTCGATCCAGCTCAAGGTCGAATTCTCGTGTTTCGAAGAACAAAGAGAGCTCTCGTCAAGCTCCGCTTCCTCCCTCGCTGAAATGCCTACTCCCTCCTCGAGGGATACCTCAGACGCTTCAAACGCCAGCTTGATCCACCCATGAGACGCTCTTCTCCTCTCGAAATCCCATTCGAATCTGCTTGGTTCTTTCGCAAAGTCGACAAGATCGCTCGACTTTCTCCTCGACACCTACTCACAGACGCACCTTCTCTGTCGATTCAGCTGAGTGTAATATCGTCGTTGTCGTCGTCGCTGATGATTCAAGTCGACGAGAGTGAGATTTGGTACAAATTCGCTCGTGCTTCTCCGCTTCTTTCTCCCTTCTTCTCGCTTCACTTCACTTCACTGACACTCTCACATGTCCTCTACCAGGCTCTCTCCAGCTTTATAGCTATCCTCGTCGCTATCCTCCTTCTCAATCCAGAGGGAGATCCTCCACAGCGAAAAAGCGAAGACCTCTTCGACGAACGCCGCTCAGTCCCTGTCCTTCCGATCTTCGTCCTTCCTTCTCTTTCTTCGAGAACTTTCTCCCTCTCTACAGGAGATACACAAGATCGGAGAGCAGTACGAGATAGCTGAGAGTGAGGACTATCAACAGCGAAAGTTTCGAAAACTTTGCGTTGACTTTTTCACTTTTGCGTCTATTCCCTCTTCAGCCTTTATTTCCCTCCCTTGTTTCGAGTTCCTCAACTTCTCAACTTTTGCTCTCTTCTCTTTCCCTCTTCCTCTTCACACTCATCTCAACTCTTCAAAAAGTCATTCAAGATTCACCACCTCACTTCACTCTTCGCATCTACTACCATGTCTGCTTCAAGCTTCGAACACCCTCAACAATACAAAGCTGCCGTTTGGCCAAAAGAGAACGCTCAACACCTCGAAATCAAGAACGTCGAATGGAGGAATCCTCAACATGGAGAAGTCGTTATCAAAGTTCACGTTGCTGGTCTCAACTCGACGTAAGCTCAACTCTGTCTTCTCTTCCTAGTCGTCGTCGTCTGAGGAAACTGACTCTCTCTCTTGAGGATGATAAGTGACAACATCTCTCGTTACAACTTGATTGGAAAAGTTCATTACCCTACTACTCCTGGATCAAACGTTGTAGGAGAAATTGTTCAGGTAGGTCAAGGAGTCAAACACTTCAAACAAGGTCAACACGTCGTTGGTAAGCTCAAACTCTTTATCTCTCTCTCAGAGGGAGTTGAGCTGACCTCCTTCTTTCTTTCTCTGTTGACAGCTATCCTCAGTCACCGAGGTCTTGGAGAGTACTGCGTCGCTCATGAACAATTCATCTGTCAACTCAACGACAAGCAAAAGTCTCGTGAAGAGATCGTTGTTCAAGCTTTCGAAGGAGCGAGGATCGATGGTAAGCCTCTCTCTCTCTTCTCTCTCTCGACTTTCAGCTGACTTCTGACTGAGTGATATAGGTTCACTTCGTCGCTTCGAACGTGAGATGGAACACGAAGATCAACAACGTTGTCAAGAGATCAACAAGAGGATGGGATTCGAAGGATCTGGAGTTTGCGTCGTTTACGGAGAAGGGTGAGTTCTCCTTTTCCTCTCTCTTCCTCTCTTGAGTCGAGCTGACTCCTTCGACGAATGAACGATCAAAACAGAGGTTGCGCTAAACTCGCTCTCGATATTCTTCGCAACTGTCAATCTCGAATGATGAAGGATTCCAAATTCATTCTCATCTCTACTTCTGAAAGGTGGAAAGCACAAGACTACGGTCTACAAGAACAAGATATGCTTTGCTGCGGAAAGCAGGACATTGCGAAAGAGTTGAGATCTAGAGGAGGAGCTCATGCCGTTATCGGTGAGTTTTCCCGCTCTCTCTCTCTTCTTTTCTCTTTCACTTGAGACTGACTCTTTCTCGTGAGAGTATAGCTGTCGATCAACCTCGTCAAGGACTCGAAGAACTTCTAGATGGAATGCGTTACCGTTCTCAAATGATCGTTCTCAACCCTCATCGAAACGACAAAGTTCAACTCCCTCTCGGCAACATTATCGCCAAAGATCTCTCGATTCGAGCTCCTTGTTTCGCCGATACGAAATCGATCGAGAAAGCTCTCGAGCTCTTCGATAGGAACAACATCAAGGTACCTACGAATCGATACAAGTTTGAACAAGATCAAATCAACGAAGCTTGGAAGGAAGTCGAGAATCGTTCAAAATTCGACGCTCCTATCATTCTCATGCACTCTGGTGGAAATTAGATGGAGGAAGGAAGGGAACAGGGCGTGAGTATCTACCGCCGTTGTCGTCGAGGAAGAAAGAAAGAAAAAGAGGGAATTTGTTTGCTTCCCTCAATCATTTAGCTTTAGTTTTGATCAGTACCCACTCTCTCTGCATCGTTGACGATTTGTTTGCTCGTCTCTACTTCTCTCTCGAGAGCGTCTTCAGATGAGAGAGAAAGAAGAGCTTTATTAGAGAGTGAAAGTGAGTTTGAAATCTGACTTGACTCTCTTCCTTCTTGTCGACGGCAAACCTCCTTCGAGTCTGCTCGTTGGTCACTCTCGAGGCTCAAAGCTTCGATCGGTGCTGTTTGGAAGCGTGGATCCTCGTTCAGTCGATTCAAAGTAAGTGGGCTTGCAAAACGACAAAAGAAGAACGTTTCGCAGTGTAGCCGTTTACCCTGTCCGCTCTTCTGGTGCCAGCGTCTTCAACTCTGCTCGAAAGACCTGCAGAAAGGGTCACTCGCCTAGGTAAGTCAAGTCGAGGTCGTTCTACGAAATCGTCGAGAATCGCAAATTACGCTTCGTTTCGCGCAGAAAGGCGAGAGGATCCGTCCTCCTCAAGGGGATAACCGTCGGATAGACTGAGACTCGGAGCAAGGGGAGTGAGAGTAGCGAAAGCGTCGCGAGTGACTGATCTTGTCTGTAGCCGATTCTCGCATCCTCAAATGACTAGTTCCCTTCTTCCTCTCGGGATCACTGCCAATACGATGAGGAGACTCAAGACCTCAGACCCAACATACAGCGAGAGGTAGAGAAGAGTAGGAATTGCGTCAGAAAGCAGAAAGATCACGATCCGCTGCTTTGGCTCCTTGATTAGACTATATATATATACAAATCTGGTCCGCACGACATGGCCGCTTGGCCCAGTGGCAAGGCGTGCCCCTCCTAAGGGCAAGATCGCGAGTTCGATCCTCGTAGTGGTCAAATTTTTGATTCCAACTGCACTTGAATCAATCTTTTGCCGACGTCGACAAGTAGGTTCCATACCATCTTTAGGTATCCGTCTCGAGCGACGAGAACCGCGCGAGGGCAATGATTCGTCGGAATGTAGAAAGTTCGCGGGAAACGATGAAATGATTGGCATATTCTGTCTCTCCCTAGCTCTCATGTATTCCTTCTTCTCGACCAGTCGAGCCAAGTCGAAGCATGAATGGAGATTGAGATCAATCTGATTCGTCTTCTTCTTCTTCACCTTCGAAATCTAGGTCTACTCCATCCTCTGCTGCACACTTCTGACACTCTCCGAGAAGTCCGCACAAGGTATTCCGATCACTCGAGACCAGCGATGTCAACGGAAACATGATGTGTACATGGCAACAAGTATGAAAGAAGGTTATAGAGAAGCAGAGCAACACTAAGAAACAGGCGAAAATATGTAAATACAAAAGGATCACGAATCGTTCATTGGAGCATCTCCTTCAATTCCTCCACTTCCCTCTTCGTCCTCTCTCTGACCTTGTCTCTTCTCGCCTCTTCCTTGTCCTCTTCGTTGGGCGGGAAATGACCGCTGAGTCTCCTTCGTCTCAATCCAGTGCCATCGCTACCGTCGTTCGATGCAGAATTGTTGACAGACGAGGACGAAGCGTTGTTGACGATTTGTCGGAAGGTGAGGTAGAGAACTTCCGCATCGGAGAGGAGAGTTTGAAGGTCGAGAGTACCGGAAAGCTCGACGGTGTATTTCAGAATCTGTCGGATTGAGGTATCTGTCAGTGCAGTCTGACGAGCTCAAATACGGAGAGACACTTACCTCGTCGAACTCCCTGAGGTATCTGATCATGACTTCTCGATTCGCTTCGAGGATTGCGAGAGCGAAGAAAAGGTGGAATCTAGTGCCGAAGTGATCGGTGAAGAAGACTTCCCACAACTTGACGGTATCTTCGAACGTGAACTCTCGCTTGTAAGAGGTGAGAAGCCATCGGTAGGCGAAGAACAGATTCAGCGAGTTGGTTTGCTCTAATCAAGTGACTGTCGTCAATTGCTATCGATCAGGATAAGACAGAGAGATTGCTTACCGAAATGTCGATATAACCCTCGATCCATAACTCGAATCAAACTCTGCAATTCGCTCAACTGCTTCTTCATCCCGAGTTGATCCATCCTGAAGTTGTCCGAGTTTCGCTCCATCACTGTTTCAAAACAGCTGTACGCCAACCATTGTTCGCCGTCGAGGACCACGTAGAGTGGTGAGAACAAGTCCGACATTCCTTGGACGTAAGCTCGAGGTGAAGTTGTCGGATCGAGAGCGGCTGGAGTTGAGGAGTCGGAGGCGGAGGGAGGAGCGGGTGGAGCAGCGAAGACCCACGTCATGAGCACGTCGTGTGTAGCCCGAACATGGGGTGTCGATGGAGGGTGAGCTCGTCCGTCGTCCTCTGCAGCAGGAGCTCCCGGAACTGGTTCAGGAGTTGCGAACATTGGGTGAGTTCGATCTGTTCTTCGACAATCGATTTCTGAGGGGAATGCGCTAAGGTCAGTCGCAGGTCACAGACCGAAGGATGAAAAGGCGAGGAGACTCACCGACTCGATGATCTTCCTCGAGATACCGCTCAGTCTTGTGTAATGCCTCATCGTTCATCCAGCTTCGTTTCGCTCTTTCATACTCCGCGCTGTCAAGGAGAACCAACTACGTCAGCAGTGCTGCTCGTGAGATGATCGGGAAGCGAAGAGGAACACACCTCTTTTGTTCCGCCACAACTCTCCTTTCCTCCTTCGTACTTTCCCATCCGTAAACACCGAGAAGGAACGGCCAGACCTCTTTCCGACAGTCGTCATCCACGAGTCCTCTCTGGAAGATCCGTCGTTTCGCTTCAGGCTCAGAGACGAGCAGTTGACCAGTCGAGGGTTGAAACCAAGCGTGCCATTCCTCGAGTGAGATCGGAGTTTTGGGTGCTCTTGTCGAACGAGGTTTAGCGATATGATATGTTTTCTGTGCGAAATGAAGTGTGTCAGTGCGATGAAAGAGAGGAAACTGAGGGTTGGGGACGAACCGAAAGAACCTCGAATACTCCCGTCTCTCCCATTTCATCCTCCAGCAAACTCGAATCATCCACTCCATACTCGGCTTTCCTGGCTCGTTCTCCTTCTTCTGCCACAATTCTTGCCCATTTCGCGAGGTAGACTCGAGCTCCGTCGTAAACCTGTTTCGAAGACTGACTAATCAGTACCTTTACAGATTGAAAAGAGCGGAGGATCGACTGACTCCGACACCAGCAGACTCTGCCAAAGAAGCGATCTCGCCAGGAGCGAAAGCGAACTGAGCGATCGGTTTCGGAACGTGTTTTGCGAGAGGTTTGGCGAGAGGATGAGAAAGAACAGTCGACGCTGCTTGTTGTGAGATATTCTTCGCGCTGTGAATGATCAAGAACGGATCAGTGTCGGCAAGATCCAATCATTCGGAAGGGCAGAGGAAGACGGTATACCTTCTTGTGATTCGACTGAAACCGCTCAAAACGCTGAACGTGAGATTGTCCATACCGCCAGAAGACGGACTTGCCGATCCGGTCCTCGAAGGAGCGTCGAGGTCGTCGGGCCAATCATTCGCAGCCGTAGATGAAGACGATTGAGAGACAGGAGAACTTTGATGTAAGATACTCGTTCTAGCTTGGTCTCGTTGCCGACTGCCTCGTTGTCCTTCTCCGACTCGAGCCCTGACTCCTCGAAGAGCTTCATTCGGTACAGCATCCTCAGCATACGATTTGCCTTTCGTATGTGCCTCGAGGTCGATGGCCGAAGGATTCACGAGGTAGACTGATGGGTCAAGCTCGGAACGGAGGAGCCGAACTTGTCCCTTGACCTGGGAGAGGAAAGCTTCTCCTCCCCATGAGGGAGCGAGAGGCATGGGAGCCTGAGATCTGCCGCCGCCAACTCCCAATCCTTGAGCTCTTCGATCTTGGTCGAGCACGGTCGATTTCGACTCGTCGTCACGGAAGTGGAGAGTCGGTAACATGGCGCCTCCGAAGAGCGAGATCGAGACGGTGCCGACCCATTTCGTTAGAGTTGGAGGCTGAACTTGGAAAGAATAAACGGCGTCGAGAGGATGGGAGAAAGCGTGTGTCCGAGGCGAAGTGGCGGGAAGCGAAGATGTAGGAGTAGGAGTAGGTGGCGCGAGATGTACGAGAATGTCACGTTCGTGTTCTGTTGGGACGGGAAGGAGAGAGACATGATCGAGGTGAGCGAAAGAAGGAAACAATGCAATAGCGACTCGGAACTTACGGGAACTGAGCTCTACGAGTACATAGGCATCGAAATCACTCGTTCCTTGTACCATCTCTTCCGGTATCCAGCTGACCAAGTGTTTCCACCTCAATTGATCTCGCTCTTCTTTAACCCTGACCACCGATAAGAATCCAGCAATGTTGTCTTTTTGATAGGGTGTAGGATACAAGTAGACTGCTGATTTGCTCCATAATAGTTCTGCTAGGTCTCCTTGTTCAGTTTCTGAAGGAGTTGAGGCAGTGTAGGGAGATGACGAGTTTGAAAGAGGATCTAGGGAGAGTTGAGCGAGGTGTTGAGCAGCTGAAGATGATTCTGAGTGTACTGGTTCATCGTTGTACACTTCCACGAGATCCTCAGACTGTGACAGAGAGCATGAGTCGCGAAACAAGATCAAGGAGGAGAGACCTCAAGAGGTGGGGAAACGAGAGGGAGGACTTACAGAGCGGCTAGTGATGTTCTTCCATACATTATCTGGTGGAGTACTTGGACCGCCGCCCATCCTGCAATGTCGAACTGAGGCTTGAAAGTCAAAAAAACTGCGAGCAACTTCCGCTCCTTTCACTGTCGCAACTTCGCCATGGGAAATTTCTCGCTTCATCTCGTGTGACTAGGGAGCAAGGTTTGTGACAGATGCAAGATCGATGAGCTCTCTTCGTCGGACGTACTCCCTCGTTTTCGAGTTTTATCGCAAAGCCAGAGCGATGAGTTGCAAAGGATCGCTAATCGAGCTATTCAAGCTACATCAGTCTTCTTCCTTCCCTCCTCCTGGTTCCAAGGGAAATCAAATGCAACTGCTCCTCCACTACCGACTTCTTTCCATTCTCGAATCGCTTTCAAAGCTGCTTGTCCCCAATCGAATCCAGCTTCGTCGTTCTTGATACCGTTGGCCGAAGCGGGGGAAGGGAGGTGGGAGAACGAGGGATCGTCGACGAAGATGAGAAAGTTGCGGTGGGTCGCAGAAATGAATCCATGTTGGATTGCCCTGCGAGAAAGATAGGATCTTGAGTGAGTTGGTTTGGGAACCCGGCGGAGACCATGCGACTCACCCCTCGATGAATACCTTGAGAGGCGAGTAGAAGTCCTTGACGTTGAGGAGCACGACCGGCTTCTTCTGTACGCCAATTTGACTCCAGGTAGTCATTTCCATCACTTCCTCGAGCGTTCCGAATCCACCTGGCAATCCCACGCTACCCAGAAGCGGTATAACGATATCAGCTACCATGTGGAGGTTGTCAGAAATGGAGAGGGCACAGTGACTCACAAGGCTTCGCAATTGTCAGCCATCATCTTCTTGCGCTCATGCATCGATGTACAAATGGTCTCAGTCTGACGAGGGTGAAGTCGAGATGGGCGGTCAGGAGCTTCCTTGTGAAGAAACTAGAGACGAGAACGACGGGAACTTCAGCGGTGAATGGTCAGTGAGACGAAAACGAGCTTGAACTTACGGCGCTAGGCGTGATACCGTGAACGTATCCTCCGGCCTCGAGAGCTGAAGTAGCAACTTTACCCATCAAACCCTTCGTACCCCCGCCACTGTCGCAGGCAAGCAATGTCACCAAGGTGAAGACTCTGTGAGAGGCAAGAGGAAATTACTAGACGAGAGTCATTCCAGCTCTTGCTATAGCTCGAGCCAGCGCTGCAGCAGTCTCCTCGTAGATCGGATCATGGCCGGACGAAGAGCCGCAGAAGACCGTAATACCAGTCGAGAAGGCAGGTGAAGGAGGGTTTGGGAGCGCTTTCGACATGTGTTGACCGTTGCTTTGAGAGTTGACCATGGTGTTGCTTGTACGTTCTAAAATATGGAGAGATGAGAGCAAATGTAGGGGAGAGGAGTGACGAGGGAGTTCTGAGGAAGGAGAGGTGGACTCGGGAGAGAAAGAAGAAAAGCTGCTGGGAAGAAATCAGCGAGCGGTTTCCCCGCGACACGAACCTGCCACGGAGAGGAGATGGGTCACGACGGGGAGCTGCCCGATGCCCATCCCCACCTCTGGGCGAAGCATCCTCAGCAGCGTGGACGAAGAAGCTAGTTGAATTGAGCATCTGTAGCCGATGAGGACGAAGCGACGATTCCATGCGACTCCGAAGTGGTTTCGAACGTTCACTTGCGGGCTTCACCTGCTGTGACGGCGCCTCCTCAGCAGTTGTGCCCAGACGAGGAACCGGAATTGACGAGAACCGTGAGTTGAATTGGACGAAGAAGAATTCCTTCCTATACTGAGTGGGTACAACGACTGTCTCCAGCATACTCCCGACGAGTTGCTGGAGTCCGTGAGGAGCGAGCGTGGGAGTGGAGCGGAGTATGAGGTCGCGAAAGGCGTGGAAAGGGCGAGAAATCTTTCGCTGGTTCGGTCGATGCACTATTGAGATACATAAGGGATGTAGAACGTTGTAAGGAGTGCGATGAACTGGACGTAGTCCTGATCTCTGCCTTGCTCCGTTCAGCCCGCAGATTACAACGCCCAATCACAGGAATTCTCCTCATCTCTGCCCGCACTACGTTCGACTTGTGAGCAACGCACTTACAGTCCAAACACATTCATTCCTGTCCCTTCTTCATTTGCCGGTGACTTGCTTCGAGGGAGACTTATCGTGGGAACGCGAATTCGAGGGATTGTTGATTTCTTGGTCGAGTAGTCGCAAATGTATCGAGAGGGTCGGAGAGCAGCTTTAATCTAAACTCCAGAGCTTTCCGAATGAATCAAAGTGAGTGAGAAGAGTGCAAGAGACGATTCCAACTTTTTTCGAACCTTGATCTCTTTCCTTATTCAGAATCTCGGCTTTCGACGTACGCCCTCGAGCATCTCGCAGAACAGCTCATAACCTCCGATATCATATACTTGGATCATCAGGCCGAAGCAGAACCCCTGAACAGTCAATTCGCCTCATCGCCTCATCGCTGATCTCAGCAGCTCCACCTCGAGCTCATGTCGTTATCATCTGGACTCGTACGTTCCTCTTCCACTGTATATGCCCCAGAGTTTTCGAACAGCGAGATCTATGAATACATTGAGGGAAACAAGGGAATTCATGATTATATCATCCGAACAATCTGTAGAGACACACGAAGGGAACGGGGACGTTAGGCTGTCATCCAAGAGTAGACATGCTATTGAGCCACAGTGGAGAAGCTGATCTCATTTGCTCTCTGTTTGACCTAAATCGCAGACTCTCACCGATTTGTCAGACTACCTCGCACCATCTCAAGCTTGTATCAAACCTGTCACTTACGTCCCGGACGAAGATTCGACACCTTCCACTCCGTCCCTTGACAAACCGGCGGCAGCAGCAGCTGTGAGTCCATATCTTGCTATCGGAACTGCTCAGGAATCGCTTCGAATCTGACTCTCCCTCTAACTCCATACTGTACAGACTGAGATCGTGATAGGAGATGATTCGGGTTATTACGAGAAAGGTCAGAATGGGGAACAAGGGAAGAAGCTGAAGAAAGCAGAGATTACTCTCAACGATTGCCTCGCTTGCTCGCAAGTCTCACCTCCGCCTCTCAGGACGTTACTTCTTGCTGATCATGTTGAGCGATATGTAGCGGCTGTATCACCTCGGCGGAATCTGTGCTGGTCACGATGCAATCTCACGAAGAAGTTTATCGTGTTTTGGCCGAGCAGCCCGTGAGTTCTCCTCCTCTCTTCCCTCCCCTTCTCTCCAAATGACTGACTTCATCGCGCAGGAACTAACTCCCATCGTCTCCATATCGCCACAATCTATCGCATCGCTTGCAGCACTCTATGATTTATCCCTCGAATCGACTATGCGAGGTCTACGGCGATTCTTCAAAGAACATCTTGGATTTCGGTAAGTCCCTCATATCATTCTTGACAAGGTCATCTACTCACTTAGCTTGGATGCATAGTCTCGTCTTCGATACAACCTTTCCTCGAGCGTTGTCGCTTCTCGAATCTCGCCTCGAACTATCCGAACGACGTTCGCACGCTGCCTCGTCCTCATCCTCATCTTCCGCCGCACACACTTCACTCGAACCTCCAACAAAGCTCAACCCTGCTTCTTCCTGTACCGCACCTCTCCCTATTCTCTCCTCCGCATGTCCCGGTTGGATTTGCTACGCCGAGAAGACACACGGAGATCTCCTCCCCTTCGTTTCATCGATCAAATCACCTCAGTCCATCGCAGGAGTCCTCGTCAAGAGCCCTCTCGTAGCTGGCAAATTAGGGAAAGAAGGAAAGGAGGTTTACCATGTTGCGGTTATGCCATGTTACGACAAGAAGCTAGAGGCTTCAAGACCTGACTTCACGACGAAGCACTCGGATCAAGATGGGAAGGAAATCGAAGTGAGGGATGTCGATTTGGTGTTGACAACTGGAGAAGTCGCAAGAATGATCTCGGACAAATCCCTCTCTTTCCGATCTCTCGCCAACTCTTCCTCAGATTCGCCCGCTCAATTCGACGGATCAGAAGAACTCGAACACTTCCCTTTCTCACACCTCACGTCCCCTCCCAGCGGTACCTCGAGTGGTTCCTACGTTCAAACTGCCATCTCATCCCTCATCTCTGCTCTTCCACGATCCGACTGGTCTTCACTATCACTCACAACAAAGACGATTCGGAACGAAGATTATATCGAATACACTCTCTACTCGGGACGGTCTGAGGGAGAGAGGGAAGTGGTTGGAAAGGCCGCGAAATGTTACGGATTCAGGAATTTACAGAATGTGGTGAGGAAGATCGGAAAGGAAGCCGGGATCAGTATGACCCGAGGAGCAGCTGGGAAAGCGCCGCCTAGTAAAGCTGCTGCTGCACTCGCGGCCGCGAACGCGAAGAGGGCAGCGAGATTGGGAGGTGGAGCTAGTGCGAAGGGAAAGGAGAAGGAAGTCGAATTCATCGAAGTCATGGCTTGCCCATCTGGGTGCGTCAACGGAGGAGGACAAGTCGCACCGCCGAAAGAGTCACTTCGACAGAGGAAACGACGGAGGAGTTGGGGAGAAGCGAACGGAGATTACGTTGGAAAAGTCGACGATGAACGTATGCCGGATATTATGGAGGCGGAGAAACAGCAGATTATGGAAGGAGAAGTGAAGATGGTGATGGACGAAGAGGAGGATCGAGTGCTGAGTTCGAAGGATTGGGTGAAAGAAGTTGAGAGACGGTATTGGGGCGATGGAATGAGGGAGCAAGATACAGCAAGGGACGACTACGACTTTGACTTGGATGGCCTCGACTCGTCAATCGTTCCTTACCTTCTCGCACAACCAACCCGATCAGAAGAAGCGGCGATGCAAGCTGTTCTCGATCGACTTCTCGCAGGCGTTCAAGATCCAGCGACACAGCGTATGGAGCTGATGAGGACGAGCTATCGGGCTGTAGAAAGCGAGGAGGTGAATGGGTTGGCAGTCAAATGGTAGATTGGCTGCAATCTCTGTTTCGCTAAATGAACTCGGAGGGAGATTGATACAAGTACGGATCCATTTCAATTCATTCAAGTGTACACTGAACTCTATCGCGATATTGGGACAAAGGCAGATCCTCCCGAACTCGCCATTTCCTTTCCCTCGACTTCGCTCTCCGACGAATCGCTGCTTTCAGCTCGACTCGCTCGAGTGCCCTCATCTCGAGAGGAGAGCAAGCTCTGCTGCAGTCGTACCCGGCTTCTTTGATCTCCCTGTAACGTCATCTTTCGCTCCTCGTCTTCGGCGTTGTCGCTACCTGAATTGTCGTGTTCGAAGCTTTCCTTGCTTTGGCGACCTTCGCGCAATTCCGGATAGTATCGCCGCGCTCTCATGTAGACCTCATACAGCGCGATTACACCTGCGAGGTTCGTCACGACGAGGACGGTAATCGTCACTGCTAGGTGCTCCTGCGTTTAACGAAATTCGACGAGGATCGATTCGTCAATTGCGTCGCATCAACGGAAATGGACAGTCGCCGGTGCTCACCTTTTCGTTGTCAGGGCTCGGCTCCCTTCCTATCAGATCTCCCAGCCAGACCGCTGACAGCATCTTCGGCATCGATAAAACGCTTAAATATCGAGAGGATCAGCTACGAACAGGAAAAGAAGGGTCGCCCGGCGGCTTGAGGACTCACACCGAAGCAAAATACTTCCAGAACGGCATACCCGAAATGCTCTGAGTTGCACTGACGACTCGACCGGGAATGAACGAATCTGACAAGCAGGTCAAAGAGTCAATGTCTGCGAATTGTCGAAGAGGTTGCGTATGATGCCTAAGCGATGACGCACAGCGGACAATTGAGAGACTGAGGAGTCGGTGGATTCAGTTAGTAAGGTCGAGGATTGAGAGAAGGCGAAGTGACTGACAAAATGATTCCGCTCTTTCTCTGCATTCGAGCAACGCAAGCGTAAAACAAGTTCTTCTGCTCAATCCTGGACAGCAAATCTGATTCAGCTCCGATGCTCTGTAGCTGCGAGCTCAAGATTGTCGAGAAATGCTTACCTGGCCGCTTTCTCTGCGAAAAGCGTTTTGAAAACCCAAAAGCACAAGCTTTCTCCAACAAGGACGGCTAGCGTACCAGTGAGCAGGCCTATCTTGAGTCCATAGATAGCTCCGATGATAATGAGAACGACGGATCGACCGGTGAAAGGAGGGAACGAGAAGAGCAAGATGAGGAAACTCGGCAAAAGCCAGGAAAAAGGGAAGTTGACGATCGCTTCTCGTTGTGGCGTGATCTATTCGACGTCGAGTGCTGAACGTCAGCGAAATCATGTCATACTCAGGAGCATAGAAAGCCGACGAAATGAGCTGACCTTTTCGACGATTGTGTCCCGAAAGACCGCGAGAACGATAGCTCCCGCGATCGATATTATCGCCAATATCCACCAGGCTGTTCTTTTGAACGTGAGTAACAGATTTGAGTCAGAAAAAGAGGTTTCTCACCGATATATTTCCTCTGCAGCGACTTCTTCACAATGCCTTTCCATCCCGTATCTTTGACCAGGTGATAGAGATCCGATGCCGCTTCCTTATTCTCCCGCCACCAGCTGTTCGAACGTCTTGAGGTCATTTTTGCGAGTTTCGTTCAGTTCAGAGGGATGGGCGAGGTGAAAGACGTCGAGCTTTGAGACTGAGATCGCCGCTCGAGGAGGCTCCTGCTCGGTACTTCTGGTTGCTCGAAGCCTCTATATGTCGATCTGAGGGAAGAGAGGAAAGGAGAGGGAAGAGGCAAGAGACAAGAGTCGAACGAGAAGTCTGTGCTCTTTTTTCTCCGTCAAATTTCCGCGGCATAGGGATAAATTCAGACTTTTGCTTCACGAACAGCAGATTCAGACGTAGCCTGGCATATAGATGAATCGAGGCATCAACGGGACAGCGACAACAACGACGAGAACTGTTTGTAAGCTTCTTCTTCTCCTCTCTCTTCTCTTTGATGGCTTGTCGAAAGCTCACACGGCTATTCTCTCTCATAGGGGTTTCCTCTACTGTCTCTCTGGTGACTTTACTACGACTCCTTCCAACACTTGCGGAGGTAAATCGACTCGAGGTTTTCTATCTCTCTCTGTCTCTCTCTCCTTTGACTTACTCTCCTCTGCTCTCTTCTCTTCTCTCTCAGGTGTTGGCGCTTTCTGTCAAGATTATACGCAAGGAGATCCATCCTTCACCGATGCCGACAACTATGCCATCTTGTGAGTTTTCACAAACTTTCACTTTCTCACTTTTCGATTCGAGCGAGAAAAGTCTCTCTCGCTCTCGAGATCTTCCCTCTTCAAACTCCTTTACTGACTCTCTTCTATTGCGCGCGTCTAAAGTAATCAATTTTGTTCGACGGGATAGTGAGTTTACTCTGAGATTCACAGACTTTTTTCCTCTTCTCTCCTTTCTTCCCTCGATACTGACTCTCCCCACTCCTCACTCTACTACACCCCTCTACGATACAGCTGCAACTTCAATACGGGGAATTGTGATGTTCATGGGACTACTATCGGCGCCGACTGTTCCTCAGACAACCAATTCTTCTGCACTCAAACTTCTGCTCGTCAACCTCTCGCTTGCGACGCCGTCACTCAAACTTGTCAACCCAGTGGTCCAGTTCCTTCAGCTCGAGCTCGTTCCTGTCGTACTATCGCAGGGGCTAGCGTACTCCTGAGGAACGAAGCTGCGTCGAAGCTGAACTCGAGCAGTTCGTGCGAAAAACGAGTCTTTGAATCATCCATAAATATCCCTACTGAGCCGAACTTTCCGTACACACAACTCCCCTTGACGCACAGCTTCGCTCTATCTGCTCCGAGATTCTCCCGGCGAGTCCCCAGCTCCCCAAACTTTCTGCTCCATCGATCGCACCTCCTCCGCCATTTCCTTCTCGAGATCCAGCACAGCGCGAAGAGGGCAACGATCTCGGTGCCGAGGCGCAGTGCAGCTGATTTGAATAGTGGTCGTGCGGTGAACGGGCGAGTGAAGATTGTGACGGTCTCGAGCGAGTACTTTTGATTCGAGCGAAGAAGGCGTCGATAGATTCGGTTGGATTGGCCATTCGTCTCTGATTTTGGCCTCGAGCGGACTCAGGACGACAAATAGGTCAGGAGTAGTCGAAGGAGATACCATGCGAAGGAGGGAAGGGAGATGTGAAGGAGTCTGCTGCAGTAGAGAAGGATGATAGGTTTGACAAGTCTTGCGGTCAAAGTGAACGGGGAGTGATCGAGTGCGATGGTGTAACAGGCGACCAGCTCCACTGCACAAGGCGAGAAGAAGGTCAGTCTCTAGGGCATGGACGAGGGTTTCTGCTTCTCGTGCTTACCGATGAGGAGTGAGGGCACCCCAAGATGTTGAGGGCTTCGTTGAGAGTGACTGAATGAAGTCGAGGTCTAACGAGAGCTCCTCCAGGTGCGGGCACAGCCAAACAAGCGAGATATCCGACAAGTCGTGAAGATTGTAACCTCCTCCGACATCTACAAAACGAGTAGTTTTCGATCAGCCTTCGTCCCGTCCCCGTTTACTGGATTCATTTGCTAGTCAAGGATAAAGAGGGCGTACCTTTGTGACAGCCGGGAAACCAAACTTGCGAAAGAGCCTGTTCGTCAATCTTCTCGTCTCCGAGCTTGAAAATGATCGGCGTATACGCAGGTCGATCTTCGTTGACAGCGAGAGCCTGAAGAATAGTCTTGATCGTAGGCTCGATAGCCTCGTTCGAGAAAGAAAACGGGTTGGCAGCGCCGGGCGTTGAGCTCGAATGAAAACGAAACGGTGGAACCTGTGCGTCTCAAACCAACAAGAACTCGTCAGCCATCGATGCGAGAGATCAGGTGCTATTAGCGAGAAAGGAGAACTGACGGTTTCGAATAAACCGAGCGTCCGAACGAGAAATCCACCTTCACTCGCTGCTATTTGCTCCTCTCTTCTCTTCCGTATTCGTTTGAGCATCTTCTCCAGCTCGTCGTGTCGCCGTCGACCATGCTCTGTTGCTTGATCGCGATTTTCGCAAAGGAGATAGAAGATACGAGGGAACAAGTCGAGAGTCGATTTGGGTTCGAGAAGTCCGAGTAGCGAAATCAACGAAGCGACGAGTCGAGCGACATAAGCTCCGCGAGAGAAACCGAAGAGAAAGATCTAACGATAAGAGAGTTGCTAAGTTAGCTGAGAGACGAAGAACGGGAAACGGGGAGCGAGAGGCTCACCTCGTCGCCAGTTTGGAAATTCGAAGCGACCCAATAGTACGTCTCTCTCACTTTCTTCAGTAGTCCCGATCCCAGCGCACCCTACATTCCGATTCAACGTTATCATTCCTGTTCCCCAAGGTGAAGGAGAGCAAAGACACTCACTTCGACCAGTCCAACGATCAATTCTTCTCCAGTTCCGACTCCATCGACATACAGCTTGATCTGTTCGATTGGAGGTGTATGTCGGATATCTTGTCTGTCAATCGCTTTGTATAGTCGAGAGATATTTGACAGTCTTCGAGGATCGTCTTGGAAGAGAGCAGATTGCCAGCTGTGTTTCGAGTACAAGGTGAGCAACTTGTCGTCAGTGAAAGGAGATCAGATGCTTACGTTCCATCACAGCATACTATCAGTCGTCGCATCTTTCAGCGGGAGAAGAGAGAGGTAGAGGATAGAGAGGGGAGAGGAACTCGCAGAGACCGCGGAGTATCTCGGAGAAAACGTGTTGGTCAACGGGAGCAAGGGATCGTAGCAAGTGGAGACAGATGGTCGAGAAGAGCGAAAGAAATGAACAGATACGAACGAAGCGAGCAGAACTTCGGGAGCTGAGCGAAAACTGAAAATTTCTGGAATTACTGCTTTGTGACTGACTACTTCGTTTGAACTACTTCGTATTGACTATCGACGCCATTAGAACAAGCTGAGATTGAAGTTTAGGCGGTCTCCTTTTGGTCGGCGCCCTCGACGGGAGCGACACCAGCCCTAGAAAAACGGAAAATCAAGCGAAAAGGTCAGTTTCGACGATGAAAAGAGCTATCCGACGACGGAAGGGGTACGACTAACCATCGATCACGGGTGAATAGTTCAGCACCGTACTTGACCTTGTTGAATCCGAGAGGACCGGTTTGGACGGCCATTGAGTCTCCGAAAGCTGAACAAGGCGAGTTTGCGTCAGTCAGTGAAAGTCTCGAGTCATAGTCACACTCAGTAGACTCACCAGCACTGTTGTGAGCGAAGGGAGTACCACAGCCTTTGCAGAAGATGCGAGTTACGTCGTTACCTGCGAAAAAGCAGTTTTGTCAATTCTGGCAATCCCTGATACGAGAGAGAAATGAGCTTACCCGAAGCGGCCTTCGAGGTGTACTTTCCGATGTCACCCTTGATCTCGACGTCGGATTCCTTAGCGAGAACGTTCGAGGTGTTGGAAGTTCCCGAAGTGAGTTGACAGTCGGTGCAGTGACACTTGATTTGCACTACAAAAGGGGATCAAGGGTGGGCGAGAAAGGAAGAATGCCGAGGGGAAGAGGAGAAGCGAGACGGAGAGGGAGGTGGGCGAGGAGGGGGAAAGAGGCAGACAGCAAGGGTGAGAGGTCAGCGAACGAATTCCAAAGAGGTTTCGAAGATCCTTTGCAATTCCCTCTTCCTCCTCTGCTCCTCGTCGTCTTTCACGTCGGGTATGCTCCACCATCGGGACAGCAACAGAGTCTAGTAGAGTTCGACGAGTCTGACCGAACCTTTCGATCCCTCAACTTCGATTCTACCTCCTCATCCAGCACTGCTGACTCCCTTTCCGAGCTCGAATTCCTCCTTATAGTCTATAGCAATCTACCGATGCGCTCTCGTCGTCGTTCAAAGTCGATGACGCTGAAGTGGAGGCGAGATAGAGATGGGGAAGGGAGACTCACTAGAATCATCGATGTTTTGAGCAGAGATGCTGCTAGCTCCGCAGAGGCACTTTCCAGAGTATGATGAAGGCATTCTTGTTCTTTGATTTGTGAGTGGGTGGAGTGAAGAGAGAGCCGTTCTCCGTTTCGGATTCGTCCTTAATCGTCTCCACAAAATTCATTTGTCATTGCATCCTTCCCCTCTTCTTCCCGAATCTCAACCCTGTTCAATCTAGAACGCAATCAAGGTACCAACTCGAACGAATCACTACTTTCCCTCGCGAAATCGACTGTCTGAGCTGTCTCATCAGCTCCGAGTCGTCACTCAACTCGACCACCACTTCTACTCTAGACCGCGATTGGTGAGCTCTTCCCACCCTCACTAGATCAACGTATAGCTCACGATGAATCTAAAAAACAGGTGCAACATTCTCGGACCTCACTCCTCGCTCTCCCTTCTCTCCCCCTTCCTTCCTTCCCCCTTCCTCCCTCATCCGCAACGACCCCTTACCTCCCCCCGGAACTCGTCACTCTCATCCTCCGCGAACGTCAGACATCGAAACGGACCCTCGCTGCGTGTTGCCTCGTTCAGAAATCATGGCTCGACATCGCTCGGAAATACCTTTATCAGTCAATCGAAATTGAGCTCTTCAAGGCTTATGTCTTCATACCAGGAATAGGAGGAAGTGATAGCGATAGCGAAGATGACGATGGAGAGTGGGAGTTCGAAGGATTCAAAATGACGAAACGGACGACCTCACTCCTCGAAACGCTGCGACGAAATCCTCGTCTCGCCTCACTCCCGCTATCAATGATTCTCTCCTCCACGGAGGAGGAGGACAAGGAAGGCTTCGCTGGAGAGATGGTCGATCCAGAAGAAGCGCTCGATTCGGTACTCTCTCTCGCTCCGAATGTCAAGGCGCTTGCTCTCGACAACGACGCTCACGACTTCTATTACGTTCTGGACGGAAGTACTGGAGAGCGCTACGAAGCCATCAAAGTATCCGGTATAGATGCCTGGCGCGCCCTGTGTCGGATGACGAACCTGAAACATCTCGACATCTACCATCTCGCAGGAGTTTCCCGCTCGACTCCTCCGCTCCCTCATCCCCTCGAGACCCTCACGTGTCAGTCCACAAGAACCATGAGACATTCCGTAATCGGCCCTCCTACCGCCTCACCGTCCCACTTCCACAACATGTTTCACTTGGCATATTCGACACTTCGATCGTTGGACATCCCGTGGACCTCTCTTCCCGAACTCGACCCCCAACGTCTTACAAACCTGGAGGATCTCAAGCTTCACAGCTGGGGTTCTCACCTAGTGCCGGCTTCCCAACACTCGAATGGACCCCTCTCGTTGTTTCGCAATCTATCAACGCTGACGTTCTCTGGGGATCAAGACCCGAATCTGGACACCATCCTCAAAAGCTGGCCGACCCGTCTACCCGGATCCCTCTGTCGTATCAATCTGGATCATGCACCAAGTCTCGACGTTCTGCTCGCCATCGTTTTGGACGCCTTTTCTACGTCGGGCGCTACCAAGCAGCTGTCGATTCGGTTTCGACAAAGTAGTACCGTCAAAGACACTCAGTACCTGACAATGGTTCGACTCATGTGCGAGAATGCGGGAATAGAGTTGTTCCTACGAGACGAGTAGAAATCGTGAGTTCTCTTTATCGCAGTCATTTCATACTTTTCGCTGACAATAACCGAGTGATACTAGACAGACCTCTCGGATTGCAAGGGAACAAGATTGAAAGTAATGAGTGGGCAGAGACGATCTTTGCGATTGAAATCCCTTTTTCGATTCGCTTTCTCCCAAACTCGTTCGCGTACAATCTCCTTTTTACCCTACGATCACTCAACAGTGCGAGATCAGACCACTCTCAAGTCGCGACTCACTCTTCCTCTCGAAATTTGGAGAAGTCTCCAGAAGCGCGTAGTCGGAACACTCGCTAAAAAAAGTCTCCAAGTTCGATCTCTTTCTGGGCAAACAATGGATTCACGACCTCTCACTCTCTCCTCTCTCTCTGCTTCTCTCTTCTCTTCATTCGACCCACTTCCCCCCTCCTTCTTCAGCGACTAACCCTCAAGATCAAGGCCTCTTTTACGACAAGCTCACCCTCGACACTCGTTTAAACCCCCTCTACTCTTGTCTACTCCTCGCTTCCTCTTCTCCCTCTCTCCTCATCAAACTTCTTTCTACTATCAACATGCGCGTCGTTCTCATCACCGCTTCTCTCGCCTCTTTCGCCGGTATCGCCAAAGCTGCAGTTCCGACCGTTATCGGTTACGGTCGATTCCCTTGTACCAGTCAGTCTCTCTTCTCATCTCTCTGCATCACTTTGACGCGACACTGACTCGGCTCTCCTCCACTCAGTCGTCAACGGTGATGGAACTTACTCTCCTGGTACGTCTTTACAACTTTCGCTTCGTTCTCGACTAGCTTTTACAGGTGACTGATTCCTTCCTCATTCCCTACAGATCCTTCTCAATGCCTCAACGCCAACCTCGTAGCTCCCGGATCCGATACCGATGGTACTGGAGCGTACGTCTCTCTCTCTTTTCGATCTCTTCCCGGTTGATGTGACTGATCCTAGTTCATTGACGATCTACAGTCAAGGTGATGGTGTTACTCCTGTCGATCCTGTTTGCTCTCAACAACTCGAGACTTCCGGATACTACTGCGGAATCGCAGGTACGCTTCGATGCTCTCCTTTGACTTGTTCGAGTTTGCGATGTTGACTTCGTGTTCTCTCCATAGGTGCTGCTTGTACTTCTGACAGCGGTTGTGATAATGGACTTTGCGTTGGAGGAACCTGGTACGCTCCCTTTCTCTCGTTGATGCGTAGGGAAACTGACTGAAACTGACTGACTCCTCTTTCTCACTTTTCACCTTTCCTTTTCGCACCTCCTCTCTCGATTCTTCGACGCTTCTCTGCTCGTCACTTCACTTTCGACAGCCAAGGAGGTTTCACTCAAGCTTGCGCTGGTGACGACGAGAACTGTTTGTAAGCTTCTTTCTTCCCCTCTTTCAGATTATGCTGAGTAGTCGAGAGCTGATTGAATCCGCTTTCGATGATAGGGGTTTCCTCTACTGTCTCTCTGGTGACTTTACTACGACTCCTTCCAACACTTGCGGAGGTAAATCGACTCGAGGTTTTCTATCTCTCTCTGTCTCTCTCTCCTTTGACTTACTCTCCTCTGCTCTCTTCTCTTCTCTCTCAGGTGTTGGCGCTTTCTGTCAAGATTATACGCAAGGAGATCCATCCTTCACCGATGCCGACAACTATGCCATCTTGTGAGTTTTCACAAACTTTCACTTTCTCACTTTTCGATTCGAGCGAGAAAAGTCTCTCTCGCTCTCGAGATCTTCCCTCTTCAAACTCCTTTACTGACTCTCTTCTATTGCGCGCGTCTAAAGTAATCAATTTTGTTCGACGGGATAGTGAGTTTACTCTGAGATTCACAGACTTTTTTCCTCTTCTCTCCTTTCTTCCCTCGATACTGACTCTCCCCACTCCTCACTCTACTACACCCCTCTACGATACAGCTGCAACTTCAATACGGGGAATTGTGATGTTCATGGGACTACTATCGGCGCCGACTGTTCCTCAGACAACCAATTCTTCTGCACTCAAACTTCTGCTCGTCAACCTCTCGCTTGCGACGCCGTCACTCAAACTTGTCAACCCAGTGGTCCAGTTCCTTCAGCTCGAGCTCGTTCCCGTCGTGCCGAAATCGCTCGTCGCAGTCTCTGTTCTCCTGGGCACCACGCCTGCTCAGTCGGTGGTTCTCTCGGATTCGAATGCATGGATTTGAGCGTGAGTTTTCCGATCCCCTTTTCTCTCACTTCTCACTACTCTAACTGACCTCGACGATGACTACTATCCATAGTCCAACCTCGAGAACTGCGTACGTTAGCTCAGACTCCTTCGCATAACTTCTCTCACTGACCTCGCATCACCTGTCTCTCGCTTTCATAGGGAGCTTGCGGAATGGATTGCACATCACTTCCCGGTGTCAACGCGATCGGTTGCGAAGCGGGAGTCTGCACGACATGGTTAGTCTCCGCCTTTCTCTCGTCATCGTCGTCGTCGTGTCTTGACTGACCTCGATTCCTTTTCTAGGTCTTGCATGGATTCTCACCGATGGGACGCAGATGCCGAAGCTTGCGTAGCAATCTGAAGAAGCCTTCCCTAACGACGATTACGACTGTCTCCTCTCATGTTCTTTACGATTTATTCACCCCCTAGATATTCTTCTCCTCTACTCTCTTCTCTCAATCGATTCGATTCACACCCTACTCCCCATTGTTGACCGCTCCGGTCGGTCGCAACCTGAGTACTGTCTCGAATCGATACCACCCCCTCTTCGCTCTACATCGCATTCTTTTCTCTCTTTTCTTCTTTCGCTCATTCCCCCCCGCTATGTAGTACCCTTCAGAAATTGGATTGCATCGAGTTCCGTAAATCTCCTCGTTCTTCCATTTCCATCGTTCTCGAGGTTCTCGTGAGCTTCAATCAAAGAGAGAGACGCAAAGCTCACAGAGTTCGCAACTTCATGATTTCGAATCTCTTCGAAAACTTCGGGCCTTTGATTAGTTCCCTATGTTCTTCGGAGGTCAAGATCAGTCGAGGTCTGGTCTAAAGCTATTCTCGCATCCTCTCGACGGCGCAACAAAAGCCACGAACAAGACAAGGGATCGAAAACGAAAATCTATACATTTTTGCATTCAACCCGATGAGATCTAACTAATACGTACAGCTCCACTTCGCCACCACCTATTGAGCAGTCTCGACGAGTTTCTTCTTCAAGTTTTCGATCTGTTCCAATACCGCCCTCCTACTCGTTCCACCTTTCGCGTCCCTCCTCTCGACCGACGTCTCAAAGTTGAATACATCCTTGACGTCTTCGCTGAAGTGAGGTGAGACCGATTGGAATTGTTCGAGGGTGAGTTGAGAGAGAGGTACGCCTTGCTCTTCAGAGATTCGGATACAGGATCCTGAAATGTGGTGAGTCTCTCGGAAGGGGATCTGAAAAGAAAAGTGATGAGGTGAGTACGTGAAGGAGGACAATGGTTGAAAGTAGGAGATGGGAGACTTACACCCTTGCGAACGAGGTATTCGGCGAGATCAGTAGCGAGCATATCGGGAGTCAAACTCTTCTTCATGTTCTCGGGGAAGACCTACGAGGTTTCGTTCTCAATCACACGTCAGCCTCAATGAACAGGTCGAAGAGCTTCGAAACGACGTACCTTCAAAGTTGAGATTACACCTTGCAAGATCCTCAAACTCTTTCCAACAGTTTCAGCAGCGTCAAACATGGGTTCTTGACTCTCTTGCAAGTCTTTGTTGTAGGTAGCGGGGAGACCCTTGAGGGTAGTCAAGAAACCAGTCATTTGTCCGATTGTTCGTCCTGATTTGCCTCGGAGGAGTTCGAGAGCGTCGGGATTCTTCTTTTGAGGCATAATCGAGGAACCGGTGCTGAGTGCGCGCGGACAACATCAGTTCGTCATTGACTTGCAGAGAGTAAAGCGAGACAGAGGAACTCACGAGTAAGCATCACCGCAGACAACCCAGCTGAACTCGCTCGAAGAATAGATGATGAGATCTTCTGCTAGTCGAGAGATATGAACCATGAGTAGGGAGCAAGCGAAAAGGTATTCCGCAACGAAATCTCGGTCGGCGACAGACTGTGAATCCAGATGCGAGAGATCAGCCCGAGTCGAGGAACAAAGCTGAGATCTAGACAAGCGACTCACTTGCATAGAGTTTCCACCGATGTGTTGCATTCCGAGTTCGGTTCGGAGGAGTTCTCGGTCTACGCAGAATGGGTTTCCTGCGAGAGCTCCGGATCCGAGAGGAAGGGTAGAAACACGGCTGTTGCGAGGGGACGAAGAGGTTGAGCTG
>Ga0308160_10001510_pt1 | contig 32225 bp, 31 predicted proteins | sample PhyFR1_FD_201036 | JGI IMG/M metagenome (GOLD analysis project Ga0308160, IMG submission 201036) | Phyllosphere microbial communities from UC Gill Tract Community Farm, Albany, California, United States - DLSLF.R1 | ecosystem: Host-associated > Plants > Phyllosphere > Unclassified | place: USA... | reverse complement strand
CTGGCCATCGTCGTGGCGCAGCGTCCAGGACAGCAGGCGGCCGCTGCCCACCGCGCGCCGCGCGATGCCGTCGTGGCGCACCAGTTCGTCCGGATGGCGCGGCTGGCCGCGCCGCGCCAGGTAGGCGTTGGATGCCACCGCGATGCTGCGCACGGCGGTCAGTTCGCGCGCCACCATGCCCTCGTTGAGTTCGACGCCGCCGCCGATCGCCACGTCGAAGCCCTCGGCGATCAGGTCGACCTGGCGGTTCTCGAAGTGCAGGTCGGGAACGATGGCCGGATAGCGCCGCAGGAATTCTTCCAGCATCGGCACGAAATAGGTACGGCCCACCAGCGGCGCCATGCCGATCTTGAGCGTGCCGCCGGGCTGGCCCGCGCCCTGGCGTGTGGCCAGCGAGGCTTCCTCGATGCGCTTCCATGGCTCGGCCACCTCGGCCAGATAACGCGCACCCTCGGCGCTCAGGCGCAACTGGCGCGTGGTGCGCTGGAACAGGCGCACGCCCAGGTGCTGCTCGAGCCGGGCCACGTTCTTGCTGACCGCCGCCGGACTCAGGCCAAGGCGGCGCGCGGCGGCCGAAAAGCCGCCCTCTTCCGCGCTGTAGATGAAAGACACGAGATGGCTGATCGATTCTGGCATGGCTCAACAGACAAGGACGCGATGCGGGGATTTTATACCGCGAGTTGAAAGTCATACGGCTTTCGACGGGCTAGTGTCAACTTTGCGACCGCAGCATACTGGTTGCTCTTCCACCCACCACCAGGAGCGCATCATGAACAAGGCATTCGAAGGCAAGGTCGCGATCGTCACCGGCGGCGCGCGCGGCATCGGCGCCGCCATTGCGCGCCGGCTGGCGCAAGACGGCGCGCATGTGGCGCTGACCTACCAGCAATCGAGCGGCGCCGCCGAAGCCCTGGTGGACCTTATCAAGGCAGCCGGTGGCAGCGCCGAAGCGATCCGCAGCGACGCCGCCGATCCGGCCGCGATCCAGGCCGCCGCCGCCGGCGTCGCCAAGGAGCACGGTCGCATCGATATCCTGGTGAACAATGCCGGCATTGCCCTGTTCGGGCCGGTCGACGAATTTTCGCTGGAGGATTTTGATAAAACCGTCGCGGTCAATGTGCGCGGGGTGTTTGCGGGAGTGAAAGCAGTGTTGCCGCATATGGGCCACGGAGGGCGCATCGTCAATATCAGCAGCACCAACGCGCTGCGCATGCCGATGCTGGGCGGCGCGGTGTATGCGATGAGCAAAGCGGCCCTGACCGGCCTGGTGCAGGGACTGGCGCGCGAACTGGGGCCACGCGGGATCACGATCAATAATGTGTTGCCAGGCCCGGTCGACACCGACATGAACCCCGAGAACACCGAGTTCGGCGCCAGCCTGCATGACTACCTGGCGATCAAGCGCCATGGCCGGCCAGAAGAAATCGCCGCCATGGTCGCCTACCTGGCCGGCCCCGACGCGTCGTATGTTACCGGCGGCAACCTGCTGATCGATGGCGGTTTCGCCGCCTGACGCCGGCGGACAGGCTGCCTGCAGCCTGTCCCGGCAGGTTATCAGGCCATCGGGTCGATGGTGAAGGCCGGCATGCGTGCATTGTTCTGCGCGCTTTCCAGGAACTTGTCGGCCGTCAGCAGCGCTTCATGGATGGTGACGTCCATGTCCAGGTAACGATAGGTGCCGAGGCGTCCGACGAAGGTGACGTTCTCTTCGTTCCTGGCCTTGTTCACATACAGCTCGAGTTGCGCCTTCTCGCGGGTCTGGCGGATCGGATAGTACGGGATGTCCTTCTCTTCGCACTGGCGGCTGTACTCGGCGTAGCAAATGGTCTTCTCGTGCTTTTCCCACGGCGAGAAATGCTTGTGTTCGGTAATACGGGTGTATTTCTTTTCGCCGTCGCAGTAGTTGATGACGGCGTTGCCCTGGAAGTCGCCATCGGCACGGAAGGTCTCGAAATCCAGCGTGCGGTAAGGCAGGCGGCCTTCGGTGTGCTTGAACCAGGCGTCGATCGGGCCGCTGTAGAAGACGTGTCCGTAATTGCCCTTGTCGGCCGGGTCGAAGGCAGTGCTCAGGTGCACGGTCACGCCCGGCACGTCGAGGATGTTCTTGACCAGCTCGGTATAACCGTTGGCGGGCATGCCCTGGTATTTGTGGTTGAAGTAATTGTCGTCGTAGTTGAATCGCACCGGCAGGCGCTTGAGGATGCTGGCCGGCAGCTCGCTCGGGTGCAGGCCCCACTGCTTGATCGTATAGGTCTTGAAGAACGCCTCGTACAGCTCGCGGCCCACGAAGCGCAGCGCCTGCTCTTCGAAAGTGGTCGGGTTTTCGATCGACTTGTCGCCCAGGTTCGCCAGGAACTCCTGCGCCTCGGCCGGGCCCATGGTCTTGTTGAAGAACTGGTTGATGGTGAGCAGGTTGATCGGCAGGGTGAACACCTTGCCGTCGGTGATGGCCTTGACGCGGTTCACGTATGGCTTGAACTCGGCGTAGCGGTTGACGAACTCCCAGGCACGCTCGTTATCGGTGTGGAAGATGTGCGGACCATACACGTGCACCATGACGTTGGTCTCGGCATCGCGCTCCGAATAGCAGTTGCCGGCGATATGCGGGCGGGTCTCGAACACATCGACCGTATAGCCGGCCTGCGCCAGCTGATTTGCGATCACGGCACCGGAGAAGCCAGCACCGACGATGGCGATATTCTTGTTCATTCTTGAATCCTGGTGGAGAGTTGGCAATGCCGGACATGTGACCCAAGCTCGACCAGATTGTTACATCGCGATTGTCGAGTCAGCGCTTCACATCAGCCGCACCGCAGGTGAATTAATGCCAAAAATATATCACTTAAGTTACATTCTGCTTCGCACAATTGGCGCTGCAGGCGCAACCAAATAACAACACTCGGCACCAGGAGGGAGAACCAAAAGAGGATGCGGTCCGTAGACGGAGAAACCGCGACGTTATGGAGGAATTCACCAAGCATGCCTGCCGGAGGGGGTGACTCCTCCGGCAGCGGCTTGGCGCTTATTGACGGATGGCAGCGACCACACGCGTGGCGAACTCGGCGGCGTTACCCGCATGCCAGCGCCACACGATGACCAGGTCGTGATCAGGCGACACGACGATGTCGTTGCTGCCCGCACCCAGCGCCGCGAAGGCATTCGCCGGCATGCCGGGCAAGTTCTTGCCCTTGGTATTGAGCCACCACAGATAGCCGTAATCGGGACCGTGCGCGCTCGGGGTGAGCGCTTCCTTCACATAGGATGCCGGCAGGAGCTGCTTGCCGGCCCAGCGTCCCTGGTTCAGCCAGAGGTAGCCGAAACGCGCCATGTCCCAGCTGTCGATCCACATGCCGCCGCCCCAGCGCGTGCCGCCGCTGACCGATGCCACCTGCTTGCCGTTCACGTCGACATAGCTGTTGTGGTAAGGCACCCACTTCCAGGTCGTCGATGCGCCGATCGGGTCCATGATCTCGGCCTGGAATACATCCGGCACCGAGCGGCCGAACACGCGCAGCAGCGACAGCGCGAAACGGTTGATGCGGGTGTCGTTGTACTCGTAGAAGCTGCCCGGCGCCTTGATGGCGCGCGGCTTTCTCTCGCCCTTGCCGAAGGCTTGCTTGCCCACGAAATTGCTGTGCTTGCCCCACAGCTCGCCTTCCCACTCGGATTCCTGCTGCAGGTGCTGCTTCCAGGTGATGCCCGCATTCTGAGGCGCAGCGTAGCCGCCGTCATTGACCGTCCTGGCGACCGGGTCGCCGACCTGGATGCGGCCATCGCGCACCGCCACCCCGGCCACCGTCGCCAGCATGCTCTTGGCCACCGAATAGGTCGGATCGACAAACCGCGTATCGCCGAACTCGGCCACCACATAGCCCTTGTAGATCACCACCCCATTGCTGCGGGCGCGCCGGGTCGGCATCGAACCCAGCCGCGTGCCGAAGGTCGCCTCCTGGTCGGACAGGTCGAGCGCCCGTTCGGTCTCGCGCGACTGCGCGAACTGGATGGCGGCGGCCAGCGCCACCGGGTCCATGCCGAGCTGGGCCGGATCCTTGCGGGCCCACTCGCCGGCGGGCGGAAAATACGCCGCGTCGGCGGCAAGCGCGCCGCTGGCGGGCAGCGCCAGGCCGAGCGCGGTGGTGATGGAGAAAGCCAGCAGGCTACGGCGGGAAAACTTGGTCATGGATGCGATTCGGGCCAGGTGGAGTACGGAGAGCGGATCAGGCTCGAGTTGTAATAGCGCTGGTCGGACGTGACTTCGCGGCCGATCCACGCGGGTTTATCGAAAGCGGTGTCTTCGCTGGGCAGCTCGATCTCGGCCACTACCAGGCCCGCGTTCTCGCCCAGGAATTCATCGACTTCCCAGGTAAAGCCGGCGTGAACTATGCGGCGCCGGTATTTTTCGACCAGCGGACGCTCGCACAGGCGTTCGAGCAACTCGGCGGCCTCAAGCAGCGGGATCGGGTATTCCCACTCGCCGCGCGCGGCGCCTTCGCTCTTGCTCTTGATGGTGAGCACGCCCTTCTCATGCCCAGGGCGGCCCTCGATCCGCACGCGCACCGTGCGCGCCGGATCGGCGTTCAGGTAACCCTGGCGCAGCAGGATCGGTTCGCCCAGCGTGCGCCAGGCATCGCTGGCGACCAGGAACTTGCGCTCGATCTCGACGCCCATGGCATCAGCCCAGCGATTGCAGGATCGGCTGCAACATCGCGGCGCCCAGGCCGGCACTGCGCGCGCCGTTCCAGCCGACCTGCGGGTCGGGCAGGTTGGCGTTGTCCTTGAACGGCATCTCGAGGGTCAGCGACAGGCACTTGAAATGGTGGCCGACGTACTTCGACGCCAGCGTCAGCAGCTCGTCGTTGTACTTGCTGGCGGCGTAGCCGACTTCCTTCTGGAAGTCCGGGCTGCAGGCGATGTAGCGGTCGATGAAGCTGCTCTGCTCCAGCGCCCGTTCGGCGGTGAAGTTTTCGAGCATCTCGCAGCCGGCCACGAAGTTGTAGGGCAATGCTTCGTCGCCGTGGATGTCGAAGAACATGTCGATCCCGACTTCCTCGATCTTGTTCTTCACGCACAGGACTTCAGGGCTGCGCTCGAGCGACGGGTTCATCCATTCGCGGTTCAGGTTGGCGCCGGCGGCGTTGGTGCGCAGGTTGCCGCGCACCGAGCCGTCCGGGTTCATGTTCGGCACGATGTAGAACACGGCGCGCTGCAGGAGCTTGCGCGCCACCGGATTGGCGTTGTCGAGCAGCGCATCCATCATGCCTTCGACAAACCATTCGGCCATCGACTCGCCCGGATGCTGGCGCGCGATGACCCAGATCTTTTTCTCGGCCTGGGGATTGCCGATCACCACCAGGTTCATGTCGCGGCCATCGACCGTGCTGCCGATGTCGTGGACGCGGGCGATCGGGTGCTCGGCCACTTCGCCCAGCAGGCGCAGGTGGCGTTCCCAGGTGTAGGGCTCGAAATAGGCGTAGTAGACGCTGTCGAGCTCGGGCGTGTGTTCGATGGTCATGACCTGGCCGTCGAAGCTGGTCGGCACGCGGAACCAGGTCTCGGTGTCGTAGCTCGCCACCGCCTGGTAGCCTTCGAAGCCTTTCGGGTAGGTGGCCTGGCCGGCGTTCAGGAAACGCATGGTGACAGCTTGCGCGCGCGCGCCCTGCAGGCGGAAGTGGAACCACTGGTGGATGTCGGCGTGCGAATCCTTGCGCAGGTTCAGGTCGATCTGCTTCGGGTTGTCGGCGCGGACGACGTCGATCGAACCGGAGTCGAACATCGTGCTGATCTTGATGGGCATGGTGGATCCTTTCGTGGCCCGTCGCGACGGACGGGCAAATGTCGGACGAACGCCGGGCGCTTGCCCGACGATAGCCCGGCCATGATACCGGATCGGTTCCACCGTCCGGTCATGCGCGGCCGGGACGGATAATGCTTATTGCGCGTCGAGGTCGATCAGGTCCTTGGTGTACATCGCCATGATCTGGCGCATCAGCTCGACGTTGCCGCGGTCGAGCACCACGGTCATGTCCGGCTGCTTGCCCTCGAGCGTGAAGGTCATGCGGATGGCGCCTGGCAGTTCCTTGCAGTTGACATAGGCCGCGCGCGGGGTGGTCGGGTTCTCCCAATCGTCCTGGCCGATGACCGGGCCAGCGGGCGGCGACTTCAGCTGCGGATCGCGGTTGACCGGCAGGTGCTTGAGCAGCCAGAACACGATATTGGCCGGGATGTGGACGGCCAGGTCGCTGGCGCCCTGGGCGGAGAACTTGGTCAGCAACAGGTTGCCGACCCGGTCGCAGGACATGGACAGGCTCTTGACTTGACGAATGACCGCTGGTTTCACGACGTTGATCCTTGGGGGAAAGTTTGAAAAAGGCGCAGCGATTCTACCAAATCCCCCCGGCGTTTTGTGTGTATTAAAAGCAAAAGGGGAGCCGATGGCTCCCCGGGGTGGGCTGGCGCGGCCGGCGGCCGGCAGCGTGTCTACTCTTTCCCGCCGCTGCGGTTGCCGCCCTGTCCGCTCTGGCGATTGCCGCTCTTGCTCGAGGTACGCGATGCGCCACCGGCGCTGGCGCTGGCCGACTGGCGATTGCCATGGCTCAAGCTGCCGGCACGGCGTGCTTCTTCGGACGTGAATTCATGGGCGGTGCCCTTGGCGTGCGCAGCCTTGCCGCCCTGGCTGGCGATTTCGCGCTGACGCGCCGGGTCCATCGATGCGAAGCCGCGATTGCGGGTGCCGCTGGCAGTGCTCTGGCTATTGCCCTGGTTGCCCGACTGCTTGTTACCTTGGTTTGAGGCCATGATGACATTTCTCCCTTATAGGCTTGTGGAAACCGCCGCTTCCTGCGGCAGGCTTGGAACCGACCGCCGCCGGCTTGGGCCGCCGGTGAACGATGAGTCGAAGCCCATCTTAGGGAAGTGCCACTGATGCGGGTATAGGAGCATTTCAGATGACTTTGTAGGACTTTACGCGTTAAATCATGCACTTACGAAAGACAGCTTCCACTCAACAACACTTTTATCAGGACCAGTCCTACATACACCCCCTACCTCTTCCTATTCTGTGTCGCGTTGAGGGCGCGCATGATGGCCGTATGCGGCAGGAACTCGACCTGCGTGTTCACCAATGCGAAGGAGACAGACATGGACGCGAATCAGCGAAGCGAAGCGAACAACCAGACGAATAACGGCGCCAATGAAAAATGGACGCCTGGCGCCAAGGGCAATACCGGGAGCGGCCCACTGGACCACACATATCCAAAGGGCGCGAGCGAAGGCCAGGGCAAGTCCGGCACCGGCATGGCGCATGCCGGCGGACACGACCAGGCGGGCCTCGGCGGCAGCCCGGACGGCGTGGGCCAGTCGCGGCAGGGCGACCTGCCCGGCGGCTCGATGCAGACCCAGCAGACTGGCGGCTCCGGTCCCCAGCAAGGCATCACCGACAGCCACCAGCGCCAGATGGAAATGCATTCCGACGCCTGGGGCAAGCTCGAGCAACCCGTCGGCAATCGCCAGCGCGACACCGGCGTGTCGCTGAACGAGGATGTCGGCAACCGCCAGGGCAAGACCCAAACCACCGACACGCTGAATCCGCAAGACCCGGCACAGCCTGCGCTGCACAGCGATGAGACTGGCCGCGACGGCCGCGTCCCCGGCACCGTGCCGCCCGAACCGATCGGCACCGAAGCCGGCGTGCCGGGCGTGCAGCACGGCGACATCTACGGCAACCGCCAGAGCGCCGGCGACAACCGCGCCGACACGCAGGACGCCAGCAACAGCAAGATCCAGCGCAGCGTCGACCGCCAGGCCTCGCAGACCGGCGCCGACGCGCGCGACAGCGGCAGCGAAGCCGTCCACAAATCGAATGATGTCGCTGGCGGCCTGCCGCGCAGCCCGGGCAATGCGGGTCCGCGCACCGAAGGCGAAGGCTACCAGACCGGCGGCAGCATGCACGCCGAGCCGAACCCGGTACACCAGTCGAACGACGCCGCCGGCGGCTATCCGCGCAGCCCGGGCGGCGCCAACAAGCTGGCGGGCGACCGCAAGATGGACGACGACACCGGCTTTTCGCGCGGCTGACGCGCCCGCGGCGGCTGCCGCCGCGCGCGCATGACGGGCGGCCCCATCCGGGGCCGCCTTTTTTTCGTGCATGCACCTTGATCCATCTCCAAGCTGGACCGGACTGAAGGAACGCATCCGTTGGCGCGGCAATCGAACCGTTCGCCAGCGCCACTTCATGCGCGGGCAAGACCAGCGGAGACATCATGCCTGCACCGGACGACCCACCCACCACCGCCACGCCCACGATCTCGGTGGTGCTGCCGGCCTGTGGCCGCATGGACCTGCTCGACCGCAGCCTGGACACTCTCATGCGCCAGCGCCTCGATCCGCGCAGCTACGAGGTCATCGTCGTGGACGACGAACCCAACCACAACCCGCTGCACCTGGTGGCCGGCTGGCGCACCCGCACCCTCGAGCGCGGGCCGCGCCTGGTGTATGTCGCCAATACGGGGCCGCGCGGCCCCAGCGCCGCGCGCAACCGGGGCTGGCGCGCGGCGCGGGCCAACGTCGTCGCCTTCACCACCGACGACGCCGTGCCCGGCCCCGACTGGCTGGCGCAAGGCCTGGCGGCCTTCGACGGCGGCTTCGACGTCGTGTGCGGCCGCATCGAAACCCCGGTGCCGGCCCGGCCCACCGACCGCCAGCGTAGCGCCCATGCGCACGAGCGCGCCGACTTCACCAGCGCCAATTGCTTCATCCACAAGCCGGTGCTCGAGCAGGAAGGCGGCTTCGACGAGCGCTTCAGCGTTCAGCGGGGCAGCGACGCCGACCTGTATTTCCGCCTGCTCGAACAGGGCGTGCGCATCGTGCGCGCGCCGCAGGCGCTGGCGATGCACCCGGTGCGGCCGGCGCCGTGGGGCGCCAGCCTGCTGCAGATCCGCCACGCGGTGTTCGACGCCCTGCTGTACAAGAAACACCCAGCGCTGTACCGCGAGCGCATCGAGGCGGGTCCGTGCTGGGACCATTACGCGATCGTCGCTGCCCTGCTGGTCGCCCTGCCCTGCTGGCTGCTTGGCGCGCGCTGGCTGGCCATGGGCGCCACCCTGGTGTGGCTGGCGCTCACCTTGCGCCTGGCGCTGGGTCGCCTCAGGGGCACGGCGCACAGCGCCTCGCACGTGGCCGAGATGGCCGTCACTTCGCTGCTGCTGCCGCCACTGGCCGTGTTCTGGCGCCTGGCCGGTGCGGTGCGCTACCGCGTGCGCTTCGCTTGAGTCCGCCATGGTTCCCGCTTGCGCACCCGGCGCCGCGCCGCCCGGCCGCATGTCTTCGTCAACCCGTACTGCACCGAAAGCCGCATGCATGAAAGCCATCTTTCTCGACCAGGACGGCACCCTGGTGGACGACATCCCCTTCAATGCCGAGCCGCGCCGCATCCGCCTGGTGAGCGGGGCCGGCGCCGCGCTGCGCCTGCTCGCCGGCCTCGACTACCGGCTCTTCGTGGTCGCGAACCAGTCCGGCATCGCCCATGGCTGCTTCGGCGAAGACGCCATGGGGCCGGTCTGCGACCGCCTGAACGACCTGCTGTTTCGCGAGCGGCTCACGCTCGACGGCTTCTACTATTGCCCGCATCACCCACTGGGCACGGTCAGCGACTACGCCCACACCTGCGCCTGCCGCAAGCCGTCGCCCGGCATGCTGTTGCGCGCGGCGCACGAACACGGCATCGACCTGCGCTCGTCCTGGATGATCGGCGACATCCTGCACGATGTCGAAGCCGGCAATCGCGCCGGTTGCCGCACCCTGCTGATCGACAACGGCAACGAAACCGAATGGCGCCTCGGCCCGCGCCGCCTGCCCACGCGCATCGCCCCCGACCTGTACAGCGCCGCCAAGCTGATCGCCCGCCACGGAGACCTGCAATGACACCTTCCTGGGCAGCCGCCTGGCAAGACGCGCGCCGCATCCTGTGCGTGCGCCCCGAGTCGCTCGGCGCGGTGCTGATGTGCACGCCTGCGCTGCGGGCGCTGCGCGATGCGGCGCCCGGTCGCCACCTCACCCTGCTGGCGTCGGCGTCGAGCGCGCTGGCCGCCCCTTGCATTCCCGTGCTCGACGCCGTGATCCCGTTTGCCGCGCCATGGGTGGAGCAGCCAGGGCCCGCCCGGCCGTCGCTGGCCGAGATGGCGATGCGGCTGGCCGAGCACGCCTTCGACGGCGCCATCATCTTCACGTCGTTCCACCAGAGTCCCCTGCCCGCGGCCACGCTTTGCCACCTGGCCGGCATCCCTCTGCGGCTGGCAAGCTGCCGCGAGCCGCCCCACGGCCTGCTCACGCACTGGCTGCCCGAGCGCGAACGCGAGCGCGCCACGCGCCACGAGGTACAGCGCCAGCTCGACCTGGTCGGCGCGATCGGCTGCGGCGTCGACGACACGCGCCTGGTATTCACGGTGGACGCTGCCAGCGACGCCAGCCTGGATGCGCGGCTCGACACGGCAGGGATCGACGCCAACCAGCCGATGCTGGTGCTGCATCCGGGCGCCGGGGCGCCGTCACGGCGCTATCCGGCGCAGCTGTGGCCGGCGCTGCTGCGGCGCCTCGCCACCGATCTGCAGGCCGCCCACCGGCCATGCCAGCTGGTGCTCACAGGCGACGCCGGCGAGGCCGCCGGCGTGGGCGCCATGATCGAGGCGGCGCGCCTGGCCACGCGCAGCGGCGCGGCGGGCAGTGGCGGCGGCGCCACGCGCATCACGGCGCACTCGCTCGCCGGCCGCCTGTCGCTGCCCGAACTGGGCGCGCTGCTGCGGCGCGCGCGGCTGCTGGTCGCCAACGATACCAGTCCCGCGCACATCGCCGCCGCCCTCGGCACACCGGTGGTCAGCCTGTACGCGCTGACGACACCCCAGCACACGCCGTGGCGGGTGGCCCAGCGCGTGCTGTTCCATCCGGTGCCATGCCGCGGCTGCCTGCAAAGCATCTGCCCCGAGCTGCACCACGCCTGCCTGGCCGCCCTCGATCCGGACACCATCGTGGCCGGGGTGCTCGACCTGCTGGCCGCCACGCCGCAGCGTCCCGCCCATGCCGGCGACACGCCGCTGGCCTTCGGCGACAGCGCATGAGGTTCACCATCACGCACCAGGTTCAGCATCGCACATGAGAGCCGCCATCACGCATGAGGTTCACCATCACGCACGAGGTTCAGCATCGCGCATGAGAGCCGCCATCGCGCATGAGGTCACCATGACGCATGAGTTTTATCATCACGCATGAGGTTCACCATCACACATGAGGCCCACCATCACAGATGAGGTTCATCATCAAGCATGAGGTTCCGTACAGCATCAGATTCACCATGACGCCAGAAAGCAGCACGGCGTGGCGCCGGCGGTCCGGCGCTGCAGGGACTCAGCGCGACCGGTCGTCCCGTAGCGGGGTCGCCAACGGCATGGTGGCGACCGGCGCCGCGGCGTGCGCGTTCGCCTGCGCCTGCGCCGCGTGGGCCAGCGCCTGCAATTCGGCACGCGCCTGTCCGATGATGGCGCGCGCCGCCGACAGGCCGAGGCAAGCCATGATGCTGGCCACCACGATGTCCGGCCATCCGGCTTGCGCGCCGAACACGCCCAGCGCCGCCAGCATCACGGCCAGGTTGCCGATCATGTCGTTGCGGGTGCACAGCCACACCGAACGCATATTGGCGTCGCCATGGCGAAACGCGTACAGCATGGCCGCCACCGCGCCATTCGCCGCCAGCGCGATGATGCTGACCACGCCCATGGTCTGCGCATGCGGCAGGTGTCCGTCCAGGCCGAACCACAGCGCCCGCGCCAGTACCAGCACCCCGAACACGCCCATGACGAGGCCCTTGGCATAGGCCGCGCGCGCGCGCCAGGCCAGGCCCAAGCCCAGCACGAACAGCGATACGGCGTAGTTGGCGGCGTCGCCCAGAAAGTCGACCGAGTCGGCCAGCAGCGATGCCGAGGCGGCCGCCAGGCTGCTGGCAAGCTCGACACCGAACATGGCGGCATTGATGAACAGCGCCGCCCACAATACCTTGCGGTAGCGCCCGTCAGGCGGTGCGGGCGTGTTGCAGGGACCGGAACAGCATGCGGACATAAGGCGACTCCAATGACAGAATCTGCATTAGAATCCCTGTAGTTACTACAAGGTCAAGCGGAGGCGGTTCCATGATGATGCGCATAGGCGAGCTGGCGAAACTGACCGGATGCCAGCCAGAGACGGTCCGGTTCTACGAACAGCGGGGCCTGTTGCCGCCGCCGCTCAGGTCGCAGGCGAATTACCGCATGTACGACGCCAGCCATGCCGAGCGCCTGCACTTCATCCGCCGCTGTCGGGCGCTGGGCATGTCGCTGAACGAAGTCGAGACGCTGCTCGGCTACCAGGATCAGCCGGATCGATCCTGCAGTGGGGTCAATGCGCTGGTCGACCACCAGTTGTCCGAAATCGAGCGCCAGATCGCCGAACTCACCCAGCTGCGCACGGAACTGTCGTCCCTGCGCGCACGCTGCGATTCGGCGCGGCCCGCGGGCCAGTGCGCGATCCTGCGCGAGTTGACCGAGCATGCCTGACGCCGGCGCGCCGTCCGCACAGAGCGCGTGACAGCGCGCGCCCTCGCGCCTCTGCATGCAGACAGGAAGAAGTCCGTGCAGTTGCATGGCGAACCTGAGCTGGGTGCAAGGACGCCGCTTGGCGCGCGTGCGCCACGAGTGAACAACCGCATGGCGGACCATGCAATGGCGCACACGCAGCGCTCACTTGCCGGGCGCGGCATCACCAGCTCACCTGCCGCAAAGGCTGTTACCCGCGTTGATCGTCGAGCGCCGGCTGGTCGTCGCTGCGGACCTGTTCGCCCATCAGCACACGGTGGATGACGGCGCCATGCACGCCATGCTGCTTGAGGAATTCGACCGCGCTGCGGGTGCCCATGCTGGCCTGGATCAGCATGCCCTGGCGCACTACCTGCGTTGCATCCGCGTACGGACCTTGATTGGCGCTGTCCGTCATGGTCGCGCCGGCCCCTGCGCGGCGATCGGTGTAAGAGGTTTGCATCTGATTCCTTCCTCGGGTCGAAGCCCACGTTCCACTCAATGGCGCCATGCCCACCCGTTGGCAAGACGCACCAAAAAAAAATCCGCCGGCGCAGACGCCGACGGAAAACGCATTATCCGGTTCAGGATGCACGCAGAGAGACACAGCGACGATCTTAACCGGCGGTCATTTCAACTTGATGACATGCCGTTTTCTTTCCGACGCGACCCAACACCCAACATGATTTCCCCGGAACGCTCTACAATTGCCCATTGTTCATTCAGCCAGGAAGGCAGACAGCGCAGATGGTGGTGCCCGGCTTCAATTACGGCTCCGACGACTCGGGCCTGGTATGGGGTTTCCTGATCACCCCGGGAGCCGCCGCCGCGCCGCTCGGCGTGGGCGAGGCCGTGGCGTGGATGCGCGATCCCCAGCCTGGCCAGTTCATCTGGCTGCATTTCAACCTGTCGAACACGGCCAGCGAGCGCTGGCTGCATGCGCATGCGGGCCTGGCGGACGAGTTCTACGCCACCTTGCACCAGGGCTCGCGCTCGACCCGCATCGAGATCGCCGACAACGCCCTGATCGCGGTAGTCAACGACGTGCTGCACGGTTTCTCGCTCGACAGTGCAGAGATCTCGACGCTGTGGGCCCACGTCACGCCGCACGCCGTGATCAGCGCCCGCCGCAAGCCCCTGGCCTCGATCGAGCGCCTGCGCCAGGACGTGCGGCAAGGTGCGCTGCTGCGCTCGTCGAGCGAACTATTGATCCACCTGCTGCGCGACCAGGCCGACGTGCTGGTAAACATCGTGCGCGAGGCGGTCGAGCGGGTCGACACCATCGAGGACCGCCTGCTGGCCGGCCGCCTGACCAGGCAGCGCGAAGACCTGGGCGCCCTGCGCCGGGTGCTGGTTCGCCTGCAGCGCCTGCTGGCGCCGGAGCCGGCCGCCCTGTTCCGTCTGCTGCAGCGTCCGCCCGCATGGGTCGACGCCGACGACCGCCAGGACTTGCGCGCGGCGACCGAGGAATTCACGGTCGTGCTGAGCGACCTGGCCGCACTGCAGGAACGCATCAAGTTGCTGCAGGAAGAGATCGCCGCGCGCGTCAACGAAGACAATGCGCGCAGCCTGTATTTGTTGACGATCGTGACCGTGATGGCGCTGCCCATCAACCTGATCGCCGGCCTGCTCGGCATGAACGTGGGCGGGGTGCCACTGGCCGACAACGGCCACGGCTTCTGGATCGCACTCGGCCTGGTGGCCACCTTCACCACCGTCGCCGCCTGGCTGCTGCTGCGCCTGCAACGGCAGCGCTGAAAGCCGAGTTGCCGCGCGCCACTGTGGTTGCGGATTTGCCGGCTAGCCATTATCGTCTCGGCTCGACCACCATTCACGTCTGACAATATTGAACCCGAGTTTTAGTTTCCTGGCCGGCGGCGGCGAGATGGGCGCCCTGATGCGCGCCTACGACTGGCAAGCCAGCCCGCTGGGCGCGCCCGACACCTGGCCTTCGACGCTGAAAACCGTGGTGCGCGTGCTGCTTTCGAGCAATCACCCGATGTTCATCTGGTGGGGCGACGACCTGATCCAGTTCTACAACGACGGCTACCGCGCCACCCTGGGCCCGGAGCGCCATCCGGCCGCGCTCGGCATGCCGGGCCGCCCGTGCTGGGAAGAGGCCTGGGACCTCATCGGCCCCGACATCGAGCGTGTCATGGCTGGCGAAGGCAGTGCCTGGTACGAGAACCGCCTGGTGCCGCTGACCCGCAACGGGCGCCGCGAAGATGTGTGGTGGACCTACGGCTACAGCCCGATCGAGGATGAAGGCGGCATCCACGGCGTGCTGGTCATCTGCAACGACGTCACCCAGGACCACCTGCTGCGCCAGCGCCTGGAGCAGACGAACCACGCGCTGATCGACACCATGGACGACGGCTTCTGCCTGATCGACATGATCGACGACGCCGAAGGGCGCGCGGTCGACTACCTGTTCATCGAAGTCAACCGCGCCTTTGCCACCCACACCGGCCTGGAAAACAGCCTCGGCAAGACCGCGCGCCAGCTGGTGCCCGGCCTGGAGCAGCGCTGGGTCGACACCTACGACGAGATCGCGCGCAGCGGCGTGGCGCGCCGCTTCGAGGAAGGATCAGAGGCGATGGGGAAATGGTTCACCGTCTATGCCAGCCCGATCGCGCATCCGCACAAGCGCCGCGTCGCCCTGCTGTTCACCGACATCACCAGACAAAAGCTGGCCGAGCGGGCGCTGCAGGCCAGCGAGACGGCTGCGCGCGCCGCAGCGGCCCAGGCCGAGGCCGACCGGCGCCGCCTCGATGCACTGCTGAGCGCGGCGCCGGTCGGCATCGTGTATGTCGACGAACACGGCGCCATCTCGTCCGTCAACGAGATGAACCGCGTGCTGTGGGGCGAACACCCGATGTCGACCAGCGCCGAGCAGTACGCCGAGTGGCGCGGCTGGTGGGCCGACGGGTCGGACCGCCATGGGCGCCAGCTCGCATCGCACGAATGGGCGCTGGCGCGCGCCTTGCGCGGCGAACAGGTCGATGCCGACTTCGTGGAGATCGAGCCGTTCGGCAAGCCGGGCGAGCGCCGCACCCTGCTCACCCGCGCCACCGCGATTCGCGACGAGGCCGGCAATGTGAAAGGCGCGGTGGCCGCATCGACCGACCTGACCGCCCTGGTCGCCACCCAGCGCGCGCTGCGCGAAAGCGAAGGCAAGTTCAGGACCATCACCGAGGCGGTGCCGCAGATGGTGTGGTCGAGCCTGCCCGACGGCCGTAACGATTACTCGAACCGGCGCTGGCACGAATTCACCGGCCTGGCCCAGCCGGACCTGGCCGGCAGCAACTGGAGCGCGGCAATCCACCCCGACGACCATGCCAGGCTGCAGGCGCTGTGGCGCGACAGCCTGGCCAGCGGCAAGCTGTTCGAGCTCGAGCACCGCCTGCGCCACCACAGCGGCGCCTACCACTGGGTGCTGAACCGCGCGCTGCCGGTGCGCGACGAGGCCGGCAACATCATCCGCTGGATGGGCACGGTCACCGACATGCACGACCAGAAGCTGGCGGCGGACGAGCTGAAGGCGGCCAATGCGCGCAAGGACGAATTCCTGGCAATGCTGGCGCACGAGCTGCGCAATCCGCTGGCGCCAATCAGCACGGCGGCCCAGATGCTCAGGCTGTCGAGCGCCGATCCGAAGCGCATCGCCCACGCCAGCGAAGTGATCGGGCGCCAGGTGCGCCACATGGTCGAGCTGGTGGATGACCTGCTCGACGTCTCGCGCGTCACGCGCGGCCTGGTCGAACTCGAGCGCGAGCCGGTCGACTTGAAGTCGGTGATCCAGAACGCCATCGAGCAGGCGCGCCCGCTGATCGAAAAGAAGGGCCACACGCTGTCGACCCGCCTCGGCGCGGCCAACGTCACCGTTACCGGCGACCGCAAGCGGCTGGTGCAGGTGATGACGAACCTGATCAACAACGCGGCCAAGTACACGCCGAACGGCGGCGCGATCACGGTGGCTGCCGATCCCGGGCCAGGCCAGGTGGACATCAAGGTCAGGGACAACGGCATCGGCATCGAATCGGCCCTGCTGCCCGACATCTTCGAGCTGTTCACGCAAGCCAAGCGCACGCCCGACCGCGCCCAGGGCGGGCTCGGACTCGGCCTGGCGCTGGTGCGCAGCATGGTCAGCCTGCATGGCGGCACGGTGGAAGCGTTCAGCGACGGACCCGGACTGGGCAGTTGTTTCAGCGTCACGCTGCCGCTGGGTGCCGATCACGCGGGCGGCGCCGAAGGCGTTCAACCAGGCGACGCGGCGCTGGCGGCGCATTCCGCGCTGCACATCATGCTCGTCGACGACAACCGCGACGCCGCCGAATCGCTGGGCATCGTACTGGCGGCGGTCGGGCATACGGTCAAGGTCGAGGAGTCGCCGCTGGCCGCCCTGCGCCGCGCGCAGAACGAGCGCTTCGACGTCTGCCTGCTCGATATCGGCTTGCCTGATATGGATGGGCACGAACTGGTGCGGCGCCTGCGCGCGCTGCCGGCGCTGGCGGGCGCCGTCATGATCGCCCTGAGCGGCTATGGACAACCACAGGACGTGGCGAAATCGAAGCAGGCCGGATTCGCTGCCCACCTGGTCAAGCCGGTGGACATCTCGCACCTGTTGAGCGTGCTCGACGCTCTGGCAATCCCCACGGACGTCCCGTGACCAGGCTCTCCCGCTAATCCAGTATACAAACCCATGAAATCCACTATACTGGATTTCATGGACATCAATCATCTCATCGCCCGGCGCCTGCGCCAGCTGCGCGACGCGCAGGGCCTGTCGCTGGCCGCACTGGCCGAACGTAGCGGCGTCAGCCGCTCGAATATTTCGCTGATCGAGCGTGGGGAAAGCAGCGCGACCGCCACCGTGCTGGATCGCCTCACGGCAGCGCTCGGCATCACGCTGGCCGCCCTGTTCGACCAGCCCGAGGCTGCTGCAGAACCGGTGTCGCGCCACGCGGACCAGCTGACCTGGACCGACCCGGTGTCGGGTTATCTGCGCCGCAGCCTGTCGCCGGCGGCCGGCGCCGGCTTCCAGCTGGTCGAAGTCACCTTCCCGCCCGGACAGCGCGTCGCCTACGACACCGCCGCGCGCGATGCCGACGTGCACCAGCAAGTCTGGCTGATCGAAGGCGGGATGGAGATCACCGTCGGCGACGCCAGCTGGACGCTCGCCGCCGGCGATTGCCTGGCCATGCGCCTGGACCGTCCGATCGCGTTCCACAACCCAGGCCCCAAGCCGGCGCGCTACCTGGTGGCGCTCGGCACGCCACACCACACGAGGAAAAGCCCATGACCATCGTGCTGCGCACACTGGACGCCGCCGACGCGCTTGCCTGCAGCGCGCAACTGGCCCGGGTGCTGGTCGATTGTGTCGAAGGCGGCGCATCGGTCAGTTTCATGCTGCCGCTATCGCACGACAAGGCGCTGCAGTTCTGGCACAAGGTCGCCGCCAGCATCGGCCGTGGAGAGCGCACGCTGATCGTGGCCGAGGACGGCGACGGCATTCTTGGCACGGTCCAGCTGATCACCGACATGCCCGAGAACCAGCCGCACCGGGCCGATGTGGCCAAGCTGCTGGTCAGCCAGCGCGCGCGTGGCGTCGGAATCGGTGGGCGCCTGATGGCGGCGGTGGAAGCGGCGGCGCGCAGCCAGGGCCGCACGCTGCTGGTGCTGGATACCGCAAACGCGACGGCCGAGCGCCTGTATGCGCGCCTGGGATGGCAACGCGTGGGCGTGGTGCCGGATTATGCGCAGCTGCCCGCAGGCGGTTTGTGCGCGACGACGCTCTACTACAAGCGTCTGGACGTTAACGCACAGTCACAAGACAAGGACTACCATACGATAGCTGAATGAAAAAACGCTTGTTGCTGGTAGACGATTCCCTGTTAGATGTTTTATTGACCTTGCGAGCGATCGAGGAGTGCGGACTCAAGGACGAGTGCGAGATGGCCGCAGACGGCGCTGAAGCCTATGCCCTGGCGGTGCAGTCGATATTCGACCTGGTCCTGCTCGACATCAAGATGCCCTGCATCGATGGCTTGGCACTGCTGGAAAAACTGCGCGCACATGCCGGCTTCACTACGCCGGTGATCATTCTTTCCAGTTCAAACATGGCGCGCGACCATGAACGCGCGATCGCGCTGGGAGCGGTCGACTATGTGCACAAGGCGCTCGAGTTCTCCCATTTCCAGAGTTCGCTCAAGCAAGCACTCGTGCGCCACGGTTTTTGCTGATCCGGCCACCCGCCGAACGTTCAGCGGAGTTTGCGATTGGTGAAGCCGAAGAATTCCTGAACGAGATTGCCGTATTCCGCGCGCTGCATCCCCGTGTACCATGCGCTTGACACGCATCGGACAGCCATCGCTCGTGAACAAGCGCAAGGCCGAAGCGAAAATACAAGCACAAGGCCGAAGCGAAAATAGCCGCGGACAAAGAAAAAGGCCAACTTTTCAGTTGGCCTTTTTCTTTAAATCTCTTGGTCGGGGCGAGAGGATTCGAACCTCCGACCCCGTGCACCCCATGCACGTACGCTACCAGGCTGCGCTACGCCCCGACTAGCCAACAATTATATCAGAGCCGCCGAAAAAATCTTGCGTTTTTACCATACGGTGCAAGCGCGCCGACAGCCCGTGGCTTATTTCCAGTCCCCGCGCAGGGTCATCACCTGCTGCTGCAGGTATTCGGGCGTGGCCTGCTCTGGCGGCACCGGCTGGCCCACCGCCAGCGCCAGCTGCGAACGGATGCCGCGGGTGATGCGACGACCGAACAGATTGCCCTGGTCGCGCGTGAACCAGCTGCCCCACAGGCCGCGCAGCGCCATCGGGATTACCGGCACCGGATTGCGCGCGATGATCTTCGCGATGCCGCTGCGGAACTCGCTCATCTCGCCGGTCGTGGTCAGGCGCCCTTCCGGGAAAATGCACACCAGTTCGCCGTCGTGCAGCGCATGGGCGATGTCCACGAAGGCCTTCTCCATCGTCCATGGATCGTCCTTGGCCGGCGCGATCGGGATCGCGTTCACGGCGCGGAAGATCCAGCGCAGGAATGGCGTCTTGAAGATGCGCGAATCCATCACGAAGCGGATCGGACGCGGGCTGGCGGCATTGATCACGATCGCATCGACATAGCTGACGTGGTTGCACACCAGGACCGCCGGACCTTCCTGGGGAATGTGCGCCGTGTCCACGGTGCGCACGCGATACACGGTGTGGATCAGAAGCCAGGCCAGGAAGCGCATCAGGAATTCGGGCACCAGCGAGAAGATGTAGATCGCCACCACCGCATTGAGCAGGGCCGTGGTCAGGAACAGTTCAGGGATGCTGAAGCCCTGCCCCAGCAGCAGGATCGCGACCCCGGCCGACGCAACCATGAAGATCGCGTTCAGGATGTTCATGCCGGCAATCGTGCGCGAGACATGCTTCTGGTCGCAGCGGGTCTGGATCAGGGCAAACAGCGGCACGATGAAGAAGCCGCCGAACACGCCGATCATGACCAGGTCGAACAGGATGCGCAGCGCGCCCGGCTGGCCCAGCAAGGTCAGCCAGTCCACCACCGCCGCGCCGCCGGCAAAGGCGTCGGCGGCGAAATACAGGTCGATGCCGAACACCGACAGGCCGATCGAGCCGAACGGCACCAGGCCGATCTCGACCTTGTGGCCCGACAGGCGTTCGCACAGCAGCGAGCCGGCGCCGATGCCGAGCGAGAACACGGTCAGCAGCAGGACGAATACACTGTGGTCGCCCATCAGGTAATCCTTCGAGAACACCGGGAACTGGGCCAGCAGCAAGGCGCCATAGAACCAGAACCAGGAATTGCCGAGCATCGACAGGAACACGGTGCGGTTCTGGCGCGAAAACGCCAGGTTGCGCCACGACTCGGCGAAGATATTGCGGCTGATCCGCAGTTCGGGCGCCGGCGCCGGCGACGGCGGGATGCGCCAGGCGGCGGCCAGACCCAGCACGGCGAACACGATGGTAGCGCCGGCGACCAGCATGATGCCGCCGGGCTTATAGCCGACCAGGACCGCGCCGGCCACCTCGCCCAGCAGGATGCCCACGAAGGTGCCCATCTCGATGACGCCGTTGCCACCGACCAGCTCGTCGGGCTTGAGGTTCTGCGGCAGGTAGGCGTACTTGACCGGTCCGAACAGGGTCGAGTGCATGCCCATGCCGATCACGGCGGCAATCAGAAGCCACAATGTATGCGTCATCCAGCCGATGGCCGCCACGCCCATGATGGCGATCTCGGCGATCTTGACGATGCGCGCCAGCCTGGCCTTGTCGAACTTGTCGGCGATCTGGCCCGACGTCGCCGAGAACACGACATAGGGCAGGATGAACAGGCCCGGGATCAGGTTGTTCAGCAGCGAAGGATCGAGCGTGGTCCAGTTGATCGCGTCATAGGTCATGACGACCAGCAGCGCGGTCTTGAACAGGTTGTCATTGAAGGCGCCCAGGAACTGGGTCCAGAAAAATGGCCCGAAACGGCGCTGGGTCAGCAGGGAAAACTGGCTCGATTGGCTCATGCTTCATGTGCTCGGGTAACGTGGAGTGCGTAATGTACAACGGCGAGCCCAGCCGGACAAACGCTGTTTCTCACATTCATCGTTGCGTATTCGCATTTAATACTGCGAGTCGTGCGCGACAGTACAAATGCATGCAGCCAGTATGCAGCGGGTGCCGCCGCCAGCGTCCGCACCGCGCCCTCGGGATGTGAATGACAAGTGCTTGAAGCCGGTCAAACGGCGCATGATCGGGTCCATCCGGCAGTGCAGCGCAGGTAGAATCCGCGCATGACTTCCGCCACCTTCCACGTCTGCTATGCCAGCGTCGCCAATGCGCTGTTCGAACACATCGAGCAGGATCTGCTGCTGCTCACCACGGCGATTCTCGACGACGACGACGGCGACGACGGCGACTTGCCGAGCCCTGGCGGGTCGGCCGAGGCAGGGTTGCAGGTCGCCCCACCCCTGCCCTGAACGCCGAACGGCGCGGCCGAATCAGCCCAGCGCCTCGAGACGAATCCGCACCACCTTGCCGATCACGGTGGCGAGCCCCTCGATTTTCGCGATTGCGGCATCGATATTCTTCTCGCGCGTCTGGTGCGTCAGCATGATGATGTCGATATCGGTCTGGTTGCCCGGCTCCTTCTGCAGCACGGCGTCGATCGAGATGCCGGCGTCGGCCAGGATGCGGGTCAGGTCGGCCATCACGCCGAGCTCGTCCTGCACGTGCACGCGCAGGTAGTAGCTGGTGGTGATCTCGGACATCGGCATGATGGCGACGTCGGTCATCTGGTTCGGCTGGAACGCCAGGTGCGGCACGCGGCTGTAGGGGTCGGCGGTGAGCAGGCGGGTGACGTCGACCAGGTCGGCGATCACCGCCGAGGCGGTCGGCTCCGAGCCGGCGCCCTTGCCGTAGTACAGCGTGGCGCCGACCGCATCGGCCTGCACCAGCACCGCATTCATCGCGCCTTCGACGTTCGCGATCAGGCGCGACGCCGGGATCAGGGTCGGGTGCACGCGCAGCTCGACGCCCTCGCCCGCCTCGGCCTGGGTGCGGCGGGTGATGCCCAGCAGCTTGATGCGGTAGCCGAGCTGCTCGGCGTAGCGGATGTCGACCGCCTGCAGCTGGCTGATGCCTTCGATATACGCCTTGTCGAACTGCACCGGGATGCCGAAGGCGATGGCCGACATGATGGTCAGCTTATGGGCCGCGTCGACGCCCTCGATGTCGAAGGTCGGGTCGGCCTCGGCATAGCCCAGCTCCTGCGCCTGTTTCAGCACGGTGGCGAAGTCCAGGCCCTTCTCGCGCATCTCGGTGAGAATGAAATTGGTGGTGCCGTTGATGATGCCGGCCACCGATTCGATGCGGTTGGCGGTGAGTCCCTCGCGCAGCGCCTTGATGATCGGAATGCCGCCGGCCACGGCCGCCTCGAACGCCACCATCACGCCCTTTTCCTGGGCGGCGGCGAAGATCTCGTTGCCGTGCAGCGCCAGCAGCGCCTTGTTGGCGGTCACCACGTGCTTGCCGTTGGCGATTGCCTGCAGCACGAGTTCGCGCGGCAGCTCGTAGCCGCCGATCAGCTCGACGACGATGTCGATGTCGGGATGGTTGACCACCGCAAACGGGTCGGCCACGATCTCCACGGCGCCGCCGGTCAGCGCACGCGCCCGTTCGGTATTGCGCGCCGCGATCATCGCAATCTCGATACCGCGGCCGGCGCGGCGGCGGATGTCTTCCTGGTTGCGTTGAAGGACGTTGAAGGTACCGGCACCGACGGTGCCGATGCCCAGGAGGCCAACTTGAATCGGTTTCATAGAATCTGTTTCTCTTGATGGTCTGGACGCCGACCCGGTTCAGGCATGGCGTCGTCGGTAACCGTCGAGGAAGCGCGCGATGCGTCCGCAAGCGTCGGTCAGGTCGTCGGAATTGGGCAGGAACACCAGCCGGAAGTGGTCCGGGGCGATCCAGTTGAAGCCGGTGCCTTGCACCAGCAGCACTTTTTCCTCGGACAGCAGTTCGCAGATGAACTGCTGGTCGTCCGTGATCGGATACATCTTCGGATCGAGGCGCGGGAACATGTAGAGCGCGGCTTTTGGCTTGACGCAGGACACGCCCGGTATATCGGTAAGCAGTTTGTGCGCGAGGTCGCGCTGTTTCAGCAGGCGCCCGCCGGGGCCCACCAGGTCCTTGATGCTCTGGCGTCCGCCAAGGGCAGTCTGGATCGCGAACTGGCCCGGTGCATTGGCGCACAGGCGCATCGAGGCCAGCATGTTCAGGCCATCGATATAGCCTTTCGCATGGCGCTTCTCGCCCGAGACCACCATCCAGCCGGCGCGGTAACCGCACGACCGGTAGTTCTTCGACAGGCCGTTGAGGGTCACGAACAGCACGTCGTCGGCGAGCGAGGCGATCGAGACGTGCTCGGCCTCGTCGTACAGGGTCTTGTCGTAGATTTCGTCGGCGTAGACGATCAGCTGATGCTGGCGCGCCAGTTCGATGATGTCGAGCAGCACTTCGCGCGGATACAGCGCGCCGGTCGGGTTGTTCGGGTTGATCACCACGATCGCGCGCGTGTTCGGCGTGATCTTGCGGCGCATGTCCTCGATATCGGGCAGCCAGCCCGACTGTTCGTCGCAGACATAGTGGCGCGGAGCGCCGCCGGCCAGGCTCACGGCCGCGGTCCACAGCGGGTAGTCGGGCGCCGGCACCAGCACCTCGTCGCCATTGTTCAGCAGGCCCTGCATCGACATCACGATCAGCTCGGACGCACCGTTGCCGAGGTAGATGTCGTCGATGGTCACGCCGCGGATCTGCTTTTCCTGGGTGTAGTGCATCACCGCCTTGCGCGGCGCGAACATGCCCTTTGAATCCGTATAGCCGGCCGCGCCGTGCATATTGCGGATCATGTCGCCGACGATTTCGTCCGGCGCATCGAAACCGAACACGGCAAGATTGCCGATGTTCAGCTTGATGATTTTCTGGCCGTCTTCTTCCATCTGGCGCGCCTTGTCCAGGGCCGGCCCGCGGATCTCGTATAAGACGTCGTCGAGCTTGTTCGATTTGGCAATCGGTCGCAAAGTATCCCCTGAATGAAAACGTGCTCTGTTGCAGTGCGAAAAATACCATTCTGCCGAAAGCGCACCATTTAGGCAACCTCGCCCATGCGGTTACAATGAGTCCTCCGAGATTGCACCAGATCGAGTCCATGCCATGAAGCTTCATTCCGATAATACCCAGCAATACCAGACCGTGACCGGCTACGATGCCTCGGGCGTCGAGATCAATGCCCAGCACTTCGACTACAGCCTCACGGTGCTGCCCGAGATTCCCCCGCGCCCGTGGAACGTGACGCGTTTCGACGACCTCACCGTCGAGCATTTCAACGAGATCGCGCAAGACAAGCCGGACGTGGTCATCCTCGGCACCGGCGAGCGCCAGCGTTTCGTCCACCCACGCCTGGTCGCCAGCCTGTCGGCCATGCACATCGGCGTCGAATCGATGGACAGCCAGGCCGCCTGCCGCACCTATAACGTGCTGATGGGCGAAGGCCGCAAGGTCACGCTGGCCCTGATCATCGACGCCAGGGCGTGACCGGCACTGCGCGGTAGGCGGGCCCTGGACGGCGCGCCGGTGGTGTCCAGCGCCATCCGGTTGCGGCAAATCGCCGTCTTCCGCCATCGCGTTGTATTAGCAGAGTCTTAAATAGGCGGAAACATTTCCATATCCAGGTAAATATTGCGATTCTGCCCAGAAGAGGACTAGCGGCAGGTGCCATGGCGGGATTATGATGCCAGTGCCGCTCCCCGCCATGACGCGCCGGGAGGTAACACTTGCAGCGCGTGCGCTGTTACTGCCAGGAGAACCCCGTGGCCGAGAGCCAATCCACCATTGCCCCTTTTTCCGCCCCGATGACGGGCGACCAGACCTTCGAACTGCTCGGGCGTCCCGCAAAGTACACCGTGCTGTACTTCTACCCGAAAGACAATACTCCTGGCTGCACCACCGAGAGCATCGCTTTCCGCGAAGCCTGGCCCGAATTCCAGGCGCTCGGCGCCGAGATCTATGGCCTGAGCCGCGATTCGCTGCGCTCGCACGAGAATTTCAAATCCAAGCTGGGCCTGCCCTTCGAGCTGATTTCCGACCCGGAGGAATCCGTCTGCATGCCCTTCGGTGTCATGAAGATGAAAAACATGTATGGCAAACAAGTACGCGGAGTCGAGCGCAGTACGTTTGTGATTGACGCTCAAGGCCGATTGGTGAAAGAATGGCGTGGCGTGAAAGTCAATGATCACGTCGCCGAAGTGCTGGAATTTCTGAAGAGCCAGCCCTGATTCAAGGATGGCTCCAGTTCGTTCAACCCGCTGGATTGCTATCGCATAGTCAGAGTCAACCCGTTGAGTCAACCCGCACGATATCCGCATCACTCCAATCTGGTTGCCCGCCGGGCAGGATCATTTCCGAGCCCGGCCATCCGCAACGACAGCAATAACCGTCTTCCCCCCGTAGTGTCATTTCGTGCGCCAGCGCCATGCAGTCCGCGCGCGCACAGTCTTCCTGACTTTTTTTAGATTGAGAACCTGATGCCACTGCCAAAGATTCCTACTCAGCCAGCCACCATGCTGCTGGTAAAAGATTACCCCAAGGCCGAACACGGCAAATCGCCGGTTCGCCCCGTTTCCGTAAAAACCGATGACGAGGTCGAAGACCTGATCAGCGGCCAGGCCGTGCCGACGCCGAAGTCGCGCGCACGCCGCAAGGCGCAAGACACGCTCGCCGCGGCGCACACGCCGGCGCAAGCCAGGCCCGTCGCCGCAGATGTCCCGGCCACTGCTGTTGCCGAGGAAACCCCGCAACCGAACCGCAAGTCCGCCAGGCAGGACAAGCAACAGTGGCCGGAATCAGCGCCGGCGCAAGCCAGGCTGCGTGAGGATGCCGACCAGCCGCATCCAGCCAAGCACAAGCCGGTCGAGGCGCCGATCAAGTCGTCCGCCAGCCGCAAGGCCGACCGTGCCGGCTCGACCAAGGTATTCGTGCTCGATACCAATGTGCTGATGCATGACCCAACGTCGCTGTTCCGCTTCGAAGAGCACGACGTCTATCTGCCGATGATGACGCTCGAAGAGCTGGACAACCACAAGAAGGGCATGTCCGAGGTCGCGCGCAATGCGCGCCAGGTCTCGCGCACGCTCGACGCCCTGATCGCCAACGTCGACGACGACGCGATCGAGTCGGGCATCCTGCTGTCCAAGCTCGGCAACAAGGACGCCAAGGGGCGCCTCTTGTTCCAGACCCGCCTGAACAGCGCCGCCCTGCCTGAAGGCCTGCCGGCCGGCAAGGCCGACAACCAGATCCTGGGTGTCGTGCGCGCGCTCGAGCAGCAGATGGCGGGACGTGCGATCGTGCTGGTGTCGAAAGACATCAATATGCGCATCAAGGCGCGCGCCATCGGCTTGCCCGCCGAAGATTACTTCAACGACCACGTGCTGGAAGACACCGACCTGCTGTACTCGGGCATCGTCCAGCTGCCGGACGATTTCTGGGACAAGCACGGCAAGGATGTCGAGTCCTGGCAAGAGAACAAGAACGGCAATTCGGCCACCTACTACCGCGTCACCGGACCGGTGATCCCGACACTGCTGACGAACCAGTTCGTGTTCCTCGAACCGAAGGATGGCCAGGCGCCGCTGTACGCGCAAGTCAAGCAGATCAACGGCAAGACCGCCGTGCTGCAGACCCTGCGCGACTACAGCCACAACAAGAACAACGTCTGGGGCATCACCGCGCGCAACCGCGAGCAGAACTTCGCCCTGAACCTGTTGATGAATCCGGAAGTCGACTTCATCACCCTGCTCGGCCAGGCCGGTACCGGCAAGACCCTGCTGGCCCTGGCAGCCGGCCTGGCGCAGGTGCTGGAGACCAAGCTCTACAACGAGATCATCGTCACCCGCGTGACGGTGCCGGTGGGCGAGGACATCGGCTTCCTGCCAGGCACTGAGGAAGAGAAGATGTCGCCGTGGATGGGCGCCTTCGACGATAACCTCGAGGTGCTGATGAAGTCGGACGGCGACGCCGGCGACTGGGGCCGCGCGGCAACGCAGGACCTGATTCGCTCGCGCATCAAGATCAAGTCGCTCAACTTCATGCGCGGCCGCACGTTCGTGAACAAGTTCCTCATCATCGACGAGGCCCAGAACCTGACGCCGAAGCAGATGAAGACGCTGGTCACCCGCGCCGGCCCTGGCACCAAGATCCTGTGCCTGGGTAATATCGCCCAGATCGACACGCCGTACCTGACCGAAGGCTCGAGCGGCCTGACCTATGTGGTCGACCGCTTCAAGGGCTGGGGCCACGGCGGCCACGTCACCCTGGCGCGCGGCGAACGCTCGCGCCTGGCGGATCACGCCAGCGACGTGCTGTAACAGCAGCGCGCTGCTGCTCGGACAGAGCAGCGACAGCAGAACGCCCGCCCTCACCCGGCGGGCGTTTTTTTTGGGCGCGCACACAAACAGCGCTACCATATATCGTCCACCAATACCGAGAACAAAGGAGACCCCATGCCCCACATGCTGCTGATCCACGAACCCATCGGCCAGCGCGCCGCCCGCAGCGAAGCCGAAGGACGCGCCACCTACGAGCGCATGCTGCGCTGGGGCGATGACCTGAAGGAGCGAGGCCTGCTGCTCGCCGCCGAATCCCTGGCCTCGCTCGATACCGCCGCCCGCGTCACCCTGGCGGCCGGCAAACCACGGATCGTCGACGGGCCCTTTGCCGAAGCCAAGGAAATGGTCGGTGGTTTCTTTCTGCTGAACGTGGATTCACGCGACGAGGCGATCGCCCTCGCCGCCGAGTGCCCCGCCGCCGAATGGGCCACGGTCGAAGTACGCGCGCTGGCGCCCTGCTTCATGCGCTAAGGAAGCACTGATTTATTCACGAGGGCGGACTTGGCCGCAAAAATAGGCGTCCTGCGGCGTTGCAAAATCTTGCAATAGCTAGCTATTGCTGCGATTTCGCGCCTTGCAGGCCACCTTTTTTGCTGGCCAATCCCAACCCTCAGAATAAATCAGTGCTTCCCTAAAAAAACGCCGCCGCTGTCGAAAACCGCGTTCCTCGTTCGTCGTCGTGGGTGCAGGCCCTTCACCCACACCACCAGGAGAACCACCATGCGTTTCATGATCATCGTCAAAGCCACCGCCTCGACCGAAGCCGGCGTCATGCCGGACGAATCGCTGTTTGCCGCAATGGGCGACTACAACCGCCAGCTGGCCGAGGCCGGCGTACTGCTCGACGGCGCCGGCCTCAAGCCCAGCGGCCATGGCTGGCGCATCCGCTACGACGGCGAAGAGCGGCGCGTGCTCGACGGCCCCTTCGCCGAGACCAAGGAGCTGGTCGCCGGCTATACCCTGATCCAGGTAAGTTCGCGCGCCGAAGCCTTGGAGTGGAGCCGTCGCTTCCCCAATCCGCACGGGCCGGGCGCCCAGGCCGAGATCGAAGTACGGCCGCTCTACGAACTCGAGGATTTTCCGCCATCGCCGGCGATCGACAAGATGCAGGCACTGCGCGCCACCCTGTGAGCACGGTCGACGACACGATCGCCGCCGTGTGGCGGATCGAATCCGCCCGCATCGTCGCCAGCGTGGCGCGCATCGTGCGCGACGTCGGGCTGGCCGAGGAACTGACCCAGGATGCGCTGGTCGCGGCGCTGGAACGCTGGCCGCACGACGGCATCCCCGACCGGCCCGGCGCCTGGCTCCTGACCGCCGCCCGCAACCGCGCCCTCGACCTGCTGCGGCGTGACCGCAGCCTGCGCACCAAGCTCGAACAGATCGGGCTCGACCTCGAGGCCCGGCAAGCCTCGACCGTGCCCGACTTCGTCGATGAGCTCGACGCCCGGGCGCGCGACGTGCTCAAGGACGACATGCTGCGCCTGATGTTCACCGCCTGCCATCCGGTGCTGTCGCTCGACGCGCGCCTGGCGCTGACCCTGAAGCTGCTGGGCGGCATGGCGACCGCCGAGATCGCGCGCGCCTTCCTGGTGCCCGAAGCGACCATGGCCCAGCGCATCGTGCGCGCCAAGCGCCTGCTGGGCGAGTCAAGGGTGCCGTTCGAACTGCCGCCGCCAGACGAGCTGGGCCAGCGCCTGGGCGCGGTGCTGGAGGCGGTCTACCTGATCTTCAACGAGGGCCATACGGCTACTGCGGGCGCGGCCTGGATGCGTCCCGCCCTGGCCGACGAGGCGCTGCGCCTGGGCCGCATCCTGGCCGAGCTGGCGCCGCACGAGGCCGAAGTGCACGGCCTGGTGGCGCTGATGGAATTGCAGGCCTCGCGCATGCCGGCGCGGCTCGATGCCGCCGAACGGCCGGTGCTGCTGCTGGACCAGGACCGGACCCGCTGGGACGGGGTGCTGGTGCGGCGCGGCCTGGCCGCCCTGGATCGCGCGGCGCAGCTCGGCCAGCCGCGCGGCGCCTACCTGCTGCAGGCCGAGATCGCCGCTTGCCACGCGCGGGCGCAGCGCGCCGAGCTGACCGACTGGCGCCGCATCGCCGCGCTGTACGGCGAGCTGGCCGCAGTGCAGCCTTCGCCGGTGGTGGAACTCAATCGCGCGGTCGCGGTCGGGATGGCGGATGGTCCCGCGGCCGGCCTGGCGCTGGTCGACGCCCTGACACGGGAAGGCCGTCTCGACGGCTACCACTGGCTGCCGACCGTGCGCGGCGACCTGCTGCTCAAGCTGGGGCGGCGGCACGAGGCGCGGGCCGAATTCGAACGGGCGGCGGCGCTCACCGCGAATGCGGCCGAACGGGCGCTGCTGCACGCGCGCGCGCACAGCGCCGCGGATACCTGAGCTCTTCACGTTTTGAGCGCGCGCAAATGCATGCCCGTCATTGACGGCCATGCTGCGAGGATATAAACCCGCTATCATCAAGCCTGTTTACAATCGTGGCGAGAGACATGGACGGGGGCAAGCAATGAAATTTCGCTTCTGGGGCGTGCGCGGATCGATCCCGTCGCCGGGCCCGCGCACCGCGCGCTACGGCGGCAACACCACCTGCATCGAGGTGCGCACCGACGCCGGCGCACTGCTGATCCTGGACGGCGGCACCGGCCTGTTCCCGCTGGCCCAGCAGCTGGTCAGCGGCGGGCCGGTGGAGGCGCATATCTTCATCACCCACAGCCATTGGGACCACATCCACGGCCTGCCCTTCTTCACCCCGCTGTTCGTCAAGGGCAGCCGGGTGCGCCTCTACGGCGCGCGCGACGACGTCACCGGCAACGGGATCGAACACGTGATGGGCGCCCAGCTGCAGAACAGCTATTTCCCGGTCAGCGAAACCCAGATGAGCGCCACCATCGAGTACCGGACGCTGGAAATCGACGTGCCGGTCGCGGTGGCCGATGCGGTCGTCTCGAACGTGGTGATGAACCACCCGGTGACCAATCTCGGCTACCGCATCGAGTGCAACGGCAAGTCGCTGTTCTTCACCGGCGACCATGAGCCCTGGCACAACCCGCATCCGGCCGGAAGCCTCGAGCATGCACGGGTCGAGCAGCAGCTGGGCGAACGCGAACGCGCCATGGACGCCGTCATGCGCGGCGTGGACGCGCTGGTCGCCGACTGCTCATACACGCGCGAAGAATATCCGTCGCACCTGGGATGGGGCCACGGCACCTTCGACGGCGCGATCGCGATGGCGCTGCGGGTCGGCGCGCGCGCCTTGTACTGCACCCATCACGAGCCGACGCGCGGCGACGACGAGCTCGAAGCGGCGTTTCGCGATGTGATGACGCGCCATGCAGGACAGCTTGGCGCGCTGCGCGTCGTGCTGGCCCATGAAGGCCTCGAGGTCGATCTGGGCTGAGCGGCGGCGCCGGCCTTCGATCGCCGGCCCATAACGCAAAAAACGTCGTTCGCACCTGCGCGCGAACGACGTTGTTGCATGGCGGACGGGAAAGCTGGCATTCCCGTATGCCCACTTACATGATATGGGTCCCGACCCACCACGCCACCGCCGCGATGAACGCCGACGCCGGAATGGTAAAGATCCACGCCCACACGATATTGCCCGCCACGCCCCAGCGCACCGCCGACGCCTTCTGCGCCGAACCCACGCCGACGATCGCGCCAGTGATGGTGTGGGTGGTCGACACCGGGATGCCGAAGGCGCTCGACATCAGCAGCGTCATCGCGCCGCCGGTCTCGGCGCAGAAGCCGCCCACCGGTTTGAGCTTGGTGATCTTCTGGCCCATGGTCTTGACGATGCGCCAGCCGCCGAACAGCGTGCCGAAGGCGATCGCGGCGTAGCACGAGATGATGACCCAGGCTGGCGGATGCGCATCGTTGGCGCTGACGTAGCCGGCCGCGATCAGCAGCATCCAGATGATGCCCATGGTCTTCTGCGCGTCGTTGCCGCCGTGGCCCAGCGAGTAGGCGGCGGCCGAGACCAGCTGCAGCTTGCGGAACAGGCCGTCGATCTTGCGCGGCGTCGATTTCACGAACACCCAGGCCACGATCAGCATGATGATCGAGCCCAGCGCAAAGCCCAGCAGCGGCGCGACCACGATGAAGGCCACGGTCTTGAGCAGGCCACCCGCGACCAGCGAGCCGGTACCGGCTTTGGCCACCGCAGCGCCGACCAGGCCGCCGATCAGCGCGTGCGACGACGACGACGGGATGCCGTAGTACCAGGTGATCAGGTTCCAGGAGATCGCCCCGACCAGGGCGCCGAAAATCACGTAGTGGTCGACGATCTGGGGATCGATGGTGCCCTTGCCGATGGTCTGCGCCACCTTCATGTTGACCACGAAGATCGCAATGAAGTTGAAGAAGGCGGCCATCGCGACGGCATGCTGGGGTTTCAGGACCCCGGTGGAGACCACGGTGGCGATCGAGTTCGCCGAATCGTGGAAGCCGTTCATGAAGTCGAAGATCAGTGCCAGCACCACCAGCAGGCCCAGCACGTAAATGCTGATGTGTAGAGTTTCCATAACCGTTTCCGATCGCAGACGCTTACGCGTTCTCGACGATGATGCCTTCGATGATGTTGGCCACGTCTTCGCAGCGGTCGGTCACGGTTTCCAGGATTTCGTAGATGGCCTTCATCTTGATCAGGTTGCGCACGTCCGG
>Ga0308160_10001508_pt1 | contig 32237 bp, 36 predicted proteins | sample PhyFR1_FD_201036 | JGI IMG/M metagenome (GOLD analysis project Ga0308160, IMG submission 201036) | Phyllosphere microbial communities from UC Gill Tract Community Farm, Albany, California, United States - DLSLF.R1 | ecosystem: Host-associated > Plants > Phyllosphere > Unclassified | place: USA... | reverse complement strand
TCCTCCTGCAGCCTGCTCTCGCTTCTCGAGCTCTCCAGCCGCGAGGCGACCCGCCGCGCGCGCGACAAGATCCGCAATGCGATCCGTGCGAGCGAGGCCGTCTCGCTCGTCGTCGGCCTGCGCGTCTTGCCCCAGTCAGTCTTTACGCTCGGCCTCGGCAGCAAGAAGACGCGCGAGAGCGCGGCGAGCGAGGGCCTCAAGCGCGTCGCCCTGTCAGTCCCTTGCGGCGTGTTGGCGGTTGTGGTCAGAGAGGACTGTCGGCTGACCGGTTGTCCCCCCCACTCAAACACGCGGGACGTCTACAGGCATCTGACGCCCCTCACCGACCGCGACGGCGTCACGGGCGCCTACATCTGCATCGTCTCTTGAGATGCGAGGCGTTAGTTTGCTCCTCGCCCCCTCCCGAGCTCCCTTCTGCTCTCTGGTTCTGCCTCTTCTCGACGACTCGACCCTTGCATGCCCTCCCCCCTCTCCGCCTGCTCCTCATGACCCTTCCGCTCTCTCGCTTTCGCTGGCCGGTGAGATTTGGGAAGACATGGAAAGAGCGGGAGAAGAGGGTCTCTACATCTCGCCGCACTCTGAAGGGCATGGTCGGATGGACGTCAGCGACGGGTCTTGATTTGCGCCTCGCACGAGCAAAACCGGGACGTACCAACGACCTTGACGACCAGCTTGGGCCGGTTGTTGGGACCGGTCGGGACGTTCTCGATCTTGCGCACTGTCAGCAGTCCGTCTAGCATAGAGGGGCCGAGCGTCTCAAGGTCAGCGATCGCGTCATGATCAAGATCGACGACGCAAGGGGACGTACCGATGACGCGACCAAAGACGGTGTGCTTGCCGTCGAGGAATTCTGCCGGCTCGGTCGTGATGAAGAACTGGCAACTGCGAAGGGAGGGCGGCGGCGGGGCGTTAGAAGGGCGGCGTTAGTTCAGGCCCCCCGTTTGGTTGTCTCGACGGGCGGGAGGGGGGGCGCACCCGTTCGTATCCGGACCCGAGTTGGCCTAGCAGAACGAAGGTCGAATGCGTCAAAGCGAGCATGTCAGCCTGCGTCGACGCTGGGCGGGGTTGCTTGACGACTCTGCCTGACGGCTTGCGCTGCCGAACGCACCATCGACAGCAGGCCCGGCTGCGTGTGCTTGAAGTGAAAGTTCTCGTCGGCAAACTTCTCGCCGTATATCGACCACGAGCCCGTGCCGTCGTGCTTGAGAAAGTCGCCGCCCTGGATCATAAAGTCCTTGATAACACTGGCGAAGACGGGAGGGAGGGGGGGAGGGGGGCAAGGAGCGCGCCGAGGTGAAGGCCAGGAGCGACGGTCAGACAGCCGCCTGGCGCACGAACTTCTAGTAGTCAGAGCAGGAACGACGCACCGGTGGAAGGTCGAGTTCTTGAAGCCTTGCGGCAGGTTGTTGATCCTGTAGGCCAAGGGCAGGTGAAGGCAGGGCAGGTCAGCTCGGCGAACCCCGACCTGGGAGGAACCGACCTCGAGCGCTGTCTCGTTCCTGCCCGAGCTGGCCCGGCACCAAGCGCAGACCCCGCACAGACGCACCTCGTCTCGCCCGTACACAGCTGCCGAAAGTTCTCAGCGGTACTGAGGCGGCCAAGAAGGAGGTGGCCGAGGCGGTAAGCAGCGATCAGACGTCAGCGTCGAGCTCCTCTCGCTCGGCTTGGCCAGGCATGGGTCTGCGACAGGAGGCAACGTACCGCTCGACGACATCCGAGAAAAGTTCGATCTTGATGCGCCCGGCAGCCGTCTCACCGATTTGAATGTCGAGGAAGACGATGGGGCGCGTGACGCCAGCGGGGGCGTCGAAGGACATGGCGAGAGGGAGTCACGAGGGCGAGGTCGGGGAGGGCGGGCGAGCAAGGAGCTGACGGCGAGCAGAAGCCTCACAGGTCAGCCAAGCCGGTTGGGAGACAGACGCAGCGGGCAGGACTACGCACGAGAGGTGTGTCCGACGGCTTCGAGAGAACGAACGAGAGGGCGAGCGGCTGGAGGAGGAGGTGATGGATGGAGGCGGACGAGCTCGCGGTGCCGCTCCCTCGGCCAAACCGCTCGTCCGGCCAAGTACGGCTGGCAGCGGTCTTGAACGAGAGCCCTGCTCCCTCTCACCCAGTTCTCTTCTGAACAACACTCCCTGATGAAGGGCCATCTCACTGCACGTCCTGATCTCGCGGCGCATGGTGACACGGGTGCCTCGGCTTCGCGGGCGCAGAGAGGCGTGGGAGAAGTGCAACAGCCATCTATCACCGAACCACCGTCTACTGCGTCTTGAGCTTGCGACCCTGGATTTTGCCGTCCTTGACGACAGTCTTGGACCGGGCTGTTGTCGGTCGCCGAAGCTGATGCCCAAAGTTGTAGATCGCCCGGCAGAGAAAGATGGCGACGAGAGCCGCGCCGATGGCCGCCCGCGCTTCCTCGGTCGTCCAGGGGATGCGATGCTCGCCGACCGTCTGCGACAGGACCCGATGCGCCGACTTGTGCAGTGCCGGCGGGAGGGTGAGAACCGAGAGGAACGACAGGCGCTGGTACAGCCAGCCGGTGAAGGGCGAGGTGAACGGCCGCGTCAAGTACAGGTAGAGGAAGGCAAACACCGGTGGGCTGCCAGAGGGAGCACAGCACACAGGATGGTCAGTGCTGGTGCATGAGATTCCGACTCCAGCCCTGATGCAGGACGCACACCCAGAAGTCGGTCGTCATCCACCCGCCCGGCCGGAACTCAGGCGGCGTTGTCAGAGCCCACTCGCGGCGCCACATTGAGGCGGCATTGACGACGAGCGCACCGCCGTAGACGGCGATCCAGGTGAGGACGACGAGCGCAAACCAATTAGACTCGAGCGACTCGTGCTTGACGAGGTTGTCGACAAGAAAGGTGCAGATGACGATGGCTCGGGTCTGGCAGAGAGGCACGAAGGAATCAACGACAGCCGCTGCGCCCGTCCAAGCCAAGTTCAGAGCACGCACGAGTCCGTCAGGCACGGCGGCAAGGAGTTCCCACTTTAAGCCAGCCTCCTTGGGCACGATCCAGTTGACGGCCGTCCGCGTGAAGAGGGCGTGGCCGACGGTGAAGAGCAGGTAGGGCGTCGGGCTCGTGAGGAGGATCGACGGCGGCAGCGACGGCCAGAGCACCGGCAGGAGCAGGTCGCCAGCAAAGATGAGCGTCAAGATCGTGAAGACCTGCCGCCGGCGACGATCAGATCAGCTCCTGCAGCTGACAGATAATCAACCGACGCAAGGGACTGACCTCGGCGGCGAACGATGGCCGGCCAGCCGGGTTCAGCAGGCGGAAGAGCTGGTCGAGAGCGACCGAGAGACGAGGCACGCCGACGATGTCTGCCCACGGGAGACCGAAGATCGGTGAGGGCGTGATGAGCATGTTCTGGAGGCTGGCGACCGAGGCCAGAGCTTGCGAGGCGACCGACGACATGCTGCTGGACGGGAGGGGATGGCTCGAGATGCTGCCGGGGCAGTCGAGGTTGGAGGGAGCTCTCGCGGTGTCGGCGGCGCGTCACCGGTCCGAGGCGTCGGCGCTCAGACACGTACGTTTGAGCGACGGGGTGCACTGGTTCGGCCGACGTCGAGCTTACTCGAGGTTAGAAGCTGGGGAGCAGAATGAGCTGTCGCCTGACCAAAGCAGCAGCAGCATCTCGTCCATACAGCCAGACGGCATCTCGGCGCTGCGTCGGTCGATTCTCGGCGGCGGCGCAAGCGATGGGATGCAACAGAACGGCATGGAATGCAACACAACAGAGTACAGGGGGGCAAGGGTGAAGGTTGAGTCGCAAGAGGAGAAGGAGGAGGAGGAGGAGGAGGAGGAGGAGGAGGAGGAGGAGGAGGAGTCGCCGGCTTTGAACCCTACCGAGAGCTGCCTGAGGATCCCTCGTATGGCGCATCAGAGGGCAGCTACCGTGGTGGGCGCGCATGCCAGCCGCCGGTCGTTGGCGCGCAGCAGCCGGCCGCCCTTCATCCCTGAAGCAAAGGCCCAAGGTGCCGCAAAAGGTGATCATTCACCAAGCGCTGGAAAATAGTCCGGTAATCGGGGTTAGTACGAGGCCGACACGCTTGAAGCCGGCCAGATCCGGCCCGCACCAGTGCCCGCCGTCGACGAGTAGGTCCGAGCCAGTCATGAACGAGCTTGCATCCGAGGCAAGGAAAACCGCCGGGCCTTTGAACTCCCAGGGATACGAGAGGCGGGCGAGCGGGTTGTCGTTCGTCCACTGCTTTGCGAGAGCCGGGTCCTTCTCGAGCAGGCCGGCCGTCATCGCCGTCATGATGTAGCCAGGCGAGAGCGTATTGACTCGCACCCTGTCGGGCCCAAACTCGACGGCCAGCGAGCGCCCGAGCTGGAGGACGGCCGACTTGGAGCTGTTGTAGGCTGGGGTGTGCATCCCGCGGTTCGTGATGGTCCCGCTCATGCTGAGGGGTCACCGCGAGCCAAACGTCAGTCTGAAGGCCGCCGACTGATCACAGGCAGGCCAGAAGCGAGCACGCACGAAGCGATGAGGATGATCGAGCCGCCCTTACCCGCCTCTCGCATGGCGAGCGCGCCCTGCTGGGCGACTAGGAACGAGCCGGTGACGTTCACGTCGACTGCGCCGACAGCAAGGGGGACGGCTAGGCAGGTCAATCACGTCCGAATCCAAAAGGGCAGTCTCGAAAGGTGAGGGTTTGACTGACTGAGCCGCTGGAAGTCGGACTGTGAAGCAAGGATTCCTGTCAGTCGACTGAGCTGCTGCTGCTGCTGCGCGTTGAAGCGGGCAGACGCACCTGCTTGTACTCGTAAGCCGAGGTCCTCTGCTGGATGCCGGCACAGTTGAAGACGACCCCGATCGTCATGCCCTTTGACTTGGCAACGTCCTTAATCTCGGCAAACGTTTTCGCGATGGCCTCCTGGTTGGCGATGTTGCTCCGGTCTGGTCGACGTACGCGTACAGGGGTCAGTGCAGCGTCCGGTGGCTGCGCATGGGCCGTCACGCTCGCGGCCGGGCCGCCACGTACGGTAGGTAAGGGAAAGGTTCTTGCTGTCAGCGAGCCGCTTGACAGGCGCGTACTCGTCCTCGTCAACGCCCTCGAGGATGTCAATCAGCGCGACAGCGGCCCCGCTAGGTCACCAGGGTGAGATGCAGGTTAGACCGCAGCGCTGCAGAGCCAGCTGCCGCCCCACGACGCGACGCACGCTTCGAGCAGGCCGCCTGCGATGGTGAGGCCAAGCCCGCGGGCGCCACCGGTCACGACGGCGAACTTGCCTGGTGCACGAGTACGAGTGATCCATGACGACGGATCAGTCACGATGGCGAGCTTCCGCGGTCGGGAGACGGGACGGACCCTCGAGGCTGAAGAGCTGCTGGACGGACTTGCTCGCGCCGTCGATCGACTCGAGCAGGGCCGACTGTGGCGTCTCGGTTGGCGTTCCGGGGAAGGACATGGGAAGGCAGTAGGGGTAGGGTGTGTGTGGCAGCGGGGGGATCGGATGATGGAAGAGGATGCGACGAGGAGGACCCTGGGCAAGAGATGGACGGCGCGGGACGGGCGGCGCCCGGCGCGAGGCCCGACGCGTCGGAGGGAGCGCCGTGGCCGCGGGGCCGGCGTCGGCGCAAGCCGTCGCTGCTCGATCGCTCTCGGACGGTCTTTCTTTTGGCCGGGGCCGGGCAAAAGGGGTCATGAAGGTGCCAGTGGGAAATGTCGAGGACGATGCAAGGGTGTGTGTGGCCGATGGGGGAAAATGCAGTTGCGCGATGTGGAGAGAAAGAGTGAGATGAGAGATGCGAGTGGGCGGGTGGTACAGTGGGTGATGGGCAAGGGAAGGGAGAGGGGGATAGGAAGCAAAAGGGTTCGACCGTGAGGGCTGGTGTCGAGGCGTTAGGCCGACCTTAGCGCCGGGCGGGGGGCGCAGCCGACCCAGACGGTCGTCGCGAGACGGCCGAGAGCGCCGCCGGGTCCGACTCGCTCTTGGCCGTAGCGTTGAACCGCTCGCGCGCGCTCATCGGCGCACCGGCGGGCTTGGTGGACGGCCCACCGGCGGTGGAGCTGGGCCCAGCTGGCGCGGGAGCCTGCGAGACAGAGGCAGGACGTTGGGTCAGCCGCCGCCTGTGGTGAGAGGGGAGTGGGCATCGTTGCGAAGGCGTGACGTACTTTGCGCTTGGTTGGCATGAAGAGGCTGTCTTGCTTCGGGGCCTGCCGCTTGGCCAGGTTGAGCTTCGGAGGGCCGGGCTTCTTTAGCAGGTGCTGGACCGTCGAGGCCGGGGCGAGTTTGTTGGCCGGCGAAAGCGTCGAAGGGTCGGCCTTGACACTGCCAGGTCTGAGTGTCGAGCCGGCCGACGCACTGGGCGCGCCCGTCTTCGGAGGCGGTCGAAGGCCGTTCGGAGCAGGTTTGCTGCTGCTTGCGGCCGGTCGTTTCGTTGCCGAGCCCGACCCTAGCTTCCGGAGATCGGCCGGCGGGGGCTTTGAGAGGATGGCCGGCTTCTTGGTGATGACCGGCGGTTTTGCGAGCGGCGGCGCCTTCTTGGCCGGCTCCGGTGGCGGCGGCGAGGGCGAGGGCGCGCCCCGGCTGGGGTACGGGTCGTCGTCGTCCATCATCATCTGGCGCAGGTCCGAGTTCGGATCACCACCGAGCCGGGCGACCTTGGCCGGGAGACTGGATCCGCCGCCGGCCAGCCGCTTGGCAGGGACGACCGAGCCAGAGGGTCCGGAAGGGACCGCCGGCCGCCGCAGGTATGGGTTGCCTTGGACGACGTCGTGCACGCTCGGCGGCCCGGCGGTCGCCATGATGCGCGGCGCCGTGTTGAAGATCTGGCTCGAGTACTGGGAGAGGGAAGGGGGAGCGAGGGGAGAATCGTCAGTGAAGGTCAGGCCGAGACCGCGACTGGAAGGCGGGCCCGAGCCTTACGTTGAACAAGGCGTTGCGCTCGCGGGCGTCAACGACGATGCCGTTCCATTGCGGCCCGCCGCCCTCGAGCGTCGGCGCGTGACCGAGGATGAAGAGCGACGACTTCGCGCGCGTGAGGGCGACGTTCATCCGGCGCGAGTCCTTGAGGAAGCCGACGCCAGCCGCCGGCCCGCCGGCGCGGACGCACGAGAGGATAATGATGTCCTTCTCCTGGCCCTGGAAGCCGTCGACCGTGTTGAAGTCGACGGTCGAGGTGATGTTGCGGCCGTAGCGGGACGAGAAGACGCGGATGAGCTCGCGCTTCTGTTCCTTGTACATGGTGACGATGCCGATCCGGAAGTCAAAGTCGGTCTGCGGGTACTGCTGCTTGAGGTTGACGTAGATGGCAAGCGCCGCCTGGGCCTCGGCCGTGTTCTTGAGCGAGTGGCCGATGCTGCCGGCCGACTCGCGTCCGGCGTCGATGTTGAAGAAGCGGTAGGGCGCAAAGGCCGGCGTCGCATGCCACGGCTGGAGCGTCTTGTCGGCCATGCCGGGCCCGTCGGCGAGCTTGCCGTCATAGAAGACGCGGCTCGGGAGAATGCTGATGTCGGGATGCATCCGGTACTGGATGCTGCGTGGGCGAGATGAAGACGATCGGCGAGGTTAGGGTGGGCGACAGTGGGCAGGACAAAGCAACCTCGACTCGGACGGACCTCAGCAGGTGGACGTTGCGAGGCGCCTGGCGCTGGACGCGCACGAACATCGACTCGGAATAGCGGTAGTCCTCGGCTTTGCGCGAGAGCACGGTCGGCGGCAGCTGGTTGGGGTCTGCAGCGAGGGATTGTGGAGAGAAAGGTTGTTTCAGCGACAAGGGTCCAAGGTCGACAACGAGCAAGGGAAAGGGCGACGGACCGCCGACCATGATGCAGCGCTTGCAGTTGTACTTGAGCGGGATGAGCGCGCTCAGCTCGACCGCTTGGGCGGCCTCGTCGATGATGACCGTCTCAAAATCACAGTCGCTCAGGAGGTCGTGCCCGGCGCCGGAGAGCGTGCTGCAGATGACGTCGGCCTCGGCGATGACCTCGTACCGGGCCTTGCGCCGCGCTGCGTCGAGCGCGCGCGAGCTGTCCCGCTGCTGGTCCTTGGCCTTGTTAAGCTTCTGAGCGAGCGTGCTCCGCTTGGAGCCGATTCGCCGGAGCTCCTCCTCGACGAGCCGCGTCTCGGCCGCATCGTCGGCGACGGCCCGCAGCTTCTCGAGCATCTCGTTCTTTGACAGCTGGAGGGCATCGAGCTCCTGCCGGATGCCGGCCACCTCGGCCGCGCCCTCGCCCTTCTTCTGCGACGGCAGGTCCTTGAGCTTCTGGTCGATGAGCTCGTCGAGCGAGACGTCCTTGACGGCGATGTTCATCGAGTCTTCGTGGCCCATGCGGACGACCTTTGGAAAGATCATCTTGCCGCTGGCCGAGCGCAGGCCCTCCTTGAGCCGCCGGCAAACCTCGTCAATGGCCGCGTTTGAGGGCGCGCAGACGAGTAGCTTGGCCGCCGTCGCTGACTGGTTGCTGCCGCCGCCGCCGTTGGCCATCGTCCCGTCGCGGTTCGTCTGAAAGTTGACGGCCGGCGCCGGCCGGTCGGAGAGAAACTTGCCGACGAGGCCGCCGATCGTCTTGGTCTTTCCGGTTCCGGGCGGGCTGCAGAGGAGGGACCGTCGTCAGCAGCGCTCACGAACGTCTCGGCGGCCTTCCAGGACGAACCCTTGGATCAGAACAAAGCCGGAAGCGTTCGGGCTCATGGCGCCGAGAATTGCTCGCGCCTGGGGCTCGTTGACGGCGTAGGCGTCCATCGCGTCCCGGACGTCGTGCCGGGAGGCCTCGACGATCGGGTGCGATTGGCCGCGCAGGACGGCCGGCAAGATCGAGTCGTAGTACGGCATACCCTTGAGACTCGCCCACTCGCGGTGCATCGTGCTCAGGCTGCAAAGGACAGAGGAGTCTCAGCGCCTGCAGGAGGAAGCCTGGCCGGCCTCTGCTCGAGCCGTCGGCACACACGTACTTCATGACCTTCTGGAGTTTCCACTTTGATCGCGGCGCGAAACCCGTCAGGTCGGTCGAGCTGTGGAATCGGAGCGTGATCTGGACATCCTGGAACGTCTTTTTGAAGACGGTCACACGCGCGTAGGACGAGGCCGCCTGCGTCGCCGGATTTAGTCCGCTGACGAGGACGACGTCGACCTCGCTCAGCCGGTAGCGCTGGTCGATCTGCCCAGCAGGGACGACGACCTCGACGTCGACCCAGTCGTCGACGACCGACTTGCCGAGCACGTCAAAGGCGACGCGCATCTCGTTTTGGTTCTCTTCGAGCCCCTTCTGGAGCTGCGCCCAGCTCTCGAGCATGAAGAGCGGCTGAAGGACGTCGACGTACTCCTGCGGCGAGGCAAAGAGGTCGGGCAGCGGCCGGAAGCGCATGTTGGCCGCCTCGGGCGGTCGGTCGCCGGTCGCCCGCGGGTCCCAGCGGAGGATTTGACGGTGGAGGTCCTCCATGTCGGGCTTGAGCCGGAGCTTGGTCCGCCGAGCGGCCTCGCGCGCATCGCGCCGGACCTGCTGCGGGTTCCGGATCAGCACGTCGTCGCCGGCCATCTTGATCGTCCGCCGGACGGGTGGCGGTGCCTTGCGTGCCGGTTCGGTCGGCTTGGCCTTGGCCGCCTGGGCGAGGCCGGCAAGGCCGCGCGACTCGCTCTCCTCGTCGCTCGACGAGCCGGCCTCGGACGGGCCCGACGAGCCCGTGTCCTGCCAGCGGTTACGCCGCGGGGGCTCGACTTCGGAAGCGACGCGACCTCCGAGCCGGAAGCCAGCTTTGAGGCCGCCCTTGGGCGGGGCGACGGTCGACCGGAACTCGGACCGGAGGTTCTTCATCGCCTGCGTCTTGGGGCCCGACGACTTCGGCTTCAACGACGACCTGGTCGAGCCAAACGACATGCGGTTACCGCTGGCGCTTGACGACGACGAAGCCACCGGCGGCGGGGGCTTGCTGAAGACGAGCCCGGTCGACTTGCCGCGCGGGAGGGGGACCGGCTTGAGCGTCGTCTGCTTGAGCTTGAGCGCCGGCGAGGAGCCGCCGACGGCCGCATTGCGGCTGATGGCGTCGATCGACTGGTAGTCCCTGTCGGTGAGGATCAGGATCTCGTCGTCAAACTCGTCCTCGCTCGGCACGCGCGACGACGAGCCCGATGGTGCAGGCCGCCGGGCCGAGCGCGTCTCGCCGGCAGTCGAAACCTCCTCGCCCGCATAGTCGATTGTATCCTCGTCAAAGTTCTCCCAGTTGGCCAGCATCTCGGACAGCTCGGCCATCTCGGTGTCGCCGAGCTTGCAGCGGTATCCGGTCCGGCGCTGGATGAACTTGGGCAGCTTGACAAGCGGGTCGTCCTTGTCGCTCGACTGGACGCCCTCGCCCGGCGCGACCTCAGCCCGATGGAAGCGGTCGAGCAGAAGCTTGATGAGTTCGAAGGCCTGGTGCAAAATCTCTTGGCTGTGTGGCGCGTGGCAGAGGAACGCACAAAACCGGTCAGCGCGCGGAGACCGATGCCCAACCGAGCAACCATGGGTCGCAAGAAAAACGCACTCGGTGAGTCGGAGCCAGGCGAGCAGCTCCGACAGAACGTCCTTGAGGGCCTCGACCATGAGCTTGCCGACCTTGCCGAGCTTGGCCGGCGACGGCTGGCGCTCAGCCTGCCAGGCTTCGCCGGTGAGCGCTCGGAGGTCGTCGACGGCGGCGCCCTCAAACGTCCGCGTCTGCTCGACCATCGCGCGGGCAAAGATGAGGGCGTCGCGCATCCATTCGGTCATCGCCTGGGCGTCGAAGTGCTCTGCCCAGTGCGGAGTGAAGCGAAAGAGGAGCGCGAGCGCCCGGCTCATGAAGCGCCAGAGCTTGGGGATCTGCGACCGGACGCCGGCGACGTCGACAAAGCGGCCGTCGCGGAAGAGGGAGCGCGCCCCCCTGCAGAGGACGTCGACGACGTCGGTGAGGCAGAGCACCATCCACTTGGCCATCGCGTTGGCCTCGGGCAGGCCGTAGGCCGAGTCGATGAAGGTCGTCAGAAAGTCGTTGAGGCCGCGGAGGCCCTCCTCGGGCATCGCCGTTAGAAGCGCGCGGAAGCAGTCGGCCCGGTCGTTGACGTCGTCGAACGTCTCTTGGACGAGTGTCTGGACCGCGTTGTGGATGTCCTCGAGCGGCGAGAGAAAGAGGACGGTCGCGGCCGCCGTCAGGCCGGGCATGTTCCAGAGCGCCGCCAGCCGGGTCGAAGGGTTGCCGTTGGCAAAGCGCTCGAGCATGCGCGCAAAGCGGTCACCCTTGATCGCGCCGAGGGCGGCGTTGAAGTTTTCGGCCGTCTTGAGCGACTCGAGCCGCTGCTCATTGTGCCCGAGCCGGTTGAACGCCCATGCCTTCGAGGCCTCGCTGCCAGTCGGCAGGACGTCGAGATGGGCCACCTTTGTCACAGCAAGGACAAGCATCGCCGTTCCCTCGAGATCGCCAGGGGTGATCGCGTCGTATGTCTTGTTCCAGAGGCTCGCTCGGATCCGGACCGGCAGCGGCATCAGCGGCAGGCCATCCTCGCGGAGCTTGCGCGAGTCGCGGGCGACGATGATTTTGGCGAGCCGCATCAGACTCGCGTAGAGGGCGGCCGAGTCGGCGTTGAGGGCCTCGCTGACGACGTGCCGAGCGCGCTGGCGGCACGACGCCCAGACGGCCTCGCGGTACTCTTTGACGCCGCAGGCGAGGGTCGAGAGCGTCGCAGAGTGGATGTCGAGCAGCGAGTCGCAGGCCCGGCGTGCAGCATCGTCGGCCAGGAACGTCCGGAGAATTTCCTGGGCCTTCTCCAGGACCTGCGACAGGGCAGCGGAGAGACGTTCAGCGCGACTGCGAAATGAGGAAGAGGCGCCGGGCACAGCAGCCACCCGGGCAACGCACCTTGATGCCCTCCGTCATGGCCGCCGTCCGGACCTCGATCCCGAACCGGGGATGCTGCAGGTTCTCGCATAGGAACCAGACGGCCTTCTTGACGGCCTCGGCCCCGACGAGCGGATCGAGCGCCTCGTATTCGTCGACTGCGGCCTCGGGCGGCTCAAGAACAACGACCTCGGCTTCCTTGCCCTTCCCCTTCGGGTCGAACAGGCCTGCCTTGGCTGGCGGCGCGGGCTTCGGGCGGAGGAGCGACCGGATAAGCGGAAGAAAGATGGCGAGCGAGGCGTTGATCTCGGCCGTTGAAGGAGCCGGCTGTGTCGAGAGCCGAGTTAGCAGCGCGTGGCTGCCGGTGATCGAGTCGAGCACGCCGAGCGGATCGGGCGCGCGGCGGCCGCGCATGACGGCCAGCCAGCCGTTCTTGGGCGGCAGCCAGAGTGCCGATTGGGCCTGGCGGAGGACGAGCGCAAAGCACCGGAGATTCTCGAGCCAGCCCTCGTCGACGTCGTACGCCGGCGATGTCTGCGAGGCTGCATCCGTTCCCATTGCCGAGGAGAGGCCGAGCTTGGAGCAGAGCGTGCCGACGAGGCCGGCCCAAGCTTCGCCCGTGCCGCCCGCGCAGTGGTCGTCTAGCCAGCGCTCGTTGCGTTCGACCCGGAGCGAGCCATCGCCGCCGGTGAGAAGCGCGTCGAGGGCCGAAGGTGCGAGGCGGGTGAGGAAATCGTGAAGTGCCCGCCAGATGTCGCGTCCCGCCGGCGACGCGGCCGTCTGGGGCGAGGTTGCGAGTGAGAGCAGACGCTCGAGTGATGGCAGGCTGTCGACGAGACGTTGCCCGGCTGCGATGGTTCCGCGTGGAGGAAGGAGCGTCCGGGCGAAGCCAACGACAGGGTCGGGGGCAGTGGATCCGGTCGACGAGCCGGTTTGGACGGGCAGCAGGAGCGGCAGCAGGCCCTCGCCAAAGACGGGCAGGCTGCCGTAGTCGACCCCGACTGAAGCATCGGCGACGGACGGTGAAGCGGCCTGCGCGGCGAGCTCGGTGTCGATGACGCGACCGACGTCCGGGTGGCCGGCGAGCGTCGAGTCGAGCACGACGAGCAGGCGGACCGTCGGCAGGACGTCGGTCCAGCGGGGGGCGGTCGCAGCATCGCCGAGCAGGCCGGCCTCCCACTGGGTGAGCGTCCGCATGAAAGCGGCGACTCGGTCGGCGCTCTGATCGCGCAGGTACTGGTCCTCGAGCGCGCGCTTGGCGGCGACGTAGCCCCGGACGCAGGCCGGACAGCGGCCGAGGAGTGCCGCGAGCGACGCCCGAAATCGAGCTATCGAAGGGTTGACATTGTAGGCAAAGAGCGTTAGCAGGAAGATTGCCAGTGGCGGGACGAGTGGGGCCGTCTCTGTCGCGGTGAAGGTGCTCGTCGACCGGGGCGTGTGCGGCGCACTGACGGGTCGTGTTGGGTTGAGTGAGCCAGCGAGGGACACGACGGTCCGAGAAGGGGCACGAGAGGTCGAGACAGGACAGCGAGGGATAGCACGTCAGCCTTCATCCTCCCCGACGACAAGTAGGTTCACTGCCAGCCGCTGCCAGGCCCCCGAGCCGAAGGTCGCGCAGGACAGTCTGACGACAGCGAGGTCCGAGAGGAGAGGGGACTCGCCTGCAGAACCAGTGCCAGCCGTCAGGCTCGCAGCCGTCGACCGTCCAGGCGAGCAGGGCGCCCTGCATCGCCCGAAAGCTGGCCGGCGGACAGGACGACTTGGCCGCCTCCTTGACCTCGGCCAAGATGCCGGCGATTGTCGGCGGGTCCGGCACCGCCGCCAACGGGGCGGCCATCCTGTCGAGCGACGAGGCCCGGGCGGCAGGAGCGAGAGGTGGCGAATGGGCGGCGGGCTGGGACGATGCCCTCTCCTCGCTAAGCGATCAAACAGACGGCCTCTTCGGCGCGCTTCAATGGCGGCTTCGCGGAGCGAGCTCGGAGACTTTTGGAAGAGCTGGCCGAGCAAGAGGTGGGAAGTTGGCGATGGTGAGCGTCGATGGCTGAAGCTCGCTCGGAGCGACAGCAGCTGCAGGCGGCAGCTCGTCGTCGCGGCGGGGCGTCAGGCAGGCTGACCTTCGGTCCCTGCACCGGCCTCCTACAGTTGCAGATCTCGCTGAGGATCTCAAAGTCAGATCAAGAGAGAAGGGTCTGGCTGCTCGCAGGGGACCCCCCATTGCTGACCCCTCTGGGCGTCAGGCGGGTGCCTCGAGAGCCAGCTCGCCTCTGGCTGGGTGTCCGCGCAGCAGCAGCGGCAGCCCTGACAACTGCCACGCACGAACAGCCTCGTAGACGACCCCATCGGCCCTCCCGAGATGGACGATGTGCTGAGATTACTGGCCGTCTATTCTCTCGCAAGCCAAGGGAGAGCTTCCTCTGCGACTCAAGGTCTGGGAGAGCGGCGTCGCTTGTCCTCAGATGCAGAACGGGAGGCAGCTTGATGCATGCCTGCCAGGTCCGCGCTACGGCTCAGAGGCCAGGCCCGCCAGCCAGGCCAGCCGACGACGACCCCGGACCTCCTGCACCGACCCACCCGCCGTCCCCTCCTTCCTTGCCCTTAGCGCCGCCGAGTAGACAGCGAGCGAGAGAGCCGTCCCGGTGAGTTTCCATCCTAGCGGAGACTGTTCGGCCGCCGCCCGAGGAACGCGGGAGATGATGGCCGGCAGGTCGGACGGGCAGAAGGGAGGGGGGTCGTGCGATGACGGGCTCTTCCCCCCTACTCCTTGTTGGATGGGCCGACAACCCCCGCGATCTCGCAGAGAAGAGACGCGCATCTTTGTTGGCACCAGGCCGATCTGCTGCCCCACTCTGGGTAGCTGTCCGAGCTGTGAAGCTCGTCCATCGGCTGACCGGACCCCGCCGCCTCTCCTCACCCGCAGCCGCCTGCCCCCCTCCCCCTCCGGCCCCTCCCTTTCCCTGCCGCTCTACATCTCTCGGCCGTCCGGTCCCGCTCCAGAGCTCGGGCTTCGTCGTGCTGAGCATGGTGCCGCCAAACCACCCGCAGGCCCACCTGCTCAACAACAACAACATGCAGCCCTCGCAGCAGCGGCAGCACGTCCAGCAGCAGCATGCGCAACAGCAGCAGCAGCAGCGGGCGCTCGACTCGCCCGGGGCCGGCCAGGTCGGAGGCGACTTTGGCCAGGTGCCGTGGCCGGGTCAGCTGCCGAGCCTGCACCTGTACCCGCTCAGCGACAGCTTTGTGCCCAAGCAGATCTACCTGCCGCCCAACACCCACGTCCGTCGCCGCCCTTTCCCCTCTGTTGCTGCGAGCGACGCCGCGCGGACGCTGACCCTGGCTCGTGCGCTTCCCCCTCCTTCGCAGATGCGCATCGGTCGGCAGACGAATGCCAAGTCGGTGCCTGGGGAGCGCAACGGCTACTTTGACAGCAAGGTCCTCAGTCGGACCCATGCCGAAGTCTGGCAGGAGGACGGCAAGGTCCGTCATCCCAGCCGCTGCCACCCGCCCGCACTCAACTGACAGCTCTCCTCTCGACCCGCGCCTTCAGGTTTTCATTAAAGACGTCAAGAGCTCGAATGGCACGTTCGTCAACGGCGAGCGGCTCAGTGCCGAGGCGACCGAGTCGGAGCCGTACGAGCTCAAGTCGGAGGACCATCTCGTACGTCGGACCCCGCCCCTCCACTCACTAGTGTCCTAACCCCAACGGACCCTCGAACTACACCTCAGGAATTCGGCATCGATATCGTCGGCGAGGACAACAAGACGGTCGTCCACCACAAAGTCTCGTCCAAGGCCTACGTCGTTTTCACGCAGCAGGACGTCGAAGCGAGCGCGCGCGAGCTCCAGGCCTACCAGCAGGCGATGGCCCGCTTTGCCATGCGTCGCGGCAACCAAAAGCCGAGCGGGCCGAACGTGAATGACCTGACGAGGCAGATTGCTGTGAGTCGGCTTCCTCTCAGACGACTGGCCGCTGCGGCCCCTGCTAATCCACCGGCGCTTGCGGTCTCTCCATTAGAACGAGCTGCAAAAGTCACGCGAGACGGCCCAGGACCTACACATCCTCCACTCGGCCATGAACGACATCCACGACACGCTGGGCGGCGGCAACCCTGCGCCGTCGACGTCGTCGATGCACCCGTCCTATCCGCCGCCGCACGGGCCGCACCCCGAGACGACCGAGGACCTAGCCTCGCTCCGGGCCCAGCTAGCCGACACGCAGACGCTCATCTCGTCCTCGGTCAGCCGCGTCATCTCGCTCGAGGGCCGCCTGCACGAGCAGGAGAATGTCCGGCGCGAGGTCGAGGAGCTGCGCGAACGGCTAGCGATGCTCGCCGGCCAGGTCGAGTACCGCAGTCGGCTCGAGGAGGAGGACGAGGCCAGCGACGATGACGACAAGCCGGCGGCCGACGATGACGACGACGAGGAGGCCGAAGACGATGACGACACACGGAGCATCAGCACGGTCCGAGCCTCGTCCTCGTCAACGTCGAGGCGCAAGCGCAACGGTGGCCGCAAGCAGCAGCAGCAGAGACAGCGCGGTGGCGGCGCCAACGGCCGGCTGACCGGCGCGGAGGAGGATGGTAACGACAACGACAACGATAACGAGACCCGCGACGCTCAGGACACCGACGACGGCGAGCACGAGCGTGGTCGACCCGTGACGCCCGAGCCTGGATCTCAGCCGCGTGAGGCGAGCGCGCCACATCGGTTGCGGGCAGCGGACCCGGAGCGGGCAGACGACGAGTCGGCTGGCTTGCTTCAGCAGCAGCTCGTCCAGCAGCTGGCCGACACGCAGCGCGTGCTCGCTCACAACACGACGCTCGTCGCACGGCTCGACACGCTCCACTCTGAGCTCGACGGCGTGCTCGAGGTCTCGCGTTCGCTCCGGACCCAGCACGAGAGCGCGCTCTCGACGGTCACGTTGCTCGAGAGCCGGGTCGCCGAGCTCGAGGGCAAGGTGACCGAGGCCGAGGGCAAGTGGGCCGTCTGGAAGCAGACGATGGAGGACACGTGGCGGCGCGAGCGCGAGTCGTGGAACTCTGAGCGCGAGCGCATGAAGAGCGTCGTCAAGGAGTGGGAGGAGGCCAAGCGTCGGGCCGAGGAAGAGGAGGAGGAGCGCCGGCTCAACGAAGAGGAAGGACCGGACGACCTCGGCTGGATGGCCGACGGCGGCAGCGGAGGCGGCGACGGCAGCAACAGCTCGTCTGGCGGCCCCGGCGGCTCAGCCTCGTCTTCCGGCGGCAGCGGCGCCTTCGACGGCAGCGAGGGCGGAGGCACGCTCCAGGGTGGGCAGGCTCGCTTCCTCGCTCGCCACGGGCACGATCGCTCGGGCTCGCCAACGCCCAACGCCTCGCCAGACACGAAGGGCCGCTACTCGTCCCTCCGGCACCTGCTCAACCCGCTCGGCGGCGGTGGGCCAGCCAACGGCAGGACGGCACATGCCCGGGGATCCGTTCCGTCCAGCTTCCTCCGTAGGGGCGGCGGAGTCGAGCCAGCAGTCGGTACGTCGAACGGCAATGGCGCACCGGGCCCGTCAAGCGACGGTACCGGCAGTGCGGACGCCGATGACGGTGGTGGCCATCCGCTACGCAAGTCGGCGTCGGCCTCGACGATCAAGGCGCCTAGTCCAGCGTTTGGGGGCCCACCTGGCGCGGCCAAAGACGAGCTGGTCGAGAGTGGCGCCGGCGTCAGCGAGGAGGACGGCCGTCAGACGGAGCGGGCCGGTCTTGCAGCATCGGCGGTCGCGACGCCTCCGAGCCCGTCGTTGAGCTCGAGTCAGCTCCAGGGCTGCCTAGTCGTCGGCGTCGCGGTCGTCGCGATCGCACTCAACTACGACCGGCTCGCCGGCTTCGTGCGATCGTAGACGCGCGCCCGCCGCCGGTACCCGGACGCCGGCAGGCACTCCGGATGCAGGGACGCCTGGATGGACGCCGCTTTTCTTCCCGTAACGCTCCGTACCGCGCTCGTCATCTCGTCGGCCCCTCTGCTCTGCTCTGGCGATCAGTCCCTTCGCTGCGAGCCGTCGCAAGTGGATAGGGGAGGTGTACGGCAGGCCAGCACCTCGACAGGGGCGGGGACTTAGACGACGGGCAGATGAAAGCATACTTGATTTCCGAGGGGCGAGCGCGCGGACATCTCGTCGGCCCCTCGTCCTCCTTCCCTTTGCCCTCCCCACCCATCCCCCTCCCCCTCCCCCGCTCTCTACTCCAGTCATGTCTATCAACGGAAAGCGCCTCTACGTCGGCCGCCTCTCGCGCGACGCCACCCGTCGCGACGTCGAGGACTTCTTTGCCAAGGCCGGCCCGCTCATCGACATCCGCGTCATGCAGGGCTTCGGCTTCGTCGAGTTCGAGTCGCCTCGCGTACGTCGCCTCCCTCCCTCCCTCTCTTTCCCGCTCGCATTCGCTCTTGCGCGGCGGGTCTTCGCGCGGTCGCCGCGAGATCCGCCAACAGCACTTACTAGCCTGGCCTCGGCGCTGGATGGGCGACGGAGGCTGGACGCGATCGTCTCGAAGAGGCGGCTCGGCCGGCTGTTTTTGCCTCGCTGCCCGCCCGCCACGCATGCCTACCCTTCGCGCCCTCGCTGACCACCTCGACCTTCGCTCGTTACGCTCTCTCACAGGACGCCGAGGAGGCTGTCGCCACCCTCTCGGGCCGTGACCTGCTTGGCGAGTCGATCACGCTCGACTACGCTCGTGACACGCGCGGCCAGCGTCGGGACGACCCCTACGGCGCCCCTCGCGGCTACGGCGGCCCGCCTGCCTTTGGCGGTGGCGGCAGCCGGGCGCCGCCCCGTGAGGGCCGCGGCCGGCTCCTCATCCAGGACCTCCCCCGCGACGTCTCGTGGCAGGTACGGCCTTGATCTCTCGCTGGCAATCCCTTTTCCCACCCCTCTTTCTTCTCCCCACCTTCGGCCGCGGCGTATGGTCGAGATGGACGCCGAGCCCTCGGCCTGTGGCACGCGGGCATGCGCAGAAGGACGCGTTCCCTGGCTACCAGTGGACGGACGGCCGGTCGGTCGGCCGCGGCGAGGCGCTGGTCGACTGGGCCTTTCGATCAGGGTCGGCGGCGATCGTCGCTGCGTCCTAGACGGCCTCGCGTGGCGTCAAGCGGCGGACGACATGGCTCCTGTGGTTGGCAAGGCCGTCTCCTCGCTTTCATGGCGGCGGCGGCAGCGGCGGCGGCGGCGACTGCGGAGGATCTCCCCGTCGCGGACGACACCCTCCTACCTTTGGCCGGCCGAACACGAGGATTTCTGACGCCCCTTCGCTCTCGGCCGTCGCGCGACCCACACTCTCCTTGATCGGCCTCATGCGATCGCCGACCTACCCAGGACCTCAAGGACTTCGGCCGCGAGGGCGGACCCGTCAGCTACGCCGACCTCGACCGTGACGTTCCTGGCCAGGGGTGCGTCCTGCTCTCCCCGCCTCTTTGCTCAAAGGCTCCTCACTCGACGACTGCTGATATGTCCATCCTTCACCGCTTGCCTGGCGCCAGCATCATCGAGTACCCCTCGGTGCCCGACGCTGAGGACGCCGCCAAGCGGCTCGAGGGCCTCCAGATCCGGTCCGTCTCTGGCGTGGCTCAAACGCCCTCACTCGGGTGTCTGCTGATCCGTATGCCCTCGCTCTCTCAGTGGCTCCCCCGTTGTTGTCGTCATCGACTCGCCCCGCGGCGGTGGCTACGGCGGAGGAGGAGGCGGTGGCTACCCGCCGCCCCCGCGCGACGCCGACCCCTACGGCCGGCGCGATGACCGCGGCTACGACCGCCGCGACGACTACCGCCGCGACGACCGGTGCGTGTTTTCATCTTCTCTTCCCGTGTGCGAGTCTACGTCTCGCTACGGTTGCGGTGCCTGTAGCGCCTCGACAGTCGAGGTCCTGCCGATCGGCAGCCTTGGGTGCTCGAGGGCCTGGCTCTGGCCGGCCGTTCATGCGGCGGGCCCTTCTCTCTCCCCAAGTCTTCAAACCACTTTGAGATTGCTGAAGCGCCGATACGATGGACGGCTTCCCCTTCCTCCTTCCCTTCCTCGCTACGCCCCACCTCCCTCCGACCTCTCGCGTGACGGGTGCCCTGGCCTCGACTCTCCGCGTCTGCGTCCACTCTTTTCCTGACGCTTCCAGGGACTACTATGGCGGCGCGCGTCGGGACGACTACTACGACAGGGCCCCGCCCCCTCGCCGTGACGAGCGCGACTACCGGCGCGACGACCGGTGCGTCCTGCCTCCTTCGTTGCCTCACCCACTCGATCGCGACGGCATCTGACGAGGCCCCTCTGTCCCCGACGTCTTGCAGCGACTACCGCCCGCGCGAGGACTACCCTCCCCGCCGGGACGAACCCCGTCGCGACTACGACGACCGCCGGCCCGCTTCGTACGACCAGCGGCGTGAGCGCTCCCCTCCTCCTCGCCAGCGTACGCGCTCGCCCGCCCCGGCCGGCGGCGAGGCGCCCCGCGAGGCTGCCCCTGCCCAGCACGAGGAGCGTGCCCAGGAGGGCGGCGCTCCTGCCCAGGGCGGCGCCGACGCCTGGAACTAAGTGATGGAGATCCGGGGGACCGAGGCTGGGGGCTGTCGTAACCTATCCTACTCGACGACGACGCTGCTACGGCCCGGCGGCCGCTGCCTCACTCCTTCCGCTTACTATCTCTGCCCTCCTGCCCGATGAAAAGCTCCCCTCTCGTGTACACCCGCGACCCATCGTTCGCTGACCTCTTCTCTTCCGGCCTTGCCCGCGCGAAAACCCAGCGCCGTCGTTTGCATACTCGTCCTCGTCCTCGTCGTCTTACGCACCCTCGTACCCGCCCGAGCTCGCACTTGCCTACTCGCCTTCATCACCGTCGGCGCCGGCGCGGGGCCGCTCGCGCCACGTCGACGATGCCGAGGAGAACGACGTCGGCCAGGGGCAGGTTGATTACGACCCTAAGCTTGCGGCCTGGTTCTGAGCTCGTCTGCGCCGAGGGTCGAAAGGGTCATTCCCCGTCGCCAATTCGCTGCCCGACGATCGACGTCAAGCCCGCCCGTCCATCTCGCTCGCCGTCGCCCTCTCTTCGTCCTCGCGTCTCGTCCTCTCGTCCGTCGATTGTCGTTCCTAAGCCTGCCGTACCTCGCGCTCTCGCCCCTCTGATCAGTCTCGCGCCGGGTCGACTCCCATCTGTCGCCGGTGTCGCCGACCGCAGCCGGTCTGCACTACTACTGCCACCACACCGCCCCATATGCCCTCGTCCATCCGCTACCCTCCTTCTCGCACCGCGCTCGGTCCCTGCCCACCAACCCCTCCTTCGCTTACGTCTTGCCGCCGGCCGCTACGATCCGCCGCGCGCACGCGTCGCCGCGAGAGCGTCCCGGCTCGCGCGACCCTGAGCAGGAGCTCTCCCATGTCGTCTTCCTCTCCTTCCTTTGATGCGTTCGGCGGGGGGCCTCTGGCTTCCCAAACCTTGCTGCTGCGCTGCAGTGGGAGACTAGTTTAGTTCAGCGAGGGTGGAGGGGTGAGGGGGGTCAAGGGGTAAGGGCGTCCTCGGACGCTGCGCGCCTCACTGCCCCCTCGTGCCCTCGAAGTCCCGGTCGGGGCTTCCTGAAATCGCCCGCTGGGGCCGTCGAGTGCGCACCTCCCCGCAGGCGACCGACCTCGACCCATCGACTCCTCGACCCTCCGAACCTACCACCCGTCTCTCCAGCTCCATCATGTCCGCCCGCCTTGCCTCTGTCCTCACACGGCCCTCTCTCCTCAGCTCATCACGAGCTGGCCCGTCGTCGGTGACGTCAGTGCTCGCCCGGCGGCCAGCGTCGACCGCCGCCCCCGCTGGCGGCTCTCAGGCTCCTCTCGCCTCGGACCCTGCGGCCGTCGCCGCTGCTGCAGCGGCTGCACCGGCAGCAGCAGCCGACACGGCCGGCCCGTCCCGTACGTTCTTTTGAGCGAGATTTGCCTCCTGACCTTTGTGCACGTTCCTCGAGTACCGTCCAGGGCTAACCGACCTGACCGCGCCCTCCCTCCCCCCTCTTCGAACTCGCCCGCTCGCCCGGCAGACCCGCCATCGTCCACCCCCGCCGGCACGCCTATCCCCGAAGTCGTCATTTACGTCGGCCAGAAGGTGCCGCTCGCAATGGAGGACGAGGCCTACCCTTCGTGGCTCTGGAACCTGATTGGCGAGGGACGTGCCAAGAACAAGGCCAGCTTGGGCGCGCACGACGAGGGGAGGGGCATCCAGTGGGGCGCTAAGCAGGAGAAGCGGCTCGTCAGGAAGACGTACGTCTCCCTCTTCGTTCTTCGCTGCGTGGCGAGGGCTGGGGACTATGCAGGAAGCTGCTGCGCAGGCGGGAGAGCCCCCTCGGCTCTTGTCCGTCCCGGCGTGCTCGACTACCGCTCCTGGCTTGGCAGACCGGCGTCGGCCGAATCTAGGGGCCAAACCGCCTGCCCATCTTCCCGTCGGCTCTGCTCCGAGCACAGCGCTGACGGTCTGACTATTCACCATCTTCACGCGGCCCGACAGGAACCGTGAGGCCATCAAGACGTCCAACCTGCTCAAGAGCACTTAGGCTCTGTACTTCCCCCCGGCGCTGCTCGTGGAACGCCTTCTCCTTTCATTCCATGCCAGATTGCTTGCCAGCTTGACAACACCGCGTCCTTCCTGGGAGACCTATCTGCAGATCCTCTCGAGAGGTGTGCTGCGCAGGTTGTCTGGCCGGGTCGTCCGTTCGTCTGTCCGCCAGACAGACCGATCCTCGACAAATCGAGCGAAGCGCACGGCAGGGGGCGTGGGTGGCAACGGTCGGTACTTCGGTCAAGAGTGATCTGGCGAGGAAGAAGCGGATCGACTGCGCCGGTTGTGAGGGTCAGGGCCAAAGTGTTCGTTAGAAACGTCGTTGGCATTAGAGCCGAAGCGCACGTCCTCGGCGCCGAAAGTTCCGAGCGAGTCAAAGGAAATGGCCGAGACCGACAGTCGCTGCCCTCCGGGTCGCGGGCGCCAGCGGCAGACGCAAGAGGGTGGGCAGGACGGACTAGCCAGGAGGAATCGTCGGAGGCGCAGCAGCAGCAGAGACGCCGGCCAAGCTGCCGCCTCTGCCCCTCTCAGATGCTCGACGGAGGATCGAAAAGCGGCTTGTTGAGCTGCTGGCCTAAGAATTCGCCAGAAGAGGAGTGGAACGCCGATCTGAGCTTGGAGTTTACGAAGGCCTTGCAACGACGCCAGAACAGGTGCTCAGCCCGACATCTGCTCGCCCGGCCAGACCCCGCGCTCGCCCTCCGAGACTCGGCGGGCGCTTCAAAGCTCCGCCCTCGTCGCCACCTTCGACCTGCACCCTCCTGGATCTCCGCTCTCCATCTCCATCGCCGCATCTTCTCTCTCTCCTCCCTTCCACACGCCGGCGAGAGCCCTTCAAGACCAACACCATCCCCGTCCGCTACCGCCGGTCGCCGCTCTCGAGCTCCCCTTCGCCCACGAGCCCGGGCTTCCCGATGGACTTCGCGAGCGCCGACGGCGAGCCCGGTCCCTCGTCGCGTTACTCGGCCCGGGCCAATCCGTTCTACACCCGTCCGGCCGACGACATCGAGGCCGAGGCCGGCACGAGCGAGCCCCTCTTTGGGTCGAGCTCCCAGGAGCAGGACACGCTTAAGCAGGCCGAGACCGACAGCCTCTAGTGAGCTCGTCTGGCTCGCCCGCCTCGCCGCGCTCGTCACCAGCTAACCCCTCTGGCCTTGCGATCTAGCTCACTGCTTAACGTCCCTAAAGATGCGACGAATGAGCAGATCACCTCGCACTACCGCGCCTTTGTCGTACTCTACCACCCTGACAAGCAGCGCTCGCCCGAGAACCGGGCAGCGGCCGAGGCGACGTTCCGCCGCATCCAGAAGGCCTACGAAGGTCCGGCGCGGCCCCTTTTGCCACGCCGCTCGACCGAGCGAGGACTTGGCGGCTGACACCCTCCTCCCTCCTCTCCAGTCCTGACGGACCCGCAGCGGCGAGCAATCTATGACGCTCTTGGCGAGGAGGGCCTGTCGTCGGGCCTTGAGGTTGGCCAGAAGCTCAAAACGCCAGAGGAGGTCCGTCGTCCTGCCTGCCACGCGGCGCCCGCCCTGCTCGGGCTGACGGCTGATCGTACCTTGCGACCGGTGTGCAGATGCGGGCCGAGTACACTCGCCAAGCGGCCGAGAAGAAAGCGCTCCAGGTCCAGCGGCTCGTCAACTCGAAGGGCTCGGTCTCGCTGTCGGTCGACGCCCAGGCGATCCTCGCCCCCTCGGCTGCCTTCTACGGTCCGCGCGGCCCGCAAGATGACTCGTGGCAGACGCGCTTGCGCTTCGTCCAGGCCAAGGGGCTCGCGCTCGTCCAGAGCTGGCAGGCGCCGCTCGGCGAGGCAACAATGCTCGAGGTGACGGGCACCATGTCGCAGCGGCTCGGCCAGCGCCGGGCGGCATCCAAGCTCGGCGGCAACCTGATCGGCACGATCCGGAGCCAGTGGACGCCTAAGATGTACCTCGAAGTGAGCTCTTCGCTCCTTGCGCCGCAGGTGGTCGCGACGCGGGCTATCTACGAAATCGACGAGGAGACGTCGCTCGAGTTTTCGACGCGGAGCATGGCGCTCCTCGCCCTGCCCACGGCCGACGTTACGCTCCACCGGCTGCTGTCGCCGACGCTCAAATCGTGGACGACTCTGCACTCAGGCTCGCTCGGTGGCTCTGGCAACGACCTTTCGTCGCTCACCATCGGTGCGACCAATCTGATCGACCCAAGCTCACCAGAGGGCGGCTGGACGGGCGAGCTCGCCGTCGGCCCGGGCGACGCCACTATCAGCCTCGACTGGGGCCGGACCGTCTGGGCCGGCTGGGATGTCAAGGTCGGCGGCTCGGTAGGCTTTAATGGAGCCAAGGGCTTCCTGACGTGGGCGCGCAAGGTGACGGAGCTCATCAAGCTGACGCTCGCTGTCGAGGGTGAGCGTTGGCGCCTCGATTACGTGCTAGAGCGGGGAGCGCCTCGCTGACGATCTCGGACCATCCGTCGCAGCCGAGGCCGCGACGGGTCTGACGCTCAAGATCCGATTTTACCGGCTCGGCCAGAGCATCGCGATCCCCATCACGCTCGTCCGCAAGCTTGACTATCTGACGGTCGGCATCGCGGCGCTCGTGCCCTGCGTCGCTATCGGGACGCTTCAGCACGTCTACCTTGGCCCACGAAGGCGGCGGGCTGCGGCTCGGTGTGTCCGCGTCTCGTCCCGACGCCAGCGCCCCATCTGGGTGTTGGTCGTACCCTCTGGACTCGTCGCTGACCGCTGCCAACCGACACCGATGTCCCCCCAGTCGCTGGCGCGAGCTTCAGGAGGAGAACAAGGAGGTGCTCGACCAGCTCCGGCAGGAGGCCGAGGATACGGTTCGCATGCTCCAGCCGACGGTCGAGCGCCGCAAGGCCGAAGAGATCAAATCGGATGGTGAGCCGCGGGCCTGTCATGCGCCGGCGGTGTTCGTTGGCAATCCTGACCGTTTCCTACCGTCTTTCTCGGCAGGCCTCCTCATCCTCTCGGCGACATACGGCAACCTCAAATCGTTCTCGTCGGCCGGCCTCACCGGCGGCGTTCCGGAGAAGGAAGGCTCGACCGCCGAGCCCAAGCGGCGGGCAGACTTCATCGACGTGACGGTCGCGCTCCAGGCGCTCGTCGCCGATTCGCAGCTCGTCATCCCGCCTGGTCGGTCGAAGGCTGGCCTGCTCGGCTTCTACGACCCGTGCCTGGGTCGGCGGAAGTCGCTCTGCGTGCGCTACCTGTTCCGTGGCCGGCTGCACGAGTGCACCGTCGGCGACACCGACGGCCTGCTCGCGCCCATCCGGCAGCACGCGATTGAATGAAGCGTGGGCTTCAATGGCGAGGAGCGAAGGGGGAGGGAGGGTGGGCTTGTGTGACTTCAGGGTGCGGCGTGTTCGTCGTCGAGCCTGGCGCCCGCGAGCGAGCGTGGCGTCACCCGTCAGCGCGGGCGGTGCCTCTGCCGCTGCTCCTTCCCTCGTCGCCAGCGCGGGCGATGAAAACGGTCGTCGGCCAAGCTCCTCCTCCTCGACCACCTCCCCTTTCATCTTCACCTTCCAAACCCCTTTCGCTCGACATGGCCCGCTCCGCGCCCAAGTCAGCTCCGGCGACCGGTCGCCCGGCCGTCAGCCACCGGTCCATCTTTGATGCGCTCAAGATCGAGGGCGAGGACTCGGCGTCCGAGAGCGAGGACGAGGTGGCGCCGACCCCGGCACTCTCCAAGAAGGCCGCCAAGCAGCAGCAGCAGCAGCAGCAGCAGCAGCAGCAGCAGGCGTCGGTCGCCGAGCAGGCTTCGGCCGCCGTCGGCTCGGCCGTCGAGGTCGCCCAGGAGGCGGTTGAGACCGTCAAGGAGACGGTCGTCCCGCTGACGCGGCGGGCAGAGAAGAAGCTCGCCCGGCAGGCTGCTCTCAAGGCCGCCGCCCTGGCTGGCACCGAGGCCTCGCCCTCGTCGTCGTCGTCGTCGGACGACGCTGGTGGACCCTCGCCGCCGCCCGGCAAGATCGACATCAATGTCGCCAAGGACTCTCACCTCGACCCGCCTGTGGCCGCGCTCGCGGCCTCGACGCCCGAGGTCGAGGCGCTCAAGGAGATGGGCGTCGAGAACGACGGCTCGGGCCCCGCCGCCGGCGCCGAGCCGACGGCCGAGAGCAAGGACATCACCGGCCAGGACCAGCTGGCCGTCAAGGAGGCCCGCGAGGTCAAGATCGACCGCGGCCAGCTCGATGAGCAGCGGCCGGCGGCGTCGAAGCAGCAGCAGCCGCAGCGCGCGTCGGCGTCGACCAACGGCGGCAAGGGTGGCCTCGCTCACCCGTTCTCGCCGTCGAACCTGCCGTCTCTGCCACACCTGCCCGATCCCAAGAAGTCAGTCCCCTCCAAGCGCGGCGCTGCGGCCGACTTTGCCGGCTCCGACAAGAAGGAGAAGAAGGTCGTCCGCTTTGACGGCTCTGAGGTTGCCGACGCTCAGTCGACCGCCGGCCTCAGTCGGGAAGAGAAGGTCCAGGCCAAGACTCAGGGTCTGTCCGAGGCCGAGCTCGCCAAGCAGAAGCGGATGAAGGACGCTGGCACGCGGACGGCGAGCACTTTCGCCATGATCGCCGGCTTCTTTGGTGCGTCGAGGATTCGCTCGTCCCCAAGCTTAGCCCTTCGCTGACCTTCGCTCTCGGTTCGGCCACAGCCTTCCTCTTCCTCGGCCACCCTTACATGATCGTCCTCGTCCAGGTCTGCTCGACCCTCGTCTACAAGGAGGTGACGGCCCTGTTCGGCCTCTCGGACGCTGGCGGCCGCAAAGGCACCGAGGGCGCGCGCAAGTCGACCGACGGTTCGCCCGGCGACCGCTGGTCCAAGACGCTCAACTGGTGCGTCTGCCTCCTTGGTCCATTCACGTGCCCTCACTCAGAGGCTGATCGCTTTCTCGACTGTGCTTCCCAGGTACTTCTTTGTCGTTACCAACTACTTCCTTTACGGCGAGTCGATCATCTACTACTTCAAGCACATCGTCTTCATCGACGCCTACTTTTCCGTCTTTGCCCGCAACCACCGCTTTATCAGCTTCATGCTCTACATCATCGGTCGGTCCCGCCCTCGATGACGACAAGGCACGGCACCGCGCTGATCGCCCGCCTCCTTGACTGTCGATTGCCTAGGCTTCGTCGCCTTCGTCATGAACCTCCAGAAGCCCTACCTCGCCCAGCAGTTTGCCCTCTTCTGCTGGGTTCACATGACGCTTCTCGTCGTCGTCGTCTCGAGCCACTTTATCATGAACAACATCCTCGAGGTCCGTCTCTCGCGCGCGCCCGCCTACGCTCGCCGGGCCCCTGCCCTAGGTCGCTGACGCACTCTTTGCCCCCCTCCCCCCCACCACAGGGCATGATCTGGTTCTTCCTGCCGGCCTCGCTCGTCATCTGCAACGACATCTGGGCCTACATCTGCGGCATGACCTTTGGCAAGACGCCGCTCATCAAGCTGTCGCCCAAGAAGACGGTCGAGGGCTTCGTCGGCGCCTTTGTCTGCACCGTCATCTTCAGCATCTTCGTGCGTCGTGGGCCTTGGTTCCCCCCTGCTTGTGCCTGCGACTGACTCACCGCCGTTCCACCATAGTGGTCGAGCTGGCTGATGCGCTACGACTACATGATCTGCCCGGCCAAGTCGCTTGGCATCTCGGCCTGGTCGGGCATGACGTGCGACCCCAACCCGGTCTTCAAGTGGACCGAGGCCGTCGTCCCCGCTCCGGTCAACGACGCCATCCGCTCGGCCGTCGGCTTTGCCATCCCGGCCATCCCCTACGCGCCCTTCCAGCTGCACGCCGTCGTCATGGCCGCCTTTGCCTCGCTCTTTGCGCCCTTTGGCGGCTTCTTTGCGAGCGGCTTCAAGCGGGCCTTCAACATCAAGGGTGAGCTTTGCGCGCTCGTCTTCCGTCCCGCTCGTCTACCTGCTGACGCGTTTGCTTGGCGAAAAGACTTTGGTACGCTTATCCCGGGTCACGGAGGCCTAACCGACAGGATGGACTGCCAGTGGGTCGCTTTTTCCGGTCATCTTCGAAGTCAATCAAGCTGATCGCCCGTGTTCGCCCTTCCTTCCCCTCCAGGTTCCTCATGGGCCTCTTCGCCTACGTCTACTACTCGTCGCTCATCCGGAGCAACATTGCGACGCCGTCGTCGGTCCTCCAGACGATCGCCGGCATGACGGCCGAGCAGCAGATCGAGATTGCCCGCAGCCTCGGCGCCTTCCTCGTCAAGAAGGGCATCAGCCCGGCCTAGAAAGCACGCACGGCCGGCCTGCTGACCTCCGAGGGAGAAGACAGACGGTTCGAAAGCATGCCAGCACCTCTTTCTGCGCACGGTCTCCAGCCTCCCTCCTTCTAGACGTGACGGAAATATGAAGCTTTCGTCCTCCTTGCGCACGTCTTCCTCGTTGAATCAGGGCGATCGGTCAGTCATCGAGAAAGCCAACACATATCGAGAGGGCCGCTCGCTCGTTCTCGTCCGGCCCTGGCAAGGCGCGACCAAAACGCCCCGGAAAGGAGGCCTGGCCGGTCGATCGACTGGCCGAGCCGGCTTGCAGCAAGCGGTGAGAGGGGAAAGATTGGTGCGAGCGGGAGAAGGGGGCGGGGGCGAGAAGTGAGGACTGGGCGACTCTCGTTGACCTCGGGGCGCAAAGTACGAAGGCGGTTTGAGGAGGCCGGCTGTGTAGCTAGGCGTCGAGCGGCTTGGACGACGGCGTGTCGAGCTCTAACAGCGAGGGCGATGGGCGGAGGGCGGCGTGTCGAAGTAAGAAGGGAGGAGAGATTGGTCACTCAGATCTCGGAGACGGCCGGATCGTCGTTTGTGATGAGCCTTTGAGGAGACGAACAAGGCGGTCAGCGGCCCGATGCAACGCGAGGGGCGGCCGAGACCGTTGGACAGAGGGAACGCACGAAAACTCCTTGATGAGGACGCACTCGCCGCCCTTGTCGAGGTCGAGCGAGTAGGCGTGGAAGAGGCCCGTCTCTGAGATGACAAAGACCTGCGGGCTCGACCTGGGTTTGCGGGCGGAGTTGGTGGGGGGCGAGGTCAGCTGCCTGGGCTCGAGGGGACGGGCGACGAGGGACGCACGGGCTGAGGGCGACGACGCAGCGGACGCCGCTCGATCGGAGTCGGACGTGAGCAAAGTCACGCTCGGGCGTCCAGAGGTCGCGGACGCCGGTCGGGAGGTAGCTCCCGACGTAGCTCCCCGCGAGGCCAAACGTCTTGCGCCGGAAGAGTGATGAGGTCGGCGAGTGCGAGGAAGAGCTACCGGTTGGGAGCGGTGAAGGCCCGCCGTTGGTGGTGTTAGACGTCGTCGAGTCGAACGAGGCCGTCGATGTGTGGCTCGCAAGCGGAGGGGGGCCGCCGTTACTACTGCTGCTGCTGACGCCGCCGCCGGTGGCCGCCGGAGGGAGTTTGTAGATGTGGATCGTGTCCGAGTCGCTCGCAACGGCGAGGAGTGAGCTCGCAAGGTTGAAGTTGAGGCTGCAGACCCGAGCGGGGTACGTTCCCCTCCGGAACTGGGCAACCTTCTCCGCCCCGGGCACCTGCCAGACGCGGATGACGGTACCGGTCTCGCTCGCGCTGGCGAGGAGCGTCCCTTCGCTGTTGAGCGCGAGCTGAGCGAGCGGCGCCTTGTGCGCTTGGATGACGTTGACCGTCGTGAGCGTCAGGGCGTCAAAGAGGACAATGTCGCCCGGCTGGCTGGCCGGATTATGAGCGCCGGTCGATGACGGCGGCAAGCCCGAAGCGCCGGCACCGACGCCGCTACTGCCGCCGGCGCTGCCGGCTACGCCAGACAAGGATGGCGGTGGCGGGAGCGGAGCCGGGTAGGCGATGATCGAGTTCTCCGACGACGGGGCGAGCGCGCAGATCGCTAACGATGCGTGGTCGCTAAGGTCAGCTCGACACGGGAGGTGCACAGCCAGAGGGCGACAACGGACCATTCGGGTTGGGACTCGTCTCGATCGTGTGGAGCAGCTTCATCGTGCTGACGTCGTAGATGTAGATCTCCTCCTCGAGGACGACGACCATCCGCTTGCGGTTGAGCTTGACGGCGAGGACGCTCGTCGGAAACAGGAGCTCGCAGATGGTCGACTGGCGCTGCAAGACCCGGAGATCAGAGAGGAAGCGCGACTTGCGTCAGGGTACGGCGTTCCTCCGTAAGCGAGCCATGACGACCGATCGACCGGCGGCAGCCCACGTACCTTCGTGTTGACAATCTGTAGTCTTCGCGGGCTCTCCCTCGCTTGGCTCCCCGGCGTCGGTCCTGCTGATGACGGTCGACCCGTGCCGTCGGCCCCCGGCGCGCCGACGAGGGCGACGAGCGAGGTGCAGAAGAGCATCTCAACGAGCCCCGTCGGCCCCTCGTTCTTGACGTGCACGCGGCCAAACGGCTCGCAGTTGACGATCGCGTAACCCCGGCGGGTGCCGACGGAGAGGCAGCTGCGGGCGGCAAGGCGGCGCCGATGAGAGCCGGGGTCACGCATTCAGGCAGGCCGAGATGACGAGCAGGCGAAGACGTTGTTAGGAGGCAAGGTTCAAGGCGGGCGATCAGGCGAGTCAGGGGCGTCGGATGGAGGGGGGCAGAAGGTGAGGAAATGGGGGTGTTAGCTTGGGCGATCCTTGGCTGGGAAGCGAGGACTGCGACAGCACACTCGGCGAACGACACGTACGAGAAGTCTTGGTTGAACGCTGCGAAGCTAGCAGGGGAGGAGGTAGAGAGGAGCGTACGTGTCTGTCAGCCTGCGGCCAAGCGGCGAGGGAGACGATCGGTCTGAAGGAGTCGGTCGAACGAGACATGGACTGCGTCGCTTCGGCGGGCGGGCGAGTGCTGCCTTGACATCCGCCCAGCTGACGAGGAGCTCTCCCAGCCCGGGGGTCCCTCAGCGAACGGACTGGCCACAATGGCGGATGCGGACAGGCAGGACGTGCGGCCGCCGAGGCCTGCGACCGAGATCGAGAAGGGAAGGGGAGAGGGGGTGGAGGTTTAAGTGACGCACAGCAGGTCCGGGTGGCGGACGACGGCCGGGCCCATGGTTCCTTCGACGGGTTTCGCTAGCCGATTGCTCTGCTTTGCTGAGATCGAGGACGAGCTGGATATGGGCTGGGAGGTTGGGAGGGGGGGCGTGCGTGTGGTGGTTGCGAGACGAGAGATGAACGGCCCGCTCGCCTGCTCGCCCTCACCCTATGCCCACGCGGGGCAGCCCGTTCGCGCAGCACCAGCCAGACCGAGCCAGCCAGCGACAGCAGCGGCACGACCAAGGGCACGGAGGACGGACCACGGCAGTGGCAACGGTCGTAAGCAACCCTGCGATCACTCCCGGTCGGCCTTGGTGAATCTTGCGACTTGCAGAGGGGGAGGCCGTGCCCGACCAGTCGTCTCACCTTTGCCCGGAGCCCGCGCGCAAGGACGAGGCGAGGCGCCTACCGGAGGGATCGGTCGACTTCGGAGGCGGGCCCTCCAACTGAAAAGCCCTTCGCGGCCTTTGTCACTGCTCGCATCGGACAGGACGCTCGCTTGACTGGTCTTGCCGTTAAGGTGGTGCCCTCGCTGCACGCTGACCCGGGTGCTGCTGGGCCGGCTGGCCGACGAGTTAATTACGGGCGGGCGGCCCTCACTCGCTCGCTCGCCGCCGCCGACGCGTTGGTCGCGGGGTCTGTCCAGCGCGCGCGCCAGCAGTCGTTCAGTCGTTCGACTTCGTCTCGTCCCTTGCACCCCGTCGCCGTCGCCGTCGTTCGTCTTGCCAGCGGTCACACGCCCACACAGCCCACCACCCCCCTGCTCTCACGAGTCGTCCTATCCCCCTCCTCCTTGACCCGATTCGAGCCGGCCTACAAGGGAGCCATCCCCGCCGGCAACAGGAGCTCAACCTCCCCCCCTCCTCTTCCCAACCCCAGCGTTTTCCCGCCCTTTCGCGTCGTCGCGCCG
>Ga0308160_10001507_pt1 | contig 32256 bp, 26 predicted proteins | sample PhyFR1_FD_201036 | JGI IMG/M metagenome (GOLD analysis project Ga0308160, IMG submission 201036) | Phyllosphere microbial communities from UC Gill Tract Community Farm, Albany, California, United States - DLSLF.R1 | ecosystem: Host-associated > Plants > Phyllosphere > Unclassified | place: USA... | reverse complement strand
CCGCCCGTCGTCGCGGCCAAAGTGTCGACGCGCAGGCCGACCGCCGCCATCTTCTATTGGGGCGACAGAGCTTAACTTTCGCTGGTAACGTTGATCGCAGCTCTATCAAGAAGGAGATGATGTTCCCCCTCTGATCTGTCGCTCCGAATCGTATACGAGCGCTTAGGACGGGAGGGAGGGAGGCCGGGGCGCCCCTCTGCAGCAGAGGATCTCGGCACCGGCCGCGGTCGACGCGATCGACGGCAGCGGCGACGCGCTTGGCCGGCTGCGAACGACGCCCGGCCAGGACGCACGCACGTATTGACGTACACTTCGTGAAGCAAGGGGGACCGAGCGCCAGGACGGGCTCAGTGCCCTCTCACGCACAGCGCGGATAGTGTCATCAAGAGTCGTCAAGAGTCGTCGTTGCCCCCCTCCCATCGCCACGGCCCGCCCTGGTCGATCAGAGGCTGTCGCCAAAGTCAAACAGGTCGCTGCCGGCCCAGCCGTCGTTGGCCCTCTCGAGCTGCCGGCCGAGCTCCTCAATCGCCCTCCTAGCAGCGGCAGGACCCGTCCGACGTCGGCCCGACTCGTCGCGACCGAGGAGGTCAGGCTCCGACAGCCAGGGCTCGTCGTCCGAGAGCGAGCGGAGGAACGCCGCGACGGCGTCGGCCACCGTGCTGCCCGTCGTAGACCGTCGTCGCCGCGGCAAGGCTGGCAGGAGGGGGCCAAACGTGTACCGCGGACCGTCCGGGAAGGGGTGGGCGTGCGAGTAGAAGCAGAGGTCGCGGAACGGGCACCTCGGCGCCCGGTCCGGGTGCTGGGCGAGCGAAACGGCAAAGTAGCTGGAAGGCCGAGCATGTCGGTCAGCGTTGCCCTCGGCGTGGTCACCAGCAATCGTCGGACATCCGGACGCACCGGCACTCCTTCTTGGCCATGTTGCGCTTGTAGCGGTCGACGAGCGCCTGCTTCTCGGCGCCATCGGGGAAGAAGCGCGAGCTCGGCGTGATAAACCTGCTCCTTTTCCGGCACAGCGGGCACGTCTTGGCCGCATCGCGCGACTCGCTGTCGGTGTTTGATCGCCAGGACTGGAGGCAGGCCAGGCAGAAGGCGTGACTGCAGCACTCTGGTGCGTCGCGCCGTTCGTCGGCCGCGGTCAGCCTTTGCATTCTGGCAGAGCGAGAGGCGGCAGCGACGAACCGAGGAGGCCGTAGAACTGCGGCCGCTCGTAGCAGATCGCACACGGCTCGGGCCCGTCGCTCGAGTCGTCGTCACTATCGTTAGGCGCCTCGTCGCCGGCGTCAGGCGGCGGTGCGGCTTCTGAAGCCGCCTCCCGCGCAGCAGGGCCGCCAGACTTGGCCGTCCCCTTGCCGGCGAGCACGTCGTCGATCGTTGGCGGGGTGAGGGTGTGGGCATATACGCAGGCAGAGCCGCGGTGGCAAAAGCCTGTAGAGCAGATGGGACGAGATCAGCGTGCTGGGAGCGTAAAGCGGGCAGCCTCCCGACGAGGGCGGAGACGAGCGGGCTAGCCCGACCGACCTTCGACCCAGAACTTGCAGCTGATCAGCTGGCGCTTGTCGAGCTGACGGACGGCCGCTTCCCGCTCGCGCTCTGCTTCCTCGGCCGCCAGTTGCTCGCGCTTGAGCCGCTGGTGCTTGCCCGGCTCGAGCGGTCCGACCGAGCCCTCGGCCTCTGCAATAAGGGGTTGGCAGCGAGGTCAGAGCGGCGAAGCCGTCAGCTCGAGGCTCTTGCCTCGCCCCAGATCGCTCGTACGTACCGTGGACGAAACGGCAGCCGGCCGCCTGCGGACAGCCTGTCGGCGAGCGAAAGAAGCGGCAGAGGATCGGGCGCGGCGGCGTTGGCGTGACTCGCTGGGTAGGTTGTCCGTTGCGGCTCGTGCCCGCCGCCGTCAGGGGCGAGGCGTACTGGCCGGCGTCGACCGGAAGGGGGCCGGCAGGTCCTGGTGAGGGCTTGAAGGCGAGCGCCGCTGGGTTGAGCGCCATGTTGCTGCTGCTGCTGCTGCTGCCGCTGTCGGTAGGGCTGGCTCAGGTGATCGCGAGGGCCATGGCCGTCAAGCGAGAGAGTGCAGGCTTCGGCAGGCCGGCAGGGACGAAGGCCTCTTGGGAGTCGCAGCACGCCGGCTGCCGCCTGACCGCCATCATCGCAAACAGCCCCCCGACGCCCCTCGCCCCTTGCTGGTCCGACACAACGACGCCTCGAGTCTCTCGTCAGCGCGCTCGCTCAGATCGTAGCAGCAGCTCCTGCACCACTCTTTGAGTCGACCGACGTCGCTCGACCACCCCGCGTTCCAGCTCGCGCCGCTCCGGCCCGGCGTCTCCTCAGCCCGGTTCCCGGCCTTCAGCACCAGCAACCTCGTCCCTCCTTCACCCGAAGAAGGCGGACGGACATGTCGGCTGTCGCACGTATCCCGCCGCCTTCTTACCCGCGCTCGCGCTTCGCGGCATCCTCGCCGCTGCCCGCCTTCCTCCGGCTTGTCACGGCCATCGTCGTCGCCGTTCTCGGCGCAGGCGGCCTCGGCGCGTACGTCTGGACGGTGCGTAGCGAGCGCCGGTCGGACCCTGCCTGGCATGAGCTTTATCGCTGATCCTTCACGATGTCGCTCAGGTCTTCCTCTATCCGCGCATCCTCCGAACAAAGGCGGCGCGGGAGGTTCTCGAGTCGGACCAGTCTGCCCGACTCGAGGCCGTCCAGCGCCGACTGCGGCTGCTCGTCCGCGTCCGCGGAGGGCTCGAGGCCGTCACCGAGCCGGCCACTGATATCGCGCCGGCGGATGACACCTCCAAGGCCGACGAGACGAGCCCCTCGTCCGATGAGGGGGGGTCGCCGAGTGCGATCGTCGGTGAGGATGCCCTCTCGGCCGACGAGTCCACCGCCCTCGCTCGAACAGACAGCCACTCGCCCGGCGTCATCGGTCAGGACCTCTTTGCGTTGCCTGAGACGGCGCTGCTCGATCTCTCGGGTGCTCTGCCGCTGCTCGCTCCGCGACCCCGTCCGGGCGGGCTGCTTCGGTCGCTATCGACGGCCTCGCGGGCGTGGACGAGCGCAGCCTTGACCTTCTCGGCCAAGACGTGCGTCCGCTACCGATTTCTCTCTTTCCAACGCAGCCGATTCGGTGCTGATGACCTCCCTCATCACCCTCGCAGTCCGCGCGCAGGCACGTACGGCAATGCGCTCTCCAACTCACTCGAGCGGGCCGGCGCGCTTGGCTCAGGTGGCGCCTGGGGTGCAGGTGGCGCGGGCGGCGAGGGCGCTGGCGTCAGCGAGGTCCTGTCGCTTATTGGTGGCTTGCGGGGCGACATCAAGGGCATGAAAGGCGGTCTCTTGAGCAGGTGCGTCGACCTCTCGAGTGATCTGTTGAATCGACCTCCGGTCTGGCGGCTGATCCCACCGCTCGTTCCCCTCGGCCTATCGGTTCTGCAGAAAAGCGTTCCCGATGCGTCGCGGTCGTCCCGGAGGCGAGTCGACCCCTCCGGGCTTAACGCCGGCCCCCTCGCTGGCACCGACACCCTCGACGACACCTCCGCCCAAGTGAAGCACCGTCGCCGCTGCAAGTCACTTGATCCCGACGTCTGGCTCAATGGACGCCTCCCTTTTCGTCGGTCCCGGACATCCACGCGTCTCCGCCTCGGCTGTCAGATGCAGCATGCTCGACATGGGCCTGCTGAGACCTTTCAGTCTTGCCGCTGCCGGCTCGCGGTCTCTCGGCGGGCGGCCCGACCGCCCTCCTCGTCCTTGACCCTAGATCTCACCGGCATCCGGACGCTTGTTGAGCTCAGCGCAGCAGCCATCGCTCTCGTTGCCGGCCTTCTCAGGAGTGCTGCTCCGCCCCCGGGCCCGTCTGCCAATGCTTCTTCGGCTTTGCATAGCACCGCTCACTTCTCTGCGAGACTTTGTGTGCAGCGACGCTAGCCATCTGGAGCAACTCGCGTGCTGGGATGGGATGAGCCCTGACGCCGTTCGTCGTCCGGCTTTCTCCGCGCGACAGGCCGCCTTCCTCTTGTCAAGGCTCATGCTGATCCTCACGGGCGGTTGAGCCCGCGGACGACGTCGCGCGCCGTCTGGTACGATTGGAGCTTGCCCGGATCGCTCGCTGTCAGCGCTGCCGCCTTCTTGCCGCTGACCCAGTCGCGACCGCCGAGGAACTTCTCGCCCCGACCGTAGGCTTCGAGCGGGCTCGTCCGGATGTGGCTCGTCGTCGTCCATGGCGAGAAGTCGGTCCGCGAGACCTCGATCGAGAACGGGTAGGACGCCTGGTAGTCAAAGTCGGGCCCGCGCGAGATCGACCTGTACTCGAGCGGCTGGCGCTGCTCGTTGCCGGTCGCGACGACCTTGGGCGGGTCGGCGAGGACGGCGCGATCGACGCGGAAGAAGTACTTGCCGTCCTCCTCGACGCGACCCTCCTCACGCCACTGGCCGGTCGACGTCAGGCCGAGGTCGAGCGGCTTGAGGCCGGCGCCGCCGATTGCGTTCGAGGGCGAGCCGCTGGCGACCATGCCGCCGATCGAGTGCAGGTCCTGCGTCCGGTCCTTGGAGCCCGGGATCTGGACCTTGCCGAGGTGGTAGCCCTTGAGCGGCCGTGCGCTCGCGACCTCAAGCTTGGTCGGGAGCGCGTACTGGAGACCGCCGGTCGGGTGCCGGGCCGGTTGGATGCCTTCCTCATCGACGGCCACGGCAAAGTGCCGGCAGAGGAACTCCTTCGACTCCTTACCGGGGACGAGCGTATCGGTCACCGCGAGGCTGCGGAGCGTCGTGTCGATTGGTTCGGCGGCGGCGCCGGTGTTGGCCGCCAGCTTGGTGAGCAGGTGCTGCCGGTACTTGGGCTGAAGCGCCTTGATCGATTCGAGGTAGCGCGCAAACTGAGGCTCGGTCATGCGCTCAACGTCGGGCGCGCGGTCGGGCACGTGCTCGTGCCCGTTCGGGTTGAGGAAGTCGTCGACGGCAAACTTGTTGAGCGGCGTGGCCTGCTTGCCCGCCAGCGAGCCGCCGGTCCGGGCCTCGACCCACTCGGCGAGCGACGAGCCGGTCTCCTTGAGCTCGGCCGCAAAGGCGACAAAGGCCTCGCCAGTCGGGGTGTCCTCGCGAAGCGCCTCGACGAGCTGGTCGACGCTGGCCTCGCGCGCGGCGGCAATCACGCCGCTGTCCGGGCCGACGCTCGTCGACTTGGGCAGCCGGGCCTCGGCCTGCTCGCGGAGGAAGAGGTCAAACGCCTGGTCCTCGAGCGTGCCGACCTCGTGCAGGTCGCGGATCACGGCCTCCCAATTGCTGAGCGACATGCGCCGCTTCTGAGCGTGGGCGATGATCGTCTCCCAGTCCTCCTCGGTCGGGTCGTTGGCGAGCGAGTCCGGGTGGAAGAAGGACGCCCGGGCTTCAGCCTCGTGCCGGAGGTTGCTGAGCTCGAGCGCAAAGTCGGCCGCCGAGCCGTGCTTCTGGATCCAGCTCGCGAGCGTCGCGCCCTCGCCGTCCTCGGCGTGGATGAAGGCGATCCAGCGAGACCAGAGCTCGGCAAAGAGCGCCTCGGCCGCCGGTGCGGGCAGGCCGGCGGAGCGGACGAAGGCAGCCCGGGCCTGCTGCTCGGCCTCGGCGTCGGTCGGCTGGTTGGCGAGCCGCCAGGCCTGGACGCGCTCCTGCTGCTGGCGGTGGAGGTACTCGCGCGAGACGACGATGCGCTCGCCCTGGTCGGACCACGGGTCGGCGACCTTGCCCTTGTCGGTCGCCCAGTTGGCCTGGCCGCGCTCGGGCTTCATCCGCATCGGGGTCGCCTCGCCGCCCCACATCCGGAGGAACCGCGCGCTCTTGTCGGCCGACTTCCAGACGGGGAGGCCGAGCATGCTGTCGATCTCGGGCAGCGTCATGTTCTGCATCTTGACCTTCCAGCCCGGCCGGGCACCGACGGGCGTCGCGAGCAGCTGGTGCTTGACTCCCCAGTCGCCCGTCTTGAGCTGGGCCTCGGACGTCGTGTAGACCTGACCGATCGACGGCATGTACGAGGCGAATCGTGACCGGCGAAGGAGGTTCTTGCTGGAGACATCTCAACCGACGCGACGAGCAGAGATCAGCCATGAACCTGCCGAGGAGCAGCAGCGAGAGCGACCGGCAGCAGGAGGGGAGGGGAGGAGGGAGGACGTACACCGAGCTCGAAGCGACAGTGTCCGCCATCTTTGGTGAACGCTAGTTTTCTTTTGTACCTCTCTGTTGAGAAGCCCGAACCAGAGGGACCGCGGAAAAAGAGGCCGAGACGGAGCAAAGAGGAAGAAGAGCAGGGCGTGGGGATGTGAGGAGAGGGAGAGCAGGACGGAGCAGCCTCCGTCGGCACGAAAGGGCCGCCGCCCGCCCGCCGCGAGAAAGTCCCAGCGGCCGCGCGCCCGCCAGCGCCGCCGCCCTTGCAGGCCAGCTAGCTCGCTGCATGACTGCAGCTGGCAAGCGATCGACGGGTGCACGCATCGACCGGGACGGCCGACCGTCTCGACAGCTGCAGTCTAACAGAACAGGGGACCCGGCCAGCGAGCAGATGTCATGCTTTATTGCCAGTCGACCTGAACGTCCCAAACGCTCCGAAGCGCGTTCGCGCACGCGACCCGCCCGCCGGCCGCGACCCAGCGCTTGGCCTGGGCGAGAGTGATATCGCGCTCCTCAGCCTCGCCCCGAGCGAGCAGTGCCGCCCGCTGGAGACCGGGCAGGAAGGGTGTGTCGGTCCCCAGGCGCGGGGTGAGCCACCTTGCGTCGGCGGCGGGCGGCTCGCCGGCCGAGCCGCACGGAAGGAACAGGACGTTGGCGATCGTCGTCTCAGTCAAGAAGAGCGACTCTTCGGGATCCCAGTCGGCAGCATCCGTAAGACCTGTAGTCGGCCGGGACACATAGAGCAGCACCGACTGCGGTTGCTGGCGAGCGTCGTCTATCAAGGCCGCATGCGGGCAGGAGGGACCGGGGTCATCAGTCACTTGAACGGAGGCCGTCCTTCAAGATCTGGCGTCAACGTACGCAGAAGAGCCGTATGGGAGTTGTAGATGGCCCTCTCCGACGTCTTGACGAGGAGCGAGGGGGATCGGATTTCTTCCTGGCTGAGCGGCCGTGGCGAGAGGGCTATCCGCGGCTGCTTTGCTTCGGGTGGGGGCGGCGAGAGGTCCCGAATCGAGGAATAGAACGGGCCTGGCCAGGATCAGCGGTTCACTGTCAACGGACAGTCGCTGTGTAACAAGGCGGCAAGATGGAAGCAGACGTACTGGATGCGAAAGGGAAGAATTCGACCCTGAGGGCTCGATTGGAGACGCCGACCGAGACCTTCATCTGCCGAGGCCAAGGAAAGCGCAGGAGCTCAGTCTTTGCCCGCTCTGCTGAGGGTCCAGAGAGATGACCGCACCCTCAGGTCTCCGCTTCGGACGACATCCTGGCCGTCGCTGCCGCTGATAGCCGAGGCCACGGCCTCCGAGATGCGCCGCTGCCAGCTGGACGCGTCGACAGCGTCTGCCCGCTCGGGCGCCAAGACCCGGAGGCCATCGGTGAGTCGGGCGGCATGAGCCTCGAGGAGCGGCACGCGGTGGGATGGGCCAGCCTTTGATGACGACTCGGCAGCGTGGTCGAGGAGGACGCGAGCGGTCGTGAAGACTTCGACGTCGGCGGTGGCAGCAGCGGCGCCGCCTGTCGGGTTCGGGTTGGCCGACGGCGTCGTTGAAGCGGCTTTGGTGCCGTCGGCCTTCGGCGTCGCAGATGAAGCTGTCGACATGAGCTGCAGCTCGCAGAGGAGGTAAGCGTCCGGCCGAGGAGCGGTCTGCCGAGTTCAAGCCGGAGGGAGGGTGAGTGTCAGGAGGCGACGGGCGCGTCGCGACGGAGATCATGGGCCGACGACCGGCCGACGACGGGCTCCATCCGCCTCGGACGGAAACCACCCTTGGTCCTCGCCTCGTTCGCTGTAGGTCTGACTCACGCAGCTCGGCGCAGCCTGCCGGCGGGTCGTCGCAGCGTCGCAATGGCAGCCTCCGCTGCGGGAGGATCCCGACGTCGGCCTGAGCTGGCGTCGTCGGACGAGCAGGCCCGACCATTAGAACCTCTCGACCTGCAGATCAGACAATCATTTCGGCAGGCTGCTCGCTTGCGCGCTCTCGCAAAGGGAAGGCGGCCACGGCCGCTCGACACGCACCCTGACCTCTCCCTCGCTCTCCTCATCCTCGACCCCAGATACATACCTGAAGGGCAAGTCATCTCGGCCCGCTGCTGATTCCTCGACGTCCGTCCAGCCTTCCCTCGGAACGGCCTGGCATCGCCGCTGACCGCCGGCTTCGGTTGTGCTTTTGCTTGCCCGGCAGTCCCGGATCTCCTTGCGCCCTGCTCCCCTCGCCCCTCGCCTCCCGCTGTCCCTCACGTTTGGTACGTCCTGGCCCCGTTCCAAGGTCCGCAACCGGCGCTAGGCTACCTTGCAGATCACTGACAGCAACGGACGATGCGTGCGGGGGCCGGTTAGCAAAAGACCTCTCGCCTCGCCTCGCTCCCCTTTGCCGGCGCGCCCGCCGCCCGAACTGTCCGAAGCCCCGGCCTGCCTGCGCGCGCGCTCTCGCCTCCGCCCGGACCCCGCCGACCGACGACCGTCACCACCCCTGCCTCTCAGCCGGTACGCGCCCTGCCTCTCCGAGCTTGCTCGACCTCAACCCAAGCCGCCTCCCACGACCGGCTCGCAAGCCCAGGGTCTCCCATCGCACCCATTCCAAGGTCTCGTGCGCGCGCCGTGGACCTGCCGATCGTCATCTCGCCGTTCGTCCACCATGGCGACCAACACGCGCCTGCCCTCCTTCTCCTCCTTCTCGACGCTCGGCGGCCCATCGTCAGCCCCGCCCCCGGCGGCTTTGGCAAGCCCTCGATCGCCGCCAAGTCCGTCCTACCCGTCCTACATGACCGAGTCGTACTCGTTCTCGCCATCGCCGCCGAGCTTGCATCAGCCGCTGCCGAACGTCGCCGACCTCGTGCCGCTACCAGCGATGCTGCAGCGGTCGTCGGCCGCTTCGGGCTCGACCGGACCCGGTGCCGTCCTCGGCGGAGGTCAAGGTCCGGCCGCTCAGACATTCGTCATGCCGGGCGTCCTGCCAGAGCTCGAGGAGGGTTTCGAGTTTCGTAACTTTGTGATGGACGAGCCTGGGACGTCAGCCAACGGCGGCCCCTCGGCCATAGCTGGACACCATCACCAGCATGGCCATCACTTGGCCAGGGCTCGATCGGTCAACGGATCGGGCTACTCATTCCCCGCCGGTCAGCCGCAGGCGCACGCATCTCACCCAGGCCAGCTCCATCAGGCTCAGACGCAGCAGCATCATCAGCCCCAGCAACGGCCGCACGGTCGATACCCGGCCAAACCACCGGGCTCGCCGGCCGGGTCGACGTCGTCTTTCGCGTCGTCGTCATCTTCGGTGTACACGCAACGGTCGACAGGCGGCAACGCCGGGGCCAACAGCAGCTCGCGCATCCCAGCCGACGGTCGGCTCGCCCAAGGCAGGCCAGACGTCGGCAACGGCGCACCGTGGGGCACGTACAGCAGCGCATCCGGCCAAGCCTTCTCGGTCGATGAGGATGACGAGTACGACTTTATGGACGACGACGACGACGACGACGACGATCCTCAGGCCGCAATCCAGTCTGTCGTCGCAACATCTCATCAGCCACCGCTCCCGATCGACATCGAGAACGATGAACCGCTCTACGTCAACGCCAAGCAGTACGAGCGCATCCTCAAGCGCCGTGCGCAGCGTCTACGGCTCGAGGAACTGGGGAAGGTTGCCAAGGCGCGCAAGGTACGTGCAGGCGCGCGCGGGCGCTGCGCAAGTCATGGACTGACCCACACCGCTACTTATCTCCCCGCACACTCAGCCTTACCTGCACGAGTCGCGACATAAGCATGCCCTCCGCCGACCACGAGGCAAGGGCGGCCGCTTCCTGGTGCGTCCGAAAACGGTCAGCGACTTCCCGGCCTGAGTCTCAGCGGCTGACCTCTCGTCAAACCCCGATTGTGGCAGACGGCCGAGGAGTTGGCCGCCCTCCCGCCGCGAGAGCCGACATCGCCGTCAGCAGAGGGCAGCACCCCGGGCCTGACTCCGGCCCCGGCTCCGACTGCTGTTGCGCCGCCGCCAGCAGCGCCGGCCGCACCTCCGCCTGCCAACGGCAAGAAGAGCGGCAAGGCGGCGCCGGCGTCGACGGCGGGCGGGAAGGGCAAGGGCCGGCAACCCGCTCCGCTCAAGAAGGCGCCCGACAAGGCCTGAGGGTGTCCTTAGCTGGCAAGCCGATCCCCACACATGCGAGCCATCCTCATGGTCCTTGCAACGACCTTCAACCCGTTCTCATGCTCGCACAGCCGCGCGACAGAAAGTTGATGAGGGCAAGAGGGACATTGTACAGCGAAGACAGCAATAATAGGGACAGGCGAGCCGCATTGGGCGGGACGGAAGACTGGGGTGAGCTGCTTGACGGACAATGGCGGGCGAGTTGGTCAGTTCAAGTTCTTCAGAGTGCAAGGCTGGCGGAGGCGACGCGCAAGGCAGAGGAGTTGTGGGTGTGGTGATCAGGTTTATTAGAATACATTTTTGTCGAACATGTATGTTCTGATTTAGCATGGAGTTTTCTCGTCGTGTCGAGCGCGTGTCGTACCTCCGCCCGTAGACGGCAAGAGGGATGGCACGGCGGCGGGAGGGAGGAAAGGGGAGGGAGTCATCGAGCAACAGAGGAACGAGGACTGACCTTGGATCTGCGGCCGAGCGACGCGGCTGAGGCCGGGCAGCGAAGAGAGAGCCCTTTCTCAGCTAGCGACGCTCGACCGTGACCCAGGACGGGCTGTCCTCGAGCAACGCCCGTACATGGGTGGAGGGGATTTGAGGAGGATGCTGTCGGACGGTCTCGAGCGTGAGAGGTTGATTTCGCTGCTGCCTCACTTTGGGAGGGACGCCTTGCGCTGCACGTGCCGCCACACCGCCCTGCTCGCTGGGCCGCGTCGGCAGCTGTGGCTGAGCTTAGGGCGCCGCAGCTGCTGTCCTCTCCCCTTTCCCCTCGTCAGCGCGGCGTCCGTCGCAGGCCCGGCCATGCGTGCGCGACAGACACCTTGCGAGGGGAGGCGGACGAAGCGGGCCTGCTGCCCTTGGCTCGAAGCGGTCGTGCAGGTGCTACAAAAGACCAGGAGCCTTGCTCGTCGGCGCGCCGACGGAATCAGAACCTCCTGCGGCCGAGCTCATCTCATTTCTTTCTGATTCGCGGCCTGTTGACAGGCCAGAGAGGTGGAGGGCCCAGGCGGGCCAACGCGTCGGATGCTGGGGCCATCAGCAGGGCCTGAGCGACCTAAAGAGTGCGCATGGTGGCTTCGCAATTAAGGAGAGAGGAATCTCGTCGGTCGGCTCGTCTCTTTGCTGAGGGCAGCAGCGGCGGCGCCGAACAAGGCCCTCGGGACCAAGCGTCGCTCGTTGCGGTGAGCGAGCGAGGGTGGAAGGGCCTCGCGGGAAACCCGACGCCCGGGCGCCCGGGCGCGGGCGAAGGCGAAAGGAGCCTTCCGTCTGTCTGCTCGCCAGCCAAAGGCCAAACACTGCTGAGGGCGACTCGAAGGGGAATCCGCGGGCGATTGCGAGGGGTGGATTGGAATCACGTCCGCCTCCTTCGCCTCACGTTTGATGACAGAGAGGGGAGAGAGCTGGCCGTCGCTCTCTATGGTTCCCTCCCCTCTGCTCGACTCGTCCCGCGCATGCGAGCAGAGGGACTGCGGCCGAGCCGGTGCGGGGCAGGGACAAAAGGGCGGCGGGCTCGCCCCCGACGGCAGCGAGCAAGGGAGAGGGCGGCGGCGGTCGAGCCGTGCAGATCTCGCCGTTAGCACGAGACAAGGGCTCTGGTGGGCTGAACCATGGGACCGCCGCTCCCCCCCCCGCGCTCCCCTTCCGTCTTCCATCACCTTCCTCGCTGGCGAGGAGGACACGCATGTCGGGGCTGAACCCTAAGTAAGCCCCTCTCTGTCGTCTGCTCGGAGCAAAGGCTAGCAGCGCCGCAGACGACGAGAGTCGAGCTTGCTGAGGTCGGGCTTCGGGGCTCTGCGGCGAGCTGCGGCCTCGTTCGGAGGGGCGCCTCGTCGATCGCCCTTCTGCTCCCCGCGGGCGTCGCAGCGACGCTCTCGACCCGGCGGGCCTTGTTGGACGACTTCATTAAAGCCAGGGCGATCGTCAGCAGCACCAGCGAGCGAGCGAGCGAGCAACGCATGCTCGTAGGATGGGTGGTGGGTCTCGCTGGGCTGCAGCGAGGACGACGGAGAAGGAACGCTGTCTCGCCTGGGTGCAAGGGGGGTTCGTCGGAGCGAAGGGGGAAGGGACGGAGGGCTCCGTCCGCGGCATGGACCCGTTTCGTACCTTCGCCACGCGAGATTCCCGACGCGACGACACCCCTTGCAGCCTTCTTCCCATCACCCGCCGCCGCCCTTCCTTGTCTCTTGCGTCCGCCCGGCCGTTCGCTTCCTCCTACCAACGCCATCCCCACCAGCCTCCGTCGCCCGCCCTCAGCGAGCAGCCTGCCCCGATCCCGCTCTCTCGTCGCCGTCCCCAGACCCGTCGTCGTCCGCAGCCGACCGAGGGCGCACCAAGGCCGCCGCTCGCCCGGTCAGCCCGCCTCTGACCCAGACCGCTTGACGCAAGCAATCGACGACAACACCTGCCTCGCCCGCCCGCCCGCCCGCCCGCCCGCCCGCCCGCCTGCCCGCCTGCCTGCCCAGACGAAGGAACACCAGTCTGGCACATCGCACGACGAGCGGATGGATGTTGCCCCCGACAGCGGGGCCTTCGCCGGCCCGTCCTCGCGGCGGTCGTCGGCCGGCCAGCTCGACGACGCGGCGTGGGATGGATCGGCGCCCCTGGAGCTGAGGTCCAAGGGTCGATCTCAAAAGGTCGGTCCCCTTCCCATGCTACGCTCGACCGAACCATCCCCCGCCAGGCGGAGGGGGCGGGACGAGTCTGCCAGGATCTTGTCGGTCTCTAGCACCGAGCAGCTGACGTCCTTCCTTTGCGACCCTCGCCGGCGAATCCAGGTCCTGGGTGCCTGCGCGCCGTGCAAGCGGGCGCACCTCGCGTGCGAGCCCGCACGACCTTGCCGGCGCTGCGTTGCTATGGCTCGCGAGGACCAATGCATCGACCTCCCGGTTAGTGAACGCCCTGCCCAACGGCCATCCCGCCCCTCTCCTTGCTAGGTCCAGGATTGCGCACGCTGACGCAAGCCCCCCTTGGCCTCTTGCAGCAAAAGAAGCGTGGCCGTCCGAAGCTGTCGGCCGCCGCGGGCGCTGCCGGCGGGCCGTCGCACAAGGTTCCGCGCACGGCACCCGTCGTCATCGACCCGTCGTCGCGCAGGCGTCCGAGCGATCCTCACCAGCATGGCCCTCGAACGGCACCCGCCGCCTACCCTCCGTCGCATCCTCGGCAGGGCGCCAACGAGGGCGGCGGCATGTTTCCGTTCTCGCAGCAGGGCGCCGGGGCGCCGCCGCCGCCCGGCGCGCTCTCGTCCTCAGCCCCAGCCCAGGCGCTATTCGCGGCCGACTACTCTCTCGCTCCGACCGCGGCCGCACCGCCGCAGCGAGGCCGGCCGCTGTCGATGATCTTGCTCACGACGACCGACTTTTTCCTGCTGCGCGCATCCGAGTCGTCGGTCGCCGTCCTCGGCAAGCCGTCGGCGACGCTCGAGCGGTCCTGGATGAGCGACCTCTTGCCGTCGGACGACCTGCTCGCCCTCTACCCGCTCTGCCAGTGGCTCGTCTCACCGCCGGGCGTTCACCTGTCAACTGATCAGGAGGCAGAGCACGCGATCGACACCGCCGCCTGGTCCAAGCTCACCCAGGCGGCCGAGGGGACGCCCTACCCAGAGAAGGAGATCCGGCTGCGTCGGGGGGACGGCACCTTTGTCGGCGTCAACCTCCGGATGCACCTCGGCTCGGGCGCCGGCCTCGATTTCAAGTCCGTCCCTTTGCCTCGACGAGCCGGTCTGACCAAGCGCTAATCCCGGCCCATCTCCCCCTCTCCGCTCTTGTAGGCACCCCGAGACATTCTCCAAGGCCTACATTGTCGTCTCCTGCGTCGTCTCGGACCCTAGTCCGCCCTCGACGGCAGCCTACCCGGCGGCCACGTCGGCGCTCAGCCCGCGACCTAAGAGCGCGACCGACGTCCCTGCGGCCAACGGCCGGCCGATGTCTGGGCCGACCCAGTCGGCCTACCACCTCGACCCCCACGGCCCGTCGCCCGTCGCGCTCGCTGCAAGGCAGTTCATGCGGCCGATGCCCTCCTTGCCGTCAATCTCAACGCTCACAAACGAGGTCGACCTCGCCCAGCGCGCCCGCGCCACCCTCAGCGCCGGCGGCGGCCCGGCACCAACGTTCCTGAATCCTTTCGCTTCGTCGTCGGCGGCAACAGCGGCAGCCCCGATGCACGTGCAGTCTACAAATACATCGCAGACGTTCCGCTTCCAGCAGCCGCGGCCGCCGACGAGCGACGGCATCGGTCGTCGGCCGCATGGCATCGTCCTCCCGCCGCCGACGATGGTCGGCTTCGGCGGGTCGCGCCTTGCCTCGCCCGGCATCTACGGCCAGCATCAGCGGCCGATGTCGACCGAGTCGGGTCACCATGCCGGTGGCAGCCTCGCCAAGGACGGCCTGCCGGCCTTTGGGTCCTTTGCTGCCCGGGGCTCTATCGCGTCGATCGAGAGCACCTTCTCGGCCGCGCCGTCCGAGGCGCTCTGGAGCCCGAGCGTGATGGACGAGCCGCCGCCTCGAAGGCGGGGGAGCGCCCTCCGGCTCGGGACCGGCGACAGCAGCAACAGCACGATGGACGGCATCGTTACTCAGCCACTCGAACCGCCCGCGTTTCCCTTCCCCGCCGAGACGCTGCATCTCCGTCCTGGCTCGCGCCAGTAGAGGCAGCAGCAGGCGTACTCACTCGCCGCTCCTCTGCGCGCTCATCTGCCCTTCCGACCTCACCTCGTCTCCGTCTAGAGCATCGCCGCCCCGTCTACTCCCACTCGCGCCTCCCATCTTGCCCGCTGCACGCACACGGTCCCGTCGCTCCTCGCAAACGCATCTCTGTACTACCGTTCACACACGCGCGCCCCATCTTTGTACTCTCAACCGTCTCTTGCTGATCTGATACCCTTCTGCCGCCGCCAGCCTCGCCCGGCGGCGTCCGTCCGCGTGAGCAGCGTCATCGGATCGTGTGGCGACGTCAAGGAGACGAGATGGATCAGAGAGAGCCCCTTGGAGGCGGGGGAGAAATCAGGTCAGTAGGGCGCGCGCGCGCTTCCGATACGCCAATGTCTTCTTGCGACAAGCGGCACGGCCTCCGCTCGCACGCACGCCGGGCCGGGCGGACCGATACTTTTCACCTGGCGAGACGCTGAAACGAGAGTGCTCAGACCTTTTGCTTCTTCTCCTCCGACTCCTGGATTGGCGAGGAGGGCTTCAGTCCGTCAGTCATTGCGGGCTTCGAGCGGATGTGGCGAGGGCAAATCGGAAGACGCACGCCACCGACGGGCAGTCCAAAGCGCTCCGCGCGCTTCCTCTTGCGCTCCTCCTCGGCCGGGTCGACAACCTTAGGCGCCGGCGCAGGCTTGGGCGTCGTCGTGCCCGACTTGGGCTTCTCCGCCGCCTTGCGCTCTGCGGGACCCTTCTTGGCCGCTGGTGCGGACGTCGACGGCGGCTTAGCACCCGTCCGCGGCTTGGGCGGAGTTGGCTGGGCCTTCTCAACGTAGGGCTGTAGGGCAGAGGAGGCCGCAGCGACGGCGCGGAGTCAGACTCCGGAAGGTCCCGTCCGGTGCGCGAGCGGCCCGCAGGCAAGCAGCGGGGGCTGGACGAAAACGCACGATGCCAAAGCGAGCAGCCCGCCGCTTCTGCCGCTCAATCTCGTCGGCGTCGGCCTTGGCCTTTGCGTCGGCAGCCTCAGACTCGACGGCCTTCGCACCGGAGTCATCGACGGGCGCGGCGGCGGCGGCGGGCGCGGGCGCGTCGGTCACGGCGGCGTCCGACGTGGCAACCGTTGGCGGCTCGGCAGCAGCCGGCTGAACAGCCAAGATTCAAAGAGAGCGAGGACGTTGTCAGCCATGCGACGTCGAAGACCGCTCTCGAGCCATCTGGCCAGCTGGCACGCACGTCCTCAGTCGACGTCGGGGCAGCAGCGACGGGCTCGGCAGCCGCCGGCTCGTCGTCGTCATAGTTGACCTCGGTCGACTCCTCGGCCGGGGCAGCCGTCGTCGAGTTGGATGTCTAGCGAGGACAGGTAGCAACAAGAGAGGACGCGGGCGCGTCAGTCTCGAGCGTTCGGCGTCTCGAACGCGTCTCGGGCGAGGCGGGCAAGGTCGCGACGCACGTCGGTCTCGAGCAGGCGCGCGATGAGCTCGTCCTTGCGGCCGGTCGTCGGCAGCGAGCGGGCCGTGCAGAGCTCTTTGAGGTCGGCGACCTTAAGGGCCTTGAGCTCGGATTCAGAGTGGCTAGACATTGCTAGAGAGATTGAAGGACGGGATGGGATGGTAGTGAGGTTCGAGGGAGTTAGGGTAGGCAGGGTGAAGCAAGCAGCGCGGGCAGCGAGGCCATCTCGCCGCGGGGCGAGCTTGCATCCGACCCGTGAGCCTGCATCCGGCTGGGCCCCTTTCCCGGCCGACCGCGCGCCCCAGGGCGGGCGACCGTCTGCCTTGTTCCGCCTGACGGCCATCTCCCACGCACACGCCAGCCCACACTCGCAGCCAGCGACAGCCGGTTCGCCCAACAGTCCTAGTAAGGAGGCGAGAGCAGGCTCCGAGAAGACGGAGTGGCTGACCGGGATCCTCGGTCCCTGCCGCCCTTCCCCTGTCGCAGCATCCACGACCCTCCGCTTCGAGCGCGCACGGTAGTACCAGCTTTGCCATCCATTGCCTCCTGGTTTATTGTCCTACCTCAGCAGCCTCGTGTTCAGATGCACGCCATCTCCACTGCCTCAGCTGGCCTGACAGTGCGCAGGAGCGTGTTGCACGCCGCGCGCTCGGCGCGAGTCGCTGCCCTCAGCACCGGGCTCGAGTCCAGCGTCCGTCCTTCCCCTTTCACCCCCCCCCCGTCTTGCGCCTGCCGGTCCTGACACGCCCGCGCCCGCTCTACACCAGCGGAGAATCTCGACGGCCTCCTACTCCTCGCCGGCGACGCTTGTGCAGTCGACGCCGCTTTCGACTCGCCTCGTCGCTCACGGACCTGCCCGGGTCGTCGCCCCCGGCGTCATCGGTGCGCAGCGACCGCTCGCGACCGCGACTAAGTCAACCAGCCCACCGCCCTCCACCACCACCTTCCCCGCCTCGTTCGTCCCGTTCAAGTCGACGGCACCAGAGCTCATCCCCGAGTCTCTCGGCCCGCCCATCCGGCCGCGCGACCTGCTCAAGCTCGCCTGCCAGCGGTCCTCGCCGCTCGTCTGCCCGAACCAGCGGCTGATCGAGGAGCTCGCCGTCATCTGGCACTTTCGGCGGATCGCTGGCGAGCCGGGCGTGGTGATGGACCGGCATGATCTCGCCTTCCAGAAGGCTATCTCGAGCATCAAGGCCCTCCCGACAAAGATCCTCAACGAGGCAGACGCAGCCGGCCTGCCCTATGTCGGACCCAAGATCGGGACCCTCGTCGCCGAGTGGATCGAGACCGGCAAGATCGAGCAAGCCCGTACGTTCCTCCCGAGCAGAGGCCCTGATCATCATCGCAAACTGCAGCTGACCTTCCGCCTCTTCCGTCTTGCCGGCGTCTCTTCAGAGGAGCTGCGCCAGGACGACCGCCTGCGCGCGTGCATCCTCTTCCAGACGCTGCACTCGGTTGGCCCGCTCCGGGCGCGCGAGCTGTACGATGAGCGTGGCTGCCGCTCGCTCGACGACGTCTACGCCGTCATGCCCGAGACGCAGCTCGAGGTCGACCACTGGGAGGAGCTCACGACGTCGATCCCTCGGACGGAGGTCGCCGAGATTGCTCAGACGATCGCGCGCGAGCTCGAGCAGATCAGCCCTGGCTGCGAGCTCACCGTCTGCGGTGGCTACCGACGGGGCAAGCCCTCGTCGGGCGACGTCGACCTCGTCTTCACGCACCGGACCAACCCGGGCGCCATCACGTTGGCCCAGCTCAACCGGCTGGTTGACAGCTTGCTCAAGAGCGGCCTCATCACAGGCGAGCTGCCCGGCGGGACGCACGCAGCGGGCTCGCGCCTTTGGCAGAAGTATCTCGTCTTCCGTTTGCCGAGCGAGGACGGCGCGCCCAAGCGCCTCCGTCGGCGCGTCGACGTCGTCTTTGCCCGTGAGCAGTCAGGTCGCTCTGTGTCGCTGGCGCGCTTCCCTGAACGGCTGCTAACGAGCGACGGTCCTCCTGCCCCTGCAGCGTTCGAGAACTATGCGACGGCCGTCCTCGGCTGGACGGGCTCGCTCTCGTTCGAGCGCTCGCTCCGTGACCGCGCCAAGCAGCTCAAGATGAAGTTTGACTCGTCTGCGCTCAAAGACCCGACAGCAGGCGCCCGCCTCCTCGACGTCGACCCGGCCGGCGGCGAGCGGGCGCTCTTCGAGAAGTTCAAGCTCGATTGGATCGAGCCGGAGTTCCGCAACGCCGACATCTGAGCGTCGCGCGCTTACGTCTGCGAGAAGGGATGCCGCTGTCGATGCCCGGACGCGGAATGGTGTCCGATAACATGTCGCTTTCCGAGAACATTCATAAGGGCGGCGCAAAGCTGCCGTCTTCGACCGAATGCACGGTATCTGTCGGAGGGACGATATGCGCACGGATCCAGCGGCCGTTTGGGATGTCGTTTGCTTCGACTGCACAAAGGGGCAAAGGGGGGGGGGCGCAGTTAATTAGCTTTTGAGCCCAGTGAAGTGCCGGTGCGACGACCTTCGGTCTCCGAACCTCGCTTTATCGTCGCTTCGAGTGTTGGCTCGATGCCGCTCGCGAAGTTGCGAGCCGCGATGCGCCCGCGAGCGACGTCCTCGTCGACGTCGACCCAGACACGGAGGTCGAGCATGCCAGCCGCCTGCGCCCAGGCGGGCTCGTCCGGATCGTCCACGAAAGCATAGAGCCCTTCGACGACGACGATCCTGTGAGCGGGCGTGATCGGCTCGGCTGCCGGCTGCGGGTCCTTAAGCTCATGCGAGAAGGTCGGGAAGGCGATCGACGCCGGCGGCGGCGACAGCCGGAGCGAGCGCACGAAGCTGGCGTACGACGGCCCGTCAAACGTCCAGACCGCGCCGCGTCGTGCGCGGGCGAGGACGGGGTTTGGGAAGCCCTCGAGAGCCTGACGGGTATGGTGCCAGCCGTCGAGGCCGACGCAGATGGCTGGGCCGGCCGAAAGCGAGGCGCCGAGGAGGGCGTTGATCCGGTCGACGAGAGGGTAAGCGAGCGTCGACTTGCCCGAGCCAGGAATGCTGCAATGAGGTCCATCAGACGGCGCGTCAGCACTGTCAGCGAAGGCAGCACAGGAGTTCAGACCGACCCGGCGACGCCGACGAGGAGCCTGGCATCATGCGGTGTGCTGCGTGCCGTGCCGTCGTCGGAGGAAAGGGAGGCCGTCAGCCCCAAGCGAGGCTAACTGTGGCAGCTGACAAAGTCCGGCCAGCCGGCCGCACCTGCTGCTGAAGCGCGCGACAATCCTGTCGGCCAGGTCACGAATCGTGCTGTCCATGCTGACCCGAACGCTGCTTCCGAGGAGGTGACGAGATGGTGCAGGTCGCGAGGGGTGCGCCCGCCCTCCGAGGCTGCTACAACACCCGGCCGGCGCGGCTAGGCGTAACACACGCCCTCCCGAAGGGAGGGCGTGGGGCAAGTCGGTCGCGCGCGGCAGAGTTCCCCGTCGTTTTGTGACCTTGCCTCTTTCTGCCTCCATAAGTTGGCCACCGAGCAACTTGAGAGCTTCAGACCGGCATGGATAGAAAGCTTAGACCCACCGCTCCAGCTTCGTCCTTTCAGCAGTCTCCTAGTTTTGTGTTGAGGCCTGATACGGGGTCGCTGCTTCCAGCGTCGACGCGCAGTGAGAGCTCGGCTCGCCGCTGCCTCTTTCTCCCTCTCGACCCCAACCCTCTCCTGCATGAGGCCCCGTCAACAGCCTCACGCCATCCAGGAGAAGGCCCAAAGAACATGTGCATTTTTGGGCACTAAGGCTCGAAGCAAGGGCAAGCCACAGGAGAGGGCTGAGGCAAGGAAGCGGGACGCACCTTGTCCGACGTTGCTGCGCTTCGACCTGGTCGAGAGCGCGTCGGCTTGGGAGGGCAGCCGTCGCCGCGTCCGGTCGGCCTTGGAGGCGGGTGTCGTCGGTTTGGAAGCGGCAAGGGTCCGTAGTGCCGTAAATAGCCCACTCATGAGCATGAGATGAGAGGCAAGTCGTGTAGGGACGGCAGGGCGCGGGAGGCTGGTGACTGTCGAGGGGAGCTCGGCGTGCGACGACGCGCCTGCCGTTGATGCTCGCTGGGCAGACAGTACGAACCACCTTCGACAGCTCGGAATCGACTCAGAAAAAGGCTAGGATTGAGCCGAGAGCCTCAGCTTTCTATCGGGCCTGGTCTCGAGCTCTCAAGTTACTTGGTGGCCACCTTATACGCCGGTAAAGCGAGGAGGGCTGAAAACGACGGGGAACCCTGCCGCGCGCGGTCGATTGGGCGCACGCCCCCTACTCTGTAGGGGGCGTGTGTCACGCCTAGGCGCGGCGGCGGCGGCCGCCCTTGCCTCCTCGCCTGCGCCCGTCGTCATCGGCCTGTCCTTCGACGACGACGACGACGACGCCCTTCCCTCGCCGACAAACCTCGACACACACCCAGCGAGGGTCAGAGTTCCCCCGACCGCGCTCTCTTCTACACGCACTCGAAGAGCCCGAGCCAGATGGGCTGCCGACCCCGCGTCTTCTAATCGTCTTCGCCTCCCCTCCCCTTCGCCCCCCACACCGATCTCCCCCGCGTCGCGACCCGCTGCTCCGGGCCGCGAGAGAGGGCGCACGAGGGATCTACGGCCGCCGCCTCCGCCTCGTTGGCTCGACCACCGGGCACGCCCGCCGTCCATCGCACGACCGAGAGCCATGTCATCCGGATCAAGGCCTGCCAACCGAGTCGAGGCCAAGGTGCGTTGCCAGCTGCTGTCAGCTGCTTGCTGCGGGGTCGAGACAGCAGCCAGATCCGCAGGCTGACGTCCCTCCATGCGCCTCGCCTACCACCTCTCGTCCCTCTGCAGTACAACGTGACGACCGAGTGTGCGTATCCTCTCGACGCTGTTGTTAGCCTTGCCGACCGGTTGCTAAACGCCAGCGAAACCATCTCGCACACCGCGCGCGCCAGATCCGGACCTCGGCCTGCACTCGGCCGCCATCACCGGCAACGTCGGTTCGTCGCCGACCCTGCCAACGTCACCGCATCCGCTGCTAATCAGGCTGCACACCGACTTTCGCAGGACTTGCCCACTATGCGCTGACGCACGGTCAGCCCGAGAACTCGGTCCTGCATGGCCTGCTGCCCCTGCATGCGGCCGCGTCAGGCGGGAGCGAGCAGATCGTCTCGATGCTCATCGAGCGCGGCGCCGACGTCAACGCGCCGAGGTGCGTGCTCTCGGCGCTTCGTGGGGCGCACTTCGTGTTTCCGTTGAGCAGCTGACATGAAACGCTCGCTTGCAGATTGCCCCGACGCTACAGCAACGAGGGTCGCAATGTGCCGACGGTTGGCGTGTCTGGTACGTAGCCACGCGATCAGGCGACTCAGCGAGGCGCTCTCGCTGACTGGCATTGATCTGCCACCAGGGTCTGGACCGCTACACTTCGCCGCCGCGGCCGGTCATCTCGGCGTCTGCCGACTGCTTCTCGCCAAGGGTGCGATCCCGGACAAGCGCGACAAGCACGGCCTGACGCCCGAGGACCTCGCGAGGTCGATGGGCCATGCAGAAGTGCTTTCGCTTCTGCGGGCTCACCAGACGCTCCGGCTCAGCCTGCAGGAGCGCTTCATCGGTGACGAGTCGGCCATCGGCGAGGACGACGATGACGACGAGACTGGCGAGGAGAGCGATGCGAGGGGCGTCCCGCCGCTCCGGGCGACGAGCATCTCGAGTACGCCCGGAGCCGGTGGCAAGGCCAGCGCGATGATGCGCGGTCTCGGCAGCTTCGCCAACCGAGGCCGCCGGTCGTCGTCTTCGGCCGCCCAGCGGCCGTCCTCGGCCGTCGCATCGTCGGCACTCGGCCGCTCCAGCTCACTCAACCGCAAGCCGACCAAAGGACGGACGTCGGGCGAACTCTCTTCTCTCCGCACTTCCTCCAAGCTGTCGCTCTCATCAGAGCGGTCCGACTCGGCCCTCTCGCTCACGTCGCCCCTTGACGGCGCCGCCTCCTCATCCGGCTCTGGTTCGCGCCGGCTGGCCACCGACGTGCCACCGACCCCGCTGCCGGTGCATCTCACTCAGAGCCGCCATCGCAGACCATCCCTCCCGTCGATCATCGAGAAGGCGGCCCACCAGATGGCACACCCCCGGTCGCGCCACGGGTCAAACCACGACACCTTGCCCGGCAGCGCCAGCCGGACGCAGAGCTTTGCGAGCTCGTCCGACGCGCAATCGATCGACGCTCGATCGATCTCGTCCTCGACGCGCTTCACCAGCAACAGGTCGCTGCTCAAAATCTTCTCGCGGCACCGTAACGGGATCGACAGCGGCGGCGCGAGCGCGGCCGACCTCTCGCCCGAGTCAGCCTCGCCCTCGCCTCCTCGAAGCTCGTCGGCGCTCCAGCTTGACGACGAGGACATCGGCCGGGCGATCGAAGACTTCCGGCGCCTGTCCTTCGAGATTGGCTCGTCGGCGGCCTCGATGCGGTCATCGCTCGATGGCTCGACCGGCGGGCGCATCTACCACCCGCCGTCGGCGCCAGCGTCGCGCACCGAGTTCTACCCGCCGTCGCCTTCCCGTCTCGATCCGCGGGCTGGGGCAATGCAACGGTCCATGTCGCAGCACTCTGAGCCGGGTCCCGATCCCGCAGAGTACTGCGGCCGTCCGGGCGGCAGCCTCTGGTCGATCGGCGCTCGAGGGCCCGGCGGCGACCGTTCGCCCCTGGTCCATGACTGGTCGCCAGGCGGGGGAGGCGCCGCCGATGACAGCCGCCGCCGCCGCGCGAGCGAGGGCCGCGAGGACGGCTGGGCAGCGGGCAGCTGCAAGGGCGAGGCGCGCGCGCCAGCCAGGGCGTCCTCGTACGACGAGGGCGGCCGCTTCTTGTCGTCGGCATCGATCGACAACGGCGGTCGCGGCTCAGTCTCGCCTGACTCGCCCGGTGGATCGAGTCCACGGCAGGGCAGCAACCGAGGACCGTGGCTGTCCAACAGCAGCAGCCCGTACTACACCGAGACGGACGAGCCGTCGACCGGGGCGGCGGCGGCTCACCGACCCGTCAGCCAGCAGAGCTCCAACCTGTCGTCGCTCCGACGGGTCGCTTCAGCTAACCTGCGGAGGACGGCCGAGGACCCGTACAGCCCGGCGTCGTCTTACGGCGACCTCGGCTACCATGCGCCACCGCAGGCGTACCCGCTGATGGCGGACGAGCGCGAGAGCACGGCCGGCTGGAACCTCCGTGGCATCGACCCTCGGCGTGGGCCCGGCTTTGCAGGCGGCCTGTCGGTCGGCCTCGGTCGGCCCGGCGGTGGACGCGCCCGGGGCGCGAGCATCAACTCGACCCTGTCGTCGGCCTTCTCAGTCTCGCCCCAGCTCGGCACGCACCTAAGCGAAGGCGAGGAGGGCTCCGAGGGCCCAGGGTCCCGGCCTCCACCACCGCCGGCCATCTTTGTCTCGGCGACGTCGCCTCCCGGCCAGGGGCGGGCTCGGGCGTTCAGTGGCTCGTCACTCGGGTCCAACGCATCGCGTGGACCGTCGACCGGCGGCAGCGGCGGCAGCGGAAGCAGCTACACGGCGCCGTCATTCCTCTCGTCCGGCGCGCCAAGCACCTCGTCCGGACCGACGGTCCCCTCCGTGCCAGAGGACCACAGCGCGCCGCTCGGCCAGGTGCTCTCGTTTGGCCGGCCTTCGAGTTCGCAGACCGGGTCCGAGACGCACCCGGGTCTACAGGCGCGCGTCTCGTCCTACGCCGAAGCGCACGATCTCGTCCGGCAGGCCGAGAAAGACCTGCTCGACCTCCCAGCGAAGCGCTCATCGGTCGGTGCCTCGGGATCTACCCTCTCGCTCGCGGCGCAGCTTGCCGCTTACGGCGAACGGCTGGCTATCGAGCGGGAGTTTGCGCGCGCCTCAGCGATCGACCTCAACGCCAACGGCCCGACGCCGCCGACGCCCGAGACTGAGCCCTCCAACGCCGACGTAGTTGCCGTCCAGGAGCAGGAGCGCAAGGCGGCGGCGTCGCCGAGGCGCAAGAGCACCGGCGGCTCAACGATCACGCAGGCGGCGAGCGACAGTCCGCCTCCGCCCCAGGCCAAGGACAGACCGCGGGCCGACTCGATCGATACGGCCACGGCGCCGGCCAAGCCGCGCGGGCTCCGGATGGGCAACCTGATGGGCTTCCAGCGTCACTCTCAAGAGCGGGCCTCAATCCGATGTGAGTCTGTCGAGGTAGATCTCGACTTGCCAGCGCGCATCACTGAGCCTGCCTCCCTTCTCCCTCCGTCGCTCCAGCCACGTCGGGATCAAGCCCGCTCGCTCCAACGCCTCCGCCGCTCAACCTCGGCCCCGTTCCGCAGGCGCCACCTGCCGGTGCCCATCACCTGATGGAGCTGCCAGAGGTTGCCCGGGTCTATCAGAATCGAGCCGACGCCCTCCGCAAGCGCGGGCAAAAAGTGGCCTCTGCGCTCGGCAGCCCGCTCACCTCGCCCGTCTCGCCCTCGGTCCGGCGCGGGAGCAAGCCGCCCCGGTCGGTCGTCGAGGCCGAGGCGGGCAAGATGTGGGTCATCTCGGGCCAGCCGTCGACCGTCATCAGGACGCCACCGACGCCCGAGGCGACGACGTTCTCTGCGACGGCTGCACCGAGGCTGCCGCCGCTTTTCGGTGCTTCAGACGACGTCCACTCCCTCCGGTCGTCTGTCAGCAGCACGACCAACCGCAAGCACTCGCTCGACGCCCACCTGTCAGCCCGTGGACCCGCGAACGGCACGGCACAGGGCCCATCGCGGCTCGTGCCTCCGGCCAACTTTGTCACCAGCCCTCTCCGTTCGTCGTCGCCCATCTCGGCCGCCCGCGTCTCGCCTTCGGGCGTCGCTTCGGCTGGGCCGTCGCGCCGGTCGAGTCGCGACTCGCCCGACACGGTGTCCCCTCGACGGTCGCGCGATCACTCGCCCGCGACCTCTGTCAGCGGCGGCTCGAGCTCGCGTTTCGAGGTCGTCCGGCGCTCCTCAGGGCCCGACGCCCCCTCGGTGTCGACCGGCAGCCCAAAGGAGGGTCTCTCGCAGCCGCACGGCCTCGGGCTCGGCCCCATCGGCGGGGCCTCGCCGTTGTCGCCGGCCCTGCGCTCTTCGAGGAACGACTCGGACGAGTACGGCACGAAGCGCAAGTCCTCGGCGCCGAGCTGGGGTTCGCGCTTCCTCCACGGCATCGGCCGCAAGGGCTGAACCGTCACCCAGCAGGCTGGCAGCCCGCCCGCCCCTCTTCAGCCCCCACCCCAACCCCCGGATCGCAAGCCAACCCCACACACGCACGCTCTTCCTCCCTCTCTGCTGCTCATCTCCATCTTCCCCGTTGTACCCGGCCACCCTTGCCGACCGTACAAGTCTTCCCGCAAACTCGCACACGACCGCATACCCATCTCGCCGCCCTCGATTCTATTTTGCGAACCAGCTTTTTCGACGAGCCCCGACGAGAGAAGAGGGCCCGGCTCTGCATCTTCGCGCGCGCCTCCCCGTCCTTGAAGGGCGGGAGCAGACCCAAGGGTGCCAGGGAGGGTGGCGGACCGCTTGGCCATGGACCTCTGTGCAGGCGGGCAAGCGAGCGAGCGAGGCGGCCTTGTTCGCGTCCCGGCCGGTCGGCGCGGGCGCTGCTCCTCGACTGCGCTTCCGCCAAAGGGCCGAGGCCTCGACGTCCCGCGCCCGCTGCTGCTGCTGCTGCTGCTGGCCGGCCTTTCCGCCGGCCGCGCGCCAGAGGCCGCAGCCGTCCCGCAGAGGAGCGAATGCCCCGGGCGAGCTGTCAGCAAGGCTCTCCCTCCTTCCCCCCTTGAGCACCTCCCCTCCCCTCTCTGTCCTCCCTTCCAAAAGCCCTCCAGCTAGCAAGGCAACACGCACGTGTCGGATCGACCTCAGGCCAGCTCAGTCGAAAGGAAACGGACGCCCGCGACGCCTCTCGCTCGCTCGTCGCGTCGCCGACCGAGGTCGATCTCGTGCTCGTCGCGTTCGGCCGCCCTTTCAGCTCCTCTCTGCCTCCGGGCCGAGAGCCCTCCTCGCCCGTCGCTCGTCGCTCGCCGCAGACGAGGCCAGCTCCCGAAGCGTCACAAAGGCAGGCCCGTCCGCTTCATCTTGGCCCCCGTCGCTGCCGCACCAGCAGCGAATCTTCCCTGCCGGTGACGGACGTCGACGCCTCGGCTCCCAGCTCGCGCGCGCCGCGTCGACCATGGCCGACCTCAGCCCAACCTCGACCTCCTTTGATCCGGCACACGACCGGCCGACGACCTCGCATGACACGCCGCACGGCTCGCACCACCGGCATTCGCACGGCAGTCACGGCCACGCCTCCTCGCACATGCACACGCCGCCGCCAGCCGACGGCTTCCGGCCAGCGACGCCGAGCACGCCCGGCGGCCGGAGCGAGGGCTCGTCCTCGGCAGCAGCAGCGTCGCACGACGAGCCGCTCACCGTCGAAGCCGGGCCCAACGCCGTCTGCGCGGGCTGCAAGCGGGCCATTGAGCAGGACGGCACCGCAGGCGTCGTCATCTCGTTCGGGTCCGTCCTCGGCCGGCTCGCTGCGAGCTTGAGTTCGCGCGCCTGAGAGGTGTCTGTCTGCTGACCATCACTTGATGACCCGGCCGCGCTGCAGCAACTCGTTCTTCCACATTGACTGCTTTCGCTGCTCAAAGGTCCGTTGCGACTGTCGCGCTGGAGCTGATGAGCCCCTGCCGAGACTGACGCGTTGCCTCTGACCGGTGACAGTGCAAGGACAAGGTGACGGCCGACGTCAACCTGCTGCTCCTCGCGGATGGCAACCCGGTCTGCTCGAACTGCAGCTACCAGGTCGGTTCGCGAGTCGCGTCTCCTTGCCTGGCTTGCCAGCTGATGCTGAATGCGCTCGGCTTCTCCAGTGCTACGTCTGCAAGCAGCCTATCATGGACGAGGCGATCATGACAGGTGAGCCTTTCTGGGCATGTCGAGAGCGGCGTGACACGTCCGTCTGTCACTGACACACCTGCCCCGTCAACTCCGGCAGGCGACGAATCTTACCACTCGGCGTGCTTTACCTGCAAGCAATGCCGGTGCCGCATCTCTGAGCTCGTCTTTGCCAAGACCAGCCAGGGCATCTACTGCATGGTGCGGCGCAGCACGCCGCCTCGCGCTTGCCCTGCGCAGATCTCGCACTAACCTACGCCCGCGCGTTCTCCAGAATTGCCACAACGAACGCGTCGCCAAAAATCGCCGGCATCAGGAGAACAAGCGCAAGCTGGCGCGAAAGGAGAAAGAGAAGGAGCGCCTCAAGGAGGTGGGTTCTCGTCCTCCTGCGCCCGTCCTCGCCCGACCTGCTGACCCTCCTGGCCATTCGTGATGCCCCCCAGCAACTTGCTCATCAGCAGCTTCACTCGGATCTGAGCTTGCACTCCGACCTCTCGTCGGGCTCGCTGTCATCAGGCCTGGCCCCTAACGAGAGCTCCTCGCGTGCTTCGTCGCCCCTCCGCACGCCGCAGGACGCCGACTCGCGGCGCGAGTACTTTTCCTCACCAGGCACGCCGTCCGGCGGTCGCGCGAGCCCGGCCCTGTCTCAAGCGACCGAGCACGGCCGGCCGGCCTCGCCAGCCGCATCACCGACGTTCCGGATTGACTCGCCGGACAAGCCGCGCGGCGGTATGACGACCTCGGCCTCGCTCCTGTTGCCTGTGGTGGCGCCCGTCCATCCGGGTCTCCCGCGGCGCAAGAGTGCCGAAGAGCAGCAGGGCGACCGGGATCCGAGCGGGCTCGGGGCCGGCCTCAGCGTGCCAGCGAAGACGACGAGCCGGGCCGAGCGCAGGCGGAGCATCAACCCGATGGGCTACCCCGTCGACGTCGAGGCCGCTGTCAACGGGCCGCGGTCGCCCGACCGGTCGACGTTCGAGAATCAAGCTTCTTTACAGCCAGATGCTCGGCTGGGGACGCTGCCGCCGTCTCCCCTGCGGAGCTCATTTACGACCGGGCAGAAGGCGGCTGGCGGTCGCGAGGGTCGCTCGTCGCCGGCGCCGTCCATCGATCGGTCTGGCGGCATCCGGCGGACGTCATCTCGAGATGACGAGAGCCTCCACTCGTCTACCTCGACGGCACGAGGCTCGCTCGGACCGTCGCCCCTCCTTGGATCGGACGACACGGGGCAGACGCCGGCGTCATCAGTGTACTACGATGCTCTCGACGGCGATTCGAGTCGGTTCAGCCTTCCCCGGAGCCCGAGTACGGGTGCGCCAGCCATCTCGATCCGGCCATCGTCCCAGTCGTCTTTCGCCGGTCACGCTGTTCCGTCGCCGAAACGGTCGTCGTCGCTTACGTCGACAGCGGCGCCATTCCCCTCGTCGCCCCCGCGCGAGTCGTTCTCGTCCGAGCGCGACACGACGCCAATGATCGCCGTCTCTCCCTCACCGCCCCCGCGGCAACGATCGGTGAGCCATTTTGACACCGAAGCTCCGCGGCTCGACGCCCATCGGCCCGTCTCCTTCCTCCTGTCCGACGACCCCGAGTTCACCAAGCTCTTCGACGACGCGGCGCCGCGAGGTGCCATCGCCGGCCTGGACGTCGGAGTCGACCCTCTTGGCCAGCCGCTGCCAGTCCAGCGTCTGCGCGAAGGCTCCGAGGACTCGGCATCGCCCGAAGTGCCGCCCTCGCCCGACTTTTCAGACGATCAGCCGTCGCCGCGCCTGGGCTCGGCCGGCCTCCGCGTTCGGCGCGATTCAGAGAACTCGGTCTTTCCGGGCCAGAGCGACGTCAACGACCTCGTCCGCCTCCTGGCCGGCCTGTCGGCCAGCGCCAAAGAGGAAGGTCACGAAACGCTCTCGATCGGAGTCGAGCAGCTCGACGAGATCCTCAGCGCCGTCGTCCAGGGTCAAGACCGGTACTCGACGCTGAAAGAAAAGTACGACGGCGTCAAGGTCCGTCGCTCATGGTCGTGCCCGTCGTCTATCACTGCTGCCCTCACTGACCTCACCTCTCGCCCTTTTGCAGCGCACGAGTGCCCGCTACGTCCAGGGCTTGACCGTCGCCTCCGAGGACTACCAGAAGGAGGTCCAGGCGCGCGAGGAGGTCGAGGCCGAGGTCAAGCGGCTGCGCGCCCAGATGTACGGCCAGAACGCGAGGCTCTCGATGATCGACGCCGACCTCAAGCGCCAGAACACGGCGGCGCGCCGGTCGCGCGAGCTCGCGCAGAACATCCACGGTCTCGAGACCGACATCTCAAAGCTCCGTGCCGAGCGCGACATCACCATCGCCGAAGTCGAGGAGCTCGCGAGCTCATCAAAGTACGTCAGCTTTGCGTTTGTGGCCGTGCGGTTTCGGGAGGCTGACGATGCAATCTCTCCAGAGCCACCCTTGTGGCAGAAGCGACCTCTGGTCACCAGCCTTCGCTCTCGCGCTCGCTCAGCCGGCGGCTCGACAACCTCAAGGAGCAATACCGCAGGGACCTCGAGCCGCTGACGGCCGACCAGGAGCGTCTCACACGCGAGGTCAACGACCTCCGTGAGACGCGCGAGGTTATGATGTCCGAGTCGGCGACCCTCCATGCTCGCAACGAGGAGCTCGCCGACCTGCAAGCCTCGCTCCAGCGCCAGGTCGAGGCGGCACAAGAGACGCTTCATCGCGCCCAGCGGCACGGCCAGCTCGCCAACACTGTCTCCTTTGGCGCCGGCCGGCATCACCACGTCGTCAACTCGCCCTCGATCTCATCGCTGGCGCCCGGCTCGTCCAACGGCCACGAGGAGGAGATTGCCAAGTTTGTGCGCGTCGTCAAGCCCGAGACGCTCGATCCGCCGGTGGCGGCCAAAAAGTTCAAGTGGTACGGCAGCAAGACCTCGAAAGGGCCCGAGCACTCGCACTCGCACTCGAACGCGTCGGCGGCCATGGTTGCCCAGTCGCGGAGCAGCCCGACGCCGCCTTCGGCACCCGTCTTCCGTACGCGCGGCTCCCAGGACGCCAACTCCAAGGAGCACTCGTTTGCGAGCCACAGCATCCCGACCCTCCGCTTTGTCCGCTGCGATCACTGCGGTGACAAGATGTGGGGCGCGGTGACCGAGCTCCGCTGTTCGCGTGAGTGTTGTCAAGGCAGGACACATGGATCCGGATCGTGCACTGACGCTCCCCTCACTCTTCCATGCGCGCGTAGAGTGCGGCTTCAACTGCCACTCAAAGTGTGTCCAGAGCGTCAAGGCCGCCTGCCATCACTCTGGCCCGGCCCTCGCCCCTCTGGAAGGCTCAATCGCCGAGAGCGGCCCACCCCGTGAGTGTCGCCGGTTGAGATGTCTGGAGCGGAGCGTTGCGAGCTGACTGAGCGACCTTCTTCGACCAGCGCCATCGATGTTTGGCCGCAGCCTTGCCGAGCAAGCCGAGGCTGACGGCCAGGAGGTCCCTGTCATCGTCTCCAAGTGCATTCTCGCCGTAGAGGACAACGGCATGGAGTACGAGGGTGCGTCAATTTTCCCTGGACCTTTGACTCTGTAGCCTGCCGGAACGCTGATCGAGTCGCGACGGCGACCCTCTGCCCTCAGGCATCTATCGCAAGTCAGGCGGCAGCTCGCAGTCGAAGCACATCACGCACCTCTTTGAGCGCGGCGACTACAAGGCGTTTGACCTCGCCGACCAAGACACGTGAGGTCCCGAGCCGCCGCCTTCGGTGGCTAATGAGCCCTGGCTGACCCTCTCACTCACGCATCGCAGTTTCAACGACATCAGTAGCATCACCTCAGTCCTCAAAAACTACTTCCGCGCCCTGCCGGACCCGCTCCTGACGCACGAGCTTCACGAGGCCTTCATCTCGGCGGCGCGTGAGTCCTGCTTTGCTACGTTCGGCCAGCTCGAGCATCGGCTGATCCCCTTGCATGCAGTCCAACGCGACGCGTCGGCCAAGCGCGATGCCTTGTGCGCGCTGCTCCGCAAGCTGCCACCGGCGCACTTTCAGACGCTCAAGTTCCTGATGCTGCACCTCAACCGGTGAGTGGCCCGCAGCTGAGGTGCCGCCAGCGCGACCTCTCTCAACTGACGTCTGGGCTGCTTGATCCTGCTCTCGTGTCTCCCAGGGTGATGGCTCTGCAGTCGATCAATCTGATGACGGCCCGCAACATCGGCGTCGTCTTCGGACGTGGGTCCTCTGCATCTGTCGTTGGACGACTGCCCAGGCTCCTGTGCTGACCTCGAGCATGCCTGCGCCCCCCTCTCAGCGACGCTCATGCGCTCGCGTGACCAGAGCCGTGAGTTCGGCGACATGGGCGGCAAGGCCCAGACGATCGACTGGCTCGTCGAGCACGCCGCCGACGCCTTTGCCGACCCGGCCTAAAGTTAGCGCTTTGTCCATGCCCCTACGACCTCACGCCCCTCCTCCTCACCCTGTCTTCTCACGACCCATCCGCGCGCTCGCTCTGCTATCCGATCCTTCGCTTCTTTGCTTCTGTGCCAAAAGGGAGGGCAAGGCGGAAGACCATTGCCGCCGGTTCCCAGTCCATGGCGGTCTCGGCGGCCGGTTGAACTCGGTCTGCTGTGTCTTGGGCGCGGCGCGCGCTGTGCGGCTTTGGCGTTGGGCAGGCGTCGTCCGCTCCTCTTCCACCGACGGGACCCGCGCAAGAGGCCTTTACTGCTGTGCTGCTCCGGCCGGGCTTGACGGCTCACCCGCGCCGACGACGCCCGCGCCCAAAAGGCCGAGGCAGCAGAACTCTGTCAGGCGGAGAGGGGCCCAAGCCGCTGCGGCTAGCGGCCCCGCCGACGAAGGCTCGGGCAGGCGATCGAACCGCCGGCAATGGCCGTTGCCCCTCTTCTCCACTTCGCCCCCCCCGCACACGCCGACCGGCGAGGAGCCGAATATCTGGCCGACCTACCGTGTCAGCCGCCCGAGAGCAGGGCTACCACCCTAGGACCCGAGCAGACAGCTGGACCGACTTTGGCTAACCTGCCATATAAAACGACGCCGGTCGAAGCGAGGAGCAGGGCTCTACTCTT
>Ga0308160_10001505_pt1 | contig 32280 bp, 25 predicted proteins | sample PhyFR1_FD_201036 | JGI IMG/M metagenome (GOLD analysis project Ga0308160, IMG submission 201036) | Phyllosphere microbial communities from UC Gill Tract Community Farm, Albany, California, United States - DLSLF.R1 | ecosystem: Host-associated > Plants > Phyllosphere > Unclassified | place: USA... | reverse complement strand
CGATGGTGCCGATGTTGAGGAAGGTACGACGTTCCATTCTGTCTCCTGAATTCAAGCTGCTTCTGGGGCGGCGTTCATACGGACCGTGCCGCGTATGTATATGGTGAACTCGTGGCTGCCGGCGCTGTGCGCGCAACGGCAAACTGCTGAACATTATCAGCAACCAAACGTTTTGAATAGGCAATCTTCACCCGCGATACAAACTGGCTACACGCCTCGCTACGCGGGTGCACACCGGTGCCACATACGAGGGCGTATTTGTATTGACACTCACCCCGGGAGTGCACGCGGATTCGCTTGACTGTGCGGTATGCATGCCTGATCATCGGGCGCGACCCACAATCACAATGGAGACGACACCGATGAAACGACTGATCCTGGCTGCCCTGTTGGCCACCGGTATTGCCGGCGCGGCACAGGCCGACGATGCACTGAAAACCGCCATCGCCGGCGAGCACCGCGCCGCCACCAACAGCGCGCGCGACGTGTATCGCCACCCTTACGAAACGCTGACCTTCTTCGGCATCAAGCCGACCATGACGGTGGTGGAACTGGTGCCCTCGGGCGGCTGGTACACCGAGATCCTGGCGCCCTACCTGCGCGACAAGGGCAAGCTGATCGGCGCCGGCCAGGCCGTCGCGCCGGGCAACCGCTACGGCGAAGCCTTCAAGAAGAAGCTCGATTCGAATCCGGCGCTGTACGACAAGGTCGTCACCAGCGTGTTCGAGCCGCCAAGCCGCTACGACATCGCGCCGGCCAACAGCGTCGACATGGTGCTCACCTTCCGCAACCTGCACAACTGGGTGGGTGATGGCGACGACGCGGTGAAGACGGTCTTCAAGGAGATCCACAAGGTGCTGAAACCGGGCGGCGTGCTGGGCGTGGTCGACCACCGCTTGCCGGTGTCGATGAAGCAGGACGAGAAGGCGTCGAGCGGCTACGTGCACGAGGCCTATGTCATCAAGATGGCCGAGAGCGCGGGCTTCAAGCTGGCGGGACGCTCGGAAGTGAATGCGAACGCCAAGGACACGGCGAACCACGAGAAGGGTGTGTGGACGCTGCCGCCGGTGCTGGCCAACAAGGACAAGGACCGCGAGAAGGTCATGGCGATCGGCGAGAGCGACCGGATGACCTTGAAGTTCGTGAAGCAGTAAGTGAACGGGGCCGATGGCCCCGTTTTTGTTGACCCGCACTGTGGCCTATCTTTGCGGTGACGCCAGCCTCGTACGGTGGGCACCCCGTGCCCACGCGGAAGCCTGATACGTGTTGGCTCCGTTTGGTGCCGGCACGCCGCACGGTGTTGGCAGATGCCCGGGAGAGACGCTAACGATTATTCTCTGAGACACGCTGTCTCGATACCCGCAGCGCGTCCGGAATACGGCCGCCGATGACATCACATTCCGCGTGGGCACGGGGTGCCCACCGTACGGATTAAGCCAACAATGAAAAAGAGGCTGCGAGCCCCTTTGCCGTTACTTCTTGGCCTTCACCGGCGTGAACAGCAAATCATGGAAGTCATAGCTGAAGTCGGTCTCCTCGGACACCGCCTTCATCTTCACATGGTCGATGCTGCCGTCATGGTCCAGCGAGAAGGTTGCATACGCGTCGGCATTGAAGTTGCGCTCCTTCCAGCGCACGATGAAGGTATCGTGCTGGAAGTGCTCCATCTCCCCGGTCAGATCCGGCGTCTTCGAGAACGACATCACCAGCTTGCTGCCAACGCGCTTGACGTTCATGATGCCGTACCACGGATCCTCGTACTGCCCCTCGTAGGCCGACAGCGCCAGCGACGGCTTCGAGGTCGACGCGCGCGTGCCCGAGGCAGCCTTCAGGCGCTCCAGCTCCTTGGCATGCGCCTCTTCCTCCACATCGGCCACCAGCTTGATCCAGTCGGTCGGCGTGGAACCCGTCATGTACTGGTCCATCAAACGGTACTGCAGCGCGCTCAGGGCGCCGCCGCTCTCGGCGTTGGTGAGAATGGCGATGCCCAGCTTCGATTCCGGCACCAGCAGCACGCGCGAATAGAAGCCTTGCAGCGCGCCGCCGTGCATGGCCACCAGCTGGCCCTTGTAGTCGCGCAGCTGGAAGCCCAGGCCATAGGCGTAGAAGTTCGGCTTAGTGGAAGCCAGCGGGCCTTTCGGGGTGCTGATCTTCATCGGCGTCTGCGCGGTCCACATCTCGCGCGACTGCGCTTCCGACCACAAGCGCAGCTCCTTGCCGTCCGCACCCTTGGCGCCGGCCACGCGGCCGCCGTCGAGCAGCACCTGCATCCACTTGGCGATATCCTCGGCATTCGTGTTGATGCCCACCGCGCCGACCGCGTTCGCCACCGGCATCGACTTCACGGCGCTGATCTTGTCCTTGATCTTGCTGTGCGCGTTCGAGGCGTTCGGGTTGCCTTCGTTTTCCGCCAGGCTGGTGGTGGTCGTGCTCATGCCGACCGGCGTGAGGATGCGTTCGCGCACCGTATCGCCCCAGGATTTACCGGACTTCTGGGCGATGATCTTGCCGGCCACGATGTACAGCAGATTGTCGTAGGCGTAGCTGCTGCGGAAACTGGTGGCGGGACGGATGTAGCGCAGCTTCTCGATGATCTCGTCGGTGCTGAAGTTGGTGGTCGGCCACCACAGCAAATCCCCGGCGCCCAGGCCCAGGCCGCTGCGGTGGGTCAGCAAATCGCGCACCGTCATTTCGCGCGTGACGTAGGCGTCGTACATCTGGAAGTCCGGCAGGTGCTTGATCACCGGGTCGTTCCATTTCAGCTTGCCTTCGTCGACCAGCATGGCCAGGGCGGCAGCGGTAAAGGCTTTCGAGTTCGAGGCGATCTCGAACAGGGTCTTGCCGTCCACCTTGGCCGGCTCGCCGAGTTTGCGCACGCCGAAGCCGCGCGCGGCGACGACCTTGCCGTCCTTGACGACGGCAATCGCGATGCCGGGCACGTCGAAGGCCTTCATGGTGCGCGTGACGTCCTGTTCGAGGTCGTAGGCGGAGATGGGCGCGATGGCGGCGATGGCCGGCGCAGCCTGGGTTTGTGCGGTATCCGACGCGTAGGCACCGGTGGCGGAAAAGGCGATCAGTATTGCGGCGGCGAGGTATTTCATATGCGATTTCATGTGTTGCACTATGGGTTCCTTTAAGCTTTTGTTTGATTCCAGTTAGCGTATCGCGACCTCGAGAAACCGTAGCGAGCGGAAGGAGTTTTGTTCGAGAAGCGCAGCTGTACAAGCGTACAGCGAGCATCGCAGGACAAAAATCCGACGCGCAGTAGGTTTATCGAGGTCGCTTCATCTGTTTATCAACGCTGCCCTGGGTCTCAGGATGGTAGCGTTCGCGCGCCGCCTTATAAACCTTCTCGGCCCAGGCGCGGTCCTCGGCGTTCGCGCGCAGGGCGGTGTACAGCGGCACCACGAACTTCTGGCGGCCGACACTCATCAGGAAGGCTTCCAGTTGCGGGCGGATGTCGCGGTAGCCGGCATGCACGGCGGCGCGGTAGAAGCGGAAGGCGACTTCGTTGTTGCCGGTCCTGGCCAGGCCAAAGGCGGCGTCGAGTTCCTTCAGGCGCGCGGCGTCGGCCTTGTTGTCGATATCGTTCAGGAACTTCATCCACTCGGCGGCCGTCCAGCCTTTCGTGTCGAGCTTGGCGGTCGGCAGCTTCCCTTCGATCCAGGCGGCGGTGCTGGCGTCGAGTGCAGTCAGGCGCTGCGACTTGGCGTGTTTCGCGCCCGCCGGGATGCCGGGGCCGTACAGCCATGCGTCGAGTTCGGCGTCGCTCATCACCTCGGGGTGCTTGGCCAGCAGATTGCTGCGCAGGTAGGCGATGAACTGGTCGGTGGTCACGCTCTGGAAGGCGTGGCTGTCGAACCAGCCGCGCAGGAAGGGATCGAACACGGCGCGGCCGGCGCGCTCTTCGAGCGTGCGCAGGAACCAGGCGCCCTTCGGATAGGCCAGGCCTTCGTCGGTATAGGTGCCGGAGCCGGTATCGGCATCGCGCGTGAGCAGCGCCTGCTTCGCCGCCGGGATGTCTTTCAGCGAATCGATGGCTTCTTCCTGCTCGAGCTGCAAATTCATCAGCGCGACTTCCTGGCCGTACAGCACTTCGAGAATGCGGGTGGTCACGTAGGTGGTGAAACCCTCGTTCAGCCACCAGTGCTTCCACGAGGCGTTGGTCACCAGGTTGCCCGACCAGCTGTGCGCCAGTTCGTGCGCGATCAGGTCGACCAGGCTGCGGTCGCCGGCGATCATGGTCGGGGTGAGGAAGGTCAGGCGCGGGTTTTCCATGCCGCCGATGGGGAAGGAAGGCGGCAGCACCAGCATGTCGTAGCGCCCCCAGCGATAGGGGCCATACAGCGACTCGGCGGCTTCGACCATCTTCTCGGTGTCGGCCAGTTCGTAGGCGGCGGCCTGCATGCGCAGCGGCTCGGCATACACGCCGGTGCGGCTGCCCAGGGTGCGCGCCTCGAGTTCGCCGATGCCGATCGCCAGCAGGTAGGAGGGAATCGGCTGCGGCATGTTGAACTTCCAGCCGCCCTTGCCGGTGGCCTTTGGGTCGTTATCGGCGCTCATCACCACGCGCAGGCCTTGCGGCGCCTCGATGCGGGCCGTGTAGGTGAAGCGTACCGACGGCGTGTCCTGCACCGGCACCCAGGAACGGGCGTTGATCGATTGCGACTGGCTGAACATGAAGGGGCGCTTGCCGGACAGGGTCTGGGCTGGCGTCAGCCATTGCAGGGCGCTGGCGGTGGGCGCGGTGCGGTAGTGGATGCGCACCTTCGGCGCTTGCGCTGCCAGCTGCACGTGCAGGGCCTGGCCCTTCTCGGCATCGAACTTGTCGAGGGTGTATTTCACCGGGGTCCAGCGGCCCTTGGCGTCCTGGGCTTCGATCTTCGAGATCGCCAGCTCGCGGGTGTCGAGGTCGAGGGTGCGGGCGGACTTGTCGAGCCAGTCGAGCGACAGTTCGGCGTAGCCGGACAGGGTCTTCTGCGCGAAGTCGGCCTTCAGGTCCATGTGCAGGGCGCGGGTGCGGACCTGGTCGTAGTTGGCGTAGCTCAGGGGGTCGAGCGCGAGGGCCTGGGCGCTGGCCGTGCCGAGGATGGCGCACAGGGTGGCGCGCAGCAGGGTACTGGTTGTCATGGTGTCTCGTCGGTGATGGTGCCCGTCGCTGGGGCGGGCGGGAGCAGCTGGGCAGGATAGCATTTTAGGGTGGGTGGGGAAAGCGTGCGGGCGGCTCAGCGGATAATCGGGCGTCGACGTGGTGGGTTCGAGACCCCCCCCTACAAGCTTGTATTGACGCGCTGGCGTGAGGCGGACTCTGCTATGATCCGCGCTTTTGCGCGCACCACTCATGGATGCCTTCCTGGTTGCTACCGGCATCGTCGGCCTCGCTGAAATCGGCGACAAGACGCAGCTTCTGGCCTTTCTCCTCGCCGCACGCTTTCGCCGTCCGCTGCCCATCGTCGCCGGCATCTTTGTCGCCACCCTGCTGAACCACGCCTTTGCCGCCGCCGTCGGCGCGCTGGTGAGCCAATTGCTGGGGCCATCGGTCATGCGCTGGGTGCTGGGCCTGTCCTTCCTCGGCATGGCGGTGTGGGCCATGATTCCCGACGAAGTCGACGAGACCGAGGCTTCGCTCGCCAGGTTCGGGGTGTTCTTCACCACCGTGCTGGCGTTTTTTGTCGCCGAGATGGGCGACAAGACGCAAGTGGCCACCGTGGCGCTGGCCGCGCGTTATCACGAGATCGCGGCGGTGGTGGCCGGGACCACCTTCGGCATGATGCTGGCGAACGTGCCGGCGGTGTACTTCGGCGAGCGGATCGCGAACAAGATTCCGCTCGGGCTGGTGCACGGGATTGCGGCCTTGATTTTTGCAGTGCTGGGCGTGGCGACGCTGCTCGGCGTCGGCGAAGGATTCGGGTTGTAGGGTGGACGGGTCTCCCGTCCACGCGTTCAACCGCAAGTGAAATACCTGCGCGGCTCGATATTGATGCGTGCGTTGAACGCGTGGACGGCATAGCCGTCCACCCTACGCGACCATTCAACGATCGCCGACATCATTGGCACCCGCATTCAATCGGGCGTATCAAGTCAACGCCAGCGCGTCATCCACTTGTCGTAGAAACCCAGGTCGCGCGGCACGGCGCCGGTGACGGCGCAGATGGCGCCGGCGAATTCGTTGGCGCGTGACAGCGTGATGTCCAGCGGCCAGCCGCGTGCGCGGCCCAGCAGGAAGATCGCCGAGAAGGCATCGCCCGCCCCCACCGTGTCGATGACGAAGGGCGGCGCCGGGGTGTCGCGCGTGTCGACGGTGGTGCCGTCGCGGTCGAAGTAGACCGAGCCGCGGTGGCCCAGGGTCACGATCAGCGCCTGCAGCCCGAACATCTGCACCAGCCCGGCGCAGGCCGAACGGGTTTCGTCGGCCGCCAGCGGCGGGTCGTTCGGGCCGAGCTGGAAGTACCAGCCGAACAGCGCCTGCAGTTCTTCCTCGTTCACCTTCACGATGTCGGCCGCGTGCAGCGCATGGAACACGGTGCGCTCGGCATACTGGCCTTCGCGCAGGTTCAGATCGAGGAAGCGCGTGGCCTGGGTAGTCGACAACAGCGCCTGCAGCGTGCCGCGCGCGCGGTCGCTGCGCTGGGCCAGGGTGCCGAAGTAGATGGCCGACGGCGTGACCGCGGCCATGGCCGCCAGCGCCGCCTCGCGCTCGATGTAGTCGTAGGCCTGGTTCGGCACGATCACGAAGCGGTGGCCCTTGGCCATGCGCTCGACCAGCACGCGGCCGGTTTCCTCGATGGCGTCCTGCTGCAAGCCCGCCTGCGACATGGCGAAGCGCTCGAATTCGGCGCGCACGCTGTCGCCGTTGCGGTCGGCGCCGATGCGGGTGATCATCAGCTGCGGCGCCATGAAGGCGGCCAGGTGGCGCGCGACGTTGAAAGGCGCGCCGCCAACCACCTGCTCGGTGGCGAAGTCGTCGACCAGCGCCTCGCCGAAGACCACCGTGGTCGCGGCCTTGTTCGACACGCCGTTCACGCTTCGAACGGCACGGTGTCCTTGAAGGACGCGCGCTCGGCGAGTTTATCGTGCAGGCGGGCCAGGTTGGCATGCTGGCCGCGCCAGTCGATGTCCGGGAAGCGGAAGCTCAGCCAGCCCAGCGCGCAGCCGACCGCCACGTCGGCCAGCGAATAATTCTTCCCCATGCACCAGGCGTCGTCGCCGAGCTTGTCGGACATGACCTGCAGGCCGGCCGTGACCTTGCCCAGCTGGCGCGCGATCCATTGCGGGCTTTGCTGCTCTTGCGGGCGCAGCGTGCGTTCCAGGCGCACCAGCACGGCGGCATCGAGCACGCCGTCGGCCAGCGCCTCCCACACCTTGGCGTCGGCGCGGTCGCGGCCGTTCGGCGGCAGCAGCTTGCAGACCGGCGTGAGGGTGTCGAGGTATTCGGCGATCACGCGCGAGTCGTACAGGGCGCTGCCGTCTTCCATCAGCAGGCAGGGCACCTTGCCGAGCGGGTTGGACAGGTGGACCTGGGTCTCGGCGCTCCACACGTTATCGAGCTCGAAACTGTAGTCGAGCTTCTTTTCCGCCAGCACGACGCGGACCTTGCGCACATAGGGACTGGTGGTCGAACCGATGAGTTTCATGGATGCTCGAAAAGGATAATTTGATAAGAGTATAGCATCGCGCCTCGCGCCGAAAACCGCCAGGGCGGGCGCTTTCGCTGCGCTTGCAACAGCGAACACCGGCCAGTCCAATGGTAAAATCCGCGTTTTTGCACGGACGCCCGCCATGACCGCTACCGCCCCACTTTCCTCCCTGTCGGCCCTGTCGCCGCTCGACGGCCGCTACGCCGCCAAGACCGACAAGCTGCGCCCGATCCTGTCCGAGGCAGGCTTCATGCACCACCGCGTGAAAGTCGAAATCGCCTGGCTGCAGGCGCTGGCCCAGGCCGGCTTCGACGAGATCAAGCCCTTCTCGGCCGACGCCATCGCCCACCTGGACAAGATGGCCGCGCAGTTCAGCGAGGCCGATGCCGCGCGCATCAAGGAAATCGAAGCGGTCACGAACCACGACGTGAAGGCGGTCGAGTACTGGCTGAAGGAACAGGTGAAGGACGTGCCGGAGCTGGTGGCGGCGTCGGAATTCATCCACTTCGGCTGCACCTCGGAAGACATCAACAACACCTCGCACGGCATGATGCTCAAAGCCGCGCGCGACGGCGTGATCGTGCCGGCCCTGCAAGGCCTGGTCGCCAAGCTGACCGACATCGCCCACGTGAACGCCGAGCTGCCGATGCTGTCGCGCACCCACGGCCAGACCGCCAGCCCGACGACCCTCGGCAAGGAGTTCGCCAACGTGGTCGCCCGTTTGCAGCGCGCCGTGAAGCGCATTGCGGATGTGGAAATCCTCGGCAAGATGAACGGCGCGGTCGGCAACTACAACGCCCACCTGTCGGCCTATCCGGGCTTCGACTGGCAGGCGTTCTCGAAGGACGTGATCGAATCACGCCTGGGCCTGACCTTCAATCCGTACACCATCCAGATCGAGCCGCACGACTACATGGCCGAGATGTTCGATGCGATTGCGCGCGCCAACACCATCCTGCTGGACTTGAACCGCGACATCTGGACCTACGTTTCGCTGGGCTACTTCAAGCAGAAGCTGAAGGCCGGCGAGATCGGTTCGTCGACCATGCCGCACAAGGTGAATCCGATCGACTTCGAGAATTCGGAAGGCAACCTGGGCCTGGCGAATGCGGTGCTGCGCCACATGGCCGAGAAGCTGCCGGTCTCGCGCATGCAGCGCGACCTGACCGATTCGACCGTGCTGCGCAACATCGGCGTCGGCTTCGGCTACGCCCTGCTGGCCTACGACAGCTGCCTGCGCGGCCTGAACAAGCTGGAAGTCAATGCTGCGCGCCTGGAAGCGGACCTGGACGCGAGCTGGGAAGTGCTGGCCGAGCCGGTGCAAACCGTGATGCGCCGCTATGGCATCGAGAACCCGTACGAGCAGTTGAAGGAACTCACGCGCGGCAAGGGCATCACCCGCGAAGCGCTGCAGGAGTTCATCGGCACGCTGGCCGTGCCGCAGGAAGCCAAGGACCTGCTGCTGGCGATGACGCCAGCGAATTACACGGGGATCGCGGCGCAGCTGGCCAAGGCGATCTAAGCGTCGTTGTCAGTAGGGTGGGCACTCGTGCCCACGCGGTGCCGCCGATGCGAATCGATATGCTTTTCCACAATCGGCCGCCGTCGATCTTCACCTGCTTTGCGGCTGAGCGACGGCCTTACCGCGTGGGTTCGAGAACCCACCCTACAGCGCTCGGCCCATTCACAATAGGGATTGGTCCATCCACAATAGCGCTCAATTCGTCCATACGAGTTTGACACCCACCCTGCGCTCCAGCTCCGCCCTGGTCGCCACCGGCCCATACTCCCCGTGGCCGCCGTTCAGGTTCTGCCCCGTCACCGACAGTTCCAGGTTCGGCTTTAAACGCCAGCCGAAGCGCGCATCGACCGCCCAATACCCCGGCACCGTCGGATTCTCGAGCGCCGCCACCTTGCGCAGCGCCACTTCCAGTTCGCGCGCCTCGTCGAAGGCGTAGTTCGAGCGCAGTTGCAGCGTGTGCCCCGGATCCTTGCCCGCCGTTCCCGGCCCGGCCGCATCGTTGCTGCCCGCCTTCAGGCGCAGGCGCTCGTGCAGCGCGGTGAACCCGCCCGCCAGCCGCCACGCCCGGGTCAACTGGTAGCTGCCCCACATCTCGACCCCGGTGGCCCTGCCCTGCATCAGGCTACCGAAGGTGATGAACGTGAAGGTCGGGTCGATCTCCTGGGTGCGCAAATGGTCGTACTCGTTGTGAAACACGGTTGCCGAATACGACAGACCCGGCAGCGGCTGGCCGCGGTAGCCCAGCTCGAACACCTTGGCCACCTCGGAGCGCACCGCGCGCCCGCCGCGCAGCAAATACGGCGGCTGGCCGGGAATCCAGGCGTCGACGTCGAGCCGGGTCGGGGCGCGCACGGTGCGCGATACCGCCGTCCACAGCGTGTGACGGGGGTCGGCGCGCCAGGACAGGCGCGCGCTCGGCAAGAGCTCGTTACCGGTGTAGTCGTTGCGCTCGACGCGGGTGCCGATGGTCAGGCTCAGGTCGGGCCGCAGTGCGATCTCGTCCTGGGCGAACAGGCTGGCCCAGGCCTGGCGCTCGCGCGCGGGCAGGAAGGCGATGTAGTCGCTGTTCGTCACGTGGTCCCAGCTGTGGCGGTAATTCGCGCCCCACACCAGGCTGTGCATTCCCAGCGCCGGCAGGGTGTGCTGGAACTGCAGGTCGGCGATGTCGAGTTTTTCCGTGAAGGTAGGCGGCACCGCGCGCCGCGTGTGGTCGAGGTAAGCCTGCACGCTCAAGCGGCCGCCGTCGGCCAGCGCGTGCTCCCAGCGCCCGGTGAGATTGGCGCTGTCGGTGTCGATGTCGCCCAGGCGCAGCGTGGCGCCGCTGACGGCGAGGGCGCCCGGCGCCGGCTGCTCGAGCCGGCCGCGCAGCAAGTTGCCGTTGACGCTGAAGCTGTCGCTGCCGCGCTCCCAGTCGGCGCGGAAACCGATTTGCGCCTGGCGCCAGGCATCGTCCACGCGCGCGCCGTTGTCCAGTTCGCCGGCGGAACGGCGCAGCGCCTTGCCATACACGCGCCAGCTGATGTCATCGCTGCGCCCACCCTGGCGGAAGGCCAGGTCGGCGCCGTCGCTGGCCGCACCCAGCACCGCCAGGCTGCCCTGGGTCGCCTGCGCCGCGCGGGTGGTGATGTTGATCACGCCGTTCACCGCGTTCACGCCCCACATCGTGCCGCCCGGACCGCTGATGACTTCGATGCGCTCGACGTCTTCCAGCATCAGGTCCTGCATGTCCCAGAACACGCCGGAAAACAGCGGCGCATACACCGAGCGGCCGTCGATCATCACCAATAGCTTGTTCGGCGCGCTGTTGCCGCTGCCGTTCAGGCCGCGCGCGCTGATGGCATAGCCATAGCTGCTGACCTGCGCCACCTGCAGGTTCGGCGCCAGGCGCAGCGCCTCGGGCAGGCTGCGCGCGCCGGCGCGGCGGATGTCGTCGTGGGTGATGACGAAGACCGAGGCCGGCGCATCCTGCAGGCGCTCGGGCTTCCTGGAGACCGAGGTCACCTGGATGCTGGCCAGCTCCTCGATGCTGAGGTCGGCGAAATCGGTTTGCGGCGACGGTGGAGGCGTTGCCGCCAGCGCCGGCGCCGCCGCGCCCAGCGCGACAGCGATCGCCATGGCCAGGACGCGCGGCTGCAATGCGGACGAAGAATGGTGCATGACTTCCCTTGACACGGTGCGACGACGCCGCGTTGAATTTATAAACTTACGCTTGCCTTGATTTTACATTCTGCGGCAACGCGGCTGTGCACGTTTTACAAAGCATGCTAGTGTACAAAGAGAAACTATATGGATTCCAGCATTGCCATGGCTTTTTTGTTATAGTTTGCCGCTATTCAGTACGAACACGGACCATCGCCCATGCAGCGTTACTCTTCCGTCGCCATCGCCCTGCACTGGCTGATCGCCGTCCTCATCGTCGGTACCTTCACCCTCGGCCTGGTGATGACCGATATTCCCGGCCTGACTCCCACCAAGCTGCGCTACTTTTCCTGGCACAAATGGGCCGGCGTGACCGTGCTGGCCCTGGCCGCGCTGCGCCTGCTGTGGCGCCTGCGCTCGCGCCCGCCGGCGTATCCGGCCCACATGCCGGCCTGGCAGCGCCATGCAGCGCATTCCCTGCACGGCTTGCTGTACCTGCTGATGTTCGCCGTGCCCCTGTCCGGTTATTTCTACAGCCTGGCTGCCGGCGTGCCGGTCGTGTACTTCGGTTTGTTCCCCTTGCCGGTGCTGATCGAGGCCGACGCGGCCCTGAAGCCGACCCTCGGCGCCCTGCACTACTGGCTCAACATGCTGCTGGCGGCCCTGGTCGCCCTCCACGTGCTGGCCGCGTTCAAGCACTTGCTGTTCGACCGCGACGGCGTGATGCAGCGCATGCTGCCCTTTTCCAAATAAGGAGTTCCCGATGAAATCCCTCCGCATCCTGCTCGCCGCCGCGCTGCTCGCCGGCACCGCCGCCCACGCCGCACCGCTGAAGACCGACCTCGCGAAAAGCAGCGTCTCGGCCACCTTCAAGCAAATGAACGTGCCGGTCGAAGCCAGGTTCAAGACCTTCGCCGCCCAGATCGACTACGATGCCGCCAAGCCGGAAGCATCGAAGGCAATGGTCGACATCGGCACCGCCAGCATGGACTTGGGCGACGCCGAATATAACCGCGAGGTTGCCAAGAAAGAGTGGTTCAATACGGCGCAGTTCCCGAAAGCGACTTTCGTATCGACCTCAATCAAGCCGGCCGGCGCAGGCAAATTGGCTGTTGCCGGCAAGCTGACGATCAAGGGCAAGACTGCCGACGTGACCTTTCCCCTGACGGTGAAGGCGGACGGCAAGCAGCAGGTTTTCGAGGGCCAGTTGCCGATCAAGCGGCTGGCATTCAACATCGGTGAAGGCGAGTGGAAAGACACCAGCATGGTCGCCGATGAAGTTGTCATCAAGTTCCGCGTCACTGCGGGCCAATAACCCAACCAAGGGATGTACACATGAAGATCAAGTTCCTCGTCGCCGCCACCCTGGCCACCAGCGCCACCCTCGCCTTTGCCGCCACCGATACCTACCAGGTCGATCCTGGCCACACCTACCCGAGCTTCGAAGCCGACCACATGGGCATCTCGGTCTGGCGCGGCAAGTTCACCAAGACCTCGGGCACCATCACGCTCGACCGCGCAGCCAAGACCGGCAGCGTCGACATCACCGTCGACATGAACAGCGTCGACTTCGGCCATGAAAAGATGAACGAGCACGCGCGCAAGCCGGACATCTTCGACGTCGCCCAGTTCCCGACCGCCACCTTCAAGGGCAACAAGGTGCGCTTCAACGGCGATACCCCGGTGGCCGTCGAAGGCCAGTTCACCCTGCACGGCGTGACGAAACCGCTGACCCTGACCATCAACAAGTTCAAGTGCATCGACCACCCGATGCTGAAACGCGAAGTCTGCGGCGCCGATGCCTCGGCCACCTTCCAGCGCAGCGATTTCGGCGTGAATTTCGGTCTGCCGCGCTTCTCGCCGGAAGTCAAACTCGCGATCCAGGTCGAAGCGGTCAAGCAATAATATGTTGGGTGAACGCCCGATCAAATAGCAAAAAGCCCCGCCACCAAAAAGGTGACGGGGCTTTTTTACGTCCGGCTAGGAATTACTTGCCGTCGCGGTCCGAATCACCCGGAATCGCGCGCTCGACGCGGTCCCAGGCGGCGCGGCTGGCGACCTTGGCGTGGTCCCACGACAGGCGCGAGGAGCCGCGGGTGCTGTTCCACTCGTCCGACAGGGAGGACTCGTTCTGGTCGTAGCTGCCCGGATAGCGGCCCTTGCCGTTGTAGCCCAGCGCGTAGGCCGGTGCGTAGTCGTCGTAGGTGTAGCCCGGGGTGTAGTGCGACTGCGTCTGGTAGTTGTTGCGCCAGTAGTCGTCCTCGTGCGCTGGATTGACCAGGCCGCCGACGCCCTTGCCGGCCATGCCGCCGACTGCCGCGCCGACACCGGCGCCCACCACCATGCCGATCGGGCCGCCGACCGCACCAACCGCTGCACCTGCCGCGGCACCGCCGCCGGCGCCCACGCCCTTGGCCAGGTTATGGTCGTGCAGTTCGTCGCCAGGCGCCGAATTCGCCACTTCGCCCACGCCCTTGCCCGCTGCGCCGCCGGCCAGGCCGCCGATCACGGCGCCGGCAGCCATGCCGACCGGACCGCCAACCGCGCCCACCGTTGCACCGGCAACCGCACCGCTGGCGCCGCCGACGCCTTGCGCCAGGTTATGGTCGTTCAGGTCGTCGGTGGCTTTTGGATTGACCACTTCGCCCGCGCCACGGCCGGCAGCGCCGCCCGCCAGGCCGCCGACGACGGCGCCCGCCGCCATGCCGATCGGGCCGCCCACGGCGCCGATGGCGGCACCGGTGGCTGCACCGGCGCTGGCGCCGACGCCTTTGGCCAGGTGGTGTTCGCCGAGGTCGTCGCCGGTCTTCGGATTCACGACTTCGCCAGCGCCCTTGCCGGCGATGCCGCCGGTGACGGCGCCGATGGCGGCGCCGGCAACCATGCCGATCGGGCCGGCCGCGGCGCCGATACCGGCACCGACCAGCGCGCCCGCCGTGCCACCGACGCCGGCGCCGATCACGTGCGAGCCGCCGCTTTCGGTCCACGAGCGGTGGATGTGGTTCACGTCTTCGTCCGAACGGGCGTTCACGCCCATCAGGATGCCGCCGTTCTTGATGCCTTCTTCATAGTGCTTGGCGCGCTCTTCCGGAATACCGGCGCCGATCAGTGCACCGATCAGGCCGCCGGTGATGCCGCCTGCGCCGGCGCCGGCCAGGGCCGCTGCCAGCGGGCCGGCCACGACCAGGCCCAGGCCTGGCAGCACCAGGGTGGTGCCGACTGCGGCGATACCGGCCAGCACGGCGCCGATGGTGCCGCCGATGCCCGCGCCGATGCCGGCGCCTTCGGCCGCTTTGCTGCCCAGTTCGGTATCGGTGTCGGCGAAGTGGGTGGTGCGGGTCGAGTCCGACATCATCAGGTTGACGTCGTCGCGGCCATAGCCGCGGTCGGAGATCGAGTTATAGGCGCGTTCGGCGCTGGCGCGGTCCGGGAACAGGCCGGTGACCATGCGCGATTGCTGGTTCTTGGTCGTGTCGTAGCTCATGATGAATCCTTTCGAAGAGGTCAAACGCGAAAATCGGGTGCAGCGCGCCTTGTGCAGGGCGTTGCCAGTCCGTGAACGATATGCCTGCCGAGCTATGTGCCTCTGTTCGCTGACGCACCCTGCTTAGGACATTCCAAACGACAACTAACCGTCTCTTGGTCAGCATCAGGCGGATGCATGGAAGGCCGGCCGGAGCAGCGTCAAATGTGGCATCGGAACATGCGCATCAGATTCATCGTCTAACGTTACTTGCCGCACCGACCCGTACCGGTTGGAATCCGTAGACTTTTTCACATGGCCACTGAATCAATTGGCCTCAGGTAGGTTTATTCACTATGAGGAGGAATTAAAAATGCTATTCATTATCTGGATCGTTGTCGGTGGTATCCTGGGTTGGCTTGCAAGCATGGTCATGAAGACCGATGCCGAGCAAGGCATGATCCTGAACGTCGTGGTCGGTATCGTCGGCGCCTTCCTGGGTGGCTGGCTGCTGTCGCCGCTGTTCGGCTCGGGCACCATCAATTCGGATGACTTCAGCGTCTCGTCGCTGCTGGTTTCCTTCCTGGGTGCTGTCATCCTGCTGGCCATCGTCAACCTGCTGCGCCGCGGTCGTGTACGTTAATAAAGTGGTCAAACACTAATAAACCAACGCCCTCACGCGTTGGTTTTTTTTTGCCGAATTCTTCCAGGTCTTGCCAAGAACACCCATGCGCGCCAGAAAAATCACCATCGTCCTGGTCACCAGCGTCGTCACCCTGCTGGCCGGCTTCCTCGCCCTGAATTTCATGCCGAGCGAGAAGCAGATCGAGACCCAGCTGACGCGCCAATACGATATCCACGACGCCCAGTTCCGGCGCTCGATGGGCGTGCTGCTGGGCCCGCCCATCATCGAGGGCAACAAGGTCGACGTGCTGTTGAACGGCGACCAGATCTTCCCGGCCATGCTGGAAGCGATCCGCAACGCAAAAAAAAGCATCACCTTCGAAACCTATATCTACTGGTCCGGCACCATCGGCCATGAATTCCGCGATGCCCTGGCCGAGCGCGCCCGCGCCGGCGTGAAAGTGCACGTGATGCTCGACTTCGTCGGCAGCATCAAGATGGACGACGATTCGCTGAAGACAATGCGCGACGCCGGCGTGCAGGTGCAGCGCTACCACAAGCCGGCCTGGTGGAAACTGGCGCGCCTGAACAACCGCACCCACCGCAAGCTCTTGATCGTCGACGGCAATGTCGGCTTCACCGGCGGCGTCGGCATTGCCGACCAGTGGCGCGGGAATGCCCAGGACGACGAACACTGGCGCGACACCCATTTCCGCGTGCAAGGCCCGGTGGTCGGCCAGATGCAGGCCGTGTTCACCGACAACTGGACCAAGTCCACCGGCACCGTGCTCGACGGCCCGGATTATTTCCCGCCCTTGCAGGCCGAGGGCACGATCCCGGCCCAGATGTTCTCCAGCTCGCCCACCGGCGGCAGCGCGAGCATGCATTTGATGTATTTGATGGCGATCACCGCCGCGCGCCAGTCGATCCTGCTCTCGGCCTCCTACTTCGTGCCGGACGAGCTGGCGATCAAGGCCCTGGTGGCGGCCGCCAAGCGCGGCGTCGACGTGCGCATCATCACGCCGGGCAAGGAAATCGATTCCGACATCGTGCGCGTGGCCTCGCGCGAACGCTGGGGCGCCCTGCTCGAAGCCGGCGTCAAGATCGCCGAATACCAGCCCACCATGTACCACGTGAAAGCGCTGATCGTCGACGACATGATGGTCTCGGTCGGCTCCACCAACTTCGACAACCGCTCGTTCAGCATCAACGACGAGGCCAACCTGAACCTGCTCGACCCGGCCTTTGCCAAGGAGCAGCGCGCCGTCTTCGACGACGACTGGCAGCGCGCGCGCCGGATCACGCTGGACGCCTGGCGCAAGCGCCCGATGCTGGAAAAACTGGCCGGCGAAGCGGCGTCCTTGCTGGGGTCGCAGCTGTAATTACCGCGTGTCACGAATCGGAAATATTGGTTGACGAGGCAACAGCGGAGTACCCATACTCCGGGTTGCTCCGTGGCGCCCCGCGCTCTTGACAACAACCCTCCTGACACACGCGAATGAAAAAGACCCTTCTCTCGCTCGCCATCCTGACCAGCTTCGCCGCACAAGCGGACGAAGGCATGTGGATGCCGCAGCAGCTGCCACAAGTAGCCCAGCAACTGAAAGCCGCCGGCCTGGAACTCGATCCGGCCACCCTGACCAAACTGACCGAATTCCCGATGGGCGCCATCGTGAGCCTGGGCGGTTGCTCGGCTTCCTTCGTGTCGCCGCAGGGCCTGGTCATCACCAACCACCACTGCGTGTACAACAGCGTCGCCGTCAACTCGACCCCTGAGCGCGACCTGCTGGCGAACGGCTTCCTGGCCAAGACCCTGGGCGAAGAAGTGCCGGCCGCCCCGGGCAGCCGCGTCTTCGTGACCGAAGAAGTGACCAACGTCACCGACCAGATCATCGACAAGAAAGTCGCCAAGCTGAACGGCAAGGCGCGCATCGACGCGATCGAAAAGAACCAGAAGGAAATGGTTGCCGCCTGCGAGAAGACCCCGGGCTACCGCTGCACCGTGGCCAGCTACTACGGCGGCCTCGAGTTCTACCGCCTGAAGCAGCTGGAAATCCGCGACGTGCGCCTGGTGCACGCGCCGCCGTCGGGCGTGGGTAAATTCGGTGGCGACACCGACAACTGGATGTGGCCGCGCCACACCGGCGACTACGGCTTCTACCGCGCCTACGTGAGCAAGGACGGCAAGGCTGCCGACTTCGCCGCCGACAACGTCCCTTACGTGCCGAAGCATTTCCTGAAGCTGGCCACCGAAGGCTCGAAGGAAGGCGATTTCATCATGGTTGCCGGCTACCCTGGCCGCACCAACCGCCACCGCCTGCCGTCGGAAGTGCAGTACACCTTCGACTGGAACTACCCGGCCTTCGTGCAAGCCTCGGGTGACGTGCTGGCCATCATCGAACGCGAAACCAAGAACGACCCGGCAGCCAAGCTGAAGTACGCCGGCCAGATCGCCAGCGTCAACAATTACTACAAGAACCGCAAGGGCATGCTGACCTCGTATGCGGACAGCGATTTCCTGCAGCGCAAGAGCACCGAACACACTGCCCTGAAGGCATGGGTGAACGGCGACGCCGCACGCAAGAAACAGTTCGGCGCCGACATCGACACCGCCGAGAAACTGATCGCCGAACGCGACGCCCACACCAAGCAAGGCTTCTACCTGGGCTATGCCCAGCCACGCTTCCTGAGCTCGGCACGTTCGCTGTACCGCCTGGCCAACGAGCGCACCAAGCCGGACGCCGCCCGTAAATCGGGCTACCAGGAACGCGACATGGCGCGCGTGACCTCGGTCATCACCGGCCAGGACCGCACCTACGACGAAAAGGTCGACAAGGCGCTGGTCATGAACTTCCTCACCAAGTACCTGGCCCAGCCGGCCGCCGAGCAGGACAAGGCCTTCAACGAGGCCCTCGGCCTGCGCGCAGGCATGAGCCAGGAAGAACTGAAAGCCGCCTTGGACAAGGCTTACGCCGGTTCCAAGCTGGCCAACAAGGAAGAGCGCGTTACCTGGCTGAAGAAGTCGCCTGCCGAATTCAAGGCCAGCAACGACAGCTTCATCAAGGCAGCGGTTGCCATGTATGACGCCGACATGAAGGACGAAGCCAAAGAGGAAGAACTCGCCGGCAAGATCCAGAAAGCCTACGGCGGCTACATGAAGGCCAAGATCGCCTACATGAACAGCAAGGGCCAGGCTGTCTATCCAGACGCCAACGGCACCCTGCGCGTGACCTTCGGCAAGATCATGGGCCGCGACCATGGCGCCGACGGCACCGGTTCCTGGACCGCGTTCACCACCGTCAAGGGGGTGGTCGCGAAGAACACCGGCGAAGGCGAGTTCAATGCACCGGCCGCCCAGCTGGCCGCGATCAAGGCCAAGGACTTCGGCAAGTACGTCGATCCGACCCTGAAGACCGTGCCGGTCAACTACCTGGCGACGCTGGACATCACCGGCGGCAACTCGGGTTCGGCAGCGCTGAACAAGCGCGGCGAGCTGATCGGCCTGGCCTTCGACGGCACCCTGGACTCGATCATCTCGGACTGGGACTTCAACGCGGCCAATACCCGCGACATCCAGGTCGACGTGCGCTACATCCTGTGGAACATGAAGCACGTGGATAAAGCGGATAACCTGCTGAAGGAAATGAACGCGCTGTAATCCGAAGCGTTCAGTCAAAGCCACGCTGCCGGAAGGCGCGTGGCTTTTTTCATGGCGTCTCCGCCATCATCCGCCTACCTCCCTACCCAAACCAATATCGATCAGGAAACGTGCGTCGTCCACGTCATCGCAATCGTCCACGCATTTGATCCGGAAGATCATGCCCACGTGCCGATGGGGTATCACCAGCCATTGCTCGGCCGCGCTGTAGCGCATCAATTCCGCATGCAGCGCCTGGCGTCCTGCTGGAGAGAGGTCAAACCAGACGCTCCCGTTTTCTTTCCAGGGAACCCAGCCACCGGCCTGGAAAACCGCCTGCAATTGCGCCAGTACCTCGACCGCCTCCGGAAAGCGGCGTGCTTCGAGCATTGGCGAGGTCGACAGCGTTTCAAGGATGGCATCGCCAAATGTCAGCGCAGCGAACTTGGTTGGCGGAAGCGTGAAACCATGTTCCGGATCGTCGTATTCGATGATGACCGCGGGCTCGACGACATCGATCGTGCCGAAACCGGATTGGACCGTGGGCGACAAGCCATGGGCCAAGGCTGGGTAGGTAGACCGGCTGACCACTTCATCGTAGCGCATGCCGATGCGTGCAACCAGCAAGCTTGGCTTCGGAGGCATCATCATGAAAGCGCTTGCGAACACGGCAGCCAACACGGCAATGACCAGCCATATGGGCCTGCGTTTCATTGCACACCTCCGCCGTGATAAATATCCCGTATGGCCCGCTCGATGGCAATCCGCTCGCCGCCCTGCAACAGACGGTCGAATTGTTCAGCCGCCCGGAGAACGAAAGACATGCGGTCGTCCGCGTTCCAGAGCCGGACCGTGGACAAGCGTGGAAACCGGCTCGTGAATTTCCCGTCAGGTTTGCATTGCGCCGACAAGGTCAGCTGTATCTCGGCAGCGCCACGAAGTTTATTCACCCATGCAAACTGGTTTGCATCGAGAGCCAGTTGGGTATCCTTGTCATCATAGATGACCTTCTGCAGGATGTTGACCTGTTCATGACGGGCCAGGCGCTGCACGCTCCTTGCGATCTTGCCGTCTTCGATTGCCTTGAAGCCTTCCAGGATTTCAGGAAACTGGCCGCCAAATGCCAGGCGCCTTTTTGCCTCCTCGGGCCAGCGCACCTTGTCCTTGATTTCCCATCGATACTTCAGGCTCGTTTGCAAGGCCTTGTACCCGCGCAGCATATAAAACCTGTGCAGCGGATAAATGTCGAGAAACAGCGACAGGTTCCCCAGCGCCAGCTTGCCGTACATCGTGTACGCCCCCACCGCCTCCCCGCTACTCGCCACATCCAGGAAATCCGGACTCGCCACCACCCGATCATGCGCCTCTTTCAGCATCGTCGACGCATGCAGCAAGCCACACCCCACCTGCTTGGAAGCGAACGCCGCCAGCCCCGCCCACTGGAAGCGCCTGTCCTTCAGCCACAAGAAAGCATACGCCGCATTGATGCGCCGGTTGATGGCGTCCGGCCGGGCCAGGGGCTTGCCGGTCGCCGCGTCCGCCACCCACGTTTCCGCCTCCCGCTGGCAGCGCAGCCACACCGCCGCCGGATCGAGGATCTTGACGCGCACGCAGTCGATGCGCTTGCCATCTTGCAGCGCCGGATAGACCTTGCATTCCGGTATGGGCACGATGTTGCGGTTCAGCGCGACCGCATCGCTGGCGTGGCGGGTGAAGGGCGTATCAGGCATGGCCATCATCGCCTTCGACATGCCAGGCCACCAGCGCCTCCCGCTCCGCCGCGCCCAAGGGCCGGGTGCGGCCATCGGCATCGGTCACGCCCTCGATCTTCCGGTCCGGCAGTTCGAGCACGTAATGCCGGTTGCGAAACGGCTGCTCGTCGGATGCGCGGACCAGCTGCAAGGGCGCGGCATCGGGCTTGGCGGCGCTGGCCGCCATGTGGGCCAGCACCGCGTCCAGCGCACTGCCTCCGGCGCCGGCGCCGCCATCGTCGAGCACCTGGCAATGGTGCTGCTGGTTCGCAACCAGGCGCGGCGGCGGGCTGCATCCGCACAGGCAAAGGTCGTGCTCGAGGACGTACTGCTTGCCGTTGTAGCGCACATCGAGGCGCGGCGCCACGCATCCGATTGTCCCGTGCTGCCTGCACGCCGGGCAATCGATGGCGTCGCCCTCCAGCGCAAACGGCCGGCCCTCGTGCGCCATGAAGGAGGTGGCGGTCTTGACCGTGCCGCCGGCCGTCGTTTGCGCACCCAGCAAGATGAGATAGCGTTTGAGCATGCGATGGTCTCCAGCGCAACTGGTAAAGCAAACCAATCTAGCGAAGGGGAGCGGCCATGCATTGATGCGCTACAAGGCAGGCGGCCGGCAGCGAAACCGTCCATGCAGCATGATTAGCCAGCGCATAATGTTTCCGCATAGAATTAACTTTTTCTTATTGCGGAGCATGGCATGGACGACCTGCAAGCCAACTGGCTGGTGCAAGACCTCGAATACGCATCGCTACGGTCGCCGCGCCTGTTCCGCGCCAAGGTGCTGGCCATCACGGCGGCCGCCTATCTGGCCCTGTTCCTGATGCTGCTGGTCGGCATCCTGGTGTCCTGGCTGGCATGGTTCCTGTACCAGCACAAGGGCATGAGCGGCGGCGTGGCTTACATCGGCATCTTTTGCCTGATGCTGCTGCCGGTGTATTACACCACCCTGCGCGCCCTGCTCACGCGCATGCCGGCGCCCGAGGGCCGCGCCATTACCCGCCGCGAAGCGCCGGTGCTGTTCGCGCTGCTCGACAAGATGCGCGCCAGGCTCGGCGGCCCACCGATCCACCACGTGCTGGTGGTCGAGGACTACAACGCCGCCATCGTGCAGCTGCCGCGCTGGGGCGTCGCCGGTCCGAGCGTGAACTACCTGCTGCTTGGCCTGCCCCTGATGCTGGGCCAGGGCACGGCCGAGATGATGGCCGTGGTCGCCCACGAATACGGCCACCTGTGCGGCAGCCATGGCCGCGTCAGCGGCTGGATCTACCGCCAGCGCAACACGCTCGGCGCCGTCTACCGCCGCATCGCCGAAATGGACGATGCCACCGTCTGGCATGCGGCGATGGTGCGCGCACTGCGCGCCTTCCTGCCCTACTTCGACGCCTACACCTTCGTGCTGTCGCGCCAGAACGAATACGAGGCCGACCGCGCCGCCGTCGCCATGACCGGCGCGCCCGCCTTTGCCATCTGCCTGATCCGCCTGTCCCTGCTCGGCGACTGGTACCACGAGAAGTTCTGGAGCGCGCTGCAAGGCCAGGCCGGCAACCGCGAGCGTCCGGCCTTCCTGCCCTACCGCGCGATGGGCGCCGCCTTCCGCATCAACCATGCCGAGTGGGCCACCAATGCGCGCCTGCGCGAACACTGGGCGCGCGACTCGGCGCTGCACGACACCCACCCCTGCCTGCGCGAGCGCGTGGAGGCCATTGGCGAGGCCGCGCGCCTGCCGCTGCCGCTGGAGCGCAACGCGGCGCAAGGCCTGCTCGGCCGCCTGGCCGAGACACTCTGCGACGAGTTCGACCAAGCCTGGTGGCAGCGCAATGCCAAGGCCTGGGGCGAGCGCTACCGCCACGTCACGCGCGGCCAGGCGCGCCTGCGCGAGCTCGGCGCCGCGTCGCTGGCCGCGCTGCCCCTGCAGCACCTGCAGGAATTGGCGCTGCTGAAGGCCGAGCACGAGACGCCGGAAGCGGCGAAGCCCGTGCTCCAGCACCTGCTGCGCCAGCCGGGCGGCCCCTTCCCGCGCGCCGAGTACACCTATGGCTGCATCCTGCTGGGTGCAGGCCAGCGCGCCGGCCTGGATTACCTGGCCGATGCGGCGCGCCACGACCGGCGCCTGTTCGATGAAGTCATGCAGGCCGCGGCCGCTTATCTGCTGCCGCGCGAGGGCGAGGACGGCCTGCGTGCCTGGTACGAGGCAGCGCTGGCCGGCGTGGCGGCCTGACTCGGCAAGGCCCGGTTCGCCACACCCGTCGCCAGACCACACCGCGCCCAGTCCGCGGCGATCGACCAGGGCCGCCGGTCCATGCCCGGCCGGCTGTCGCAGGCACGCGGACCACAATAAATCGGGACGAATCGGCATCTTTTCGTCAACCAGGCTGCATAACTTGAAGTAAAATTACAATAACAATTTATCATTTTTTCGAACGAGATCCGCTGACGTCCCCCGATGCTGCGCCAATTCGAATCCCTCCTGCTGGCAACGTCCAAAGAGCAACTGCTCGAGCAACTGCGCCGCGTGGTGCACGGGCTCGGTTTCGAATCCTTTGTCTACGGCGGCAGCGCGGCCGGACGCGTGCGCGCCGAGCAGCAATGCTTCGACGCCACCGATTTCGCAGCCGGCAATATCCTTTCGGATTATCCGGTGGCCTGGACCACCCACTACATGGCCACCGGCTACCTCGAAGTCGATCCCCTGATCGCCCTGTGCAGCCGTTCGATGATTCCCGCCATCTGGCACCGCCAGTCCTGGCCCCAGGATGCGCGCACCGCCGGCTTCTTCGACGAAGCGCGCCAGCACGGCATCGGCTCGGGCATGACCTGCTCGGTAATCGGCAGCGGCGGCGTGCTCGGCCTGCTCAGCCTGACGCGCGAACGCACGCGCCAGCGCGACCTGCGCGTGGTCGAGCAGCAAGCCGCGCAAGGCTACATGCTGATGAGCTACCTGCACGAAAGCCTGCGCCGCCTGGACACCCAGGCCCAGCCCGCAGCGCCGGCCTGCCCGCCGGTACGGCTGACAGCGCGCGAGAAGGAAGTCCTGACCTGGGTCGGCGCCGGAAAAACGTCCTGGGAAATCGCGCGCATCCTGGCGCTGGCCGAGCGCACCGTGATCTTCCACGTCGATAACGCCATGCGCAAGCTCGACACCCGCACGCGCTCGCAGGCGGTGGCGAGAGCCTTTGCCCTCGGCCTGATCGCGCCCTAAGAAACCGGGCAGCGCACCTGTAAGGCCTTACAGGTCCCTCGTCGGAGGGCGGCTTCTAGAATGGATCGGGATTTTCCGATCCATTTTCCAGCCTTCTCTCACATGATCATCGACTTCGACGACCTCAAGCAGCAACTCAACAGCAATGTCCCCGGCGAAGCCGCACGCGCGGAACAGGAAGCCATCGTCCTCGCCGAGGACGGCAGTATCGACGCCGCCGAGCTGCTGGTCGGCGCCTATGCCGACGGCACGGCGGCGATCCGCGCCGACCGCATCAAGGAATTCAAGTACACGAAGATGGCGGCCGAGATGGGTTCCTCGTTCAGCCGCTTCTGGCTGGCCCACCTGCAGCGCGAGTCGGGCGACCACGGCAGCGCGCTCGAGAACGCCAGGGTGGCGCATGGCATGGGCGAAGTCGGCGCCACCAACCTGCTGGCGCGCATGATGCTGGCCGGCGAAGGCCAGCCGGCCAAGCCGCTCGAGGCGCTGCAACTGCTGTCGGAAAGCGTGGAAGGGGGCACGAATACCGATGCCGCCCTGCTGCTGGCCGAGGTCTGGCTGGAAGGCAAGCACATCCCGCGCAACGCCCAGAACGCCTACGACGTGCTGCAGCGCCATGCCCACTTCATGTCCACCGCCACGCGCCGCGTGGCGCCCCAGGACTGGGCGCGCGCCCTGTACCTGAAAGCCGAGGCGGTGAAGCTGGGCGCGGTCCCGGTGGAAGGCGACAGCTACGCCGGGCTGATCGAGCAGGCGGCCGAGGCCGGCGACCCGGACGCCGGCGCCGCACGCAGCGCGCAGCGGAACGACGCCGCATCGCGCGCCCGCGACGCCGAATGGGACGCGATCTGCCGCTTCACGGCTTACCGCGCCAAGTGGGAAATGTTCTTCAAGGCGGCGCGGCTGCTGGGTTCATCGAACAAGAGCCATACCTCGGTGTCGGGCTACAACGGCAGCGTCAGCAGCCACACGTCGCACTGGCAGGTGGCCACCTTCGCCACCGCGTCCGGCAACCAGTTCACCGTCAGCCTCCCGGCGCGCGCCAGCCTGGTGCGCGACCGCGAGTACGCCGTGCTCTACATCGGCCCGGCCGGCAGCGAGCGCGGCACCCCGACCCACATCGTCGACCCGGCCGACGGCAGCGTGGTCCAGGCGAATGGCGACCTGGTCTCGTCCTACCCGAAGCACGGCTCCAGGCTGCTGAGCGGCGTGGGCAAGCTGCTGATGGCGATCGGTGTGCTGGCCGTACTCGCCCTGTTCGGCGGGCTCGGCTTCGGCGCCCTGGTATTGGGGGTACTGGCCGGTGTCGGCGGCTACAAGCTGTACAGCGGGCAGAGCCGCGGCTACAAGCGGGCGCTCGAGGACGCGCGCCGCTTCTTCTGCAAGCACGGCAAGCCCAACTAGCCTCAGGCCGGCGCTGGCGTGGCCTCCGGCGCCTGGCCCGCGTCCGGCAGCAGGCGGCGCAGCGCCACCGCCAGGTCGTCGCGCGCATACGGCTTGCTGAGCAGGTTCACGCCCGCTTCCAGGCGGTCGTTGCGGATCACGGCATCCTCGGTATAGCCCGAGGTGAACAGCACGCGGATGTGCGGATGGCGCACGCGGGCGCGTTCGGCCAGTGCACGGCTGCTCATCGCCCCGGGCATGATCACGTCGGTGAACAGCAGGTCGATGTGGGCCTCGGTCTCTAACAGGCCGGCGGCGGCATCGGCGCTGGTGGCGCCCAGCACGCGGTAGCCGAGGCCGGTCAGCATCAGGGTGACGTTGTCGAGGATGTCCTGTTCGTCGTCCACCACCAGGATGGTTTCGTCGCCGCCGCGGATGGCGGTGCGCTCCTCGGCCTGGCGTTGGGCGGCCTGGGCCCCGGTGCGCGGCAGCAGGATGTGCACCGTGGTGCCGGCGCCCGGCGTACTCTCGATCTCGATGTGGCCGCCGCTTTGCTTGACGAAGCCATAGGCCATGCTCAGGCCCAGGCCGGTACCCTTGCCGACGCCCTTGGTCGAGAAGAAGGGCTCGAAGGCGCGCGCCCTCACCTCGTCGCTCATGCCGGCGCCGCTGTCGGCGAAGGACAGGCGCACGAACTCGCCGTCCAGCGTACCCGGCGCGGCATTCGCCACCGTTACCGCAAAGCTGCCGCCGTCGGGCATGGCGTCGCTGGCGTTCAGCGCCAGGTTCAGGATCACGTTTTCCAGCTGCTGCGGGTCGACCTCGACGTTCCAGGCGTCGGGCGCGATGTCGAAGCGGATGTCGACCCGTTCGCCCAGCGCGCGCTTGAGCAGCAAATCGATGGCCGCGAACACCTCTTCCAGCTTCATCGCGCTCGGCTGCAGCGGCTGCTTGCGCGCAAAGGCCAGCAGCTGCGACGACAGCTTGGCGCCGCGCCGCACCGCCGTCTGCGCCGACTGGCAGCGCTCGCCCACCTTGGCGTTGCCGGCGGCGAGCATCCGGATCAAGTCGAGGTTGCCGTTGATGATGTGCAGGACGTTGTTGAAATCGTGGGCCACGCCACCGGTCAGCTTGCCCATCGCTTCCATCTTCTGCGCGTGCATGAGCGCGTCCTGGGCTTCTTCCAGCGAGCGCGTGCGCTCCTGGACCAGGCTTTCCAGGCGGCTGTGGTGCTCTTCCAGCGCAAGGCGCGCGCGCTGCTCCTCGGTCACGTCCTGGCCCTGGATGAAGACGCCTTCCATCTTGCCGTCCGGCCCCAGGTTGGGCTGGAACAGCACGTCGATCACCACGTCCTCGACAACGCCATCCGCGCCGCGCGCGATGCGCAGCGCCATGCCGCGCTCGACGTGCGGCTGGCCTTCCTTGCACACCTTGTCGAGCAGCGCGCTCCAGCCCTGCTCGGCCAATTCGGGCAAGGCGGCGCGCAGGGGCTGGCCGAGCAGTTCGCGCGGGCCGGCCAGGCGGCGGAAGGCGGCATTCACGATCTGCAGGCGGCAATCGTCGCCGCCGAGCATGGCCACGAAGCCCGGCGCCTGCTCGAACATGCTGAGCAGGCGTGCGTGCTCGGTTTCCAGGCGCGCATGGACCTCGGCCAGCAGGCGCGCATGTTCGGTGGCGCGCAGGTAGACGCGGTTCACTTCCTTCAGGTAGAGGCCGAGCATCACCATGGCCGCCAGCAAGGCGTTCAGGCGCCCCACGTACCAGCCGATCGACAGGCGCGTGCCGCCCGCCATCGTGATCAGGTTGTCGAAGGCCAGCGCCACCATGGCCACGCCGATCCAGGCGGCGATCGGCGTGCGAAAGCGCGTGGCGCGCCACATCATGAGCAGCGCCGCCATGATCACGGCCTGGATGAAGGGGGCGTAGCCGCTGTGCGTGATGCGGCTGAAGTCGCCGGCGATGTCGACGATCGGGAGCTGTGCCTCGAACAGGGTCACCGAGGCCAGGGTGCCGGCAATGGTAGCGACGGTCCAGCCCAGGGCGCGCAGGAAGGCGGCGCGGGTGTCGGCCACACGCCGGCCAGGCGCGCGCAGCTCGGCCAGTGCATAGCAGAACAGCATGCCGGTCGCGCCCAGGTGCCAGTAGAACCACAGCCAGCTGGTGGTCTGCGCGCCGCCGAGCAGGCGCTCGCCGGGAACAAAGGCGCCCGGCATCGACAGGAACTGGGCCGCCAGGATCAGCGCCGTGTACACCGAGCCGCCCCACAGGTACAGCACGGCGTGGATGCGCGTCTGCATGAAGTAGCCAAAGAGCAGGTAGGCGGCCACCGTATAGGCGCCGATGATGCTGGCCTGGTAGGCCGGCAGGAAGGCCGGGATGGCGGGCCATTTGTCGGCCGCGCTTGGCATCAGCAGCAGGGTGGCAAGGCCAATCGCCACTGCCAGGAACAGGGCGTGGCGCTGGAAAGGCAGCAACATGGGCGAGCCAGGGGTGGCGCCGGCGGTGGCAGCGGTAGCGGTCAAAGTCGTCCTGTCAATCGTGCGGTGAAGCAGGCCAGGCGCTTAGAATGTGTAACGGCAGCCATGCGAATGTTGCAGATTATCACTCATTTGTAGACCGTCCGTCATTTGTGTCATTTTCCAAGGCAAAAAAACGCCGCGTCGAGCGCGGCGTTGTGGATGGAGCGTGGACGGGTCAGGCTTTGCGGTTCAGGCGGCTATGGCGCACGCTGTACAGGAAGTAGGTGGCCACGGCCGCCGCCATCCAGATGATGAACACGCGGTAGGTCGCGGCCGGCAAGTCCTTCATGATGTACAGGCAGGCCAGCACCGACAGGCCCGGGATCACGTAGGGGCCGAAGGGTACCTTGAAGCCGTGCTCGGCGTTCGGGCCCTGCTTGGCGCGGATCACCGGCACCGCGATCGAGACCACGATGAAGGCGGTCAGCGTGCCCATGCTGACCATGTCCCACAGGAAGGTGGCATCGACCAGGCCGGCCACCAGGCCCACCACCAGGCAGACGATCAGGGTGTTCGACACCGGCGCGCCGGTGCGTGGATTGACCTTCTGGAAGGTCTTCGGGATCAGGCCGTCGCGGCTGATGGCGTACAGGATGCGGGTCTGGCCGTAGATCGTCACCAGGGTCACCGAGAACACGGAAATCACCGCGCCGGCCGACAGCACCAGCGCCGGCCAGGCTTGTCCCGTGACGTTCTGCAGGATCACCGACAAGCCGGCTTGCTGGCCCTCGAACAGGTGGGCCGGCTGGGCGCCCATCGCGGCCATGGCCACCAGCAGGTAGAAAATGGTGACGATGACCAGCGCCGCCAGGATACCGATCGGCACGTTGCGGCGCGGGTCCTTGACCTCTTCGCCGGCGGTGGCGATGGTGTCGAGGCCGATGAAGGAGAAGAACACGGTGCCGGCGGCGGCGGTCACACCGGCCATGCCGGCGAAGCCCTTGCTGTCATCGGTGTTGAAGAAGGGCGTGAAGTTGTTGGCATCGAAACCGGTGAAGGCGATCGCCGCGAAGAAGGCCAGGATCAGCAGCTTGATGACGACCATGACGGCATTCGTGGTGGCCGATTCCTTGGTGCCGCGCACCAGCAGGATGCAGCACATGATCACCAGCAGCACCGGCGGCAAATTGAAGTTACCTGAGTGGACAGTCAAATTGCTGTGGTCGGAGACGAACATCGGCGAACGCAAGTGGGCCGGTATCTCCCAGCCGAAGGCGTTTTGCAGGAAATTGTTCAGGTAATCGGACCAGCCGATCGCCACCGCACTCCCGGCCAAGCCGTATTCGAGCAGCAGGCAGGCGGCCACGATGAAGGCGGCGAATTCGCCGACGGTGGCATAGGCGAAGGAATACGAGGACCCCGAGGCCGGCACGCGGCCCGCCAGTTCGGCGTAGCACAGCGCCGTCAGGCCGGCGGTGAGCGCGGCGATCAGGAAGGAGAGGATGACGGCCGGGCCGGCTTTCGGCACCGCTTCCACCATGGTGAAGAAAATGCCGGTGCCGACGGTGGCGCCGACGCCGATCATGGTCAGCGGGAACAAGCCCAACGTGCGGTTCAGGCCGGCGCCGTGGGCTTGGCTGTCTTCATGTGCGCGCTCAGCCGGTTTGGTACGGATCAGCTTTTGGCCCAGTGTCAGATTCACAGATGTGTCCTTTGGTCACGCTAAGAAAAAATGGCTGAGCGGAAAGGGACAGCCAAAGTTGGCGATTATAGGGCTGAACGGCGGGACTATTCTGCTGTTATTGAGAAAATAGTTTATTGAACTTTATATTTGGAAATACCGCTGGCTGAAGCGCGCGGTTCGGGGACAAGTTAGCGCGAGATGTCTATACGAACTGGTCAAGCGGCAAGTTCGATTCGCGACCGTACGGTGGGCACCCCGTGCCCACGCGGTTACGTGCATGGCCTTGCACTATGTACCGTGAGGTGTCGCTCGCGCGGCATCCAAAGGCCACGATCGAATAGGTTTGCGGCTCGCGGAGACGGTACGAGCGATCCACCCAGGTACGTAGCCGGGCGATACGCACGTAACCGCGTGGGCACGGGGTGCCCACCGTACGGGCCAGGCCGCGTTTCCATTCGAAGCACGCGGGCCGCTTACATCACCTGCACACCCCGCCCACTGATCGTGCGCTGGGCCGGCTGCCCATACACGCGGATCGGGCCCGAGCCGCTGGCCTGCGCCACCACCGACTGGCGCACGGTGGCCGAAATGCCGCCCGAGCCGCTGGTGCTCAATTCGCCCTGCTCGCTGGTGAGGTTCACCAAATCGACGCTGCCCGAGCCGCTCACGCGCACATCCAGGCGCTGCACCGCGCCGCTGGCCTCGACCCGGCCCGAACCGCTGACCGAGGCGCGTGCATACTCGCCGCGCACCTGCCCCACGCTCAGGCGCCCGGACCCGCTCACGCCCAGGCGCGCACTGCCGGCACGCAGCTCGGTCGCTTCGATCTTGCCCGAGCCCGAGACCTGCGCTTCGAGTTCGGCCACGTCGCCGTACAGACGCGTCACGCCGGAACCGCCCTGGCGCACTTCCAGCGGCTCGCCGCGCAGGTCGCGCACCGTCACATGGCCGGAGCCGCCAGCGCGCAGTTCGGTCAGGTGCGGCGTGGTGTAGATCACCTTCAGCGGTGTCTTGCTGCGCAGGCGGCCTTCGGTGCCGATGTGCAGGGTCGAGCCGCGCGACTCGGTCTGCACCAGGCGCACCAGGTTGCTGTCGCCTTCGACCACCAGCGATGGCGCCGCGCCGACCCGCACCTCGACCACCATCGAACCGCCCACGCTCAAACCGCTTAAGGCCGCCACGCTGCGCACGTCGCGCGCCGCAACGCCGTCGCCTTCGACCGTCTTGTCGCTGAACGGCGTGTGCACCGCATAGTCGCTGCCCGGAGGACCGGCAACGATGATGCAGCCGCCCAAGGTGGCGGTAAGGGTGGCGGCGCAGGCGAGGGCAAGCAGAGTACGCATGGTGGGACCTTTTCTTGTCGTGGTGGAGCGCCGGGGCGCTGATGTTGCCACTCTAGAAGCTGTCCCATCCGCTGTCGCGTTCCCTGCGACAGACTGCTTGTTTGCCGGGTTAAAGCGTGCAAAGACGCGGGTCAGCGTTGCCCGAGCCGGGTGTCGCCGAACAGCGCCTTGTACTGGTGCGGCTGCGAGCGCCAGTACTGCGGCGGCGCCGCCACTTGCGCGCCCAGTTCGGCGGCCGCGTGCCAGGGCCAGCGCGGGTCGTAGAGCATGGCGCGCGCCAGCGCCACCATGTCGGCCTGGCCCGATTGCAGGATGTGCTCGGCCTGCTGCGGCTCGGTGATCAGGCCCACGCCGATGGTCGGCATGCTGGTCTCGCGCTTGATGCGTTCCGCGAAAGCGATCTGGTAGCCGGCGCCGACCGGGATCTTCTGCTGCGGCGACAGCCCGCCGCTCGACACGTGGATGAAGTGGCAGCCACGCGCTTCCAGCTCCCTGGCGAAGACCACGCTTTGCTCGATGTCCCAGCCGCCCTCGACCCAGTCGCTGGCCGAGATGCGCATGCCGACGGCCATGGTGTCCGGCACTGCCGCCTGCACCGCCTCCAGCACTTCGAGCGGATAGCGCATGCGGTTTTCCAGCGAACCGCCGTACTGGTCGTCGCGCCGGTTCGACAGCGGCGACAGGAATTGGTGCAGCAGGTAGCCATGGGCGCCGTGCAGCTCGATGCCGTCCAGGCCGAGCGCCGCGGCGCGTTTGGCCGCTTCCACGAAGCCGTCCTTGATGCGCTGCAGGCCTGCGGCATCCAGCGCCAGCGGCACGGTTTCGCCTTCGGCGTGCGGCACGGCTGAAGGGGCGACCGTTTGCCAGCCGTGCTCTTCATCCGGCTTGATATTCGCGCCGCCCAGCCAGGGCGCGGCGCTCGACGCCTTGCGGCCGGCGTGCGCCAGCTGCACCGCGATCTTGATCGGCGAGTGCTTGCGCATGGCGGCGACGATCGGCTGCAGGGCGCCCAGGTGGGCGTCGGACCACAGGCCCAGGTCGTCGGGCGAAATGCGGCCTTCGGGGGTGACGGCGGTGGCTTCGATGATCAGGAGGGCCGCGCCGGACAGGGCCAGGTGGCCGAGGTGGATCATGTGCCAGTCGGTAGCCAGGCCTTCGTCGGCCGAGTACTGGCACATCGGGGCGATGGCGATGCGGTTGGACAGCGCCAGCGGCCCGAGTGAATAGGGGGAAAACAGCTTGCTGCTCATGGACGGCTCCGGACTTGTGCAAAGAAACCAGTCTAGCGAACATGGCGATATCGTGCAGGAGCCGGCGCGAAACGCGAACCGGTGCCGGGTTCGGGGTTCGGGGTTCGGGGTTCGGGGTTCGGGTTCGGGTTCGGGGTTCGGGGTTCGGGGTTCGGGGTTCGGGGTTCGGGGTTCGGGGTTCCGGGGGCG
>Ga0308160_10001502_pt1 | contig 32332 bp, 29 predicted proteins | sample PhyFR1_FD_201036 | JGI IMG/M metagenome (GOLD analysis project Ga0308160, IMG submission 201036) | Phyllosphere microbial communities from UC Gill Tract Community Farm, Albany, California, United States - DLSLF.R1 | ecosystem: Host-associated > Plants > Phyllosphere > Unclassified | place: USA... | reverse complement strand
TTGCTCGCCTCGCCCCACCTTTCTTCCCCTCTGGACTCGCTTCACACACTGCCTGCTTTCGGCCTTGCGATGGCCAAGGCACCCACCCCTATCCTCCGCCCCGGCGGGGCGGGACCCCTCGTAGCGTCGCAGTAGAAGCCCGTCGATCCATCAGCTCCGCGTCGTCGTCGCCTTCTCACCCGGGTCGCCCTCGCCTGCCCGAGCCTCAGGAGGCGGATGGAACATGTCGCCGCTGAACGTCCTGGCGCTCAATCTCTGGCCGGCGACCGCCCGCTGCTTCTGCCGAAGGCCAAGGAGGGTCAGCGCACACGCCCGCTCCCATGCGCATGGAGGACAGAGGGGGCGGGGGAGGGGAGGGGGGGCGTCTCGCACCGGATGCGGCGGCTCAACCTTCTCAGAGGGCCTTGCACGAACAACGACGGCCGCCGCCTCGCGATCGCTCGCTGGAAAAACCTCGGTCGGATGGTCGATCAGCGTCCGGACGATCTCGCCGAGCGTCGTCGGCCGGTCGGCCCTTCGCGCCGGCCCGTCGGGATGGCCTCGCCGAGCCGGATCGGAAGGCGGGACGAGGAAGAGGAGGGCGTCTTCGTGGGGGCTCGCCGAGCGGATGAGGCTGCCAGGCGGATGCAGATGAGCGGGGACGCAGTGTCAGGTCGGCAGCACCGTGGGCGAACCTGCGAGGGCGGGCGCACTTGGGAGTGAAGACGACGGCGAGGTTGGCCGAGGTCATGAGGTTCGTCGGCGCAAGGAGCGACGTGTCGTGAAGGAGGTCTACGAGCAGGAGGTAGCAGCGCGGCGCGATCAGTAGCGAACGAGGCTTCGTCGGGAGCGGCGGCCGGGGGGGGGGGGGGCCGGCGCGGGCGGGGGGGGCGCGGCGGCGGGGGCGCCGGGCGGGGCGGGGGGGGGGGGGGGGGGGGGGGGGGGGGCCCCCCCCCCCACGACGCACAGATAACGTGACCGAGCAAGCGCTTGGCTTCGGGTGCGAGCGGGCTGATCGTCGAGGAGGATGATTGCGATCAGCCGCTTGATGTCAGAAGAGAAGTAGAGGCCGCTTCAAACGCACCCGACGATCCGATCCTTGGTGTAGGCGAGCGTCTCGCTTGGTCGCTCATCCGCGCGGGGGCAAGTCCGGATGACCGGGTACGTCTCTGGTCCAAAGAGAGGCTCCGGAAGAGCCCTGAAGAGCGTCTTCACGAGTACGGCCGCAAGGTGGGTCCCGTCGTCGAACAGCTCGAGGTCGACAGGCGAGCCCCGGTCGTAAGCGTCCTCGACCGCGCGGAGGATGCCGCGCGAGGGCGACTTGCGGAAAAGGCCCTCGGTCGCGAGCCGGTCGGAGCGTCGGAGGAAGGCCGTGCTCTGACTGATGACGAGCGGTAGGGGTGAGTCCGGCTGGGGCATCAGGGCGACGAGCGGCCGGCCGAAGACCTCTGGATCGACTGGCGAAGGAAGGGTGATGCTTGACTCGAGTTGGAGGTCCGCCCTCCAAAAGCCGCAGATCAGTCTCGGCGAGCCCGCAAGTCAGGAGCGCAAACGCACCTGATGGCCTCGGGCGGGACGAGGATCTGACGCATCGGCACGACGGCGGCGAGCTCCGTAAGCGTCCGCAAGTGGACAATCTTGCGGAAGAACTTTGGCGAGACGAGCGGGGCGGCTAAGGTGAAGAGCGCTGCGAGCCAGGAGATTGCAAAGGCAACATCAGCGATCAGTCAGGGATATCTCAAGGGTCAAGACCGCGCGCACTCCTGGTGAAGAAGGTCGGATGGACGAGGTACTGCTCGCATGCAAGCGAAAGGCGAAGCGCAGTCGGATCGTTAGCGGCCCAGCCCGCAAGGCAGCTTGAGGTCAGGGAGCGCACCAGTCGCCGGAGATTCTTGCGGAACGGCCGACCGAGCTGGCTCCAGGCGCTCCAGAACCACGAGAGGGGCGGGTAGTGTCTCCCGCCGGCGGCGAAGAGGACGAGCACATAGTCGGCCGCGACTGGCCGGTCGCGCAGGCGTCCGAGGAGCTCGTTGTCAGCATCCGAATCTCGGTCGCTGCCCTGGTAGGTTGGTTCGCACGCACCCCAACTCTGAAGCGTTTTGACAAGACGGGCCAGAAGCAGGTCGTGAGCGACGCGCTCGGGGTCCGGCAGGAGGCTTGCAGCGACGCAGATGATGGGCCGGCCTCTGGTGAGCGAGACGGGGTAGGCGAAGGCACCCCCGGAGAGGCCAGAGACCGGCAAGCGTCAGTGCGAACGCTGTGGCTTGCTCGACAGCCCGAGTCTTCGACGAGCACCCTGACGCACTCGCCGTCCTGCCCTGCTTGCCAGCAGAACCTTCGGAGCGCCTCGTCCGCTCGGTCCAGCATGTCGTCCTCGTCGTCGCCGCGCAGCGCGCTGAGCTCGGGCCGGCCGGCGCCTGCCGCTGGCCCGCGGACGGTCTGCGACCAGCCGGCGCCGGTTGCTGCTGCTGCTCGAAAAGAAGAGAGCGTGCTGAAGGCAGCCGAGGCCGATGCCGGCAGCCGGGCTCGGAGCGAAGCGAAGGCCATGGCTGGCCGGGAGTCGAGGGGGAAGGAGGTGATGCTGGTCGGTCGGACGGAGCCAGCGACGAGTCGTCGTTCGTGGTGGCGCTCGCTCGCTTCGGACGACCATCTTCAGCCAGCCCGACCGGTTCACACTTCCTGGTCAGTCTTCAGCAGCCTGCTGACGGCTGCTCTAGCGGTCGGGCGTCCTCCGTCTGCTGACCTCCTCCGCTGCCTCGAAGCAGACTCCGGCCGCTCCTCCTCGCTCGTGCTTGCTCGTCTGCACACCTCGTCCGCAGCTCGCTTCGCCTCGCCACACCCCCCCGCCCCCCCCCCCCTCTCCAAGGCCCTCGTCCTCCCATGGCACCCAAGCCGCCGAAATACGATCTCGACTTTGACGAGGAGGAGGAGGTCGGACTCCTCGGGAGTGGCGGCATCGGCGACCCGGAACCGCCAGCCGAGCAGCACTCGTATCCCCCACCGGCGGCGGCCGTCAGTGGGGCGCCTCGGTCGGTCGTCTACCACCTCCGGCCAAAGTGGCCGGTGTCGGAGGACCTCCAGGAGCAGGACGCCGTCTCGGTCGTTGGTCGGAATCGAGCGGTGCGCTTCCCAGGTCGGCCCTGTCAGGTCCCTCCAACGAGCGATGGGCTGATCATCTGCCCCTGCCTCTCCCTCGATCGCCTGCACTCTTCCGCTAGGAGAGCATCTCGCTCGTCATCGCCGCCTTCCCGGAACTCCGACGGTTCGACGAGGACCGGATCCAATTCCTGATGCCCTCGGATCCGCTGGCACCCATCACCTTTTCGACCAAGTACGCTCGCATCACCGACGCTGCGTGGCAGGGCCTGTCGGCGTCGACGGTGCGCGTCGAGATCGCCGACCGGCCGGGGGAGGCGCAGCTCCGTACGTCCACTCCTAGCACGTCCGCCGCCTGACCCTTCCAGGACCATCTAACACCATCGCCCTGATCTATCGGCGTCCAGGCAAGCGGAGGGAGACCCGCAAGGTCATGCTGACGATCGGCCTCTCGATTGGCTTGCCGGTCGCCGTCATGGCCCTCTTCTTCACCCTGCTCGTAATGGCGGGATGAGGGCCGCCTCTCTTCCCCTCGCCTTCCACTCGCCCGCACACACGACCGTCCCATCGCACTCGCACCTTTTGTAAGCCCGCTCGGCGACCGCATCGATACACGAACTCTTCCCCACCCAGGGCCAGGTAGTCGCCAGGTGGCTGGTGATCGCGATGCGCAGGGCGCGTTGCTCAGGATGGGCAGGATGTCTGCTGTGCTCGCTCGTGCGGCCTCGAGCCTAGGCCACAACCAAGAGGCCGGCCATCTGTTGATGCCACCAGCGTGCCGTGCCCGGAAGGAGGCTGGCTGGTCGGGCCAGCAACCCAGGTCAGGGTCGTCGGCGGAGGGGCGCGCTGCCTGGTCTGCCCGGCCCAACGCAAAGGCAAGCGCGTACCTCCCTGCCCGACCCCGATCCCCGGGCCCAATTCCGATCCCACAGCATTTTCGCTCGCTGTACGCCATCGTCGACCGGCAGGAGGGGGAAACGGTCGGTCGTCTCAACCGACGGTTTCTAAGCCGAACACGGCCGCGCGAGCCAAGGCAGCGGAGCGAGGAGCGATCGAGAGTCAGCCCGTCGGCTCCGCGGGCGCTCTGCCGTCCGTCCGTCCCCGTGCGACAGGCTCTTGGGCCGCCCGGTCCCGCCTGACAGCCACCTCTCTGCTGATGCTCTGCCCCATTCTCGCGCAACTAACGCCTTGCCCACTGATTCGGCTCCTGCCCGATCGTGAGTGCTAGCACGGGTGGGCCGAATCGACGGCACCCTTTTGGCTCGCTTTGCCTCCTTCCGACAGAATGCTGGCTGCCCGACACGCCGACTCGCGGAGGGTTTGAGCCAGCCCCCTCTCCCGACCCACGATACCGGCTCAAGGTTGCTGCTGATACAAGCATCGGGCCCTGGCGCTGGGAAGGGTATAAGAAGTGGAGGAGATGTCGACCTCCCCTCCCCCTCTTTCCTACCATCAGCCTCACTCCTCGCCTTCTCATCTCAAGCCGCCTCCATCTCCACCCTCCGCCGCCCTCCAGCCTCTTTCGCCCACCTCCTGCCAGACATGCGCTTCTCTTCCGCAGCCATCTTCCTTGCCGTCGCCTCCCTCGCCTCGGCCGCCCCGGTCACGGTCCGTCCCAATCGTCACGTACTCCGCGCCGGTCCTTGCGAGAGCGATCACTGACCTCCCCCTCCCGTTGGTCCCCCGATTCTCAGCGTGGCACGCTCGGCAACTTGCAGACGACCGTTGAAGGAGCCACCGCCAACCTCGGCACGACTGTCGCTGGCATCGTCCCTTCAGGCGGCCTCGTCGGTGGACTTGTCGGCAGCCTCCTCGGCCCCGCTACACCCGCCCAGCTCGGCACGACCGTCACCGGTCTCGGCAAGGGTCTCGGACCGGTCGTCGGTGGCCTTGGTACGAGCGGCGGTCTCGTTGGCAACCTCGTCGGCGGTCTTGTCGGTCCTGTCAAGGTATGTCGTCCTCCTCCCACCCCCACTTCCATCCCGCCTCCTTCAATACTATCTTTACGCTGACATCTTAACCCTAACCCCCCATCTGCGCCTGTTCCGCAGCGCGGAACGCTCGGCAACCTTCAGACGACCGTCGAGGGCGCGACCGCCAACCTCGGCACGACTGTCGCCGGCATCGTTCCGTCGGGCGGTCTCGTCGGTGGTCTCGTCGGCAACCTCCTTGGCCCCGCCACCCCGGTCCAGCTGGGCACGACCGTCACTGGCCTTGGCAAGGGTCTTGGACCGGTCGTCGGTGGCCTAGCCACCTTGGGAGGCGTCGTCGGCGGACTTGTCGGTGGTCTGGTCGGCCCGACCAAGTAGTAGCCTCTGCCGAGAGCAGCCGGCCCGGCTTAAAACCCCTTCCTTTCCCTCCTCCTGCACATAGCGCACGCCCCGCCTACTTACCCTTCCTCTCTGAACACGACTGTATGCCTACCCGCGACTCCGATGATAATGCCCCCCCCCCCTCGATGGAAGCCTCTTCCGGCGGATGCGCAACGCAGGCGCACCTGGCTCCGGCGAGGCAGTGGCAGGTGGCATGCGACATCGTCCCCGCCCGCCGGGCTCACTTCTTTTGCAGCTTCTTCTGCTGCTTGAGCATCGCCTTGCGCTTCTCCTTCTCCTCGAGCTGCAGGTGGAAAGAGAGGCAAGGAAGGGGGTGAGTAAGCGCATGGCTTCCTCGTGCAGGACAGGTGTCGTGCGCACCTTGGTCCGCTCCTTTGCGCTCAGCGCGTCCCTCGCCTCCTTCTTCTTCCTCAGGCGGTCCTCCTCGGCCCGCTCAGCCTTGCTCTTACCCGTCGTCTCCTTCTCGCGTGCCTCGTCATGCTCGCGCTTGAGCTTCTCGACGATCGCCCAGGCCTCGACCCGTGTCCGGCGGAACTTGCGGCCTACATCAGGCGAGATCTCAGCCAGCGGCGACGATAAGGCGGCCGCCGACTTGGCGCCGGGGCCAGAGGGAGGAGGGAGGAGGGCATCGACCGTGTTGAGGAGCATGCGCAGGTAGGCCGTCGTCAGGTGGGCCGGCAGCGGGAGGGCGAGCGTGAGCGTGAGCGTGAGCGGCGAGGGGAAAGGGAGTGTCTTGGCCGGCCGAACGATCGGGATGTCGGAGATCTGATGCGGGAAGGGGCGAGCCCCGTCCGTCAGCAAACTCGGCCACAGAGGAAATTCGCAAGGACGGGAGATGCACGATGAAGTTCTTGAGGTACTTGCGCCCCTCGGCGTCGGTGAGCAGCTCGCGGAGGCCTGTCCCGCTGCCGAGGACCGCCTTGGTGACGTCTGCATGCTCGGCCAACACGGCGAGCTCCCGATCGACGCCGCTCTGGCCGTCGGCGATCACACGAGGGAAGCTCAGGTCCCACCGGCTCTTGCGGACGCGGTCCATGCCTGCCTTCTGGAGGACAGCCCAGACGCCGGTCGGAAGGCCGTCGCCCTTGTCGGCCGGCGGGCCAGGGATGTGGAGACTGTAGCTCTTTGAGTTGGCGACGGTCGAGCCCGGCGGGAGGAGGGCGAGCGAGAGCGTGAGCGTGTCCGACGGCGCTTCGGCCTTGACATCCCAGAGCGGATAGAGGAAGGTCCGGTAGATGAAGGAGAGCGGGTCCTGCCGGGGGATCTGCAGCGGCCGCGGCGCCGCCGGGCCAATGACAGGGGGGTCGAGGCAGACTTGGTCAGTATGAGTCGACGAGGACGAGTCTGCCCGGGTGGCCGAGACGCAGGTCCGCTCGCCCATGAGAGCTCCACGCACGAGGTCGATCGTCGAGTGTAGGCTCATGACGCCCCGCCGACCCGAGGCGTACGTGAGGAAGGTCGAGCCGCCGTCCTCGACCATGGTCGAGCCGGGCGCCTCCGGGTTGGGCGAGAGCGCGAGGAACTGCTCCTTGAGCGTCGGCAGGGCGTCCTTCATCCTACATGACGATGGAGGCGGATCAACCGGACAGGGGCGTGTCAGCACCAGAGGGAGGGAGAGAGTAGTAAGCTCGGCCGGCGGAGGGACGGACCAGGCCGAGGCGATGCGCTGGTTCCAGGCCCGGCCGACATAGTAGACGACGACGTAGCCGATGACGGCAGCGAGCAGGAACGGCTCATACGGGTACTTGGCCGGCCTAGCGCAAGCAGGTGCGACAGCCCGTGAATCAGCGAGATTGGTTCGAGCGGGGAGTGAACCGGGGTGGGGGGGGGGAGAAAGTGGGGGGAATTGCTGACCGGAAGACGGCCCAGTTGCCGAGCCTGAGCTCCCGACCGAGGTAGCCGTCGTTGTGGCTCGGCGGCTCGAGCGCGCCGGGAGAAAGCGCCTGGCTGAGGCCGGCGAGGAAGGAAGACATGACCCAAGGTCTCTTATGACGGACGATGGAAGGGGTGGCACGGAAGAGAAGGGCGAGAGAGATGGGGTCGCGGTCGAAGGTGCAGCGGCGAGGGAGTCGGTCGCGGCGCTGGCCGACCCCGCAGCGTACGACGACGAGAAGCACACCCTGTTGCTTGCGTCTCGCTGGCAGCAGGTCGATGAGGTCCGCCGCTGCTCGCTGTCTCATTGCTCGTCTCCCTGCTCACAGCTGTCTGCGCCCGAGCGCTGTCTATCGTCCGAGGCTGGTCATCGCGCCACCCGTCCCCCCCCCCTCCGGGTTCTCCCTGCGGGGTTATGTTCGTCGCCGTTCGGAACCCTCGCGTTCGTCGTTGTGGAAGCAGGGCATGCGATCTTTGGGCGCCGCTCGCAGGGTATAGCCCGTACGCGATGCTCTAGGCAAGGTTGGTCGCGCCGCCGCTCTGTTCGAGCGAGAAAGGGTGCCGAAGGGGAAGGCTCGTCAGCGTCTGCGCGCGCACGTCCATGTGCGTCACGGTCGGCCGGATGCCGTCGACCCGCCTCGACCCAACTGGCCAGAGGCAACGCACCATGATGGCCTCCATCTCGCTCTCCTCGAGCCGGTAGCCGCCGAGAATGAGCCGGCGGGGAAGAAGCATGTCGTCCTCGAAGTCGATGGCCTTGCCAGTGCCGACCCACGACCGGGCGGCTTTACTCGGCGCGGGCGGGGCGGAGCTGGAGCTGGTGCTGCTGCTGCTGCTGCTCGAGCCGGATGACGACGACGACGAGGCAGCGGCCGAGAGGGACGAGAGAAAGGGCGATGCCGAGATGATTGAGGCGATCGCAGACGGATGCGGGGCGGGCGTGCTCGAGTCTGCGAGCAGAGGCGGAAGGGAGAGAGGGAGGACCGGCAGGTGTCAGCGCCCAAGGCCAAGGCGACAGCCGCCAGAGCAGGCAAGAGAGCAGGACGGACGGTGCGACCAGCGGTCACGGCCGACGAAGCGGATCATGGGCGTCCGGCGGAGGATGAGCGAGGCGTGCATGGTCGAGCGGTAAACGAGAAGCTGTCCTAGAGCGGAGGGAGGGAGCGAGAACGAAGGGGGAGGGCGAGAGGGAGTGACGGTCGGGCGGCTCGAGGCGAGACGTCGCTCGGCCGCCCGTTCGCCCCCCTTCCCTTGATACCATCAGCATCGCCTCGGCCCGTCCGACCCATCCATTAGCAGCCAGCCTCGGATCCCCATGGCCCGGCCGCATCCACTATCCCGGTCGATCCTGCCGTCGGTGTCGGCGTCGTCGTCGCAGGCCTACGACCCGACGCCGTCATCGCCCTCAGCCGCGCCTTTTGCCCGTCACCACGGCCGGCCGCTCAAGCGGTCAAGACTCAACCCAACAGCAGCAGCGCCAGGCGCTCCGGCTCCTGCGCTCGGGAGCAGCGAGGCCGCCCGCAAGCCGCCGATACAGGCACCGCCCGCCGTCGACTTTACGGCCGCCCAGGCCTCCGGCGCGCTCCAGCGGGTCATCGCGAGCGCGCTCGCCGAGGCGGGCTTCGAAGGCGCGCAGGCCGACGTCCTCTGGGCGGTCGAGGACCAGGTAGTCAACTGTCAGTCCCGTGGTCGGGGCTCCCGCCGATATACCACGTCGTCGACGCTGACAGCGGTCAACGTTCTACCGGTCGACCAGGGATGAATCTCCTCCTGGCGTCGGCCAAGGACCGGTCCGAGCAGCTCGGCCGGCGAACGCGGCCCAACGCACGCGACCTGTTCGCAGCGACCGTTGCCGATGGTCACCTGACGCTCGACGATCTTTCACCGGAGGGGCAGGAGGGCTTCTTGCTGCGTGGCAAGCCAGTCGGTGAGTACCCTCATCATCGCTCACCTGCCGGAGGGTGGCCGATCCTAGGCGTCAGTCGCGCTGATGCTGGCCCCTCCTCCTGCTTTCCCTCGGTCACCAGCGTCAGAATCGCTCTACAAGATCCTCCCACCGCCAGCCCCGCCGCCAGCATTCTTGCCGTTAGGCTCGGATCCCTTGCCAGGGCCGACGACATCCTCCTCCGGCCGGCCGTCGAAGCACGCGCCGCCGCCCTTACCCTACGCGCCCTCCCATCTCCCCCCGCTCCCTCCAGCGCACTCGTACAAGTCGACGCCAGCGCCGTCCTCCCCGCCGCGCCCAGACCCATCGACGCGAGCGGCCGACATTGCCGAACTCGAAGAGCGCTACGGCCAGACGCGGACGGTCGAGCGGGCGCTCGTCCGGCTGATTGACCGGACGACGCATGCCGGCAAGGAGGGCAGCATCGAGGAGGGCCTGCGCGACCTCGGCCTCGGCGTCGTCGGCTGGCGGGTCCGCGAGAGGAGGCGTGGGGGTGGGACCGTGTGACATACGGATATCCGCGTCGCCCATCGCTGTCGTGCGCTAGGGATCAAAATGGCAGAGCGACAGCGACCTGAGCGTGAGAAAGACAAGTCGGCAAGGGCGCTCCCAAGGGCGCCAGCAGACTCGACCTGTGCCCTGGTATCCAAGGCGTGCTGAGACCGTGAAGAGGATTCTGGAGGGTCGCGATCCGTGCACAGGTGGCCCGACGGCCGACGGCACTTGACGTCCGGGTGAGGCCGGCCAGCCCAGACGCAACCTCCAGCCCTCACCCCCCTCGCCCATGTCGTCGTCCTCCAACATCCTCTCGACCTTCTTCCCTCCGGCCTCGGGCGAGTCGCCGACGCCCGTCCGGGATGACTGTGCTTCGTGCCGGCTCATGGGCGGCCTGACCGCCTTGGCTCTGGCGGCCTATGCCGGCCGGCTGGCGCAGAAGGCACCCAAGGGCGCGAACGCGGCCTCGCTCAGAGGCGGCCTCATCCTCGGCGGCCTAGGAGTATGTCAGTCCGGGGGAACAGCTCTTAACCTTGTGCTGCTGCTAGGGGCTCGCGCCGCTGACTTCTGGGGGACGGCTGTAACTCCTCCGTAGCCTTTGCGGCCATCGGCATCGGACGGTTGGCCGGCTTGCGGCTCGACGACAATGGCGGACTCACGACGGTCGCGACGCTCGAGCGCGAAGCGTCGGAGAAGTTGTAGAGCTAGAAAGGCTGCCAGGACACCCAGTGCCTTCTTGATGCGCGGCGGGACGTCTCGTGTCGTGTCGGCGAGTCGAGGTCAAGCGGAGGCTCGTGTGCCTGAGCGCCGCCGACGCAGGGAGGCCCTGGCCTGACCCACCCCGTCTCCGTACGTCGCAGCTTGACGGCTCGAGGCTCGAAGCACGGGGCTTCAGACTGACGCGACGCCCTCCACCCTTCATCCATCAGGCCGCATGGGTCGCGCAGACATGCTAATGCTGCGGTGCTGCGGCACTGGCGAGCGCGCCCCCGTCCCTTCAAAGCCGCGTCCGAGCTGGTACATTCTCGACGTCTCGCCTGGGCCGCGGAGGGACCGTGCTAATCGAGCGGGCGGCGTACGCTTCCGAATTGAAATCGCCTGCATGTCGGCCGAGCAGATGTCGGCAGGGCCTGGCTGTTCGCTGCGATGCGCGACAGGACGGCCGGGTGAGATGCATGTCGCCCCGACCCGACCCATGAACAAAGAGATGGCGACAGCAGCGAGCGAGGGCGATCAAGGAGGCGAGAATGAGAATCCACGGATGCGTTGCGGCCGTCTGTGCTCTCTCCTGAGTTGTGCCGAGCATGCCGACAGGTGCACCGCGCGTCGTCGTCGCCCCGGCCGACCGCCTTCGAGCTCCGGCCGCCTCCTTGCTACCTCCAACCCGACCTCCCACTCCATCTCTTTCTAACATTCGTTCCCGCCCCCAATGTCCTCCCCCAAACCCTCCACCTCGTCCGAGCCTCCCCTGCCGGTTGACACGCACAAAGAGGTCTGTGCACCTTGCATGCTCGCCGCTGGCCTCGGCGTCTTTGCCGTCGGCGCCCTCGCCGCCGTCCAGGCAGGCCGGGCCAACACGGGCTCGAGCCGCAAGCTCGTCACCTGGGGCTGGTACGGTGTCGCGGGCTGTGAGTCGTCTCCAGCGAGCTGCCTGCCTCGCTCGCGTCCGCTGACGGTCTCGGCCACCGCCCCGTCGTCGCAGTCGCAGCAGGGTACGGCTACCGCACGCTGTCGGAGCTGACCGTCCAGGACGGCCGGCTCGAGGTCCGGCCCTACGCCTGAACCCTACGCCTGAAGCGAGCGGTCGTCAGGATCGACTCGAGCTGGGAGGGGGGGGGGGGCGATGGTGGAGCAGCCGGCGCCGCAGGCCCATCGCAGGCCCGCAAGCTCATCCGGTTGTCTATCCGCCTGGTCGTCAGCACAAGACGGCCCACTTCTCGTCCAACGTCGTATACGCTTCCGTCGGTAACGGCTCAGGCAAGGACTCGCGAGTAGGGACAAGCAACAGCTCGCTGCGCTGATGTCAGTGAGCGTCAGGTCTCGTCCTAGGCCTGGCCCCTTGGCGACTGGCAGATGCTGACCTTGACAGCCGCCCTTGCAGCTGAAACGAGATCGGCATGCCTAGACCGCTTCCGACGTCTCTCCAGCCGCTGGCAGCTACTCTCCTTCGTCGCGAGCGACGAGACCTGCGAGAGGTCCTTGACGGCACGGCGCAGACCGCTCGCCACGCGCGTATCCCCGCTCTCGGTTGCCCTCCGCCACTGTCTGCCCGCCACGATCTGCTCTTGTATCCACTTTCTGTGCTCGTCTGCAGCGCGTTCTAACGATTCCGATTGAGGACCATGGGGTAGATGAGCCAGAGGTGCCGAGTAAGAGCTACAGATGAAGGGGTCGACGAGGGCGAGAGATCCAGGGAGACGAAGTGGGTAGCAAGCAGACGATAGGACCAGGGGCGGGGGGGGGGGAGGGACAATAAGCGAGAGCAGCGCGGACGAGCGAGAGATGCAGCTGCCGACTGGTAACGGGCGGCCGGTTGGAACCCTCGGGGACGCGGTCGTCTATGTGCGCCCATCGGAGAGTCTGGCCGTGGTCGTGCGCAGGCCGCCGCTTGTCTAAAGGGAGGGCTGGGAGCAGCGGGGCATGCGCGGCAGGCGAGAGAGGAGACCAGGCAACGGCAGCCTCGAGGAGGCGAGTCGAGCTGGTCCGGGGATTAGGGGACTTGGAGCCGCGGATCGCCGGGAGGGATCGGCGAGACGACCCGTCCGTTGCCCTTTGGAGTTCGAGCGGTACAGTTTACTGGCCCTTGCGGCCGCTGCTCCGGAAGCAGCCGGCGTCGACGTCGTCCGTCTTCTCGCCGAGCAGGTGCCGGCGGACGTACTCGTTGCGGAAGATGCCGGCCGGGTCGCGCTTCTCAATCAGGTCGACAAAGTCGGGGAAGCGTGGGTAGAGCTCCCGGAGCTCGACCGGCGTCAGGTCATGGGCCTTGGCCCAGTGCGGCCGACCGGCGTGCGAGCTGATGATCGAGACAAAGCGCGAAAAGTAGCGCCGGTAGGGCGTGGAGAGGCCGTAGGGACTGAGGGCAGGCAGGAGGTCGATCAGCGGCGAGACTCTCCCAGCCGCGGCTGCCGACGCTGCTCACCGGTACTGGACGATACCAATGTAGACGGTCTGGCGGCCAAAGCTTGGGCTGAGCCAGATGTCGTCGTCGGACGTCCAGCGGATCTCGATCGGGAAGTGGACGCGGATGCCCTCGGGGTCGGCCGCCTCCTCGGCCAGCCAGCGGCTCATCTCACGCAGGCACGCAGGCGCACGCTCGGCCGGGATCGCCCACTCGGTCGTGTATTGGGCAAACTGCTCGAGGCGGGTTGCGGCACAGGTGGTCAGCGGATCGGGCAGGGAGGGCGGCGAGTGGTCGACGAAGTGTGACGACGACGACGCCGGCGGGAAGGCGAGGAACGCACGAGGCAGTCGAAGTTGAAGACCTTGTGGCTCTCGTCGGTGTGGGTCCGCGTGAGGCCGTTGAAGTTGTTCCAGACGAAGCGGCAGACGGGCGGCGTGAAGGACGGGATGTAGCGCGAGATGAAGAGAAGAAACTGGACGAGGTGGAAGCCGACGAGGTAGTTCCACTGGCGCTGGAACCAGGACGGCGGCGCATCGGGGTTCTGAGAGCGGGAGCGATGAGGAAGGGATGCCAGTCAGCGCGGCAAGGGAATCCCGCGACCGCCGCCGCGCCGCGCGGGGGGACTCACGTCGTACGTCCGATTGGCGGTCCCGACGCTGACCGAGTCGACCTGCGGGAACCACCAGGCGCGCGTGTGCTCGCTGCTCGGGCCGATAGCGGCAAACGTCTTGTCGTCGACAAAGTCGTCGAACCTCATCGGCCGGACGTCCTCGCGCAGGCGGAATGCTTTCTCGACCTGGAGCCGGACGCGGAGGATGAGGCCGGTCGTGCCGAGCCCGCAGAGGGTCGCGAGGAAGAGCTCTGGGTTGGCGTCGCGCGAGCACGAGACGATGGTCGTGTCGGCGAGGATGAGCGTCAGGCTGAGGACGCCGGCCGAGATGACCGGGTAGCTCGTGCCCGAGCCGTGCGTCGCCGTCGTGATGATGCCGCCGAGCGACTGGTCCGAGATCGAGCCGACGTTCGACATGGCCAGGTCGTGCGCGCCGAGCGTCCGGTGAAGGGCGTGGAGCGAGATGCCCGCCTGAGCCTCGATGACAGACTTCTCCTTGTCGATCTGAAGGGCGAGTGGCAAGAAGGCGCAGGGACGAACGTGCAGGAAGCGTCAGCTCTTGTGTGCGCCGCGACCCCATCCAGCCGCTCGAGGCGCACCTCGACCAGCGCATCGAGCTTGTCGGTCCGGATCATGTAGCCCTGGGTGCAAGCCAGGTCCGAGGGCGAGTGACCGGCGCCAGCGCAGCGGACCGAGGTGCCCTCGCGCCGGGCGAGCTCGACGATGAGCACGCACTGCTCCTCGGTCGTCGGCAGGAAGACTGGAGCGACGGCGGCGGCGGCAGCGGCGGCGGCGGTAAGCAGGTCAGTCCGAGCACTACTGTTGTCAGAGAGGTCTGCCCGACGTACCGGTCAAGGGCTGGCAGCTAAAGGTCTTGGCCCAGCTGCGGAGGGTCAAGGCGAGGGAGGTTCCGGAGCATTTCAGCCCGCGGCACCGATGTGCTTCCGGAAGCGAAAACATGGCATGGCCACTCACTTGCTGAACCGGCTCCGGCGGTCCTTCTGGTCGACGACGATCGGTGCGAGCTCGGCATAGAGCTCGGCCGTAGACAGCTGCTTGTGGGCCGCGAGGTCGGCGGCAGCGGCGGTGGCAGCGGAGGTTGCCATCGGAAGATCGGGCTCGCGCTGGAAGCAGAAAGGAGGAAGAGGAACCGCTGAGACCGGAGGGGCTGCGCGACGGGCTGTGGGTGGCGAGCTGGAGCGACGGGGTGCAAGAGGGCGGGAGGGTCGAGGGCCGGAGAGGGGTATACCGCGTAGGAGAGGGCAGTCCAGGAAGCGAGCTCGGAGGGGCGTGGGTGGTGGTGCGAGCGAGGGAGGGCTGAATGTGCGGGCTGACGGGTGAAAGAAGAGAAGGACGCGCGGGCGGGGAAGCGATCGGGAATCGCTCGTGCCCGATGGCCCGCGCGCGACGCCAGCACTTAGCGGCAGGCAGGCAGGGCTCGGCCGACGTCAGCGGCCCGGAGGAGCAGCGGGACCAAGGCCGATGCCCGAGCCAGCCATACGGATCAACGGATCAGGGGCCGGGGCAATGCCCGAGCGACGACGAGCAACATCGAGCGACGACGAGCTGTCGACAACAATAATGAGCGGCCTCTGGTCCTTGTGCCGACGTCGTCTTGCGCGTCGCCGCGCCGCCCGAGTCCTGCCCGCCGCCGAGCCCGCCAGCCCACCGCGCGTCGTCGTCGTCGGCCGAGTGCCGTCGCGAGACCCGACGATCGACCTCCTCCTCGACCGTCGAGGTCTGCTGGCTGGCCGCAGAGCAGGGTCGGCCTCTTTCTCAAACCAGACGAGCTTTACGCAAGCGAGAGGACGCGATCAGAGCCTCGCTGTGTTCCGCCATCGTATCTCGAGCTGGCATCGTGCCGAGGCCACGCCAGCGCGGCCGATCACCTGGGGGCGCACAAGTTGCGACCGACGGTCGTCGAGAAGGGGTGCTGCCGGGCGGCAGTCAGTGGACTCAGCTTCTTGCGATGGAATGACAGCCGGAGATGTCCAGACCCGTGCCAAGAAAGGGCCGCCCGACGCTTGGAGAAGGAGCAACCTTGCAGCGTTCGGAGCGATACTCGACCGGCCAGAGACTCTCGGGGTGAGGCACCACTGCCCGACCCCTCGCGATCAGGAAGATGGCAAAGAAAGCTGCAAAATTGGCAGGCAAAGAGCAGACACGACGCAGCTTGACCTAGTCGACCTTCCCGTGTACCCCGTTGCCCTGTCCCGTCGTCCCGCCTGTCTGTCGAGGGGCTTCCTCAGGTCGGGACGGCCTGCTGCGCGCCTCGCCTAGGCGGCATCGGCCGCCCTTCGTCGGCCGCGACCACCACTGCCGGCGAGGCGACCCCTGACCTGCACCTCCCTCCTCTGTCCTTCAGTCGCATCCCCCCAAACCCCGCGTCTTCACCCACCTGTCCTACCTCCCTGCCTCCGCGCTCCCAGATCACCTTCAGATCCGTCGTTCAGCCAGACTCGGCCGGCCGCGTGACCTCCCGCCGATGGGCAGCAACACCTCGCGGCCGAGCAGGCCGCCGCCAGCTGACAGAGCGTCATCCGCGCACGCGACAGCCTCGACGACGGCACCCACCTCGACCGGCAGCGAGGCGATGGACGTCGACGACCCGATCGCCGCCGATTCCCATCGTCAGCTTGCCGGCCGGAGGCGAGCTCGCGCCGTCTCGGCCGCGACGACCGGCACGAGCGGCGGCGGGTCCTCGTCAGGGTCGTCATCAACCTTCACCCCTGGCGGCGGCTCGGACGGGCCATCGGCAGCTGCTGGCGGGAATTCGACCTTGGGCTCCTTCTTCCATCGCAGGCCCAATCTTGCGTCCGCCGCAGGAGGTGGTGGAGAGAGCAGCGGCAGCCCGCCGCGTCGCAAGGACCCAAAGCGGCGCCGTTTGAGCGGCCTGCTGAGCCCGAGAGGAAGCCCGAGAGGAGGCGCAAGCGGTAGCAGCAGCGCTGGCTCCGAGCGGCCATCATCGCCGTCGCGAGCGGATAAGGGCAAGCAGCGCGAGCGTCCGTCCCGGTCGGCTGGCTTCCTCGATGGCGAGTTTACTCCGACCGACGTCGACGTCGCGCCTGCCGGCCCCCCGGTTCCCGTCACCTCGAGCTCGACGGAACCGATCGACCGGCCCTCGTCGGCCTCGCGAATCCGTCCCGATGGCATGCTCGGCGATGACACCAGCAACGAGGACGAGGAGGGCGATGGCAGCGACCCACTGGCGAGCCCTCGCCGACGCGCTGCTCGGCTGATCGAGCGCGTGTCGATGGAGTCGCTCCGGTCGGGCCTCGGCACGGCGGCGTACGTCAACCCTCTGCCGGATGCGACCCCGATTGACGAGGCGCCCTCGTCCGCGCCCGGCTCCGCGTCTGAGCAGACTCGGGCCGAAGTCACCCGGGCGTCGGACCTCCTGAGCTCGGTCCTTGGGGGCTACCCTGCACCGCCCCAGCAGGGGCCCTCGACACCGCTCGCTGCAGCCGCTGCTCGGCCTCCGCCGCCGGCACCCACACCCGGCGAGCAGCCGACTCCAGCGACGACTCCAACGACGGCTCACCGGCCAACTCACGGACTTGGCGGAGGGACGAGTATGGTGGTCGGTCCTCCTCCTCCTTGTCGCGCTCGGCTGTGCTCGATTGGCTGACCTACTCCTTACCTCCTGCCGCAGGTTCAAGGGCTCGTCACGACGTCGCGGCCTCCAACGCCTCCGCCTACCGACTCGAGGACAAGCTCGCCTGCACCTGGCACGGCTGCCTCGACGACGACTGGACGGCCTCTCCGTCCCTTGCCGAGCAGGCTCACCCGCTCGTCGTCAGCAGCGACGGCATCGACAGATGCTTCGTCGGCCGCACCGCCCACCGCGCCAGCCGCGTCGACATCTGAGGAGCAAGCTGCGCTCCTCGGCGGCCTGCTCAGTGTTGCGACGACGGCGACGGCGTCCTCGCTTATGCGGTCGCCGCGCGTACGGCCACCCGTCCCTTCACCAAGCGAGCCGATGGGCTCGACCGCCGCCTCCTCCGACGCCGGCATGCCACCTCCGACGCTCAGTCCTGAAGCGCAGAGGAGGCTGGCCGAAATCCGCAACGCGCTGCGGCAAGGCTCTGCCTCGGCCGAGTCTGCAGCAACGGCAGGCGCAGGCGCCCCACCAGGGAGTGGTCGCCCAGAGGCTGCCGCACCGAGCGCAAACGAGGACCGGCACGATATTGAGACGGTCCTGCGCGAGTACATGCAGGGCCAGTTTGGAGCCCGTCCGACCCAGACCGAGTCGTCAGCGGAAGCCGGTCCGGGTCGCCCGCGCGCATCAACTCCTCCTGCCGACCCTACTGTCCGCCCTCCCAGCACTTCGCCGGCGGCGCCGGCCGCTGGCTCCCCGACATCGTCGACCGCCTCTTCGGCCGGCTCGTCGACTGACTCGGGCCCGGCGATGCCCCACAGCTTTGAGATTTTCCTCGATAGCATCCAGGTCGACCTGCTCCGCGCCCTGCGTGAGTACAACGGCCTGCCGCCGGAGCCGGACGCTGCCGCCGCTGCCACGGACGACAATTCGACTGGCGACTCGACTGCGGCCACCGTCCCGCTCACCGCCGATGCAGACTCGTCGGGCGCTCGGCTGACGGGATCGACCGCAGGGCAAGCCCCGCCGGCACCGAGCAACGCCCGACCGGCCGTCACTGGAGGCGTCGACGGCGCACCTCTTGCGCTCAACTTCATGATGGCGTACCGCTTTGTGCGTCCCTGCTCGCTTGCTTACCCTCCGCTAAGACAGCGGCTGCTGACAGCCTGCTCGCCCTGCCCCCTGCAGCCCAGTCAGATGGCGCCCGCGAGGCCGCCGCAGGCCGCAGGAGGCATCCCTGCCGACCCTCGTCCCTCGTCTACCGCCGCGGGAGCACAGACCGAGATACCGCAGGCAAATCGTCCGCTCGCGCAGCTCGGCCGGACCCTCGGAGCAAGCACAGATGCTTCGCAGCCCACACTCGGAGGAGTCGCCGGCGGGCCCCCTCTTGGTCTCCGCCGTGTGACGCCGATGATTGTCGTCGGCGTCCGCTCGGTCTCGGCGGCCGAGATCCCGGCAGAATTCGGTCAGGCCGCCGACCAGCAGGCGGCGACGCCGACCACCGAGCCTGCGACGCCTGGACCAGTGGCGCAACCCACCTCGAGCCGCGCGGGCTCGACCCGATCATCTCGGGACGCCGACGGCGACTCTGTCATGTCGGACGTGTCAACGGCGACTCGCTCGACCGCCGGCGAGGGCCTGACGGGCCGCGTCCGTCGCGTCCTCGACGGGCTCCGCAGTCGCGTCTCGTCGTCGACGACGTCGGAAGGCGCCGACCGTCCTGGGGCGAACTCCCGAGCCGAGGTGGATGCAGCGACCGTTCGGGCGGCTGAGCAGCGGCTCGCCGCTGCCGTCGCCGCGGTCGACGTCCGCCGGCGCGGCACCCAGAGCTTTGTCCTCTGGGTCATTGGCGGTCGTTACGAGGACGGCAACCCCATCCTGACCGCGCCAGGCCTCCTGACCGGCCAGATGACGCACGAGGAGCTCTGGTCCGTCCCCAGCCGCCGCAAGACCGGCGCTTCTCGTTCACTGACCCTCCCCCGTGCTCTCTCTTCACTGTCAGGGCCCTGGCCGAGATCATCGGCAACCACAAGCCGCCGACCGCGACCGCCGAAGACATCTCAAAGGCCGCGCTCGAGGTCATCCGCGGCTCGCAGGTCTCAGACTGGGTCGCCACCGGCCGGGTCATCGCCTCGTCCGCCGACCGGTGCGCCATCTGCCTCGACGACTACGAGGCGGACCAGGACTGCCGCGTCATGAGTTGCAGTGCGTCGCCAGCCTGTCGCCCTTTTCGGTGTTGTCGCCAGTCAGAGCTGACCTATCATCATCGCCCTTCGCTGCTCGCAGAGCACATCTATGTCCGTTTCTGCTCCTTCTGGCTTTGCCTCTGCTGGAGACTTTACTTGCTGACGCCGCATTCCTTCCTCGCCCGCTCTCCAGCACCAGCCCTGCATCGACTCATGGCTCTCGACCGGCCGCAACGCCTGCCCTGCCTGCCGGACCAAGGTGCGCACCCCCAAATAGGCCGCACCGCCGCCGTGCTGCTCGCTGACATCTACGTGCTTTGCAGGGCGTCCCTACCGCTGGCGATAACGACGATAAGGACGTTCCAGTCACGGCTGCGGCTGCGGCAGATCAGGCCTCCAACGTCGCTGCTGCCTGAGGAGCCCTGTCATCTCTCGCCCTCTTCAGCGCGACGGTTTCGACGGCTCGCCGCGGCCTTATCTCGCCAGCCTCTCCCCCCTTTCTTCTCGCCGCGTTCGCAACTCGCCGGACCCCGGCTTGTTGCCCCGCAGCCCTCGCGACACAACCTCACCCCTCCCCCCCAGCCGGAGTGGAGCCGGTCAACCTTCGTCTTGGCGTCGAACTCTTCGCCTTTTCTGTCTGTCATGAGCTCACTCAACGGCATCGCGACCCCACCGCCCAATCTGCTCGCCACGACCGTCCCTTTTATGCATGCTGTCCGTTGAAGCACCGCCGCCCGGCAAAGGGCGGACTGGAAAGGGAGCGACTCCCGGTGCTCGTACCGCGCTCGCCTTTCCTTCCTGACACTGCGCCGCGGTCGCGGCGGAACGCCGTGGCTGGCGGTGACAGCTGGCCGCGAGACTGGCGGGACTGAACGACGCTTGCGACGTGCCCTGGCGGCCGAGTAGGCGGGGGCGAGGATTGAGCGAGCGAAGGTTCATGATCAGCAGGGAGGGCAGTCGTTGTCGTCAGGCGCGTGTCGTTGGGGCGCTGAGGGAACGACCGACCCGAAAGAGGAAGCTGGCCGGCCTGCTCGGGCGGTGACGATGAAGAGCAAAGGGAAGGGAGGAGGAGGGTCATCCTAAAGTAGGTTGGTTAGATGAGGAAACGCCTCCCGTTCAGATGCCGCGCACGACGACGGGTGCCAGCTCGCGTAGGGCAGAGGGAGGGAAGGGGCATCGAACGGCACGACGGGCACGTCGGCCCTGTTCCCGGGCAGCTCGACCCTGGCGCTCTCGCTTGCATCTCTCCTCAGCTCAGGCGCTCGATCCGACGGGGGCGGCCCGTTGCTCTGGCGCGATGGCGCGCCACCCACCCGGTCGGTTGCCCCCCGGCTGGGTAGGACGCTCGCTCGCACTGCTGAGCTGCTGCTGAGCTGAGCATCACCGTCCCTGCTGCTCAGTGGCTGGAGGGAGACAGACAGGGCCCGCGAGCTGGAACCGCCTTGTGGAACGCCTCCCTTGCCTTGCAGCCGGCCGGCGTTCGGCACGATCCCCCCTCTCCTCCTGCTGGCCGCTGCCCGCCCGTTCGACTGGGCCCGGGAGGGCCTTTCGGCCTGAGCGCGCCGACAGACAGGCAGGTCGCCGTAGGCGTCGTCGGCGGCGTTCGACCTCCTCATCGCTCGAGGTGGGCGAGGGCGAGCCGAGGGTTGTCTCGTTCCAACCGTCGTCCCTTCGGCCGTCCCGGGCGAACGGGGCCTGGGTAGCTGCGCCTCCATCCACGGCCGAGGGGCTCCGGGCTCCGGAGTCGGCTCTCTCCACGTCCTCGACGAACCACCAAACACACCTCTGGTCGGTCGGTCACGGGCAGGCGGCGGGGCGGCGTGAGTTTGTGAGCGAGCGTGAATCTCCCTGCAGGAGATGGGAGCGGGCACATCGAGGGCGACTCTGTCCGTGAGCGCGACGACGAGTGGGCTGCTGGTCTCTCTGCTCCCCGCTGTCGCTGCTGCAGCCTCTCGACCAGCGCGCTCGGCGTCTGCCCGGGGATAAGTGCAGTTCGTCCTGGCTGCAAGCGCGGCTCCTCCTCGACGGGCGACGACGACGTCCCAGGAAGTGACGAGCCGTCAGTCCCCGCTGACGACGCCCCTATCCCGTGCCTCTGCTGCTCGCTGAGGGCCTTCGAGAGGACGGCGGCCCGGTGGGTTTCGCCAGGGGAGGCGTTCGTGAGACACGTGGAGAGGAGGGAAATGGGCTGCGCCTCCCCCGCACTCTTCCACAGAGGCCGAGAGCCAGCCGAGCGGATTCTCCAGCCCGCTGCTGCCGAACCCCTGGCCGATCGAGGCGACAGGGGTGTGGGCCGGGCGTGGTCGATGGATGGCCCAGGCCGACCAGGCGCAGGGAACCGACTCGCTGTCGGGCGACCCAGGGCGCGAACGAGAGCGCAGCGTGGCTCCGTCCCTTGCCCTGCCCTGCTGCCTGCCTGCCCTCTCGCCCTGGCAAGCATTCCCCGTCCTTGAACGTCCCTCTTCCCTTCTTTGCTCCTGGCCGTCGACCTCGTCGCTTCCTCTGCAACGCCAACACCCCGTTCGTGTCCCCATCGCTTGGCAGCACAAACTCAGCCCGCCCCAGCAGTCTTCACGCTCCCGGCGCGCCGCAAAGGGCCCTCGTTTTCCCCCTCGCCGTCCGACTCCATCGGCCCTCTCTCTGCGCGCCGCCTGTCGACTGGCCTGCCGCTTGTGCCCCACCAGCCATCCAGCGACCTCCTCCCTCTCGCTCGCCAACCCCGTCGAGGAGGATTCAGAGCACTCGTCGCATCTGAGGCAGGGCTCGCCCCGACCTTCGCAAGTCACCGCGTCCCGCATCGCGGTCCTCGCTAGGCGTTCGTCCGAGCATAGCGCGCGGTCTCCCGAACGGAAGGTCCGTCGCCCGACCTCTCCGCAACCTCTCTCGCAGCTCGCTCGCGCCGGAGCCTCCCCCACCGGCGGACCCCCCAGCCAGCTCACTCGAGCAGGGAGAAGGCGCGGGCGCGCACTAGAGCCATCAGAAGAGCTGACCCGTCGGCCGCCGCTCTGATTGCCCGGCAGCTCTCCTGCTCCTCGGCCCCGGGCCACCGAATCCGAAGCCCACGCCCAGGCTCGGCGCCCGCTCCGCACCCAGCCTAAAAGCGCGCGCCCTCCCTCGACCCCTTCCGCCCACCCGCCTTCGGAACCCAACCGGCCTTCCGACCGGGTCCACGGCCAAGAGCCGTCTCTCTCTCCGCCCTCAAGCTCTCATCGCCTGGCTCCTTCACACTACTCTCGCCTCGCTTCGGCCCGCTCGGCCGCCCCGAGACGCGCGCGCGCCCCCGCCGCCGCCCTCCTTCCTCCCCTCCGACAAGCACCTTCCTCCCTCGCCGTCGACCCCGACGGTCGATGTCCCTTTGCCCGACCGTTTCTCCTCGGCCTGCGTGGAAGGACGACTCGGCCACCGAGCTTCCGCCAACTCCCGGCTCATCAACACCGCTCTCGACCGAGCACGACAAGACGTGTGAGTTTGCTCTTGCCCCCTCGTTCCAGTCCGACCCACGTGCTGACCTCCCGATTCTCCGGCCCATCTGTCCAGCTCTCCACGCCCGTCTCTCTGCCCACATCGGCAACATCCATCGGCTCGAGTTCCCTCGCCTGTTCCCCGTCACGGTGCCCGACCAGCTCCACGCCAGCACCCCTGGCAGCGCGAGCCCGTGGGACCCGCCACCGCCGTCGTCCGAGATGTCGTACCGCCCTTCATTGCCGCCATCCGCGGTCGACGGGCCATCGTCGTCGTCGACGATGGCCGGTCCCTCCTCCTTTGGCATGAACCGCTCGCCGACCGTGTCGACCGCCTCCAACCCGGCCGAGGGCAACGCGCCCGCTCGCAACGTGTCGCGCTACTCGCAGCTCGTCCAGCTCAAGATGCGCAATGCCCTCCTCGCCGTCCAGGCCCAGCAGCAGCAGCAGCAGCAGCAAGGCAGCACGGGTCCGTCGTCGGCCACAAGCTCCAACCCGACCTCGGCATCGACGCTGTCGTCCTCGTCGCTTTCGAGCCTGACGGCGTGCACGAGCCAGCCCCTGCGTGACCTCGGCGGCTGGACCGCGGCGACGGCAAACGACGGCAACCCGGGCCACTCGATCCTCCACGGCATCGCTCAGGAGCACATTGTACGTCGGATTCCTTCCTTCATCTGAGCGCCTTCGCCCAACCCGCTGGTTTCCCTGTCAACGGCAAACCAGGTCAGAGTTGTCCCAGGGGCGAAGGCTGACTCTCCGGGCGGCGATCGCTAGGCTCAAATGGCGGCTCACCCGCAACTCATCTACCAGCCCGTACCCGAGCAGCAGGTCAACGACTGGTACAACAAGGATGGCGGCATGTACTCGGCGGTCAGTCACTCCTCCACCTTCTGCCTCGCTCGCGGTTCTCCTCACTGACAGCCGTCGCCGCCTCGTCTTACAGTTCCTGCAGACTTCGTCCTATGACACCCACCACCCGGTCTTTGATCTCGCCCTGAACGGCTACGTGCCGACGGGCGGCATGAGCATGAGCTCGGATCAGCCAGCTCTTCATCATCAGCAGCAGCAGCAGCAGCAGCAGCAGTACTCCCTGGCCAACTCGCTCGGCTCGCAGCCGTCGTCGTCGCTCAACGCCTGGGCGACGCCGAGCCTAGCCATGCCCTCTGCGAGCCCAGACTCGCGGCTCAGCCAGGTCGACGGCAGCGCCGCCTCGCCCCCAAGGCAGGGCATGGCCGAACTCTCGCGCTACCAGCAGCTGATGGCGGCCAAATTCCCCGCTCACCGGCCTTCGGCCGAGAATGGCGGCGGCGGTAGCGCCGGTCGCGGGCTTTACGGCGACCAGCAGCAGCAACAGCAGCAGCAGCAGCAGCAGCAGCAGGCCGGTCCCGATCGCCAGCCATCGCCGTCAGGCCTCGCGTACGACCCGGACATCCGGCGCGTGATCGCCGCCTTCCCGAACCCGGCCACGCTCGGGCCGGACGGCAAGTCCAAGATGGCCTACCAGCCCGATGGCAACTACCCGCTGCTCGCCAACATGGAGCCCGGCCACTTTTCGAACGACCCAAACTCGTACCGCGCGTTTGCGGTCTCGGGCGATGCCTATGCGGACCAGCAGCCGCAGCAGGGGCAAGGGCAGCAGGGCCAGCCAGGTCCGAGCGGCGGCTACCCCGGGTCGTTCGACGCCGGCCGGTCAAACGCGGGCGAGTCGGCGCTCGGCCTCCAGGGCCTGCCGAACCAGTGGGCGTCGACCTCGACCGACTCGTACGGCGGCGAGGGCCTGGCGCCCGAGGATTCGCAGCAGACCGGCATCGCGCCCTGGTCCACGGTCGTCCCCCACCAGACAGGCTACGGCTCGGGCGCCTCCGACTACGCCAGCGGCGCAAACGGCGGAGGCTTCGACGGCGCGAACCCCTACGACCAGTTCAACCCGGCCTATAGGCACTCGCTCCCGTACGACGGTCGCTCGGTTGCTCCCGAGTCGATATCCGACATGCCCCGCCACAACTCGACGTCGGCCCTGCACGGCGGCGCTTACGGCACCGGCGGCACGAGCTACGACCGGCCTTACGATGGCGTCGAGGCCTATCCCGAGTCACAGCCGCTCTACTTCCCTTTGCAGCAGCAGCAGCAGCGGTCCTACATCGACCCGCAGCAGCCGCCGTCGCCGACCTCGTCGACGATGCCACCCGAGTCGACCGGCCAGATAGCCTGGCCGCCTGCGGCCGGCAGCTCGGCCTCATTCAGCAGCGCCGCCGTCGGGCCCAACGATAGCATCCTCCCGCCCTCTTCGACGACGGCCGCTAAGGCACCGAAGGCCGAGGCCGAGCTGGCCAGCAAGCCGGGGCTGTCGGCCGTCGCCCAGGGCAAGCGCCCCGCCGAGGGCGAGAAGAAAAAGAGCCAGAAGCGGTCGCTGAGCGCCGTCAGCTCCGGCGGACCTTCGACCGCAGCAGGCGGCGACGGGGCGGAAAAGCCGGGCGAGGTCAAGAAGGCTCCTCTGGCCTGTCACTTCTGTCGCAAGCGCAAGCTCAAGTGCGTTCGCCTTCCGGTTCACCTTCGAAAGCGCGACCGTATTGCTGACATGCGCCTGCCTCCCTCTTCCCGTGCTCTGCTCCAGGTGCGACGGCGTCCGGCCGACGTGCGCCAACTGCGACAAGCGCAACCTGCACTGCACCGTCGACGAGGTCATCAAGCGCCGCGGGCCCGGCAAGAAAAAGAAGGAGCGCAGCCAGCGCGGCGCCGCGGCGGCCGCAGCGGCTGCAGCAGCAGCAGCGGCGGCGACCGACGCCTCGCTGACGGCCTCTCTGACGTCGTCGGCGATGCCGATGCCGCTGCCGCCACCGATGCAGCAGCAGCATCACCTCGGCGGCGGTCCCTCTATCCTGCCCCCGCAGCAGGCGGCCTACCCTCACCCCCAGTACTACTAGTCCCCGGCGCTCTAAACATGCACGCCCAGCGTCGCCCCCGGCTAGGTGTCCCCTCCCCCCGACCCTCTCCCTCTCTCTCTCTCGTTCCCGCTCTCGTCGCTACTTATCTCTGCTTTCTCTCGCCTCGCACCGTCCGCCCTCGCCCCGCTCTGCCGCAGTCCCTCGCTCCCGCCGTCCTGCTCCTTTGTGCCGCGCATGTTGCAAACCCTTCGCCTGATCCCCGACTCCTCATCTTACCCCCCCCCCCCCCCACCCGCCTCGTCCGACTTCCCGCCTCCCTGCTTTCATCTCTCCCAGTCTGTACTCGCGCTCGCTGCATTCCGTCCCTCTCCATTGTAAAGCTCGGCGGCCCTCGCTGCTTCCCCTTCCGTCCTAGTATTCCGGCGCGCGCAGCCCTACACATGAACCCGGTCGCTTGTCGTCTAGAGTGCTCGAGCGGCCTCCGTTGCTGATGAGCAAGTAGAAGAGCTCCAGCGGCTCCGCATCGCATCGCACCGCGCGCGACGTGAGTCGGAGGCCGCTCTGGGATGCGGCTCGGGAAGACCCGCAAGCGAGCGAACGAGCAAGCGAGCGACGGCTCCACCCGAAGGGAGAGAAGAGGAGAAGGACGGCGGCCGACGGAGTCAAAGGCGCGCGCGGAGCCGATGCGCTGAGCGCCGCGCTCCGAGGTCGTCGGAGGTTGGACCCCGGCCGGCGCCGCCGCCGCCGCCGGCGGCCGACACGAGAGAGCATTTCAGCCCTCGACGGCTTGGCGGGGGTCCGTGCCGAAGCGACCCCTTCTTGGTCTGGCCGGAAAGATGCTGGCGGCCGGAATAACGGCTGGGATCAGGACCGAGCGAGCGGGACTCCCGACGGTCGGGCGGACGAGGTCGTGGACTCACCTCAGACGGCACTGATTCCGCGGGCCGACTCACGCTCCTCCGCCGCCGCCGCCGCCGCCGCCGCCGCCGCGCCGCACAAATCTGTACAGGTCGGCGACGAGGTAGAGGCTTCCAGCGACGACGACGAGCCCCTGCTCGCGCTTGTTCTCGCCGCTCTCGCCTGCCGCCGCCGTCGAGCCGTCGGTCCGGCCCTGGTCGGCCGCCCACGCAAGGGCGTCCTCGAGCTTGCCGGCCCAAATGGGCGCTTCGTCCCCGATGAGTGCTCTGACTGGCTCGATGAGGTCGTCGATCGGCACCGGTCGGATCCAGGGCATGCCCTCGATCGGGGTGGAAAACTCGACGAGCGCGACACGGTCGCCTGTACGCAGGAGAGGGGCCAGCACGTCGGCCGGCGACTTGGGCGGCGAGTGCGAGAGCGAGAGGATGAACGTCCGTCCGGGATAGGTCGGCCGGGGAGGGAGTGTGTCGAGGTAGGTTGCGAGCAGGCTGGCAGACGCTGCGTTATGCGCTCCATCTGCAAGGACCTCGCATTGCCGCCGATCACTTGACGGTCCGACGTCGAGCGACAGCCACGAGCATCGACCCTCCCAGATGGTCGCTATAACGCCTCTTGCGACGACGTCATCCGTCAGCCGCCGGAGCGCAGGGAGGCGGTCGAGTGCGGCCGGCCGCGACCGGAGGACGTGTATGACGGCGAGGGCGAGCGAGAGGTTGTCCCGCTGGTGCTGGCCTGGCAGAGGCAGGTCCGTCTTGAGCCAGGGTCTGGGGGAGCGCGCAAACGAGCGGACGGCAGTCGAGAGCCGCGCAATGTTCTCGATGACCGGGAGGAGGGTTGCTGGCGTCGGGCCTGCATCGTCATCGGAGGAAGAGGGTGCTGCGAGGAGAGGCGAGGTGTCCTCCATGAGCTGGACGAGCTCGGCCTGCAGAAGGGCGAGGGCATCCGAGACGTCGGCTCCGGCGAAGGGCGGGCCGTCGGCGAGCGGCTTGGGCAAGGGCGTCAGCACCGGCTGCGAGCCCGCCGGCGCTGCTGCTGAGGTCGAGCCGATAAGGCTTTGATCGGCCCAGACGACGGTCGCCCGACGCTCGGCGGCCAGACGGTCGACGACCTGCTTGACGGCATTCTCGTGCTTCTGAAGGCCGATCACGAGGACGCCGTCGGGCTTGACGATCTCGGCCTTGACCTGCGCGATCTGCTCGACCGTTTCGCCGAGGAAAGCCTGGTGGTCGAGCTCGACGCTCGTCAGGGCGCATGCGAGCACCTGGTCGGGCGAGAAGACGTTGGTCGCGTCGTCCCGGCCGCCCATGCCACATTCGACGAGGACGACGTCGACGCCTGCTCGAGCGAAGACGACGAGGGCCGTCGCCGTCAGGAGCTCAAAGAGCGAGGCGCCGCATTCAGCCTCCTTGTCGACGTGCTCGACTTCGGCGCGTGTCGTCTCGTAGAGGACACGGTCAATCGGCTGGCCAGAGAGTCGGATCGCATCCTCGACAGAGACGAGGTGTGGCGAGTTGAAGCGGCCGGTCGTGAGGCCGGCCGTCGTCAGGATCGCGTCGAGGATGGCCGAGACCGATCCTTTGCCGTTGGTGCCGGCGAGATGGACGACGGGCGCCGTCAGGGCCGGGAGGCGTGAGAGGAGGGCTGTGATGCGCTGGGTGCCCGGCTGGATCGACATGACGGCGGTCAGGATGGTCGGGAAAGGAAAGGGATGCGGTCGGGAGCATGCAGGCGAGCCGGCGAGTCTGACATGACGAGCCAGCGAGGGGCGTCGCCGCAACCACCGTCCTCTCACCCTCGCGCCCTCGCATAGCTCGCCCGCCAGATGTGTGTCATTCGAGTCAAGGAGCATTCTTGTCGTCTGCAGCCTCTCCCCCCGGTCGTCTACAGCAACCAGCGGCGCGTCGTGTGTGTTCCGACGACGACGCGGTGGATCGGGTCGGGCGTTTACAGGTCCCGCGAGCCCAGCCCACGGCCTGCTGGCTTCGACGCGCCTGCTCTTCTGCTGCGGAGCCCCCGCGCGCGTCCGCCCCCCTTGTTGCTCGACTCGCCGCCGCCGCCGCCGCCGACGACAGCCTGCCAGCCCGCCAGGCCGTGTCTTGTGCCCGCCACCCTTCAACTCGTCCTCTCCCTTCAAGCAACCCCTCCCTCCCCCCTTCCCTCCCTCCTCCTCAAGATGGCCTCGCCCCGGCTCGTCTTTACCGGACCGGATGGCTCGTGCTTCGTCCGCCTCCTGTCGCGTACGTCCCCCGCCCTGCCCGACGACTGTTGATCGACCGCGCGCCGCCGCCTTCTCGATGGCGAGCCTCGCCTTGTTCTCGCCCGACCCTCCTGACCTCCGGACCTCCCCTCCTTTGTTCAACCCGCAGAGCAACCGACGTTCGAGAAGGTCCAGGGCTGGGTTCACCGCAAGCTCCGACTGGCCGAGGGCGAGGGCTTCGACGCCGCGTTCGCTTGCGACCTCCTCGACGGCACAGGCGAGCGCGAGGTCATGTTGGACGATGGTGCGCCTCGCATTCCTCCTCGCCTTGGCGTACCTCCTTCGTCTCTGCGAGCTGACCCTGTACATACCAACTGCCGCCCCCTCAGATGAGGACCTCGACGCGCTCGCCCACCTCGTCCAGCACGGCTTCTTCGCGACCGACACTGTCCACGTCGCCATCCGCGTCGTCCCTGCCCCGGCCCCTCATCCATCGAGCTACACGCCGTTGGCCGGCGAGGCCTTCGAGGACGTCGTCGGGATCCCGTCCAACGAGGATTTCCAGCGCCTGCTCCAGATGATCGCCTTCCCTCCACCACCGCCGCCGCCGACGGAGACGGCCGACCAGGCCGGGTCGATGTCGGCTTGGGAGCAGGCGGTCGAGGAGGTTGTTCAGCCGGACGTCACGGCCCCTTCCCAGGAATCGGACGACAGTGTCGAGCAGCCCGCCAAGCGGGTCGAGGAGAAGCAGAACGACGAGGACGAGGAAGAAGACGACGACGACGACGACTTTACCGTCGTCGTTGAGAGCGCCTCGGCCTCGGCCTCGCTGCCCCCTTTCACCGTCTCGGCCCCGGCACCCGTGCCGCAGCCGGCTGCCATCGTCGTCGTCAATGTCCCCGAGACTGCAGCGCCCGCTCAGTCGACGGCTGCTGTCGCCCTGACAATGGTCCGGTCGGCCTCGTCGTCGCTCTCTCCCACCGCGGCCGTCTTTAACCCGTCCTCGACGGCCATCCCTTCAATCGCAATCGAGGCCGCCTCGTCCCTTGCTTCGTCCACCTCCTCGTCCTCTTCCTCTGCCATAGCCGAGCCCGCCACGCCTCCCTCGCCCGTCGTTGCCCTCCAGCCCGCACCCGCACCGATCGCAACCGCGACCGTGACCGGCAGCAGCAGTAGCCGGCCCAAGACGGCTGGCCTTGCCATCCTCGCTCGACGCCTCCCGTCCCCCATCCTCGCCAACTTTCCAGCCGACGTCCTCGCCCCCGCCACCGTCGCTGCCGTCAGCAACCCCGCCAACAAGGCCGCCGAGGGCGGCCAGCATTCATTTCGGCCCTCCTCTCCGAGTCTCCGCGCGGGGCCCGCCGCCGTCGTCGGCGATCGTCAAGCGTTCGCAGCCGCCGTCGACGCGCCGTCAGCGACGCAGGAGGCGGATGACTTTCTCTCCAGCCGAAGCTTCCAGGTTGGTCCCCTGCTCCCTCGCTCCACCTCGTCCTCCCAGTGCTGTCGTGACTGATCGCCTGACCGGTCGTCTACTGGAAGCAGGAGCTCCGATGGGCAGACGATGTCGACTCTCCTCCGCGGGCTCGCCTTGTCCCCGGCTTTTCGTCGCCGGTCCACGCCGCCCCCCTCGCCACCGCCGGCGAGCCCATCGTCGTCGGCGGGCTCGCCAGGCACGAAGCGGCACGGAGCGCCTATAGCCATCTCTCTGTCGACGTGCGTTCTCCGTCTTCGAACGGTTTCTTGTCCCTCTTGCTGACATCCTCTCCCTGCCTCCCTCGCAGGCGGCAGGCGGGATCGCCGCGCTCGCCGAGGCGCGCCAGCGCAAAGCTCAGGCCGCTCTGGATCACCTTCCCGCGCTCGCTGACGGACGAGCTCCTCCTGACGCGTCGGACGCTCTCGCTCTCGCTCCCGAGCGCAGCGAGATAGACCTTGAGGTGCGCCGGCCGACCGACCGGCCGACCGACTTGTGTCCGTTCGGGAAGCTAACACCCTCATCACTGCCGCAGGAGATCCGCCAATCGCACTACCGCCGCCAGCAGTCGCCGCCGCAGAACCGCGGGGCGTCCTCGTCCTCGATGTCGTCCTCCTCGGCCGCTTCGACTCGGCGCTTCGTCTCGTCCTCCTCTGCCGCGACGTCTCACCCGTCGCCGACTTCGTCCAACGCCCCGTCGACGCCAGGCGACCATGAGCCCACCCCGGCCGGCCGCTTCAGCTCGCAACAGCAGCCCTTCACGCCCCCACCGGCCAAGCCGATCTTCACCGGCTGCGATTACGGCCGGTCGCCTTCGTCACCCGAGCAGCAGGAGGCCGTCGTCAACCTCGTCTTCTCGACGACGGCCGCCATGCCCGAGTTTGGAAGCGCGCCAGCCGACCCGAAGCCCAACAAGCGCATCCGCGTGCGCGCAAGCAAAGACAATGACGACGCCTCTGCGCCGCTCGCCGCCGCCCCCGCCGCACTTTTGCCCGAGCCGGCGCCGCTTCGGTCCGTCACTCCCACCGGTGTCGAGTACACCTCGCTCCGGGCTCTCTTCCCCTCGCTCTTCATCGGCAAGCCCCCCCCTGGCCCGATCGCCCGCCCCCAGCCGGTCCAGAGCTGGCTCGCAAAGGAGCTCGCGCCGGCTTACATGCGCGAGGGCAAGTGCTTCAGGTGCTCGGCCGTCGGGCACGTCAAGGCTGCCTGCCCCTACTAGCGGCTTCCTCCTCTCATCTCGCAATCCTCTCGCTCGCATACCCTCCGACCCTTGCTGTCATATCTCGTCCCACTCGCACCGTCTCTCTCCTGCTGCCGCCTATATCCCCTCTCGTCTCCACATCCCGTCTATCATCTCGCTCAGCTGCTTCCCGTCCTTCACCTTTCGCTCTGCAACCGCTTGTGGCCGCCTCCTTCTTCGTTCCTTCCTTTATCTGCGCCCGCCCGCCTGCCGCGCTTCATCGCCGCCCGCCCCGGTCAATTCGATGGCTTCTTGTCTTTAGCCCGTTGGTAGGTGGGTGGGCACTCATTGAGCGCAAGCAAAGGAGGGCGGGAGTCGGACAAGAGGTTGGAGAGCCGCGGTCCAGGCGACCCAGGCGGCTGGCTTCAAGGCAGACGAGCGCTGTAGTGCGACGGCGCCCGAGGCTCACTTCGGGCATGTTGTCTTGTGAAAGGGCATCATAACATCGATACTGGTATAGCTACAACTTTGTGGGGCGCTCGCGTCGTCGTCTCGTTTCGTCCCGTCGTCCAAATCCCCTCTCCTCAAAAACCCCTTGAATGAGTCTGGGCCCCTCGAGCGTGCAACTCGGCCGGGCCCGTGTTTTGCCGAAGATCGTCGCCGGATCGCAATGCAAAAAGGCCGGGGTGGTGAGTGGCTTAGAGGCCACGGTACTGCTGGACCATGGCGGCCATGCGGGTGGCCTGGCCAGCAGTGAAGCCGGTCATGCAAGCGTCCGTGGAGTAGTCTAGTTTGTAGAGAGGCAAGAAGAAGCAATAGGTAAGGTGGTCAGCCCAAGTCGACAAGAGAGGTTGTCAAGTGGAAAAACCCCTACGAACCCATGTAGTTCTGCACAGGGTCGAGGCCAGCGATGCTCGGGCAGGTGTCACGGCCGACAGGGCAGCCCTCAGCGGGAATGGCCTCAGCCTGCAAGGGGGGGGGGGCG
>Ga0308160_10001499_pt1 | contig 32372 bp, 40 predicted proteins | sample PhyFR1_FD_201036 | JGI IMG/M metagenome (GOLD analysis project Ga0308160, IMG submission 201036) | Phyllosphere microbial communities from UC Gill Tract Community Farm, Albany, California, United States - DLSLF.R1 | ecosystem: Host-associated > Plants > Phyllosphere > Unclassified | place: USA... | reverse complement strand
CAGTGTTATGGTTGAGGCGGGGCCGCCAGAGAGTCGATGAAGGAGGCGACGCGAGAAGGACAATGTGGGCGAGGGCACCAGCGCCGGGGGGAGGGGGGGGAGAAAGAGTCGGCTTAGGCCGAAGTGCTGCCGGCTGAGAGCTCGCTGCCGCTGGGGGTCAGGTCCCAGCCCCAGACGTGGGCGATCCACTTGGCGATCGGCGTCCGGCGCTTGGCCGACTTGCGGACGAAAGGGTGCCGGAGGAGGTCGCGCGGGTAGGGTCGGTCGTTGGCGTCGCGCGTCAAACTGCAGCAGACGGGGGCGAGAGAGCGGGACAGCAGGTTAGCGGAGGGATGGCAGGGCGGCGCGGTTGAAGGGACGAAGCGTCAGACGGACCAGAGCGCGACGACCTCCTTGACACCGTCGCTCCACTGGACGGCGTCGTCGTCCTTGAGGCCTGGCGGGGCTTGGTTGACGATAAAGTTGAGCAGGTCAAACTGGCCGACGATCGGCGGCTCGCCCTCGGGCGGGAAGGGGAACCGGTTCTGGGCAACCTCAAGGAGCGAGAGGCCGAGCGACCAGACGTCCGACTTGATTGAGTACTCCTGGCCGAGGATCCGTTCGGGCTGGAGTTTGGGGAAGGCGAGACGAGAAGTCAGGATCCTTCGTCGTTGTCGTCTGGCGTGCTCGAAGACGGGCGAACGAGGAAAACGGGGGAAGGGGGGGAGGCAGGACGAACGGCCATGTAGAACGACGTGCCGGTGAACGTGCCAGCGAGCGAGCCAACGAGCTCCCCCGAGACGCCAAAGTCACAGATCTTGAAGTGGCCGTCGCGCGTGACGAGAATGTTGGACGGCTTGATGTCTGTGTCCGAGCGTAGGCGCGAGGGGCCGGCATAGGGCGTCAGTCTTGCATCGAGACGAGCGCGCAGGGGCCGGCAAGAGAGGGGCTCCCGGCAAGCGGAGAACGGGGAGCGGAACGAGTTTGGGGGGGGGGGGGGAGGGGTTTTGAGGACGGACCGCGATGGATGATTCGGCGCTCGTGGAGGTAGTCGAGCCCGCCTAGGACGCCGACGGCGATCTTGCCGAGCACGAGCTCGCTCGATCGGCCCCTCTCTGGCCGGTCCCTCAGCTGCCTGACGACCGCATCGAGCGACCGGCCCTCGCAGTACTCCATCAGGAGGGCGAGCGACGAGTCGTGGTCAAAGAGGAAGGAGCCAAAGTGGCCGACGATGTTGGGGTGGTGGCAGGTGGAGAGGAAGGCAAGCTCGCGGAGGATCTGCCGGTGGATCTCGGGCGAGGGCGAGGCGGTGATGACCTGGTGCGGCGACGACGACGACGACGACGGGTGAAACGAGACAAGGTATCAGATGGGCGGGTGCCAACGCCTTCCGTGCGTTCGAACCCTTGGCCAGGCTAGAATGGGAGACACACACCTTCTTTGCCATGACGCGGCCGGTCGCGCGCGATCGGACGAGCGTGACGGCCCCGCCTGCGCCCTCGCCGAGGAAGGCGAGGTCCTCGAGCTCGGTTGGGTCAAAAGCCAGCGGCTCGACGACAGCCGGCGGTGTATCGTCTGGCTCGCCGTCGGACAGTCTGCCAACGGCGGTCGACGGACGGCGTTCAGGATAGACGGCAGACGAAGAGGGTCGGCCGTCATCTGCGCTGTTGCCGTCGGCGGTAGGACTCGAGGACGACGTGTTCGAGAGCGAGGATGAGGTTGAGGTCGAGGAAGAGCCTGCCGAGCTCGGCGGCCGATGATGCCTGTACGGCGGGCCGCCCGAAGCGGCGGAGAGGTCGTTCTCCGATCGCCGACTGGCACCCTCGACATCGGCGACGGCCCTGTTGTCGTCGCTGTTGCTGCTGCTACCGCCCGCCGCCGTCGTCGTCGTCAAGGGGAAGACGAACGCGCCGAGCGCAGGCGAAGCCTTGGGCGTCGGCGTTCTCGAGCCAGGGGCGCTCTTCCGGCCGCCGCCGCTGCTGCTTGCGCCAAACGGCCTCGGTCCTCCCTCGCCCGCCGCCGGCGTTGACGTCGAGTTCGACGACGACGGTCTCGAGCTCGGGCGCGAGCCCGCCTTCCTCTGCTGCGACTGGTGGTGGTGGCTCGACGCAAGCGAAGCACGCTCGACCGCCTCCCTCAGGTCGGCGACGAGCGAGCGCGAGCTGCCCCCGCCGGCGGGCCCATAGGCGCCTTCGCCCCCGCTCGAGCTACCCGGTAGGAGCGTCCGTTCGCCCGAGGGCTGCCGGGAGTGACTTCCTCCGCCACCGCCGGCGAGACGGCGGGGCGTCCCCGCTCCTCCGCCCTCAGCCCAGCCGCCCGGCGCACCGAAGGCGGCGTACGCGCCGGCATCGGCCGAGTCGACGAACGGCCGGACCGTGCGCTCGTCCATCGGACCGTCGTCGTCGATGTCGGCTCCCGCGCCGTCGCCCCCGTGAGAAGCAGAAAAAGACATCTCGCCGTTGGACGAGGTGGAGGCGGTGTAGGAGATGGGTTGGAGTGAGAGGCTCGGTCGCCCGGAGTTGCTCGGGGTGCTGCTACTGGTGGCAGGCGCTGACGACGACGAGGAGGAGGTAGCGACCGATGGCAACCGGAGCGCGAGCGAGGGCCGACCTGAGCTCGGTCCGGCAGCCGGGATGTCCACTGCCGGATTGACGGCCAGCGGCGGTCCTAGCGATGGAAGCGGCGGGGGCGGAGGCGGCACTGGTCGTCGTGGCCCAGGCGCGGGCGAGGCAGAGGAGGAGCCAAACGGGCTGGCGAGGACCGGCCGGCTCGGCCGGCCGAGAAGCGCCGGGCCAGGACTCGGCGCCGGCGCCGGAGAGCTCGAGCTGGAAGCAAGGGAGAGATGGGGGGGTCGCGCGGCGTTCAGAGATGGCGTAGGTGCGGGTGACGGTGCGGAGGAGGAAGGTCTGGAGGAGGAAGGGAGCGGGGATGCGAGCACGGGCCGACTCGGCCTGCCAAGGAGCGAGCGTGGCTGTCCACCTTCGGAAGGCGGCGTTCCGGCTCCTGAGGAGGCGGAGGTCGAAGTCGCTGTGGGCAAAAGGCCGGCGAGGACCGGCCTTGAGGGCCGCGATGCTGGGCCCGGTGACGGCCCAGCGACGGCCGGTGACGGGAGGGTCGACGGCGGCGGCGGCTGGAGGAGGACGAGCGGCCGGCCTTGGGCGTCGACCCAGCCGACCTCACCGGCCTGGTCGACCTGACCTCCTGGGACCTGGCAGACGCCGAGACGGTGGGAGGGCTAGGTCAGTTCTCTGGGAGCGACTGAGCGCGGCGAGGAGGGGAGGGACGGGGACGGACGTTGGCCGGCGGGATGACGAGTCGGGGCGCCATCGAGCGCGCGCCACCTGGCCGTCGCGGTGGTGGCGGTGGCGGCGGTGGTGGTGGTTTGGACGGTTCGGTCGTCATCTGCCGGGCTGTCGTAGCTTGGCGAGCTTGATGGGGTGAGGCGGAGGGCAAGGACGACCGAGCGATGGCCAGGCGCGTGCGGGCGAGGGGGAGGCGACACACGCGTGAGCGGCGCGCGCGCGCCCGGGCCAACTTGCAACTGCCGTTTGGGCCCATCGCGCGCGGGCGGGCGGGCTCTCTCCTCTCCGACCTCACCTTCGCTTTCTCCCCTCCCTCCTCCAGATCCCACCACCACCAACCACCCCTTCAAGGCATCACGGCAAATCGCAAGCACTCGGACCGTTCTCGACACCTCTCTCGAGACCTCTCCGAATGTCGGCCTCCCCGCCTGCTGCAGCGATGCAGACCGACAGCCCCCCGCCACCGGCCAGCAGCGCCACCGGCTCGAGTTCGCCTCCCGCCGCCGCCGCCGCCGCCGGGCCCGTCAGGCTGACGGCCGAGCAGATCGAGGCAAAGAAGAAGAAGTGGCTGGCCTCGCAGACCAAGCGGTGGTCGACTCGCCGGACCCAGGGCGGCGGCGGGATCGACATGGGCAAGGTTGTGCGTCCCTCCTTTCAATCTTCCAGTCTTCTCCTCCTTGGGCGTCTCCTTCTCCATCGGGTCCCTCCGGTTGGAGTGGGAGGACAGAGATACGTGCGAGTCTCTGGCTTTTCGGCTGGTGGCCTGCTCCGGCGAGGTCTGCTCGTCGGCCGACCCGCACCCTTCTCGGAGGGGTGCACACGTCCCCTCGCTCGCGCGAACACGACGCTCGATCGGGTCCCGTGACCTGTGACCGAGTGCCGTCTGCGAGTCAGCCAAAGACCGCAGCGAAGCGGGCGGGGCGCGAGCAAACGAGGGTGCTCAGAGGCTCGCTTGTTCGCTGTCAGGAACAAAGTGGACCCAGTTCCCGGGGTCGGGTGGACGCCCCTGGCCCGGCCTTAGATCTAGGCGAGAAGCGCGTTGTGCCTTCCCCCTCACCGTCGACGTCGCGATACCACTGTCCTCCGCGCGCCCTAGACTCGCAGCACCCATCTGACCCTTCGTCCTAACCTGCTCGATCGCGCTCAGGATCTCCCGGCCGAGCACCTCCGCAAGATCATGAAGGACCACGGCGACATGTCGTCGCGCAAGTTCCGCAACGATAAGCGCGTCCACCTTGGCGCGCTCAAGTATGTGCCCCATGCCGTCATGAAGCTGCTCGAGAACATCCCCAACCCGTGGGAGGTGCGTCGGCCTCCCTTCTGTCCTCCCCTTTTTGCCATGGAGAGACCAAACGCTGAATCCTTGCCGCCCCTCGACCGACCCCACCTTGCTCTTCTGCAGCAAGTGCGCGAGGTCAAGGTTCTCTACCACATCTCGGGCGCCATCACGTTTGTCAATGAGATCCCACGCGTCGTTGAGCCCATCGTGCGTGCCCTTCGCCCGCTTAGACTCCCCGTTCCTGGCAACCGAGAGGACGAAAATTGACCCTTTTACCTCCCTCTCCTTGGCCGCCGCCTCCCCAGTACCATGCCCAGTGGGCGACGATGTGGATCGCGATGCGGCGCGAAAAGCGCGACCGTCGGCACTTCAAGCGGCTCCGCTTTCCGCCGTTTGACGACGAGGAGCCGCCGCTCGACTATGGCGACAACGTGCTCGACGTCGAGCCTCTGGAGGGCATCCAGCTCGAGCTTGACGAGGAGGAGGACGCGGCCGTCTACGACTGGTTCTACGACCCCAAGCCGCTCGTCGACACTCCGCACGTCAACGGCGAGAGCTACCGGAGCTACGCCCTCAGCCTTAAGCAGACGGCCAACCTCTACCGGCTCGGGCGGACGCTGCTGAGCGACTTTGCCGACCGCAACGCCTTCTACCTGTTCGACCTGAAGTCGTTCTACACGGCCAAGGCGCTCAACATGGCGATCCCCGGCGGCCCCAAATTTGAGCCCCTCTACCGCGACATGGACTCGTACGACGAGGACTGGAACGAGTTCAACGACATCAACAAGGTCGTTATTCGCAACCAGATCCGGACCGAGTACAAGGTGGCCTTCCCGCACCTGTACAACTCGCTCCCCCGGGCTGTTCACGTCGGCGTCTACCACGAGGCCAAGAATGTCTACATCCGGACCGAGGACCCCGACCTGCCGGCCTTCTACTTTGACCCGCTCATCAACCCCGTCTCGGCCCGCTCGGCCGGGCCGGCCAATCTCCCGCTCGTCTCGCACGAGGACCGCGTCTTTGGCGTCGACGACGACGACGAGGACGACTTTGAGCTGCCCGAGTCGGTCGAGCCCTTCCTCGCCGACAAGGAGCTCGCCAACGACGACACGGCCGACGCGATCGCCCTCTGGTGGGCGCCCTACCCGTACGACCGGCGCTCGGGCCGGACCCGGCGGGCGCAGGACGTCGGGCTCGTCAAGAACTGGTACCTCGAGCACTGCCCGCCCGGCCAGCCGGTCAAGGTCCGCGTCTCGTACCAGAAGCTCCTCAAGATCTACGTCCTCAACGCGCTCAAGCACCGGCACCCGAAGCCCCACCTCAAGCGCAACCTCTTCCGGAGTCTCAAGGACACAAAGTTTTTCCAGAGCACGACGGTCGACTGGGTTGAGGCCGGCCTCCAGGTCTGCCGGCAGGGCTTCAACATGCTCAACCTCCTCATCCACCGCAAGAACCTCAACTATCTCCACCTCGACTACGTGCGTCCTCCGTGGGCGCCTGCTTCCCATTTCCATCCCCTCTTGCCTGACCTCTGCCTCCCTGCTCGCGTTGGACGTCCTCTTCTTGTTGCAGAACATGAACCTCAAGCCGGTCAAGACGCTGACGACTAAGGAGCGCAAGAAATCGCGCTTCGGAAACGCCTGTGCGTCGGCTTCTCGCGTCTACGCGAGCGTTCTCCTTCCGAGAGGGCCCCTCGACTGACGCCCCCTCCCCCGCCTCGCTTACGCCCGTAGTCCACCTGTGCCGCGAGATCCTCCGGCTCACCAAGCTCATCGTCGACGTCCACGTCCAGTTCCGGCTCGGCAACATCGACGCCTTCCAGCTCGCCGACGGCCTGCAGTACATGTTTGCGCACGTCGGCCAGCTGACCGGCATGTACCGCTACAAGTACAAGCTGATGAAGCAGATCCGCATGTGCAAGGACCTCAAGCACCTCATCTACTACCGCTTCAACACCGGGCCCGTCGGTAAAGGTCCCGGAGTCGGCTTCTGGCAGCCCGGCTGGCGCGTCTGGCTCTTCTTCATGCGGGGTCCGTCACTCTCTCCCCTCTCGCTTTACCACGTCTTGCGAGGACTCGTGCTGACCTCGAGCGTCTGTCCCATACCTTTGCCAGGCATCGTCCCTTTGCTTGAGCGCTGGCTCAACAACCTGCTCGCCCGTCAGTTCGAGGGTCGAAACGCAAAGGGCATCGCCAAGACGGTCACGAAGCAGCGGGTCGAGTCACACTTTGACCTCGAGCTCCGGGCGGCCGTCATGCACGACATCCTCGACATGATGCCCGAGTCGATCAAGCAGAACAAGGCCAAGACGATCCTCCAGCACCTGTCGGAGGCCTGGCGGTGCTGGAAGGCCAACATTCCCTGGAAGGTGCCCGGCATGCCGACCGCGATCGAGAACATCATCCTCCGCTACATCAAGTCCAAGTCGGACTGGTGGACCTCGGTCGCCCACTACAACCGCGAGCGCATCCGCCGGGGTGCGACCGTCGACAAGGCCGTCAGCAAGAAGAACCTCGGCCGGCTCACCCGGCTCTACCTCAAGGCCGAGCAGGAGCGCCAGCACTCGTACCTCAAGGACGGGCCCTACATCTCGTCCGAGGAGGCCGTCGCCATCTACGCCTCGGTCATCCACTGGCTCGAGAGCCGCAAGTTTGCGCCGATCCCTTTCCCGCCGCTCTCGTACAAGCACGACACCAAGCTGCTCGTCCTCGCGCTCGAGAAGCTCAAGGAGGCTTACTCGGTTCAGGGCCGACTTAACGCCTCGCAGCGCGAGGAGCTCGCGCTCATCGAGCAGGCCTACGACAACCCGCACGAGTGCCTGTCGCGCGTCAAGCGGCTGCTGCTCACCCAGCGGGCCTTCAAGGAGGCCGGCATCGAGTTCTTCGACACGTACGACAAGCTCATCCCGTGCTATGACATTGAGCCGGTCGAGAAGATCACCGACGCCTACCTCGACCAGTTCCTCTTCTTCGAGGCCGACAAGCGCGGCCTCTTCCCGTCGTGGATTAAGCCGGCCGACACCGAGCCCCCGCCGCTGCTCGTCTACAAGATGGCCCAGGGCATCAACAACCTGACCGACGTCTGGGAGACGGCCGACGGCCAGGCCAACGTCATGATGGAGACGGTCCTCGCAAAGGTCTATGAAAAGATGGACCTGACGCTCCTCAACCGGCTGCTCCGGCTCATCCTCGACCACAACCTGGCCGACTACATCACCGCCAAGAACAACCCGGTTCTCACCTACAAGGACATGTCGCACGTCAACACGTTTGGCATGATCCGTGGTCTCCAGTTCTCGGCCTTTGTCTTCCAGTACTACGGCCTCGTGCTCGTGCGTGCCCCCCCCCCCCCTCGTGTTGGCTTGCGCGTCCCGTGCTGACCCCCTTCTTTCCCGCCTCACGCAGGACCTGCTCATCCTCGGCCTCCAGCGGGCGAGCGAGATGGCCGGCCCGCCCCAGCTGCCCAACAACTTCCTTCAGTTCCGCGACACGGCGACCGAGACGCGGCATCCGATCCGGCTCTACACTCGCTACGTCGACCGGATCCACATCTTCTTCCGCTTCGAGGCGGACGAGAGCCGCGACCTCATCCAGCGCTACCTGTCGGCCAACCCGGACCCCAACAACGAGAACGTCATTGGCTTCAACACGAAGCGCTGCTGGCCGCGCGACTGTCGGATGCGGCTCGTCAAGCACGACGTCAATCTCGGCCGGGCCGTCTTCTGGAACGTCAAGAACTCGCTGCCGATGTCGCTGACGACCATCAACTGGGACGACACGACCGTCTCGGTCTACTCGAAGGACAACCCGCAGATCCTCTTCTCGCACTGCGGCTTCGAGATCCGGATCCTCCCCAAGATCCGGACGCTCACCGAGTCGTTCTCGCTCGCCGACTCGGTCTGGAACCTCAACAATGAGCAGACCAAGGAGCGGACCGCCCAGGCGTTTGTCCGCGTCTCGGACGACGGCGTCCAGGCGTTCAACAACCGGATCCGGCAGGTGCTCATGTCATCGGGCGCGACGACGTTTGCCAAGATTGTCAACAAGTGGAACACGTGCATCATCTCGCTCGTCTCGTACTACCGCGAGGCCGTCATTCACACCAACGAGCTGCTCGACTCGCTCGTCAAGGCCGAGAACAAGGTGCAGACGCGCGTCAAGATCGGCCTCAACTCGAAGATGCCGTCGCGGTTCCCGGTGCGTGGCCGCCAGGGGCGCCCGCCTTCCCTCTGAGCGATCGTCGCTGACCTCCTCCCCTCTTCCCTGCCTTCAGCCCGTCGTCTTCTACTCGCCCAAGGAGATTGGTGGCCTCGGCATGATCTCGATGGGCCACGTCCTGATCCCCCAGTCGGACCTGCGCTGGTCCAAGCAGACGGACGTCGGCGGCATCACCCATTTCCGGTCCGGCATGACCTCGACCGAGGAGCAGCTCATCCCCAACCTCTTCCGCTACCTCCAGCCGTGGGAGTCCGAGTTCCAGGACTCGGCCCGCGTCTGGTCCGAGTACTCGATGAAGCGCAAGGAGGCGGCCGCCCAGAACCGGCGGCTGACGCTCGAGGACCTCGAGGACTCGTGGGACCGCGGCATCCCGCGGATCAACACGCTCTTCCAGAAGGACCGGCACACGCTCGCCTACGACAAGGGCTGGCGCGTCCGGATCGACTGGAAGCAGTACCAGCTGCTCAAGCACAACCCCTTCTGGTGGACCTCGCAGCGGCACGACGGCAAGCTCTGGCAGCTCAACAACTACCGCGTCGACGTCATCGCCGCCCTCGGCGGTGTCGAGTCGATCCTCGAGCACACCCTCTTCAAGGGCACCTACTTCCCGACCTGGGAGGGTCTCTTCTGGTGCGGCAGCAGCCCTCCATCTGCGCTCTGCCGCCGCTCTTTCGCTCGGCTTGCTGACCCGCTGCTGCTCTCCTTCCGCCCAACAGGGAGAAGGCCTCCGGCTTCGAGGACTCGATGAAGTTCAAGAAGCTCGTGCGTTGCCTGCCCAGTCTACTCGGGTCTGTCGCGTGCCCTGGCTAACTCTGCCTCGGCCCCTTTTAGACCAACGCCCAGCGGTCCGGTCTCAATCAGATTCCCAACCGTCGTTTCACTCTGTGGTGTTCGTCTTTCTCACCTGCCTCTCGCTATAGCCGACCTCGTCGTCCTCCCTTTGCTGACCTCACTCTCCCTTCTTCACGTTTTCAGGGTCGCCGACGATCAACCGCGCCAACGTCTACGTCGGCTTCCAGGTCCAGCTCGACCTGACGGGCATCATGATGCACGGCAAGATCCCGACGCTCAAGATCTCGCTCATCCAGATCTTCCGCGCCCATCTGTGGCAGAAGATTCACGAGTCGGTCGTCATGGACCTCTGCCAGGTCTTTGACCAGGAGCTCGAGGCGCTCCAGATCGAGACGGTCCAGAAGGAGACGATCCACCCGCGCAAGTCGTACAAGATGAACTCGTCGGCGGGCGACATCCTCCTGTTCTCGGCCTACAAGTGGAACATCTCGCGGCCCTCGCTCCTGACCGACCAGAAGGACGTCCTCGACGGGACGACCTCCAACAAGTGGTGGGTCGACGTCCAGCTCCGCTGGGGCGACTTTGACTCGCACGACATCGAGCGCTACGCCCGGTCCAAGTTCCTCGACTACACGTCCGACTCGATGTCGATCTATCCCTCGCCGACGGGCGCGCTCATCGCGATCGACCTCGCTTACAACCTCCACTCGGCCTACGGCAACTGGTTCCCGGGCATGAAGCCGCTCATCCAGCAGGCGATGGGCAAGATTATGAAGGCCAACCCGGCTCTCTACGTCCTGCGCGAGCGCATCCGCAAGGGCCTCCAGCTCTACTCGTCCGAGCCGACCGAGCCGTACCTCAACTCGCAGAACTACTCGGAGCTCTTCTCGAACCAGATCATCTGGTTTGTCGACGACACCAATGTCTACCGCGTCACGATCCACAAGACGTTCGAGGGCAACCTGACGACCAAGCCGATCAACGGCGCCATCTTCATCTTCAATCCGCGGACCGGCCAGCTCTTCCTCAAGATCATCCACACCTCGGTCTGGGCCGGCCAGAAGCGTCTCGGCCAGCTCGCCAAGTGGAAGACGGCCGAGGAGGTCGCCGCGCTCATCCGGTCGCTGCCCGTCGAGGAGCAGCCCAAGCAGGTCATCGTCACCCGCAAGGGCATGCTCGACCCGCTCGAAGTCCACCTGCTCGACTTCCCCAACATCGTCATCAAGGGCTCCGAGCTCCAGCTGCCGTTCCAAGCGACGATGAAGCTCGAGAAGTTTGGCGACCTCATCCTGCGGGCGACCCAGCCCCAGATGGTCCTCTTCTCGCTCTACGACGACTGGCTTAAGTCGATCTCGTCCTACACGGCCTTCTCGCGCCTGATCCTGATCCTGCGCGCGCTCCACGTCAACAACGAGAAGGCAAAAATCATCCTTCGGCCCGACAAGGCGACCATCACCGAGCCGCACCACATCTGGCCGACGCTCGCCGACGAGGAGTGGATGAAGGTCGAGGTCGCGCTTAAGGACCTCATCCTGTCGGACTTTGGCAAGCGCAACTCGGTCAACGTTGCCTCGCTCACCGCGAGCGAGATCCGCGACATCATCCTCGGCATGGAGATTGCCGCGCCCTCGATCCAGCGCCAGCAGATGGCCGACATTGAGAAGTCGACCGAGGCTCAGGCCCAAATTACGGCCGTCCAGACCAAGACGACCAACGTGCGCCCCAGCCAGCCTTCCACTTGCTTCCTTCCAAAATCACGCGCAAAGCTGACCCCCTCTTTCCTCCCGTTTGCTACAGATTCACGGCGACGAGATCCTGACGACGACGACGACCAACTACGAGCAGCAGGTCTTCTCGTCCAAGTCGGACTGGCGCGTGCGCGCCATCTCGGCGACCAACCTGCCGCTCCGCGTCCAGCACGTCTTTGTCTCGAACGACGACGTCAAGGACGACGCCGGCGCGCTCACGTTCGTCATGCCCAAGAACCTCCTCCGGACGTTTGTCGTCAACGCCGACCTCCGGACGCAGGTCGCCGCCTACCTCTATGGCGCGAGCCCGGCCGACAACCCGCAGGTCAAGGAGATCAAGGCCATCGTCTACGTTCCTCAGCACGGGTCCAACACGGCCGTCCAGCTGCCGCACGCGCTACCCGAGCACGACTTCCTGCTCCAGGGTCTCGAGCCGCTCGGCTGGGTCAAGACGCAGTCGGCCGAGATGCAGCACCTCAACCCGGTCGACGTCGTCACCCAGGCCAAGATTATGAGCGCCAACGACTCGTGGCTGCCGGAGCAGTCGGTCTGCCTGACGTACGTTTGCCCGTCCGATCCTGTCGAGCCAGAGCCTCGGGCTGACACCCTCTCTCCTTTTCGTCGACCGCAGCGCCTCGTTCACGCCCGGCTCCATCTCGCTCTCGGCCTGGGAGCTCACGCCCGCCGGCTTTTCGTGGGGCCGCCAGCAGCAGGACGTCAACGGCCAGATGGCCGGCTACTCGCCCTCGATGGCCAACCGCGTCCAACTCCTGCTATCGGATCGCATCCTTGGCAGCACGCTCGTCCCCGACGGCGGCGTCTGGAACTATTCGACCGGCCTCTCGCAGCTCTTCTCGCCGACGATGCCCTACTCGGTCTCGCTCGGCGTGCCCCTCTCTTTCTGGTCGGCCGAGCACCGTCCGGCGGCGTTCCTCTCATTTGCCAGCTTGGAGGGCGACGACGACGCAGACCTTGAAGATGCGTTCGCCTGACCTGTTTAATTCCTTTGTACCATGACCTGCTTTGCTTTCTACCTACCTTGGCTTTCTTGGTGCGTTCAGCGGAGGCGGTCGAAAGCGGGAGTGCAAGAGAAAATTCGAGCCGAGGTGCCGAGGAAGGAGACCAGCTGCGCTACCTACCCGCCCTCTTGCGCGGTTACTTCTGGAGTCGACATCTCATCACCGCTTGACGTCGCCGACGCCCCATTCGCCGACACGCATCATGGCCTCCTTGCCGCCGGCCCGGATGACGTCGTCGTCGAGAAGGGCGCCGACCATGCCCCACGACTCGCGGCCGCCGCCCCAGCGGAGGAGATGGTCCTTCAACCGCTGGCCGCCGTCGCGGAGGCCGTCGAGCCCGCCGGCGCCGCGCGCAAAGACGACGTCCCAGACGCGGTTCGCGATCGCGCGGTCAAAGAGATAGGCGTAGTAGGAGGCGCCGTAGCCATAGAGGTGGCCAAAGTACACCTGCGGCGCCGTCCCTGGTTCGGCTCGGAAGATGTCGAGCTTGCCCGTAACTTCGTGGTAGATACGGGTCGAGTCAATCTCGTTCGGATCCTTTGGCGAGATCGAGTGCAGGCTCTGGTCGAGCAGGGCCATGTGGATCTGCGTCGCCGTCTCGAGCGAGGGGAAGTGTGACCGCTGGCGCTGGTGGGCCCGCAGGAGCTCCTCTGACGGCGGCTTGTCCGTCTCGTAGTGCGAGACGAGGTGCGGCAGCATGCTGGGGGAAGTGAACGCTTCCATCAGGATGGATGGCAGCTCGGCTAGGTCGGTCGCAACCCGTGTGCCCGAGACGTTGTGCAGGCTGGTGCGGCCGATCATCGCTTGCAGGGACGAGGAGAGGCCGGTTAGCATGATGCCTGCAGCCGGTCGAACAATTGCAGCGACGCACAGTGCATGGCGTGGCCCATCTCGTGGAAGATGGTCTCGACCTCGGCCCAGTCCAGCAGCGTCGGCCCGTCGACCGGCGTGGCAAAGCCGCAGTTGAGAACGACGATCGGCAGCTGGTAGCGGCCCTCGCGGCCCCCCTCCATCGTCACTGGGTTGCAGCTGAGTCCCGCCGCCGACGGGTCGAAGGGCCACTCGGTCTGGCCGGGCGGCAGGTCGCCGTCAAGATCGTCGTCGTCGACCCGGCGCGAGCAGCGGACCGTGTAGTGCGCGGCGCCGCCCGCCTTGTCGGCGCGCTGGAACAAGTCGCAGTAGATCGTGCCGATGGTGCGGCCGCCTTCGTCACGATGGTCGACCACGTCGAGCCGACGGACGGACGGGTGCCAGACCTCGCCCGGTCGCAGCTCGACGGGGACGAGCGTGATGCCGTAGAGCGCCTCGAACAGACGCGAGAGACCGGTGAAGATGGTGCCGACCGAGAAGTAGGGTGCGAGCGGCTCGAGTCTCGGCGCCGCCGCGACGACGCCGGCCTGGTGCTTCGTCAGGTAGAAGTCGCGATCCCAGGGGTGGAGCGCCGGCAGGTCGGCGAGCTTGCCGTCCTGCCGCTTGAGCTCGCGCAGGACGTCGATTTCGGCCAGCGTCGCCGGCCGGTTGGCGGCGGCAAGCGACTGGAGGAACGTCGTCACGTTGGCTGACGATCCGTGGAAGTGGCTGTCAGCAGCTGGCCCATTCTGAATGGGCCTCGTTAGGCCGGGACGCACCTGGGCTCTGAGCCATCTTGTTCTCGAGCTCGACCTCGCCCCAACTGTTGCGGCCGACGACCCCGGCCATCTTCCGTCGGGTGTCGAGCATGCCGTTCAGCACCATCTCCTGGTACTCAGAGCCCTTGACGTTGTCCGTCCAGACGGCACGGCGGGCATCCTCATCCTCGGCCTTGCGGAGGATCATGCTCCCCTCCCATGAGTTGACCGCTATCCTCGCGGCGCCGTCGCGCGCGGCGACCCGGCGGACGAACGACTGGCCGAGGCCCGGCACGAGCTTACTCGCATCGGGCAGGATAGTTTTAGTGTTCTTCGGACCCGAAAGTTGCAAAGTGAACTGCCGGCCTGACTGCAGGAGCGAGTCGGAGTAGTTGACAAACAGCTCCCGGGTGGACTCCTGCAGGTGGATGCCCGACTTTTGGAAGTCGTGCTTGAAGACCTGGGCCGTGTGGTACTCCTCCTGCGACATGCGAGCGACAACCTCGGGTGTCTCAAGGGCGATCCTGAGGGCCTGGAGGCGGTAAGGTGCGAATGTTGGGAGGAAGGTCGGCATTTCAAGAAGAGCTCTGCACCGGGGAGCGGCCGACGACGGCTTGAGCAGGGCGGCCGTGCCTGCGCGGGAGCCTCACTCACGTCGTAGAGCTTGACGTCGACGTTCATCTCGTTCATGAGCCGGCAGAGGTTCTCGTGCGTTATCTCGGCCTTGCGCCGCCACCTCTTGTCCGGGTGGACGTTGACGACGACCTCGCACAGGTCGATGACGCCGCAGAGGAGGTCGCTCAGCCGGTCAAAGTTCTTGACGACGAGCTGGAGCTCGCCGAGCCCTGCGCTCGGCGCCCGATGGAGACGGTCGCGGATAAGCTCGACCCGACGGACGACATGGGCCCCCACGTCAGGCAAGAGGGCGGATTTGACCAGGTTGTCCTGCTCGAAGAGGCCCGTGGGATGAGAGCGAAAGGTCGCGTCCCAACCGACCGGCTCGTCAAAGAGCTCCTTCAGGTTCTGCGGCGAGTCTTTGACGCGGTCCTTGGGCAGCTCGTACGGCTGCTTGCCTGTCTTGGCCCAGAAATTCGGCCCGATCGGGGTACTGAACGAGGCCGAGCTGGCAGAGGGCAGCCGAGGGACGGCTGCCGCCGGTCGAAGGGCGGTCGTCCACGATGACGGCCGAGCAGGGAGCCGGAGCCGGGCCGCCCGCGACGCCAGGATCGTCGACCGGGGGAGCATCGAAGCGAGGGGACCAAGCTGCTGCTGCTGCTGCTGCTGCTGGTACTGCTGCTGGTACTGCTGGTACTGCTAGAGGAGGTGTGAAGCGGGACGAGGCTGGAGCTACTTCGACGGCAAGGGACGAGCGGACGGCGAGCTCGCCAGCGCCTCCGTCCGAGCCGGCGGCGGTCGTCCGTCTAGCGTTGGCTCGACAGGCTGCTGATGGTCGGTTCATCGACGCTCGCTCGCTCGCTCGACTGCAACGGCCCGCTGGGATGAGATTCTGCCAAGGATCGGCGACGATAATCAGGGACAGCCATCCATCCTGGTCAGATGGTGGGTCCGAGCTGACAAGTGACGAGAGCCGCCAACCTCCCTCTCCCTGGGCAAGCTCTCCCTGTCGGTTGTCGCCCCCCCCCTCCCCCCGGACCGCCCCTTTCTCGCCGGAGGCCTCTCCATCTCTGCTTCTTTATCCCTCACGGACCAGCAACGCACATTCTGGCAACTCCTGACTCTGGCTAATCATGCAAGGACAGACCTGCCGTCCACTCACCGGCGAAGGGCGCCCAGCAGTAAGTCGTCGCCCTTGCTGGAGCGCCTCGACCGCTGTCCCGAGCTCCGGCCGGCGCACAGGCGCGGCACCCTTCGCCTAGTCCCTCCCGTCCTCGCCATCGCCGCTCATGCCGTGCGCCGGACGCAAGCATGGCAGCGAGCGGCTCGTGTTCCAAGATCGGGTGCCTCTCGGGGCGGCGCCGAAGCCTTCAAGAGGGCGTGGACTGCTGGCTCCCATCTCTCGTCGTCGTCGTCGTCCTGCTCTCTAGAGGACCTCCCTCCAGGTCGGTCGTCCCCCCCTCTCAGCTTATCGGCCTTGCTTTAGCCCAGCGCTGATCTTTCTGCTCCACTTCCGTCGATCTACTTTCGGCTCTGCAGATGTCGACGCCCGGCCCATCGTTCCCCTCCGTTTCGGCGTCATCGTCCTACCCCGGGCTGCGACGCGGACCGCCTTCGATTTCGCCTGCCGAGCCCTCCTCGCGAGGCGCGCCATACTCGGGCGAGGGCTGGTCGGGCTCGCCTGCGTTCGATCATCGCTTCCGGGCTGGATCCTTCGGCTCGGCTCACGCCGACTGGGGAGTGCCGGCCGCCATTGCCTACGGCAGCCCACGCCCGGCGCCGACCCCGCTCGGCTGGAGCCATCCGTCCGGCAGGCTCGAGTCCTCGGCCTTCCACTTCAACTACCACCTTCTCGGCCAGCAGCCTGCATCCTACGGCAACTACCGCCCCTCGATCGATTCGTCGTACGCCTTCCACCCGTCGGACCCTTATCTCCGGCCGCCGACGCCCTCCCTGCCAGGCGCCCCGCCGCAGGCCATCTTCAGCGACTCGCAGAGCTTCGGCTCGCACCTGCCGGTTGCACCACCCTCACCGGTCGCATCTGTCGGCGACAGCGACGACGAGCCTTCCCGTCAGCCGGTCGAGATGGGCTTTGGCGATCCCTGGACCTTTCAACACGTCCCCGCCCAACCCTTCGCCTATCCGTCGTCGTCCCTCCGGCGTGGAGCGGCAAGGGTCGAGCCCGACTACCCTCCGACCGAGGACTTTGACGACGACGAAGCCGAGATCAACCACTACCTGTCAGGCGCTCGGTCGCCGCCTCGGCTCCTGATGTCATCGCTCGTCTCGCGCGCGCCCTCGCCCTCGCCAACGTCGTCCCTCCCGTCACTCACCTACTCGGCATCTGACCGCTCAGCCGTGCCGGGGCCGCTGACGTCTGGCGGATCCTCGACTTCCTCGCCGCCGGCCACCGGAGCCATCGGCAGGACTACCAGCGGCGGCGGCCGGACGTCCAGCTCGACGCCATCGCCTACCGCGCCCCCACCTGCTACGATTGAAGGCCGGCGCAAACGGACGCGGGCCGAGGCAGCCTCGAGCGTTGCCAGCAGCAGTGCCATTCCGTCCTCATCAACGATGACGATCAAGCGCTTGCGGGCCGACAAGCAGCTTCTCGCTCCGCGACCCACTCTCCGGACGAAGCGGATCAAGGCCAAGGCCGGGCCTGCCCCTTTGGTCAGCGTCGCGAGCCCGGCCTCAACGGTGGCCCTCGCACCGGCGGCGTCCAAGAGCGGCCGAAGACGCGGCAAAGCGCCGTCGAGCTGCGCCGAGTGCCGGCGGTGTGTATCCCCTTTTCCTTCTCGTCGCGCTTGACTTCGACGAGCCGACATCGCTAGCCTGCTGACCCTCTCTTTCCTTCCTGACCGCGCGCCGCTTCAGGCTCAAGATGCGGGTCCGTCTCCTCTCTCCCTCGGCCGCCTCTCAAGCCCAAGGCTTTTGTGATGCTGACTCTTCAGAACCCGCCCTGCAGTGCAACCTCAAGGAGCAGCAGCCGTGCTCGTCGTGCGTCGCCCGTGGGTGCCCAACCGTCTGCCCGAACGGCGTGCTGGCCAACATGTCTGGCAAGCGGCTCGTCCTCGCCGAGTGCGTGTTCTCCACTCGTTACCTGACCTAGACGACGCTGCCAATGCTGACGGGCCTATGGTCGAACCTCCCCGTGATCGCAGTACCGAGGCCCTCCACGCGCGCATCACCGCCCTCGAGGCCGCTCTGGCCGTCTCGTTTGCGCGCGAGGACCCGACTCTCGAGCCCGTCAGCGATCAGGAGCAGCCAGACGTCTTCGACGTCGAGGGCCGCCGGGTACATCCGCTTCTGCTCGCCGCTTTCGTTGATGGTGGCGGCGCTCCTGCTCAGGAAGGCGAGGCCGAGGCGGGCGAGGTCCTGACCGACGGCGACTCGTCCTAGCTCGCCGTCTCAAACTGTTCGGCCGCCTGTAGACTAGATTCTCCTCTCTCTTTCCCGATCTCCGTTTCTCTTCGCTCTCAGCACCCGCTCGCTCGATGTAACGACTCCCATGCCATTTGCAGCCTTTTGCGGCCGTCGGTCTAAAGGGGGAGGAAGAGAAGAATCCGCTTTAGAGCTCGGTGTGCCGCATGTCGGCCATTCGACGGCGGAGCTGCTCGCGGTCAAACTCTTCAAAGTGGTCGAGCTCGTCGTCCGCGGCAGCGCCGGCCGAACCAAAGTCCTTGACCTCGCGCAGGAGACGCTCGACCTCGGCCTCGTCGGCGACGTCGCCGTAGTCGGGCATCGCCGCCACCGGCTCGACAGGGCCGGTCTCGACGGCCGGGGCGGGCTTGACAGGCGGCTGATACGTCTTTGCCTTGGCCGGGACGCCGACCGCTCGACGGAGCAAGCTCTCGACGCGGCCAAAGAAGCTGCGAGAGGGATGATCATGGGTGGTAAGGACGGGCGCGATCCGAGTCGGGTCAGAGCTTCGCAGAGGGGCGCACCCGTTCATGTCCTCGACGGGGAAGCCGGACCGGACGAGCGTCACATCGAGCAGCGTCTCAATCGTGTCGCGGAGCTCGCGCGCCTTGCCGTCATCCTCGTCAGCCTCGGAGACTTCCTCGAGTAGGCCCTGGATCAGCGGCGAGTGGGGGTTGATCTGCGAGGATGATGCGAGCCAGATCTTCGATCAGCATGTGCAGACGACAGACAGCGCTGAGGGCTCGGTGCTGACCTCGAGGACCTTCTTCTGGCTCTTGGCAAAGGCCAGCATCGGGTCGTCTTCGCCGGCAGCTGAGGCCTGAGCGGCCATCAGACGCATCATGTTGGCCGAGAGACCGTGACTCTCGGCTACGATGGCCGTCGGCGACGAGACTAGGCGGGTCGAGACGACGACTGAGGCGAAACGCACAGTCAGTTACAACCAGCAACGCTGAACCCAACATGGCAAGGCTGCGCACCGTCCGAGATGATGCTGCCGAAAGCCTTCTTGATCCAGGCGGCGAGCGGCGCAAAGTCCTCCTTCATCTGGGCTTGCATCGCCTGGTCCTCGTCCTTGTCGAGGTCTGTCATGGCATAGGGGCAGATTGTCGGTCAGCAGACGAACGAGCAAGACGAGCCGAACCGCGGACGGACCCTCGTCGCCGAAGCGGAAGCCCTTCTTGGAGACGTCCTGGAAGACGAGCGAGTCATGCGTGCGGAGGTGCGAAACGACAATCTCGTCGAGCGGCTCGTTCAGCAGGAGCACCTCGTAACCGCGCGCGTCGAGCTTTTCGACAAAGGGCGATTTGAGCAGGTCGGCCGCCGGCTGCCCGACGCCGGCGAGGAAGAAGATCTAGGGTGGCGCGGCAAGGATGAGCGTCAGATGGGAGGATGGGCGCGTAACTGATAAAAGTCGCCTCGCACCTGCTTCTGACCCTGCTTGCGCCGAGAGACGTACTGATCGAGTGAAGGAATTTGAACGTCAGCTTCTGCTGGTCTCAGGTCGCATAGGGTGATGCCCTTCGGCACGTACATCGTCGAGGCTCGTCGAGTTGTTGTGGTTCGACTCGAAGCGCAGTAGGCCGGCCAGCTTGGCCTTCTCGGGACTCCGGTCGGCGATGCCAGCCTTGAACGCGTGACCGACGAGCTTGTAGAGTTTGGCGTACTTTGCGGGCTCGTTGGTTGCCAGCTTGGCAAAGAGGTCGAGCGAGCGCTTGACGAGCGTCCGCGAGAGCTGCGAAATGAATTTCGACGACGAGAGCGTGTCGCGCGAGACCGTGAGACTGAGGGCGGATGCCGAAGTCAGCAAAGGCATGAAGGGAAGGGTGCCAAGGCTCAGACTCACGGGAGGTCATCGGCTGCGACGCCGTGAGAGGGACGCAAAGTCAGTCCGAGCCAGGCCCACCCGAGATCGTTGCGGGACGCACCATCAACAACGATACGGAGGAAGCTGAGCCATTTGGGGAGGAAGCCGTCGCCCAGGTCATCGGTGATAAAGACGCGCTTGACGAGCATGCGGACGTTCCGGCCAACGCCCTCGGTCGCGCGCTGCCAAAAGTCGACCGGCAGCTCCGAGGGCACATAGATGAGCGACCGGAAGCCGATGCCGGCGCCCGTCTCTCCTCTTGATTCAGCGCAAAGGCAACGATCGAGTCAGTCGTGTGAAAGAGCGCGGCAAAGGAGCGACGGACGAACTTGAAGTGCAACCAGGCGAGCGGGTCGACCGAGTCCTTGCTGAGCGCCTTGTAGAGGCTGGTGTACTCGGCCTCAGTCACCGTCTTTGGCTCGCGCATCCAGAGCGGCTCGTGCTTGTTGAGCTGCTCAAAGGCGACTGTCTCGATCTCCTCGGTCTCGGGCTCGGTGGCGTCGTCCTCGACCGTTGCTTCGTCAGCGTCGATGGGGCTCTCGGGCTCGTGCTCGAGCGGCGAGACCGGCCGGGTCGACATGACGTGCGTCTCGAGATAGATTGGGAACGCCGAGGCAAAGGCCGAGTGTTTCTCACTGAGGTGTCGGAAGGACGGCAGGTCGTCCGGTGAAAGGAGCGCTCGCAAGGTCAGTACCGGCAGCGGCGCGACCTTTACCGCCAGAGATGCGCACTCACACGAGCTCCCTCAGCCGCTGCTCCTCGAGCCACTCGGCCTCGCCCTCGCGTAAGAAGAGCGTGATCTCGGTCCCGCGCTCGCCGAGTGTGTTGCCCCTCGGGTCTTCAAAGACCTCGAAGCTCGACCCGGCGGCATTTGAGCGGAAGACATGCTGCTTTGGGTGGGGGTCGGACGCCGTTGGCGGCGGGAGCGAGGCGACCTCGACCTTGTCGGCGATCAGGAAGGACGAGTAGAAGCCGAGGCCGAACTGCCCGATGAGATTGTCCGAGGCCAAAGGGGCCGAAGATGCCTCGGCCTTGGAGAGAAAGTCGGACGTGCCGCTCTTTGCGATTGTGCCCAGATTGCTGCGAATGCCCAATCGACGCAGTCAGCTCCGCATCACTGACGCTCGACGCGCCCTACCCTCAGCATCTCGGAGGGGAAGGACGCACGTCTTGAGCTCGTCCGGCCGCATGCCGATGCCGGTATCGCGCAGGATGAGCCTACCAGGCTCGCCTCCATCGCCCGCCTCGGCTTTGGCGGCCGAGATGGTGACGTTGAGCTCGCCCGAGCCGACGACGACGGCTGGGTCGGTCAGGCTCGTCAGCCGGAGCTTCTCGAGCGCGTCGTTGGCGTTGGAGAGGAGCTCGCGGAGGAAGATGTCTTTGGAGCCGTAGAGTGAGTTGACGACGATGGAGCGCAGACGGGCGACATCCGACTGCAGGAGCGGTACATGGCAAAGTCAGGTCGGTCGAGGCGAAAGAAGAGGCGAAGAGACAGACGGCCAGCCGGATGGGCGGCCCGCTGAAAGGGAGCAAACGGACCTCGTACTGGAACGTCGAGCCCGTGTGCTCCTCTGCGACGACGGAGCCGGCCGAGACGGCAAAGAGCGCCAGGAGCGAGGAGGCGACCTTCATGGCGTGCTGACCCTGCGTTGGGGGAGATGTAGTTAGGAGGACAAGCCGCGAGGGACTAGCGGGCCTGATGAGCTGGCAAGGACGCGCGCGCGGCGGACGCGCCTGAGCCGCCCAGACAAGGCAGGAGGCATCTTCAACGTGGCCTGGCAAGGTAGCATCACATGTACCTCGAGGTAGCGCTGACTGTTCAGGTGAGCCAGCAGACCTCAGAGCTGTCGAGCTGGGAGGACGTGGCGAGGGAGCCGGGGCAGCGTCTGCTGGCCGCCTTCCGCTCGGGGTCGTGCTGCGCATCAGCCCGGCGGCCGACGGCCGACCCAGCAGCAGGATCCTCAACTGGAGGCTTTGGGGTCCTGATCGTCAGCACCTCGGCCGCTCAGATCTTGGGGCAGTTGAAGCAGCAGAGGATCACGTCGGCTTCATGTGGAGTCTATGAGAGATGGGTCGGACAAGATATGGAGCAGCCGCCCGCACGTTCGGTCGGCCTCGTCCCGGCGGGCCGAGCCTCGTCCACCCGAGACGACGACGCTGGCCGAGGGTGAGGAGCGAGGACGTCAGCAGAGCCCACGAACGACCACAGCCCACCTCAACCCTTCCCGTCCTCTCGCTCCCCTTCCCTCTGAGGCCGCCCATCCTTCGCTCGGGAACCGCTCGCATCAGATCAAGTCAAGCTTCAGTCGCCGGTCTCGTTCGCCGTCAGCCGCCCCCGAGCACCTCGGCCGCCCAGAGCGCCGCCGTCATCTCCTCCCGGCCGGCCCCTCTCCCCTGTCGCACCCACCCCCACCCGATCGCCGTCTCCTCCCCGCCATGGCCCCGCTCTTCAAGCGCCGGCCGTCGTCGGCCAGTCTTCATCAGCAGTCTGTCGGTAGCGCCGCCTCACCGACCGCAGCCGTCCCGTCGTCGCCCTCTGTTGCCGGCCCGGCTCGGGCGGCCAGTCTCGCGCCCTCGGCCAAGGAGAAGGAGCCGGCCATCACCTGGGGGTCGCGCCGCTCGCGGCCAAGTAGCATCAGCACGGGCAGCCCGAGCGCGAGTGGGACGTCGAGCCCTGCCGTGCCTGACAGTCCGGCCTCGGGTCGGAGGGAGGATGTGCCGTCCACGCCCGTGCGGTACGTTCCCGCCTGAGACCCTCTCCTCTTCTCAATCTCTCAGGTAGCTCGCTGATCACCACGTGGTCTGTCGGCCTCTAGACGCAAGCCGTCATTCCTCAAGCGGCTCCTCCACAAGGACTCACCGTCGCGGTCTCCCTCGGGTGGGTCCAACGGCATGACGGCCTCCTCGTCGTCGTCCTCGCTGGCGAGCGCGAGCCGGTCGCCCGTCGCCAACGGCCGCCAAGCCTCGCGACCTCCGCCGGCAGCCTCCGCATCGCTCTCCAAGGCAGCAGGTGGTGCGCCTGGCGAGGAGGGGAGCTCGTCGCGACCGACGTCGGGCTACAAGATGTGGCGTCGCGAGCGGGGCGAGTCGAAGAAGGCGTCGTTCGCCAGCCTCGGGCACAGCGCCGACGACAGCGAGCGCGACCGGCGGGGCGAGGCCGACGGCGACTCGGACGCCGACTCGTCCAGCGCCGTCGTCTCTTCCACACCTGCTGTTAAAGGCAGCAGTGCAAGCATCGCACCCGTAGCCGCCAGTGCCGCCCCTGCCCCGCTTACGCATGGCGAGTCGCTCGCGCCTGCTAAGCTGCTCGCGATCGCCTCGGACCCCGAGGCCGATGGGCCCTCGGCGGCCGCCCCGGCTGGATCGGCCTATGTCTCGTCACCGACGGCTCTGACGCCAACGACGCCACTGTCGGCCTCAGGTCCGGGCGCCAACAACCACCCGCGCCAGATGTCGACGGGCGAGTCGCTCTGGTCGCTCCAGGCCTCGGACGACGAGACGTCGGACGACGACCTCGGCTTTGAGACGCCTGACGAGGGGTTGAGCGAGGTCGGCGAGGAAGAGGAGGAGGAGGCCACGCCGTCTACGGCTCGATTGGCTGCGCCTGCTACGTCGCCTGCGCCTGTCGCTGCTGCTGCTGTTGCTGCCGGTGTTGCGGCGCCCAAGAGCATCAGCGACGGTCCGCCCCAGGTCGTCGCCCTCCCGCACGCTGTCGACTCCCCGACCGCCGCCGCTGTTGCGGTCCCCCCTTCGACGACCGACCACCCGCTCGAGCGGACGACGACGAACCCGGTGCCGGAAGCCTACCGGCCCTCGGCCTCGGTCGACCAGGCCGCGATCCTCGATGACGACCTGCGCATGTGCCACCGCGTAATGGACCTCTTCCTTAACTCGCACATCGCCGAGGCTGAGAATGTCGTCAAGGATGGCGACCCCCAGCGTGAGAGGCTCTACTACCAGGTCGCGGATGCCATCCTCTGCACGCTCAAGGTGCGTCATCGTGAGGAGATCAGGGCGCCCGAGCAGCACGCCTGACTGACGCTTTCTCCTCTTCTACTCGACCCCGTTAGGGCATCATGACATTCGAGCCGGCCGACCTCAAGCACGCGCACAACGTGACGCGCTATTGCACTGAGCTCTCGGCCTCGCTCCGCAAGCAGCAGTCGGGCATCGGCTCGCGTCTATCGGGCTTCGTCAAAGGCACGGCGGGCACGGTCGCCTTCATCAAGGGCATGACCAAGGTTGAGCGGCATGTACGTGGCGCCCAAGCGCATCCGCCTGCGGCTGCGACGCATCGGCTGACGCTTCGTCTTTCTGACTTTCCAGGCCGAGCTCATCTACGCCGAGACGTTACTGCTCAAGGCCGTTCTCGGCATCATTTCGGGTGGCGAGGTGCGAACTCTTCCAGCCGCACCGCTCTCCGACCGGCTACAGTCGCTGACGGTGCACAATGGCCTTCTTTACTCGTAGTGGATGGCGCTTGTGAAGGAGGCCCTCAATATGCGCTCGGCCGAGGGCATCTACCGGACGCTCAACACGTTCTGCGAGGCCGTCGATAAGGCCCACCCGTCTGGCTTTGACGAATCTGTCGACATGGACTTCCGCAGCGGCATCGAGCTCGGTGTCGGCATGAGCGCGCTCATGCTCAGCATGATGCCTGGCAAGGTCGTCCGGGTTCGTCTCGCCTCCGCCCCCTTTCACCCCTAGACGTCGGTCGCGCACCAGGACTGATTCATCCTTACATCGCGCTTCTTAGATTGCCGAGGTCTTCGGCCTCCAGGGCTCGAGGCCCTACGCGCTTTCGAAACTTGCGCAGCCTGGCGGCTGGGATACGAACCTGCCCGAGCCCAAGGTGCCGGCGAGCAAGGAGGGCGTCCGGCGGCCGGTCGCAGACATGGGCCTGATGGTCTTTCACCTCGTCATCAGCTCGCTCATCCCAGGTACGGCCCGCTCGAGAACGCGCCCGCCTGCACCTCTCTCGCCGCCCGCTCACCCACAGTGGGCCTTTGTCTCCGCCAGTTACGCACGTCGACGTCCCGATGGGCGCCCGCATCCTCTGGTGGAACCTCGAACGGTACCCGAACGGCGTCTTTACTCTCTTCTTCCAGTCGCGGCTGCATGTCCTCCAGTGCCAGCCGCACGTGGCCAACAAGGTCCTCGACAAGGCGATGGTCGCCCAGCAGGAGTGCGTCTAGTCTGATCGCGCGCATGACTCTTGACCGCGCCGGACGCTGACGGAGGCACCCCTTTCTACCCTGCAGCTACGTCCAGCTGCAGCTCCTCAGCCGATGGGACCTTGGCATTAACAGCCTCGCCCTGTGCAAGTTTGCAGACTCGGCAGCGTGCTTTGAGCAGCTCTATCAGGGCTCCAACTGGTCCAAGGCGACCTACTGCTAGTGGGTCTCTCCTCTGAGCCTTCGCCGATCCGAGTCCTCAGCTGACGGTCTCCGCCTACAGCTCGACTGCGGCCGCCCTTCTCGAGACGGACGACTGCGATCTGGAGGTCGTCGAAAAGTATATGAAGGAGGTGCCCAAGGCGATCCGAAAAGTCGTCGGCAAGTCGATCCCGATCGAGGTACGTCGCCGATTGACTCCCGCTAACCTCTGCTCTGGAGCTGACCGCTTTCTGCTGCCCCGACATGCTGCCCCAACAAATATCTAGAAATTTGTTTCGCGCAAGTCGCGCAAGTTCTTGGCCCAGGGCCGGCTGGCGATCCCGGGCGTCGAACTCTCCTATGTGAGTGCTTCAGCTGCCGGACTATGCAGCAGCGAACGAGCTGACCGCCTTTGCTCTACGTATTGCAGATCTACGGCCTGCTGCAGCGCACGCCAGGCTGGAGTTTGCAGCAGAAGACGATCCCGCGCATCGACAAGCTGCTGGCTGAGCTCGAGGCGTCGACGCCCGAGACCTACGGCTCAGGTGTCGAGTATTGGGACGGTGAGTGACGCCCTTCCAATGCTTAGACGGCCACTGGCCGGCGCGCTAATGATCTTTTTGGTCCATCTTGATAGACTTCGCGCTCGCCCACATGCTACGCGGCGTCTGCTACGCGCTGCTCGCGCTGCCGAACCACGGGACCGTCATCTCTCCCGACGACCCGAAGCAGGAGCCGGTCGACAAGGAGAGCATGACAGCCGCTGCGCTCGGCGAATTCAAGCTCGTCCAGGAGCACGGCCGCAAGATCGCGCTTGACCACTTCATTCCGTTCTACACCCGGTACGAGGTTGGCTGCACGCTCGAGCGCATGGGCAAGTACGAGGAGGCCGTCAAGGAGTTTGAGATGGTCCTACACGGTGCGTCGCCGCCGTAACTGCCCTCTTCCTCTCTCCGCGGAGGTCCGGCTCACAGCCATTCAATCACGCCGTCTTCACCCGCACAGGCAAGCTGCCCGAGGTCGACACTACCAAGATGACGGGCAAGTACTCGCTCCACTCTGGCGTCACACTCAAGTGCAGCGCTGCGATCCAGCAGATCCGGGAGAAGCAGGCGGCACTCAGGTAGACGCGGGAGCGGACGACTTTCTCTAGATATAGTGCATCACATGGACCCTTTCCGGCAGCGTCGGCGATGAGCGCGCACGCCCGTCGACTGACGGTGCGTTGATGTTACAGCAAGCAGGCGGTCGTCCCGTTAGCTCACCGCTCCCGAGAACCATTGCCTCCAACGAGCTCACGAGTTGATGCGCACACAGCGGCAGACAATGGGGCCATGTGTCATCTCGCGCACCCGGCTAGAGCTCGCCGAGGACGCCCATGCCTAGGCTCTGAACGACGACGCCGCCCATTGCCTTCTCGACCGCGTCCTCGAGGTGCCGCTTCGGGTCGCGCTTGCCGACGTGCCGGGTCGCGAGCTGCTGGGGCGTCATCGTCGACTCCTCCTTGACCGAGGCGGTGTATGCCTCGGCGAGCGAGAGCATCTCCTGCAGAAGATAGCAAGAGCTGGGATCAGCCGGTAGCCTGGTGAAGCAGGAGACCAGGAGGCCGACGGACCTTGACGGCACCCTCGTTCTTGTGCCGGAGCTCGTCAAACTGCTCGAGCCGGAGCCCCTCGGTCCAGCCCTTCTTGTGCAGGTTCATCAGCATGCCCTGCTCGCCCTCCGTCTTCTTGTAATCGATTGCGATGCCTGGGATGCGAGCCAGCTGTCAGTCCCACGATTAGACTCTGGCAGAGGCAGGAGGGACGCACTGTAGTAGTGCCGGTTGAGGCCATGGATGAGCGCCTGGATCGACGGCTTGTTGAGGTGGCCGATGTTGGACGTCGTCTGCCGCGGCTCCTTACCCATCATCTGCGAGTAGAAGAGAAGGCGGGTGGTAGAGTCAACACTAGAGCCTCGGAATCATTGTCAAGCACCAAAGGGGACCCACGAGCGTTTGCGGGTTGATCAATCGGAAGGCGTCGATGACGACCTTGCCTTTGACGGACTGGATTGGGTCGATGACGACGGCGACGGCGCGCGAGTTGAGCTGCTCAAAGGACTGAGAGGGGTCTCGCAGGGCACGGCGTCAACTGGATGTGCTCACGCGGACGGCAAACGGTGAGAGAGGTGCGGCGACAGGCGACGCACCTGCTGCGTGTTGCAGTCAACCGACGACAGCCAGCAGCCGAAGCCGGGATGCGAGTGGTACCAGCCGACGACCATCTCTGGCCGGCCAGTCTGTTTGAGCATGTCGAGCATCTTGGTCTGGAAGACGTGGTCGACCGACTCGACCGTGACTGACGTTCCAGACTGCGGCATCGCGAAGACGTCGACGACCGACACCTGCAAGAGGAAATCAGGGTCGGCGTCAGACCGGACGGCACGCGATGGCACCGCAGCCTCTGATGCCGGCCATCTGCACCGGACGCACCGTGTATTCATCGACGAACTCGCCGATCATCAGGCCCATGACCTCCATCGGCACACCAGCACGGCCGTGCTTGAGCATCTGCGACGCGAGCAGACGATGTCGAGGATGATCAGCTTTCTGGAGGCTGCTGTGACATCCGCTCGAGTTCCCGCTCAGACGTACCTTCAGCAGCGCAAGCGAAGAGATGTGGACGACCTCTCCACTGGCAGTGGGGAAGGTGAGCAGGCGTAAGTTCGGTCAGCTCGACTGAGCGAAGGAGCTGCGTGCCCTGCGAACGCCAGCCAGCCGGTGTGGGCTCGCAGCCAGTCCATCTTCGCGCTCGAGCTCTCGGCTCGGCGACGAAGCTTCCGCCGGCGCTCGTGAGCTGCAGCCAGACAGCTCCTGCGCGCCCATGCTAGGCAGCCTGAACTCACGTGTCGGAGACGGTCGTCTCTGCCGGCGGGCCGCCCATGCCGCCCATGCCTCCTCCGCCCTGCTGGAGCAACCGCGCGAGTCCGTCCATGTCGAGAGAGAAAGCTGCCTGCGAGTCGAGGTTCCTAGTGCTGATGAAAGGTGAAGCTCTGGTGCTTGATCGCGATGCGGAGGCCGAGGATCTGGAGCTGAACGAGAAAGGAAGGGCAAAGGTGCGTGTGGGTGGGATGAGATCAGGGGCGAGGCCGGACGCTGCGTCGTCCGTCGTCCGCGCGGCGTGGAGGCGAAGCGACCTCCCGACTTGCATCCAGCCTGCCGACCTGCGGCCCTAAGTCTCTCGTGCAAGAGGGTCATAATGAAGGCGGGTCTAGCGAATGCAGAGGGGGTATATTGAAGGGTGCAAGGGTGGGAAGGAGCGAGCCGTGTGCAAGTGTACGGTCGTATCGAGGTGCGAGATAGTTGGGGTCGAGAAGGGCGCTGCTCCCTCGTCAGAGACTGAGTGCTCGCGAGCGCGAGGTGCCGGCGGAAGGGAAGTCGTTGTCGGGCGCAAAAAAGCCCTCGACGGCTTCGCAGGTCGCCAGCGACAGGGCAGCTTCTTCGAACGTTGTAGAGGTCGTCTTCTCATCGAAGAGTCCGTCCGATGAGGGGTGCGGGATCTTGCGCGGGCTCTTGTAGCTGCGGACCCAGGGCAAACCGCGTCAGGACCGGCTTGCCTTGCACGAAGGAGGAATCGACGTACGTGAAGCCGGCAAACGCCTTCTGCTTTCGGACCTCGAGCATCTGCGCGCCATGCACGCGGTGCCTGAGGATCGGATCCTTCGTTGCGTTGGCCTGAACGCCGCCAGCCTGGCGGTGACAGTCGTGTCAGCTCTAGGTACGACAGCGGGACAGGCGAAGGATCGTACAGGGGCGAGCGGCTGTAGTGGCAAGGGCGATCTTAGTCAACGGAAGGCGTGTAGGTTTGGCGACGATCAAGAGGCTCACCTCGTCCGGGATATCGGCGTCAAAGTGCGAGACGTCGGCGTCGTTAGCCATGTTCGGCTGGTACGGCGCGCTGGCAAGGTGGAGGTCTGCGATGCGAAGCATGAGCGAGCGTCAGTAGCAGCAGAGGGAGACGAACGACAGATAGCACGACGTACTTTTCCAGTCGAGGCCCTGGAACCAAGGGTGAGCCTAAGGGGGATCGGAAGTCAGAACGGACGATCTGCTGCCCGCCCGGCGCTAGTTGGCTCACCTTGATTTGGCTGGCGCCGTCGTCCTTTGGCAGGCCGACCGTGGGTGGCTGCGCAAAGCCGCTCCAGCACTCTTGAACGAGGTGAGAGTTTGGCCGGGTAGGAGCGACCATGGAGCCCAAGCGGTCTTCAGGCTCGCAGAGGAGGCGCTGCATGAGGTCGATGGCTGGATCGACGTCGGATGAGTCAAAAGCACGAAGCGGATGAGTTGAGGCATCAGATCCGAGACTAACCCTCTCGTGAGACGCGCGGTCGAGACGGAAATTTCAGGTGCTGCCTCCAGTTCTGTGCGGCGACCGAGCAAAATAACGACATCAGCTGCGGGACGGTGCGGAAGCAGACGGGAAAGGGAAGACAAGCGCACAATGATCTTCTGCCGCGTCTGCTGCCGGCTGGACGAGACAAAGGGCGGGTAGCCGTAAAGGCACTCCATGAGGCAGTTTCGATCAGTGGCGTGCAAGCAAGGGTGAAAGGGAAGCGCGCGCACCTCATACATGCTGCAATAGAGTTAGACGAACGGTCAGCCTCTTAGTCACTTCAAGCAGAAAGACAAGAGGGACTAACATGACGCCGGCCGACCACCAATCGCAGCTGAACTGATAGCCAGTACCCCGAATGACCTCGACCGCCATGTACGAGTTGGTTCCGGCGACCGAGAAGGCCATCTTGCGCCGGTTCTTGTCGCGCCACGTGAGCAGGCCCTGCTCGCCGCCCATGAGCTCCTCCACCTTCTTCCGGTCCATCTTTTTGGGCGTCGAGCCGCTCGGCTCCTCGAGGTCGATGCCGTGCCGCTTGATAAGACCCTGGCGCTGCTGGTCGTAGTAGGAGGTGTCGTGTGCCCTAGACGTCGTCGGGCGGGTTAGACGGCAACGTGATCGATCACTTTGCTTCAATGAGGACGTACCAATGCAGGTCCTGCCAAGATTCGAACCAAAGGGATGTTAGTGCGGTCCCCGACCTGATGCTTGAACCAGAGCTGAAACGCACGGTGGCGAGACCGAAGTCAGAGATGCGCAGATGACCTGGGGGTGCGCAAGGATGTAAGTAGACGTCATCCTCGCCGCCCAGATCGATGCGGGCTCACCATTCTTGTCGAGCAAGAAGTTGTCGGGCTTGATGTCGCGGTGGATGTAGCCGAGCTTGTGGCAGGACTCGAGGCAGAGGACCATCTCGGCAATGTAGAACTGGACGCGCAACAGCTCGAGTCAGCTTGCAGGCTGAGGCCGTCAGGAAAGCGATCTGCCGGTACCTGGGTAAAGTCCTCGGGGAAGACGTCCTTCTCGACGAGGAGGTTGAGCAGGTCGCCGCCGCCCATCTAGGCAAGGATGACAGTCGCATAGTCGTCAGTGATGATCTTCGTTCGACACTGGCAAGGTGACCGATGTCGACGCACAAAGTCCTGTGCAAAGAGGAGAAGCCGGTCAGTCTTAGGGGGCGGATCAGACAAACCAAAGAGAAGGAAGACGAACGAGAACAAGGTAGAGATTGTCGGCGTCCTGGAACGAGTAGTGCAGCCTGAGGCAGGGAGGAGTGCGTCAGCGACACTCCTCGGGCAGCAGACGTTGCAGCCGAGCCCAAGCCTCACTTGACGATCCAGTCGCCGTCGTTGCCTCCGTTGGAGGCGGCAGCAGCGAGCAGGTCTCTTTCGCTCCGGACATGGCCTTCCTGGCTCTTCTTCAGCATCGACTCCTTGCGCAGCTGCTTCATCGCGTAAAGCTCGCCCGTGTCCTTCTGCTTGACGAGCGAGACGACGCCAAAGGCGCCTGCGGGCAGCGAGCACGTGTAGTTCAGCGCTGGATGAGGCGGAGCGCGAAGAAAGCCAGACCCACCGTGGCCGATGATGTGGAGCCGGGTGAAATTCTTTGCGCCGACGCGTTTGCGCTGCTCGCGGAGCCAGTGCGTCTCGGACGACCGGAGCCGCTCACGTGCCGTCGTCTTCTCCTCCTCAGGCACAGCATCGCCTTCCAGCTGGCGCTCGAGCGCGAGCCGACGGTGCTCGCGGGCCTGGTGGTGATTCTGGGGCGAGGTCGACGACTTGAGCAGGCCGTGGTACAGCGTCTCTGTAGCAAAGCACGAGACGTGCGTCAGTGGCCGCCAATGTCTCGCAGGGTTTAGCTCGACGACGGTTTCGCACCGAAGAAGATACACGCGGCGGCCGCCTTCTCGAGCGTTGCCATCGAGGGAAGGATCGGCCGGGCAGGCAAAGCGGGCCGAACAGGCTTTTCGGGCGTCGTCTGCGGCGACGACGGCATCACGAGTGAGTTTGGACGCGAGCCAGGCAGCCCATCGACGTCCGGGACCGTTGGTAGCGGCCGCAAGACTGGAATCGACCTGGCCGTGTTGGATCGGGGGAACGCGGGCGGCGAGGGTGCACTCGACCTTCCGAGAGGCGGGGGAGGGACGCTGCTGCCCCGACCAGCAGAGGCGACCGTCAGCCGTGAGGCGGCGACGCCGTCGTGACCGGCTGTTGCGGCGGTCATGAATGTTAGACTTGACGGGATCGTCTCAACGGTAGTCTGGATCGTGCTTGCGTAGGCCGACGAGGGCATGCCGTTAAGGACGTGGAGCGGAGCGGCAGCTGCCTCGGCGCTGAAAAGACAGGATTCGAGCGACCTCGTCAGCGGCAATCGCTTCCTCGATGCCTCGCAGCTACGTACGCGTCTCGCTGGAAAGCCGCCTGGACCTGCGCGATTGCGATGGCCTGCCGCTCGCGAGCGCGGGCCTGGATGGCGCCCTTCATCGTGCGCGCCCACTCCTGATCTGCATGCCGAACAGCAGACAAGTCAGCGTCAGGGCTGAGCGAAGGGAGTCTCGCACGCGAAGCCGGTCGCACCAGGGATCTTGCCGACGCCCTCGACGCTGCACGAGATAAGGTACTCTTTGGCGAGATCGGCGTCGCTCGCATGCAGGACGTGGCTGCAAAGGGCGCTCCAGATGTCAGCTCGCGCCTTGGAAGGCCGCGGACTTCTCGCGACGGACATTGGATTGAACGGTGCCGAGATCATCTTCTTGGTAACGCGCCGCGCCTTCTTG
>Ga0308160_10001498_pt1 | contig 32373 bp, 32 predicted proteins | sample PhyFR1_FD_201036 | JGI IMG/M metagenome (GOLD analysis project Ga0308160, IMG submission 201036) | Phyllosphere microbial communities from UC Gill Tract Community Farm, Albany, California, United States - DLSLF.R1 | ecosystem: Host-associated > Plants > Phyllosphere > Unclassified | place: USA... | reverse complement strand
GCATATATTGCAGAAATTACTCAACGCTTGAATCATCGTCCAAGAAAAAGACTCGGCTTTAAAAGTCCGAGTCAGGTATTATGGCAACAACATGGTGTTGCACTTCAAATGCTAATCTAAGGGAGAAAATTTAGCTTTTCTTGGCCGCTTTTGCTGGATTTTTCGCTTGTTCAGCAATCATTTTATCCACTGCTGCTAAAGATTCCTTGGCTTGCGGTATATTTTCTTTGGCTAGGGCAGAGAAAATTTTCTTCGCTTCAGGCAGGTTTTGCGGAACAATATTGCCATTTGCAAACATATTTGCCACTGCCATAAGAGCAGGGATGTAGCCTTTTTGTGCTAAGTCCTGAATACTTTTTAAGCCTTGTTTAATTGGCGCTTCACTTTTATTTTTAAAGCCCAGACTAATGTCATATAAGGCTTTGGCATGAACCGCTTGATAGTTGTCTTTTTTAATTAAAGGATCTAATTTTTGTAAAGCCAGTTTATCTGAGGCAGGTGTGCCTTCAGCAAAAAGTAAAACTGCCAAATCCACGGTAGCATCAGCAAACCCTTGGTCAGATGCTTTCTGCAAATACTGTTTGGCTTTTTTAGTGTCTTGTTTAAGGCCTAAAGTTCCGCCGACATAGTTTTTACCCAATACATAGTTGGCAACCGGATAACCTTTGCTTGCAGCCTCTTCATACAGCTTAATGGCTTTTTTCTCATCTTTGGCTGTGCCTTGACCGGTTTGAGTCAGATAGCCTAAGTTATAAATGGCTTGAGGGTTACCCGTTTTGGCCAATTTGTCCAGTTCCTGGTATGCACCCTTCATATCGTTGGCTTTGACCAATGCCTCAATTTTGGCAAATGCAGGATCAACCGAGTTGGTTGCCATTTCTGCCATTGCAAGATGTGAAGATAAGGCGATGATGCTGGCAAGTATAATTTTTTTCATAGTTTTATAACCTTTTTATAAACAATCACATAATTCCATTTATGTGTTTAAGAATGTATGTGGAAGACTCAATACAACATCATAAGTTTAATTATGTGAATGTAAATACATGATTTGTGTATTGCAATAAAATTTTGTTGGTATATGCATAATAACTGCCTAGTAAATAGTGAGTCATTTAAATCGGCTAAGCACTTTCCGTTTTAACATGAATTTTTTTTCTATAGTTAAAATTTTACTTCAAGTGAAATTTTATGCCATAAAAAGGCTTAGAGAAAGCAACTTCACTTTGCTTTTTTCTCAATGTTTGTTTAAATCGCAACTGAATAAAATTGTGAGTATATGAATGTTCATCAAAGCGATTAAACGAGCATATGATCAGATTAATCTGGATGAAAGCATTCCGGATGAAGACAAATTTGACGCATTGCTGATGAGATTAGGCAAAAACTTTTTGGTGAGCAAAGAAGACCGCGTTTATATCTTTGAGCATGAAGGAAAGACTGCACGTATTGATGCAAAACATGCGCGTGCATTTCATTTTAAAGAGTATGTGATTAAAGACATGAACAAACTTTTTCACGATTTTAATTTGTGATTGAAAAAGCCTCCGATTTTGGAGGCTTTTTAATGATGTTTTAAAAATGATATTTTAAACTTGAAGATTATTGCGGACGTGCTACATCGCCATTTAAAGCTTCGGGCAGGTCTAAAACCTGTAATCCAAGCTCAGCAATCGCCGCAGGTTTTGCAACAACCAGGGCTTTATAACCACCATCAACAGCAATGCTATTCACCACTTCCACATCATTATTCAATTTGCTTGCAGCAGCAGGAGCTTCGCCTGTGCCTTGAACCAGATGCAACCAGTGTTTTGGTTTGGCTTTAAACCACAGACGCGCAATAATTTCCTGACCCAAATAACAGCCTTTGTCGTAATGCACGCCTTCACGCTGATGCAAGCGAAGTTCTTGCGGCTGGAACTCTTGTGAAGTGCTGGCACCAATCCAGGCTTGGCCTGCTTCGATCGCTTGAAGTTGCCATGCTGCAATATCGGTTTCACTTGCAGAAAAGTCGGTAGTGTCCCCATTAAGCGTAGGGAAAACTGGACCAACTTGTTCCAGTTTCATTTTTGAAAATGCACCAAATTTTTTAATGTGTTTAGAAAATTCTTCAGCCTGATCTTGAGTCGTCACAATTTCAAAACTTTCCGGATTGATTTTTTTGAGCCATAAACCAAACTGAATACGGCCTTTTAAACTACAGATTGCTGTATAGCGAGTCAGGTTTTCTGCTAAGGCTTCGGTATTTAAAGTCACTTGACCTTGAAGGAATTTTTGCGCATCTACACCATTTAAAGTGAAGGATGTAAAAGCAGTAGACGTTGTCATGCTTGGCCTCAGTTTCAATACAACAAATCAATCAAGCTATTGTGCAGCAAGCACTAAATAGAGGCAAATAAAAAAGCCAACAATATAAATTGCTGGCCGTTGTGAAGCAGGGATGACTTAGTGATGAGAAGCAGGTAAAGGCGAATCGCAACGATATTTGTCCCCGCAGATTCGCACCGTTTGCATCATGCCTTGATCTTCATGATCCAGAATATGACAGTGCTGGACAAAATCACCTTCAAATTTTTTGTACTTGGTTCTGGCAATGATGCGATAACCTTCTTTCACAAAGATCGTATCTTTGAACTGTCCTTTTAAGCCCCGGTACTGTACGTCATCTAGATCAACTAGATTTTCTGGATCTGGTACCGTTTCACTGACATCATTGCCTTTAAGATCTAAAATTTTGACAATCTGGAAAGGGTTGACGTGGATATGGAAAGGATGTCCAACGAAATCACTGGTGATTTCCCACTGATCGGTTTGACCGAGACCTAGCTGCCGGACATATTGGCCCTCAATTGATCCAGGTCCTTCAAACAGATCTGCGTAACTGATTATTTTGGTTGGATCCTCCTTTTCATCATGGCGCATACCAAATTTAACTCCCCCAGGCCCAAAGGTAAGAGAAAATGCATTAAATTGTTTTGGTCTTTCCGCAATTGCTTTATCAATTTCTGCAGTCATCAGTGACTCATGATCTGTAAATGCAGAAAGGTTAAGTTGTGACAATTGAGTTTGAATCTCTTTGCTTAAACCAATTTTCTGTGCTTGTTCTTTCAGGAACTGTGCAGCCGTTTGTCCCTTCACTTTACTGGCATTTACATTGATCCACCCAATCAGCTGGGCATTTAAAGGATTGGCCGGAGCGAGTGTTGGTTGTGTGGTTGGCAACGGTGCATTGATTTGATCATCCACATTCAATTTCGTGTCATAAATACAATATTTATTGGTGGTCGGGAAGGCAACCATGGCATCTTGACGATAACCGGGTTGGAATACAGAAAGCGTTCTGGCCTGTACCTGATTCATGGTTAAACCATCTTGAGCAATGGTACTGACGGGTAAGCTTTTCAGTTTATTAAATTCTGCTTTTTTTTCGGCAGTTTGATATTCTGAGCATGCCTTAATGGTTTGTGCAGCAGTATACTTTTTAGAATTCGGCAGTTCTTTAATCATCAAGCCAATGGTATCGCGAACACCGCCATGGATCATACGCCAGCGATTAAATTGGTTTTGTTCTACCTTCATTTCCCCTAAAATTTTGCCATTGATGGAGGTGTAATATTTCCCCGCCCCCCAAGAATTAGGATTAGCGAGATCATCATAATTTTCCAGAATCCCTGCACAATTTTTGGCATCTGTAGATGAGCTGTCAGGATTGGTACAGTTATATTGAATTTGTTGGAACAACAGAATATTTTCATTCTGATCGCTATTTTTGGCTTTATCTTTCCAGAGAATATCCAGATCGCCGGTTTCAGTGATTTTACCATTTTTAATTTTCGGCACTCTGGAGCCTTCAACAATTAGAGGACCTGCCATACCACTGGACACCTGGATGGCGGTTGAGCCATGCAGATGCGCATGATACCAATAGGTTCCTGCTGGATGGTTTTTTTCAATTTTGTACTGATAGTCAAATTTTTCTTGAGGTGCAAATTTCAGGAAAACATTATCACTGTTGCCTTGGGGACTTACCCACAAGCCATGCGTATGGATATTGGTGGTATTGAAACAATGCGGTTCATTAACATTTTCCACATGGTGTGGACAGGTATCTGCCGATTCAACAGGGAGCTGGTTATTTAGGTTGATTGCAAGCGTTTCACCTTGTTTTACACGAATTTGCGGACCCACCAGCAGGTCATTGACGTAATCACCGGCTTTCTTTTTATTAAATAGACTAGGTTTGGTTAAATAACCACGCAGCAGCACCTGATCCCATAATCCGGTATTGGGGTTGTATAACTTGTTCGATTTATAGGCCACGATAAGTTCATATTTACCCTTGGCATTTTTTTGTAATAAGGGTGGGTTGCTAATCACGGTATCCGATGCGGTTGGAAGGGGATGCGCCGGATGTGAAGGGTTGGATGGATGTGAAGGATTAGATGGGTTGGCAGGGTTAGATGGGTTGGCAGGGTTAGATGGATTATTGCCACCTTTCCAACTCTGTATCAATAGTGCTAATACAGCAGCGATGACTCCAATAATGGCTATTTTTAACATTTGATCTCACCTTTATCTTTTTTTTGTACTTGGAATATTTCTTGAAGAGCGAAATTTTAATTGTTTAATTCTTCTTAACTATATTGAGAACCAGTTCACTAAAAAAGAGGTGGGTTGAAAGATACGACGAGTGACAAATAGGCGGAAAAGGATGTCCTAAAGGCCAGATCAAAATAATTTATCAATATCATTCGATATTTTATAAAAAACAAGTTTAGGAATACTAAACTATGCATGTAAATAAGAAAATTTTAAGTAACATAATAAAAGGGCAGATTCAGGTTGTTTTTTATCCTAAAAAACGCATCTAATACTAAAGAATGAGGCTGATTTCCTGCTGTTTTTCCCAAAAATGCATATTTAGAGCAAATATTCCAAGGGTTATGTAACTAAATATTTCTAAAAATGCGGTTTTTTATATTAAATTGTTGAAATATATAAGATTTGGGAAATGGCTTTTTCACAGCGTACAATGCCATCGAAGCAATTGTGACTCGTCAACAACAATTACGTAGTAAAGAAAAATGATTCAAGAGGCAGGTAAGCTATGAACAACAACTACCGTAAACCGCTGCAAGGCACCCAGCTCGAATATTTTGACGTGCGCCAAGCCGTAGAAGATATTCAGCCAGGCGCATATGCCAAACTTCCTTATACGTCCAAAGTACTTGCAGAACAGTTGGTACGCCGTTGTGATCCAGCCATTTTAGAGCAGTCATTAAAACAACTGATTGAACGTAAACAAGATCACGATTTTCCTTGGTATCCGGCACGTGTAGTCTGCCATGACATCTTGGGTCAAACTGCACTTGTAGACTTGGCAGGCTTGCGTGATGCGATTGCTGACCAGGGCGGTGATCCGTCAAAAGTCAATCCGGTTGTACCAACACAGCTCATCGTCGACCATTCATTGGCCGTAGAGTTCGGTGGTGCCGATCCTGAGGCTTTTGATAAAAACCGTGCCATTGAAGACCGTCGTAATGAAGACCGTTTTCATTTTATTGAATGGACCAAAACAGCCTTTGAAAATGTCGATGTGATTCCTGCGGGTAACGGCATCATGCACCAGATCAACCTGGAGAAAATGTCTCCGGTGATTCAAAACCGTGGTGGCGTGGCGTATCCAGACACTTGCGTAGGAACAGACTCGCATACACCACATACCGATGCTTTGGGCGTAATCTCGATTGGTGTGGGTGGTCTTGAAGCTGAAAATGTGATGCTCGGCCGTGCATCGTGGATGCGTCTACCGGATATTATTGGTGTAGAGCTTGTAGGTCAGCGTCAGGCGGGCATTACTGCAACCGATATCGTCTTGGCATTGACTGAATTCTTGCGTAAAGAACGTGTAGTCGGTGCATATCTTGAATTCTTCGGTGAAGGTGCAGACAGCATGTCAGTAGGTGATCGTGCGACGATTTCCAACATGACCCCTGAATATGGCGCAACTGCGGCCATGTTCTACATCGACCAGAACACCATTGATTATCTGACTTTAACCGGTCGTGAAGCAGAACAAGTGAAACTGGTTGAAGCCTACGCTAAAGAAATTGGTCTTTGGGCATCCGAAATGAAACAGGCGGAATATCCGCGTGTACTCCGTTTCGACTTGTCGACTGTGACCCGTAATATTGCAGGTCCATCAAACCCACATGCACGTGTATCAACGGCTGATCTTAAAGAAAAAGGCATTGCCGGTGTAGTTGAACAGCGTACCGACGGTTTAATGCCAGATGGTGCGGTGATTATCGCGGCCATTACGTCTTGTACCAATACTTCAAACCCGCGTAATACCGTTGCGGCAGGCTTGCTTGCACGTAAGGCCAATGAACTGGGCTTAACCCGTAAGCCTTGGGTAAAATCATCTTTTGCACCGGGTTCTAAAACCGCAGCACTTTACCTTGAAGAAGCGGGTGTATTGCAGGATTTAGAAAAACTTGGCTTTGGGATCGTGGCGTATGCCTGCACGACTTGTAACGGTATGTCTGGCGCATTAGATCCAAAAATTCAGCAAGAAATTATTGACCGTGACCTGTACGCAACTGCGGTACTTTCAGGGAATCGTAACTTCGATGGCCGTATCCATCCTTATGCTAAACAGGCATTCTTGGCATCTCCGCCATTAGTAGTTGCTTATGCAATTGCCGGTACAATCCGTTTTGACATCGAAAAAGATTCGCTTGGCAACGATAAAGACGGTAATCCAATTTACCTGAAAGACATCTGGCCATCGGATGCTGAAATTGATGCCTTGGTGCAAAAGTCTGTTAAACCTGAACAGTTCCGTAAAGTCTACATTCCAATGTTTGATTTGGGCGAGCGAGTAAAATCGGTAAGTCCGCTATATGACTGGCGTCCGCAAAGTACTTATATTCGCCGTCCGCCATATTGGGAAGGGGCATTGGCTGCACCGCGTACTTTAAGCAATATGCGTCCGCTGGCAATTTTGGGTGATAACATCACCACCGACCATTTATCTCCATCGAATGCGATTGTATTAGACAGTGCATCAGGAGAGTATTTGGCGAAAATGGGCGTGCCTGAAGAAGACTTCAACTCTTACGCAACCCACCGCGGTGACCACTTGACTGCACAGCGTGCGACTTTGGCAAATCCGAAACTGTTTAATGAAATGGTGGTTCGTTCCGACGGCACAATTAAGCAAGGTTCGAAAGCGCGTGTAGAGCCGGAAGGCGAAGTAATGCGTATGTGGGAAGCGATTGAAACCTACATGAACCGTAAACAGCCTTTGATTGTGATTGCAGGTAAGGATTATGGTCAAGGTTCAAGCCGTGACTGGGCTGCGAAAGGCGTTCGTCTTGCCGGTGTGGAAGCAATTGTAGCTGAAGGTTTTGAGCGTATTCACCGTACCAACTTAGTCGGTATGGGCGTATTACCGCTTGAGTTTAAACCGGGTACAGACCGCAAAACATTAAAGTTAGATGGTACTGAGCTATATAGCGTGATTGGCAACATTGCCCCACGTTCGACTTTGACTTTGGTGGTTGAGCGTGCAACGGCCGATGGTAAGAGCGAAGCGATTGAAGTGCCAGTCACTTGTCGTTTAGATACCGAAGAAGAAGTGTATGTGTATGAAGCGGGCGGTGTATTGCAACGCTTTGCACAGGACTTCTTGGAAGGGCAAGTGGCTTAACTTTATTTTTTAGAAAAATAAAATCTCCCTTGCGGAACTTTAGTCGTTCCTCACCTCTTTGAGAAAGAGAGGAACTCCCTCCTTTTTTAAAGGAGGGTCGGGGAGGATTTAAGATTAAAGTGATTGATATTGTTTAAAAAACGCTCTAATGTGAATTAGAGCGTTTTTAATTCTTTCTGGGGGATTAATTTGGAAATTTATAAAAATCTAGGTCGTGACTCGAATGTAACTCACTATGAGATTAGTGATATCTACATAAGAGTAAAATTTAGAGGAACGGCTAAAATTTATCAATACAGTTATAGGAAGGCTGCGAAATTCCATGTTGATAATATGAAGCTACTAGCTAAAAATGGTAAAGGATTAAATGCATATATAAATAAAAATGTTAAGTTTTTGTATGATTGATTTTGATATGAGATAAAATAATGAATAAAAAAAGTTTTGAGTCGTGGCTCAATGATTTAACAGCAGATGAAGTAGAAGAAATAAATAAAAAACAGCATGAAGAAAATTTGAGACAAGTAAGAGCATTTAAAGAAGCATATCCAAAAGAACAATGTTATTTATGTGGCAAAGATTTTAAAACGTTAAGCAAAGATCAACCATGCTTACATTGGTTGCTACGTAAGGGGAAATTCAAAAAAAATGATTTCAAATTAATTTATACAAAATATGGCTATCATAATGTTGCTGCTTTTTTAAGATGGTGTGCAAATGAAGAGAAGTTACTTTCAAATATTAACGATCTAGAAAGTGAAAGATCTGGACGTAAAATTTTATCTTCTACAATAAAGTGGAAAAACATTGAGTGGACATTTGACTGCTCCGAAAATGATTTAAAAGGACATGAGGGAAGTTATATTGATTATCCACATTATCATTTTCAAATGAGAATAGATGGTAGACCCTTTATCAATTTTAATGATGTGCATGTACCATTTTCAAAAGAAGATTTAGTAATTCTAAATCTGAGGGATTCTTCAAAAGTTCTACAAAATTTTGGGGTTGCTGGTTCTGGTATGCAGGATGCTATAAGTGTTGATCCTGATATGTTAATAGAATTAGTTAGTCCAACAGAAAATGAAGAAGATGCCACTTATCATTTTGATACTATTATAGAAATGAGTGAAAATCCTTTATCCGGCGAGGAGCTTTATGAAATCATCATGGATGCTCAAAAAGAGGGCAAATCTTTGACTTATATGGTTAATAAAAGATTAGGCGATAGAGCGAAAATACAAACTGTAATTAGTCCAGCAGAATCCGTACCAGATATTGCAATTAGGACAGAACATAAGAGACGATAAATTATAAAATCAGAATCATCCTTCGCCCAAACGCCACTATCAATTGTCGAAATGGACAATAGACAATCATCACAGTAGGGTTATACTAAGTTTACCATTTCTAAAATACATGGAGAGCAAAGATGGTTACTGCTGGCGAAAAACCCGGAATAGGTTTCTATTTTTGTGTCCAATGCGGACATCGCGTTTACTTAGAAATTGGTACAGACCGTTTACCCCCGTGTACCAAATGCCTTGGCAATATATTTAACAACAAAATTGCCTAAGCAGCACACATAAAACAGTTACCCTCTGTTTTAAACAAAAGCCCTATACTCAATAGGGCTTTTTTTATTACTTGTATATCGCTGCTTACACCCGATGTTTGTTTGAAAATTAATCAAATTATCCCCACATAAAAACAAGAAATGCATCGTTTTCAGGACTGCTCACTTGGAACATTATCTTGATCTCAATCACGACTCTGGTGTTGCCAACTATGAAATTGGCAATGAATTTATTCGGGTTCAATTCAAGAAAAAATCAAAAATTTATACCTACAGTTATGCCAGTGCCGGCTATCAACATGTCGAGAACATGAAACAACTGGCACAGTATGGCGACGGCTTAAATGCCTATATCAATAAAAATGTGTATCACCTGTATGTGAAATAGCAGAACAAACATTTCATGGCTTAAATATTGCTTGATCAATATTCCCAAGTTGCGAGCATTTATTTAAGGATTAGTGTTCATAGCAAAGGGTAAGATATATTTAAAAAGGCACAAGGAAAATTAAAATGGAACACACCAGCGAAATAATGGAAATTGAAAAAATACCGAAATATATGCATTTAATTGCAGGTTGGCCTTTTGTCTTGGTGCTATTTGGCGGCTTGATTGGCGGTGGATTGGGCGGACTGGCTTATCTGATTAACTTGAAAATTTACAATTCCCAGCTCAGCAAAATCAATAAAATACTGGCCAATATCATGTGTGGCATGGTCGCCATCAGTGCATGGTGGTGGATTGCCGGGGCAGTGCAAAATACATTCTTTAAGGTTTAATGGCTATTTTCGTGCATATGGGAACACTCAGATTCTCATGTGCATCTATCGTTAAACATAACAATAAAGCGCAGGAAGCAACCAAATGCTTAACCTCAAAAAGGCAAAGCTAGAAAGTAAAAATTATCTAAAAATATCAATAAACCGCAATAAAAAGCGGTAATTTATGCCCTTTTGATTAAATATTCCGTAAATATTAACTTTAAAGAAAATAATTTCCAAAAAATATTTAAATTGGCTTTTCTTAGGGAAATAATCCCGGGCCTAACTTGGTAAATTATATCTCAAGGGTGTGACGGGGATCGAAAAGAGTAGATTGCTACCAGTTGCGTATAACGTGAGTGTAGTACTTACCCAGAAGGTCTCGATTCGGCTTAGGACGCTATAGATCACGAGTTTATAGGCATAAGGTTATCGCTTACAAAGCTATAATTGTTGAAGTTAAACATTATGTTTTCCCTAACACCCTCAAAAATTCTCTACCGAATAAAAAAGAATAAAAGTATAAAAACGAATTAAAAATCATAATTTTAAAATAGAATTTAAACCACAAAATGTAGATACAAATCAGCCACTCGTTTCAGCATATCAAATCTGTTATTTTAGAAATCACAAGCTGCCGCGTAGTAGAGAATCAATATGAATCTCGATTTTTGGTGCCGTTTTTTACTTTCCTCCGTACTCATCAATTACATCATTTTAATGATCTGGTTTTTGGCCATTATTTTTGCCCGTGACTGGATTAAGCAAGTCCACGGAAAATGGTTCAATCTGTCAGATACGACCTTTGAGGCAATTCATTATGGCGGAATGGCGATCTATAAAATTGGTATTTTACTGTTTAATCTGGTGCCTTTAATTGCTATATATTTCATGGGTAAAAGTTAAAATTGACCCAAGTATTTTTAAGTCTTAAATGCAAAATAACCGTGCGGATGTTACATCAATTTAAACAATATTTTCATGCTGTTGTCTTAGACATAAAAACTGTAAAGTCTAAATTAGAATAATATTTAAAAGGAGTTTAGTCCGATGAATCAGCTCAAACCAGCACTTATTTTAGGCATTTTCATTTGCTTGGGGATGGTTATTGCTGGATGGATTCTAGGCAGCAGCGCACTGAAAATTAAACAATATGAACGCATTGTTTCAGTCAAGGGTTTGTCTGAACGCGAAGTTAAAGCCGACGTTGCGGTTTGGCCGATTCGCTTTAGCTCTGCCAGCCAAGACCTGACTCAATTGTACGACACCATGGAAATAAACACCCAGCAAATTCAGGCATTCTTAAAGGGTGAAGGTTTTACTGCCGAGGAAATTACCACAGCCTCTCCGAATATCACGGATAAATACGCCCAGCAATATGGGGGCGACTCAAATGTCGCATTACGTTATACCGCTAATCAAACCATAACCGTATATACCCACAAAATAGATGCGGTACGTGCTGCACAAAGTCGTTTGGTGGCTTTGGGTAAAAAAGGCATTGCCTTTAGCGGCGATGACTCTGGACAAAGAACCGAATATTTATTTACCAAACTCAATGACATCAAACCTGCCATGATTGAGCAAGCCACCCAAAATGCACGCAGTGTTGCAGAAAAATTTGCTGCTGATTCTAAAAGCGGTTTAGGGAAAATTAAATCGGCCAATCAGGGCTTGTTTAGTATTGAAGATCGGGACAGTAATACACCATATTTGAAAAAAGTACGCGTGGTTTCCACGGTCGATTATTATCTTGCGGATTAATGTCATGGAGGATGTGAGTTAGCGTGTTGAAGATAAGCGTTAAAGATAAGGGTTAAAAATAAGAGTGGATAAATATTTCAGTATTGATGCTTTTTGCGCACTAAAAAAGCTTATTTCATCCTTTAAAATTTGAAAATAAAAACACCCTTAAATCCTGTGTGTTTAACTGCTAAAATATTTGATAAGTCATTGCATTGTAATAAAATTATATGGGTTATTTAGATACACTTATTCAGCAGTGCTGTATGGCAAAAACCGCGCTACCTGTTCAGGAATATATATTTTCAACCTTGGATGATTTACCCAAAATCTCTAAAGCAATTTATATTATTGAACAAGTGGAGGGTGACATTAACCAGACTTTTAATCATTTTCATGCTTTTAAACAACAGGGAACCCATGCCTGTGCAAAATTAAATGCACCCTGCAGAGTGATGTATGTGGGTTCCTCTACCTCAGGAATTAAGAACCGGCTGAAACAGCATTTGGGACTAGGTCACAAAGCGACTTATGCATTGCATTTAAATCAATGGTTTCAAGGTCAGTTTAAAATTACCATTAAGCACTATGAGGTAGAAAATCAGGTGCTGCAGTTGATTGAAGATGATCTTTCAGATCGGCTTAAACCTGCATTTGGAAAATTGGGTGCAAACAATAAATAATCCAATCTCATTGCTGTGTTTAGGATGCATTGACAGCATTATCTCGCCTTGTTATTTTTCGCCCATTCTCCGAAATGCTGTATGCACATGCCGATCGACAACAACTTTGTTTATATGCCACCCCAAGAACCGCTTGCTATCGTCTATGAAGATGATGATCTGGTGGTCATAGAAAAGCCTGCAGGCTTGTTGTCCGTACCGGGGCGTTTGCCCGAGCATCATGACAGTGCCTATTTACGTGTCTTGGAAAAATATCCTCACGCTAAAATCACCCATCGTTTAGATATGGCAACTTCAGGTATTCTGATGTTTGCCAAACACCGTGATGCAGAAGTCGCGGTGAGTAAAATGTTCCAGGCGCGGACGGTAAAGAAAAACTATATCGCATTGGTACAAGGCAAGCTTGAAGGTGAGGGATGTGTCGAAGTTCCACTGATGACCGATTGGGAAAATCGTCCGCGTCAAATGGTGCATTTTGAATTGGGCAAAGCCGCCAAAACCTTGTATCAGGCTTTGGACTATTCGCAAGCTGAAGATATTAGCCGTGTATTGCTCACGCCTGTTACTGGACGATCACATCAACTGCGGGTGCATATGCAATATATCGGACATCCGATTACTGGCGATAAGCTGTATCACCCAGAACCCTATCAAAGTCCATTAAAACGCATGGCTTTACATGCAAGTTATTTGGCATTTAAGCAGCCGTTAACGGGAGCAAATGTTGAAATTAAAGGCCATGTACCTTTCTAATGCAGGAATTAAAATTCAACCCGGTATCACAGGAATTGTATAGCAGGTCTAGGGTGCACCGTTTGGATTGATGATTGTCAGTAAAAGCTGGAATTGAGGGTAATGAACAAGATCAATGCAAATATTTTTAAATCATTAATAATTTGAAAAATATAGTTTTTTTATAATAGTTTGATAGTTGTGTAGGATATAAATAGAAATAATATCCCTAGTTTTGGTGATTGAAAATTGATCAAAAAATAGCTAGTGTAAAGTGGGGTTTTTGAGATAATAACAATGATTTACCTATCCATCATAACAACGATTACAACAATAAGTATTTTAGCGCTCCTCCTTTATCGCGCAACAAAACGAGTGAAAAGTAAACAGGCTAATCTGGAGTCATTGCAAGCCAATCTGGATCGAACACGGGCAAATTTGGCTGCACATGAACAAAAGAATGATGAGCTGCATCATGAATTAAACATATTTCGTGCAGAGACGGGAACTTTAAAAAATAAGCTTGAGAAACTCAGCCAGTATCAAGCTATTCTGGACATTGAACAGTATGTGGCCGAGCGAAAAAATCAAGTTGAGAACTTTGTCGAAGTGACCAAAACTGAAGCAGAGTCGCTGCTACAGAACATGAAGGCTTATATTGAAAAAGTGCGGCATTATCTGGACAGCTATGAAAAAAATAGCAAGCAGAAACTTGAAATAGAAGCCAGAGAAAAATTGCATGGTTTTTATCATCAGGCTACGCAACAGCAAAATTTAACGGACATTTCACGAGCACTGGAAAATAAAATTAATGGTTATGGCACTGCGTATTTATTGCCTGCGCATACGCTTCTGGATGAGTTGATCGATGGATATAAACACATAGATGCCGCACTTCATTTAAAAGAAGTCCGGCACAAAATCAAAAATGCCATTGAATATAATTGTGTGGGTGATTGTGATTATGTGGAAGAAAAGCGCCGTCTTTCAGCCATTGCTCTGGTGACTCACGTTTTTAACAGCAAGGCTGACCTATATTTATCACGCTTGCGTCATGACAATATGGGCGAGCTGATTCAGTCGCTACAGGATGACTTTATTCTGATCAATCATTACGGCGCCGCATTTAGTTATGCACGCATTCAAGCGTCATTTTTAGGTTTGCGTCTGGAAGAGTTGAAGTTTGCAGCCTTGGTTCTAGCGTTCAAGGAAAAACAGCGAGAGCAGCAAAGTCAAATGCAGCAACAGATGGTGGAAGGGTGATGGCGTGCAGACCATTTTGCACGGCTAAAACAGAAAATGACTTGAATGGATCAGCAAGAGAATGGATCTTTTGAATCGCTAAAATGAAACAAACTTGAGCTAATCTGGGTACAATGTTAGAGATTTAAATGATTAAGATAAGGAAACGCCCATGACACGCGATTTTGAACAATTCCCAGATGACGAAAACGGTAACGTACTTTGGCAAATGGCTGAAGATGGTGACGATCTGACTGAAGCACATGAAATTGAATTTTCTATTGCTTTTCAAACCCAAGAACAAGCCGAAAAATGTGCGCTTTATTTGCTGAAAGAAGAACAAAAAATCAGCATGTTTGAAGATGAAGAAGCCGATACGCTAGAGTGGATTATCACTATTTATATGTATATGGAACCTGATTATTCAGACATTGTCGATATTGAAGAATGGTTCACTAAAATTGCTGAACAACACGGCGGTGAATATGATGGCTGGGGTTGCATGGCCTATGTCTATGATGACGAAGACATGGAAGATGAACTTAAAAGTTGATTTAAGTAACTGAATCATATTTAAAAAATAGTGTCTATCATTCATCAAGGCTCATTAAGAATTGCTCTTGTTGAATGAGATACCACAAAACCCTGACAGTGCAAACTGTTAGGGTTTTTTAATGCCTAAATATTGGGCGAAGAATAAAAATAAGGGGCGTGAACTGAAAGGAGCATCAGAAGAATAGGCATTACTTACAGTAACCCTCTAGAATTTCAGCACATAAAATTTTAAATATAGAAACAATCATCAAAAAATAATAAGGATATTAATGTGAATAGGGAAAAAACGCTAAATTCACAATCTCCATTACCTCCTGTAAATGATGAAACTCAGACCCGGCATATTTTACGTGTGATGGCAGGGTTTGTGATTGCTGCGCTGATTATTTTAGCCCTATATTTTGGAAAAGATATTCTGATTCCTTTGGCACTGTCGGTGTTATTGGCATTTTTACTTGAACCTTTAGTTTCACGATTGAAAAAATGGGGTTTGCCGCAACTGCCATCGATTGCACTTGTGGTGCTGTTTGCCTTAAGTGTCATCGGTGGTGCTGCAACTTATCTCGGTTATCAACTGGGGAATTTAAGTCAGGAGTTGCCGCAATATCAGGACACGATTAAACAAAAACTCGATTCGGTAAAAAGCTATACTTCTGGGCCAAGTGTATGGGACGGTGCCATCAAGACCATTGACACGGTGGAAAGTTCGATACAGGACGTCACCCCAGTTGAACAAACCCAGGGGGTACAGCAGGTGCAGGTGGTTGGGCAGCAAGCCAGTACCACTGAAACGGCAATGCAGTGGGGCGCGAGGATCTTTCATCCCTTGGCCACAGTCGGGATTGTTTTTCTGTTTGTGGTGCTGATTTTACTCAGTCGCAAAGACTTGCATGACCGTTTGTTGAAATTGCTGGGTGGCAATTTAAATGTCGGTACAGATGCACTGGATGATGCAGCAGATCGGATTGGAACCTATTTGCGGATGCAGTTGTTGGTGAATGTCACTTTCGGCATTCCCATGGCTATGGGCTTATGGTTGATTGGTGTGCCTGCTGCCATTATGTGGGGAATTGTCGCGATCGGAATGCGCTTTTTACCCTATGTCGGGCCCATGATCTCGGCCTTATTTCCCATTACCCTGGCATTTGCGGTTGATCCGGGCTGGAATATGGTGCTCTGGACCATTGGACTGATTCTGTTACTCGAGCTGATTAGTAATAATGTGATTGAACCGTGGTTGTATGGAGAAAGTACCGGCCTTTCCACTTTGGCGATTATTCTTGCGGCGACATTCTGGACCACACTCTGGGGACCTGCTGGACTAATTCTCTCGACGCCATTGACGGCATGTTTATTGGTATTGGCTCATTATATTCCGGCATTGGGATTTATCAAAACCCTGATTGGTAGCGAACCGGTACTGACGCCACCGGAACGCTTTTACCAGCGTCTGGTTGCCGATGAAGTAGAGGATGCCCTTGAAGTTGCCCAGGATTATATTCAACAGAAATTGCCGAAAAAGCCCAGTGAGGAAGTCGTCGTGCGTAAGGTCAATGCCTTTTATGACGATGTTGCCATTCCCGCCATTCGTTTGTTTTCGCAAGGACATAGTACCGAAGCCAGTGCTGAGCACCGTTTAAGAATGCATCAAGGCCTGAAGTTGTTTAATCATGATTTCCAGCAAAAGTACCCGGCTCCAAATACCGTTGGTCCTGCGCAAGTGGTGTGCCTGGGGGCGCGTTGGGAAATTGATGTATGGGCATCTTCCATGTTGGCCCATGGTTTAAACTTAAGAAAAATTGCAGCGCAAAGCCATAATGAAGTACTGATTCAATCAAAAATGGATGTGCTTGAATCCTTGCCAGAAAATACCCAGATGCTTTGCATTTCCATGTTTCATCGGCAGCCTTTGGCACAAATTCGCTTGTTGAATCATCGCATCCGTAAACGCCTGCCGAATATTAAAATTATTTTTGCCACTTGGGGCAATGTCAGCGATGAATTGCGCGACGAGATTCAAAACCGTTTTCAACCGGATGCTGTGGTATCCACGGTGAATGAATTGATGCTGAGCATTGATGCGCTAATGCTACAACAAGGTAAAAACCCTGCACGTGAATTGCTTGCGGAAAATGAACCGGAACGTTTGGCGGCCTTGCATGAACTGCAATTGCTTCAGCCTGAAACCTTACTGATTTATCAGCAGTATATTGAAGAAGCTTGCCAGGCATTTAACGTGAAATATGCGCAAATTTCCCTGGTCGATGAAAAATGGGTGAATACCCCAGCCAGCCCGCTGGCAGATGAAAATCAAAATCCGATAGAGGCACGCATTCCCCGGGAAGAATCCATTTGTACCCATCTGGTTCATCAAAATGAGGCACTCATTATCGAGGACATAGACCGAGATCCGCGTTTTACCCATAACCCGGAGTTAAACAGAAATAAAATCAAGTTTTATGCCGGTGTACCTTTACGCACTAAACAAGGTCTGGTGTTAGGCAGCTTTTGTGTTCTAGATAAGCAGGTTCGGCAGATGAGCGAAGATGATCTGGTGTTATTAAACCAGCTTGCAGACGATTTAATCCAGACACTGACGAGTGACAAGGCACAAACGCAAAAGTTAGAGGAAATTGCCAAGTTGCAACAAGCCAAGGGTGACTCTCTTCAAGATGTTTTGAGCTAAAAGCTAAAACAAAATTCATCTTCCTGGAAAATGAATTGGATCTCCCGGCAAAGCATAAGCATAAAAATTGGAAAGTTACATCACTTGTCAATTTTTAACTTGCTCTATTTTTCACCTCATCGGCCTTTGACTCGGTCTGCCTATCATATTTACCAAAGACCCTCAAAGCATTAACCAATGAATTAACTTGTAAAGCGAACTCCTTGTTAGATTAATACAAAAAATTCAGTGCAGTTGATCCATATTCAAAAAATCAAAAGGAAGCAAGTATGAGTGCGAATTATGTGAACTATCGTCCCGAAGTAGAGCAAAAACAGGAAAATGAAGAAGAGGATATTCTGCATATTACAGAACAGATGGCGCAGACCAATAACAAGGTTTTTGACAGGCACCGTCATGCGGTTCGTGATGCACATACAAAATCCCATGGTTTCCTGAAAGGCATTTTGACCGTTCCTGAAAATTTGCCGACACATTTGGCTCAAGGGATTTTTGCTCATCCGGGCTGTTATGACGTGATGGTACGTCTATCGGCTGCGCCGGGTGATCTGCATAGCGATAAAACTCCGGCTCCTCATGGTTTTGCCCTTAAAATTTTAAACGTGCCGGGGCAGCGCTTATTGCCGAATGATCCGAGTGATGGTCATCACCAGGATTTTCTGATGGTCAATATTCCGGTGCTGACTTTTGGGACAGTGCGTAAGTATAAGCAAATGCTGCCTTTTATTACGGAGGCAGAACAGGCGCCTGAACCGGTTATGCGCAGCTTGCGTCAGGTGATGCGTGGCGTAGATTATCTGGTAAATCGTGCAGGGTTTCCCTCACCTGCAAGCTTAAAAGGTCTGGCACGTAGCCAGCATCATGTGTTGGGCGAAACTTATCATAGTATGGCAGCGCTTCGTTATGGTGACTATATTGCCAAAATCAGTGTCGCACCCGAATCTGACTCCGTGAAGAAACTCACCGGCATCCAGATGCAAATCAATGATGATTCCGCTATTCGTGACATCGTCCGGGATTTCTTTCAGAAGAATGCAGCAGATTATGTGATTCGTGCACAGCTATGTACCGATCTGAGGACTATGCCTGTCGAGGATGCGGCTGTGCTGTGGAAAGAGCAGGAATCACCGCATCAGGTCATTGGCCATTTGCACTTTCCCCAGCAGGATACTTTTAGTCCGGCACGTCGGGTTTATTCCGATGATGTGCTGTCTTTTAACCCTTGGCATGGCGTGAAAGAACATCAGCCATTGGGTTCCATTATGCGGGTGCGCATGCAGGCATATGAACGTTCATCGTCTTTTAGGCATCGCATGAATACCCAGCCGCGTACAGAACCACATCAGATTGATGACATGCCGGATTAAGCTGTTTATGTTCGGATGCTAGAATTAAATTAAAGCTATCGACTTAAGCACAGCTGTTTTTAATGTAGAGATATTCTGGAAGCTGTTGAGCGTTTTTCAGTAGAGCCAAATGCAGTGAAAATCCACTCTGAATGTCATACCAAAGCCGTACAGAGCCATCAATCAGTAGCAGTAGACTAAAGCCACAAAACAACAAAAAGTGAGAAAAACAAATGCCCAGTACTGTCAAACTTCACCGTGTATTTACCGCCCCGCCAGAACGGGTGTTTAGAGCTTTTATCGATCCAGATGCCTTGGTGAAATGGATGGCGCCGCATGGTTTTACTGCTAAAGTCCATCACCTTGATGCGAAAGTGGGAGGCAGCTATAAAATGTCCTTTAGCAATTTTACCACCGGTACCAGCCAGTCTTTTGGTGGAACCTATCATGAAATTATGCCTAACCAGTTGTTGCGTTATACCGACCAGTTCGACGACCCCAACTTACCCGGTCAAATTGAAGTCACGATTCAGCTCCACCCGGTTTCTGTGGGCACGGAAGTTCATATCACCCAATCCGGTATTCCCGATGTGATTCCGGCAGAGGCCTGTTATCTGGGATGGCAGGAATCCTTGCAATTGCTGACTTTATTGGTCAATGCCGAAATTCCAGATCAATAAATAGATGGCCCATGCAAATTCAAATTAAGCGTGCCTATGCCGAAGTTTTAGCGTCAGATGGTAAACGGATTTTGGTCGATCGACTTTGGCCCAGAGGTATCAAAAAGCAAGATGCTCAAATTGATATGTGGCCCAAGGAAATTTCGCCCTCGACTGAACTGCGCAAATGGTACGCGCACGATCCTGAACATTGGGAGGCCTTTCAACAGCGCTATACAGCGGAACTTGTTCAGCAAGCAAAGACATTGCAGCAAATTCGGAAGATCGCTGAGCAGGAACAAGTCACTTTAATTACCGCAGCCAAGAGTAAAGATTATAACCATGTGATTGTACTAAAACAGCTTTTGGAACAAGGCTGATCTTTATCTTGCCTGCTTTTATTCCATAAAATAAGTAGGGTTTTAAGCAAGAGACTGACTTATAAAATGTTATAGTAGAGTTTTTGAGGTTTTTTATGTCTTTGCCAAATTGCCCCAAATGTAATTCAGAATATGCGTATGAAGATGGCGATTTACTGATTTGCCCGGAATGTTCTCATGAATGGAAAGAGGGTGACAGCAGCGCTGAGCAGGCGATGGTTATTAAAGACTCAAATGGCAATATCCTTGCCGATGGCGATACAGTTACCGTGATCAAGGATTTGAAAATTAAAGGCTCTTCATCGGTAATTAAAGTCGGAACCAAAGCGAAAAACATTCGTTTATTGCCCGACTCAAGCGATGGTCATGACATTGATTGTAAAGTGGATGGGGTGGGTGCAATGAAATTAAAATCTGAATTTGTGAAGAAAGCTTAATTCACCCAGATTGAAATGTAAAAGCTCTAGCAGGGAGGTTAGGGCTTTTTTTATGAGACCGTTTGATCAGGCAGCAATCATGCACTTGAGAATTTATGCTTTGTCAAAAAAATTAAAAGATTGGCAGGATCAGCTTTTCAAAAGGGATATTCACAGGTTGTGAACGTTTGATCTATAAAACAGCACTGAGGCTTACATATGGCTTGATTGCGCTTATGATTGAGCAAATGACATGGTATAACAGCAGCAAATCTTTAAAGAATATTTTGTTATGCCCCACATTCATCTTGAATATTCAGACAATATTGAAAACCTTGAGCCAAAACCACTCTTACTTGCCTTAAACCAGGCCATGCTTGATGGTGCATATATTAAGGCTGCCAATGAAGTGAAAAGCCGTGCCATTTGCCAGAAAGATTATGTGATTGGTTTAGGCGACGCTTCGCAAGCATATTTACATGCCAAAGTTTCTTTATTGACCGGACGCAGTGTGGAATTGCAACAGGAAATTTCCCAGGCATTATTAAGCACACTCGAACAGCATTTACCACAGCAGAGCCAGGTCAATGTACAGATTTGTGTGGAAATTTTAGAAATGCAGAAAGCCACTTATTCCAAGAAAATTGTCTAGGCTTTAATAAAGATCAAGAGACTAGATTTGCTTTTATTCTCTTGATCTTTATTTTTTTATTGAATCAAATTAAGTCAAATTTAGTCGGCTAAAACGCACTTTTATTAAACTAAGGCTCAGATTTTTTTTGATTACAAAATAACCACATTTAAAAACTGAAAATTATTTATATTTTATAAAACAGTATGTTTTGAAAAACAAAAAATAATCAAATTCTTATAAATTTTAAAATAATAAAGGGGATTGAAATGGCCGGATGGTATGAAATCAGTCAAGTCGACAATGGACAATATCGTTTTGTGTTAAAAGCTGGAAATGGGGAAGTCATCTTAACCAGTGAATTATATAAGGCCAAGGCCTCTGTACAGGTAGGCATTGAATCGGTTCAGCGAAATAGCATAGATAATAGTCGTTATGAACGTCTAGACGGGAAAAATGGTAAGCCTTATTTCAACCTAAAAGCGGTGAATCATCAGATTATTGGTCGTAGCCACTTTTATTCAAGTGAGCAATCACGTGAGAAAGGCATAGAATCAGTCAAAAACAATGGATCAACCACCAGAATTAAAGAACTCATTGCCTAGCTTTAGATGATGGACATGATAAGGCATGTATGTATACATGCCTTATTTTTTGAATGGCGCAATAAAATCCAGATTTGAGCGACTAAAAATCAGGATAAGAAACCTGATCTCAAACAACATAAAACTAAAGCCGTTGCTGATCAGCTTGATCCATCCGATCTTTTAGAAACGCTTAGGAATTTTCTGACCATTGGCTACCGGAGTTTCCGCTTTTTTAAGCACGCCAAATAACCAGGTTTCAGCATGATTTACCGCTTGTTTTAAATCATCCCCTTGTGCCAAACGCCCGGCAATGAAACTTGCCAATGAACAGCCTGAACCATGATATTCGCCTTCAAGGCGAGGGCATCGGGTTTCAGAAACCAGCTCGCCACTCATATATAAAGCATTGCGGATATAGTCCGGCGTATCTTCATGGCCGCCTTTGACCAGCACGGCTTGGGCTCCCATTGCAAAGAGTTTTGTCGTGGCCTGGTCGATATCTTCAATACCGGTTAATGCCCGAAGCTCTACCGTATTCGGCGTTAGCACTGTAGCCAGTGGAATTAGCGCTGCAAACGCCTTTACCAGTGTTTCCTGATTGCCCAGTGAACCACCGCTATTGGCAACCAGAACAGGATCAAGCACATATAGGTATTCAGGATGCTCACGTAAAAATTCGGCCAGCGCTGCAATATTGTCCGTGGTGCCTAGCATGCCGGATTTAACGCATTTAATCGGTAGATCACCTACCACTGCATTGGCCTGCGCCAACAGTAATTCTTTCGATGTTGCCTCAAAACCAAAGACTTGTTGTGAATTTTGGATGGTCAGGGCAGTACAGGCAATTGCCGCATGGGCACCACTTTGACCAATTGCTTCAATATCTGCCTGCAAGCCAGCGCCACCCGAGGGATCTAAACCAGAAAAGCAAAGTACAGTAGGGCGCACAATGATGTCCTTCTTCACAAAATTTGCGTTAGTATAGGCAACTTTGAGCCAAGTCTCGATAGTATTTGTTAAGTAAAAATTTAAGATGAAAGGGTCAGTCTGTGATTAAAAATATTTTGATTGATTTGGATGGAACATTAACTGATCCAAAAGTGGGAATTACCACCAGCGCACGTTATGGCTTGAATAAAATTGGCCATCCTATTGCAGATGATGTCAATATTGACTGGATTATTGGTCCACCCTTACAGGCTTCGCTGGCAAAAATTTTAAATGTGGCAACAGATGATATTTTGGCTGAACAGGCCTTGATGGGCTACCGCGAACGATTTGCGGTCACCGGCTTATATGAAAACCATGTTTTCCCTGAAGTATCTGAAACTTTAAAAACATTGCAAGCACAAGGCTACCGTTTGTTTTTGGCCACGGCGAAACCTGAAATTTATGCCAAGCAAATTCTAGAGCATTTTGATTTATTGCAATATTTTGTATATGCCTATGGCAGTGAACTCAACGGAGAGCGTACCAACAAAGCTGATTTGATTGCTTATATCATTGAAAAAGAGCAGTTAAATCCTGCCGAATGTTTGATGGTGGGTGATCGTGAGCATGACATTTTCGGGGCGCGCCGTAATGGGATTGAAACTATTGCGGTGGAATATGGCTATGGTGCAGATGAAGAGTTAACGGCAGCAAACCCTAAAGCTCGAATCGAGAGTTTTGCCGAGTTACTGGATCATTTAAATTAGTATTTAAATGAGCATTTAAATGAGTGCGTGCGCTAAAGTAAAACCTGTTTTCAAATACATAAAAAGGGTCGGGTGATCCTTTTTTAATGTCTAGTGTTTAAAGCCAGCTCGAAAAAAATCTGCGCTAATGAAAACAATACACGCCCCTTAACCCAGGTCTAAATAGAAACTTTCTTTGACTTCTTCCATAACGATATAACTGTGTGAGGAAGCAGAAGAGGGCAGTTTTTTTAACAGATCGCCTAATAATCGTCTATAGGCGCTCATTTCTTTCAGGCGTGCTTTGACCAGATAATCAAACTCGCCTGAAATGAGATGACATTCTAAAACTTCCGGAATTTCGATCAGGTCACGTGCCACTTGGTCAAACACATCTCCCGATTTGGCAGACAGTTTGATTTCTAAAAACACCAGTAAATTCCGGTCGACCAGTTCCGGGTTTAAACGTGCGTAATAGCCCATGATAATGCCGTCGCGTTCCAAGCGTTTTACCCGTTCTGAACAGGGGGTAGTCGACAAATTTACCCGAGCCGCCAGTTCGCTAATCGCAATCCGCCCATCCTTTTGCAAGATGTCTAAAATCTGATGATCGATACGGTCTAATTTACGCATCAGTTTTTCCCTTTTTTTAAATTTTTTTCACGATAAATCCATCGAATTACCTGGATTATAGTCAATAAAACAGTGAAAAAAACTATTAAACCAAAAATATACTAGGTAAATAAACTAGATGTTGCTCGAGGGATTGAAAATGCGCGTAATTGTATTGGGTAGTGGTGTCATTGGTGTTGCAAGTGCGTATTACCTCGCGCAGCAAGGCGCCAACGTGACTGTATTAGACCGTCAGGCAGGCCCGGCGGAAGAAACCAGTTTCGGTAATGCAGGTCAAATCTCTCCAGGTTATTCAACCCCATGGGCAGCACCCGGTATTCCGTTTAAAGCAGTGAAATGGATGTTCCAGCATCATGCACCGCTGGCCATCAATATGGATGGCAGCATGTGGCAGTTGCAGTGGATGGCGCAAATGCTGAAAAACTGTAATCCGCAAAGTTATGCCATTAACAAGGAACGCATGACCCGCGTGGCCGAATATAGCCGCGACTGCTTAAGAGATTTGCGTAAGGCCACCGGTATTCACTACGAAAACCGTTCCAAAGGCACTTTGCAGGTGTTTCGTAATGAAGCGCAGCTTGAAGCGGTACAGCGTGATATTCAGGTCTTGAAAGAATGCGGCGTGGACTATGAATTGCTGCTTAAAGAAGACCTGGCGAAAGTTGAGCCGGCTTTAGCCTTTGCCCAAGATAAACTGGTCGGTGGTTTGCATTTGCCGAATGATGAAACAGGGGATTGTTACCTGTTTACCAATGCCTTAGCCAACCTTGCCAAAGACATAGGTGTCGATTTCAAATTTAACCAAAGCGTTGAAAAACTGGTGGTTGAGGGCAATGAAATCAAAGGCGTGGTGGTAGATGGAAAAGTGCTCACCGCAGACCGTTATGTGCTGGCTTTTGGCAGTTATTCACGTGATTTCCTCAAACCGCTGAATCTGGATTTACCTGTTTATCCGGTCAAGGGCTACTCGCTCACTATTCCTATTGTCGATCCTGCTTTTGCCCCCCAATCTACGGTACTCGATGAAACTTATAAAATTGCAATTACCCGTTTTGACGAGCGTATTCGTGTCGGCGGTATGGCGGAACTCAGTGGCTTCAACCATGGTTTGAATGAAAATCGCCGTGCCACCTTGCAAATGGTGACGCAGGATTTATTTCCGGGTGGCGATATGCAACAGGCGACATTCTGGACCGGCCTGCGTCCAATGACACCGGACAGCACCCCAATTATTGGTGCGACCCGTTTCAGCAACCTGTTTTTAAATACCGGTCATGGCACCTTGGGTTGGACCATGGCCTGTGGTTCAGGAAAGTTGATCAGCGATTTGGTACTCAATCATAAAACTGACATTAATACTGAAGGTTTATCAATTCAGCGTTATCCGAGCGCGGCTTAATTTACCCCAAACCCATATTCAAGGATGAATATATGTCACGTCCCATTACGGCTGTGATCCATCAGGCGGCTTTACGCAATAATCTGGCGGTTGCACGTGGCATGATGCCTGACAGTCAGGTTTTTGCCGTGGTTAAGGCCAATGCTTATGGTCACGGCATTGAACGTGTCTATGATGCTTTTCAACAGGCTGATGGTTTTGCCTTGCTCGATATTGCGGAAGCGAAACGTGTTCGCGCACTCGGTTGGCCGGGTCAAATTCTACTTCTAGAAGGTCTGTTTGATGCTCAGGATTTGCATGATTGTGTTGAATTGGATCTTAGTTTTACCGTCCACAGCCAATACCAGCTTGAGTGGCTACAGCAGTTTGAAGGTTCCGCACAGTTTGATGTGTTTTTAAAAATGAACAGCGGGATGAATCGTTTAGGCTTTAGTCCGGACGCATACCGAACTGCCTGGCACAGCTTGAAGCAACTGGCGGGTGTGAAATCTATTACCCATATGACGCATTTTTCTGATGCCGATGGTGAGCGCCTGGGGGAGCCCGGTATTCTCTATCAGCAGAAAGTCTTTGAAGATACCATCAAGGATTTACCGGGACAGCGCTCAATCAGTAACAGTGCGGCTATTTTGCGTTATTCCCAGCAACTCCATTCCGATTATATTCGTAGCGGCATCATGCTCTACGGCAGTTCCCCAGATTATCCAGCGCATAGCATTCAGGACTGGCAGCTTCAACCGACCATGTCGCTGCGAAGTAAGATTATTGCTGTGCAAGAAGTCAAAGCCAGTGAAAGTATTGGTTATGGTTCACATTTTATTGCTTCCGAACCCTTAAAGATTGGCATTGTCGCCTGTGGCTATGCCGATGGTTATCAGCGCATCTCGAAAACCGGTACGCCTGTGCTGGTCAATTCAGTTCGAACCCAAACTCTTGGTCGGGTCAGCATGGATATGCTGGCCGTTGACCTGAGCCATATTCCTGATGCTGAAATTGGCAGTGAAGTGGTGCTTTGGGGTATCTCTTCAACGGGTACGGTTTTAGCCATTGATGATGTGGCCGTCAGTTCAGGAACGGTCGGCTACGAGCTCATGTGTGCAGTTACGGCTCGGGTGCAATTTGAAATTGAACATTAGAATTTAACGTTTATTTACTCCAGATCCAGTTATCCAGAATAGGGAAATTAATATGTCACATGCAGATATCCAGAACATCAACAGCACAGAAGTTATGAGTGCAGTCACTATTTTTAATCAAGTCGTGTATTTATCAGGTCAGGTACCGAAAACCACCGCACAAGATATTGAACTGCAAACTCGGGATATTCTTGCCACAATTGACAGCTTGTTGGCGCAGGCCAATAGCGATAAGTCACGACTATTATCGGCACAGCTGTATATCAAAAATCTTGAAGATTTTAAAACAGTGAATGCGATTTGGGTTGATTGGTTAAAAGGCTGCGTCGCACCATCACGCGCCACTATTCAGGCGAATCTGGTGAATCCGGATTGGTTGATTGAAATTGCGGTGACCGCAGCGCAAAAGTAATTGTTAGCTTTTATTTTTTTAATACTCTCTCCCGTAACTAGATAAGGAATAGTGCAACTGTCTTGATTAAAGCAGAAATTTTCAAGAGGCACGATTGAGCGATCAGGAAGCTTTGGCTCAATTCAAATGTCTGGTTTATACAGTGCTATAAGGATGTTGAAATATGACAACGAATCAATTGGATGATTCATCTTCTCCGCATGAGTTACAAAGGAAGCTCTCCAATCGTCATTTGCAGCTGATTGCGATTGGTGGCGCCATTGGTACAGGTTTGTTTATGGGTTCCGGGAAAACCATTTCCTTGGCTGGACCGTCTATTCTGATCATCTACATGATTATTGGTGCGATGTTTTTTTTCCTGATGCGCGCATTAGGTGAAATTTTGCTTTCCAACCTGCATTACAAATCCTTTATCGATATGGCACATGATCTGATTGGCCCGGCTGCGGGTTATTATATCGGCTGGTCATATTGGCTGGGCTGGGTGCTGGTCGGTATTGCGGATTTGGCTGCCATTATCAATTATCTCGGCTTTTGGCTGCCACCGGGAGAAACCTTTACGCCCATGGGGCAGGCCGCCATCAGTGCCGGCTGTGTACTGCTGGTATTAGGCATTAATCTGCTCACCGTGAAACTGTTTGGTGAAATTGAATTCTGGTTTGCGCTGATTAAAATTTTAGCCATTTTGGGCTTGATTGGGATTGGCGGATATATGGTGTTTATGCAATTCCAGCCACCGCAAGGCGCTGTGGCAAGTTTTAGTCATGTCTGGTCACATGGCGGCATGTTCCCGAAAGGCGCAAGCGGGTTTTTGGCCGGTTTCCAGATTGCACTGTTTGCCTTTGTCGGGGTAGAGCTGATTGGAACCATGGCAGCAGAAACCAAAGATCCTGAGAAGAACCTGCCCAAAGCCATCAATGCAATTCCAACGCGAATTATTCTATTTTATGTGCTGTCCCTGTTTGTAGTGATGTCGGTTACGCCATGGAACCAGATTCCAGCGGATCAAAGTCCATTTGTGACTTTATTCCTGCATGCCGGAATTCCAACGTCTGCCATTATTATGAATCTGGTGGTTTTATCTTCAGTGATGTCCTCCATGAATAGTGGCGTCTTCTCTACCAGCCGGATGTTGTTTGGTTTGGCTAAAGATGGTCAGGCACCGCAAACCCTAAGCCAGTTGTCCAAACGTGCAGTTCCGGCCAAAGGACTTATTTTTTCTTGCTGCTTTATTATGGCGGGCGCAGCATTGCAGTATTTCGTACCGAATACTATTGAAGCGTTTACCTTGGCCAGTTCCTTATGCGTAATCCTGTTCCTTAGTATCTGGAGCCTGATCATGGTCTGCTATATTCGCTATAGAAAACGTAGTCCTGAATTGCATGCCAAATCGACTTTCAAAATGCCGGGTGGGATATGGATGTCCTATGTCATTCTAGCTTTCATGCTGTTTGCTTTAATTATTTTGAGTTTGGAACCGGATACTTTAAAAGCCCTGATGATTAGTCCGCTTTGGCTGGTGATTTTGGGGGTGACATATCGTGTGCTGTATCTGCCACGGATGAAAAAACGTACTCAGTCTTTAGAAATACAGTAGTTATTGATTTAGATAATTAAAAAGAGAGTGGTTTAAGCCACTCTCTCTTTTTATGAAAATTATTTTCAATAAGGATTGAAGATTTAGTCCTTAAGCAAACATATAAAAAAAGCCTCTATTAAGAGGCTTTTTAAATCTTCTAGATTAAAACTGCGGTTTAACCACCACTAAAATCACCACTGCAAATAGAATTAGCGTTGGCATTTCATTGAAGAAACGCCAGAACTTATGCGACTTGTAATGTGCATCGACCAGCAGTTTTTTGCGGTAATAACCACAGACCAAATGATAGATCACCAATAAACCGACCAAGCCAACTTTCAGGTAAAACCAGAGCGCTTCATGGTAATGCCGCGTTGCATCACCCCAATCTACGAGAAAGTGCGCCGTGATGAGGGTAGCAAGCATTGCCGGCCACATGATGCCGCGGTACAACTTGCGTTCCATAATCTGGAAACGCTGATGACTCGTGACATCCTCACTCATCGCATGATAAACATATAAACGTGGCAAGTAGAACAAAGCTGCAAACCAGCAAACGACAGCAATAATGTGTAATGCTTTTACCCACAAGAAAGCATCAGAAGGAGCATCCATCTATTCACCCTTTTAAGGGCAGTGTAGACGTTGACCATCCATTGCCGGATGATCAACAATTCTTAGCTTAGCCTTCCCATTTTTTGAAAACAAGACAGGCATTTACACCGCCAAAACCGAAACTGTTACTCATCACAGTATTCAATTTTGCGTCACGTTTTTCAAGTACGATATCAAATGGTTTTGCGCCTTCATCCAGTTCAGTCACGTTGATGTTTGGCGCAATAAAGTCATTTTGCATCATCAGAACCGAATAAATCGCTTCCTGAACACCTGCTGCACCCAGGCTGTGACCGGTCATAGACTTGGTTGAGCTTAGTGGAGGAACCTGACCTTCACCAAATGCACGTTCCATGGCTTTAAGTTCTGTGATGTCACCCGCTGGAGTAGAGGTACCGTGGGTATTCACATAGTCAATTTTATCTACGCCGTGCTGTTTGGCTTCTTCTAAAGCCATAAGCACACAGCGTGTTGCACCTTCACCGCTTGGTGCAACCATGTCTGCACCATCACTGTTTGCAGCATAGCCCACAACTTCAGCAAGAATTTTTGCACCACGCGCTTGCGCATGTTCAAGTGATTCAAGCACCACAAAACCGCCACCACCGGCAATCACAAAACCGTCACGGTCAGCAGAGTACGGACGGGAAGCTTTTTCTGGCGTGTCATTGTATTTAGAGCAAAGCGCGCCCATTGCATCAAATAACAAGCTTTGTGACCAGTGATCTTCTTCACCGCCACCTGCAAGCATTAAATCCTGTTTGCCCAGTTGAATCAGGTTGTAGGCATAACCAATGGCATCGGCAGAAGTCGCACATGCGCTGGTAATGGTATGTGCCACACCTTGCAATTTAAATGCAACGCCCACGTTTGCGGTAATGGTGTTGGTCATGTTACGCGGAACAAAGAAAGGACCCACTTTACGCGCACCCTTGGTTTGCAATAATTCGTTCATTTCAATAACAGATGCAGTAGAACCGCCACCTGAACCACCGGTAATACCATAACGTGGGTTACCTGCCAATTCTTCAACCTGTAAGCCTGAATGTTCGACTGCAGCAAGGGCAGAGTTGTAGGCATACATCGAACAAACGCCCATAAAGCGTTTTAGTTTACGATCAATATTGTCAAAGTTTTGTTCTGCTGCTGCACTCACGTGGCTTTTAAAATTGAGTTCAGCATAAGTCGGGTTAAAACGTGTTCCAGAAATCCCGTTTTGCAAAGAATTTGTTACTTCTTCTAAAGAATTACCGATACATGAGTTGATCCCCATGCCAGTGATTACAACACGTTTCATCTACAGATCCCTTATATGGTAGTAATTTGAGCAAATGCAGCTGAATGAATCTTTTGCCTCAAGCAAAACCCAGCGCGTTACTCATGTATTTCAATTACATTCATAATAGCAGAAAGATTTTTGAATTCTTATGGCAAATATTATGCCTATTTCCCTCTGTGTCTATTTGTGAAAATTACCCGGTTTAATTAACCAAAAGATACACATTAAAATTGAGATAAACTTAGACTATACCTAGTATTTATCAATAATTGTAATAAGTGAAAACGAGGATAAAGAATGACTGATATCAATAATAAACATTCACATGGATTCTTATCAAATGCCTTTGGAGTGGCTAAAAAGATCAGTGCAGCTGGAATGGGTGTACTGAATCATGCCGCTCCGAGTGCAGTGACCAAGGTCCTGCAGCCATCAAAAAATGGTCAGGTGATTGATGGCAGTGCCCGTCAAACGAATGCCTATGAAGTCCAAAAATATGATAATCCTCAACAAATGCTGCGCGAGTATTTACCCAATGTATCGAGACAATTACTCGGTCGTCAGTATGGGAAGGTGACGCGCGTCGCCAATTTTGTTTCCCCACAATTTTCAGATAAATTATCGGATTATTTTTTTGAACAGCTCAATCAGTTTACTTCAAATCTCAGTTCAGTCGATGCCGTGCTTGATCAGGCTGGAGCAAAAGATTTACAGGAACTGACCCAAGATGTAGACCGTTCAAAACGAATTAGCCAGGCCTTGGCAGAACAGAATAAATGGATTGCCTCTATGCAAGGCGCTGTAACCGGGGCCACAGGTGTGGTCGGTTCAGCAATTGATGTGCCGTTGTCTTTAATCATGTCTTTGCGCATGATTTATCAGGTGGGACGTGCCTATGGTTTTGAGCTGAATAAAGAAACAGAACAGGATATTGTTCAGTTCGTGTTTAAACAAATTGATTTAGGCCAGATTGCGGAAAAGCAAAGTGTATTGATGGCACTAAAAGCGGTCTCGGGGATGTTGAAGACCCATGATGTTTCTCAATTTCAGCAAATGTTGGGTTCAAGTAATGATGCGGCAGCACTGAAAAAATGGTTAAGCAATGAAAATGGTGAAATGAAATGGGATTGGTTGAATCATATTCCTAAAATTTCAATCATCAGCAAATTGACGCCAGTCGCAGGAGCGGGCATTGGTGCTGCGTATAACTGGAAGCTGGTTGAAGATGTAAACCAGAAAGCACAACAAATCTTTTCTCACGCCCGAAGTTACTTGCAACAACATCAAGGGGTAGAGATTTCGCCAATTGCGGCTTATGAAAAATCTTTGGCCTTGTTGGCTCAGGCAACACCAAAACTATTAGAGCATTTACCTGAAGTTGATGTGAAGCCAAGTGAACTTAAATTGGATCAGGATATTCAAATACCTGACAATAATGCCATCTCGAATGTCACCATCAAAAAGAAAACAGAAGCTGTTAAAGCCGATGAAGACCACCAAGATGAGCAGGTTGAGCAGGGGCTGGAATCTTTAGTTGAGCAAATGGTTGAACCACATGAACAGGTTGAACCGCAGAAACCGGCCGTTCCTGTAGAAGAGCCTGAATCGGATGAGGCTAAAGAGAATTATGATTCAGAAGATCAGGGAGAGGAAAGTGCAGAGAAATCAGCGCAATCTTCTAGCGAAACATCTGAACAAAAGGATGAAACTGCTGCAACAAAGAGTAAAGTTACAAAAAAGAAATCCTAAAAGTTAAGCCCAAGCCTAGTAAATCCTTTCAAACGCCCTAATTATAAGGAAATGGTTGATATTTGATATGGCCTCGAATATTGACCATTTTTCTATCTTCGCTTACAATTGTCTGCCCTCGAAAAGTAGTATTTTTTTGAGGCTTTTTATTAACGGGAGAATTGCCAAATGGCAACAACAAAT
>Ga0308160_10001497_pt1 | contig 32381 bp, 39 predicted proteins | sample PhyFR1_FD_201036 | JGI IMG/M metagenome (GOLD analysis project Ga0308160, IMG submission 201036) | Phyllosphere microbial communities from UC Gill Tract Community Farm, Albany, California, United States - DLSLF.R1 | ecosystem: Host-associated > Plants > Phyllosphere > Unclassified | place: USA... | reverse complement strand
TTTGTTGGAGGAGCAGGCAGTCAGCGGCAGCAGCAGCGACCCCGGGCTGAGCCTCCCTCCGAAGCGGGCGGCGGCGCACTCAAGCCGGGGCTGGAAAACCGCAGGTCGATCGCACGTCGTCGTCTCTCCTCCGCGCAGCGTTTGTGACGGCCTCAATAGAGGGAGTTGGGATCTGCTCGCGTACGCTGCCCTGCCATCTCTCCCAGTTGTCAGAGAGGGTGCGCGGCAGTGCCGTACCGCTGCTGCCTGCTATGTCTGCGACGCACGAGCGCGTATGGAAGTCGGGCGTCTCGGCCGACGGTTCATCGGCCCCTTTCGCCCGAGATCGCCTCGGCTGGGCAGCCCTCGGCGAGCTCCGTCAGAGCGACCTCTCTGTCTGCCTCCGTCCCATCACCATCGCTCACCTCCTACAAGAGCAGAGCGACGCCTCCTGATCTCTCGCGCTTGCTCTCGCACCTCGCCTTCCCGCTCCAGCACCTCGACTCGCTCTTCTGCTCATCCAATCTGCTCGTACCTCTTGCGATCTCTGCGAACCGCCGCCTCCGATCCCGCCGACGCCTTCCCGCCTCCCGCCCGCCGACATGTCCAGCAACTCCAACAGCAAGGCCTCGCGGCCAACATACGAGACCAACATGACGCAGCACACGCCCGAGCTCTACAACAAGTGCGTGCGAGCAAGCCCTCGTCCTCCTTGCCTGCCTGCTTCCCGACCCTAAGCGTACCATCGCTCCCGCTCGCCCAGGAATGCCTCGTTCGTCTACTCGGATGCTGCAACCGCACCTGTCCTCGGCCTGCTCGCACTCCAGCCAGGGGAGCGCGTGCTTGACCTCGGCTGCGGATCAGGCGAGCTGACCTCCCGGCTCGTAGAGGCGGCGGGCGACACAGGCTGCGTCTGGGGGACCGACTCAAACGAAGAGATGGTGCGTCGTTCGTGGTTGTGGCCTTCTGCGCGCCTGAGAGACATCTGACATCGAGACCTGATCCCCGAACTGCAGCTCAGCAAGGCCCGTCTGCAGCACTCGAGACTCGCCGACAGGGTTTTCCAGGCCGACGCTCAGGCACTGACGCTTCCCGAAGGGGCGGGTCTCGAGCATTACTTTGACCGTGTCTTTACCAGTGCGGTCGAGGCGTCCGTCCTTGCCTCACTCCGCAGACTCACGAGGCTGACGGGGATCTTCCTCGTCATCTCTAGACGCCGTCCTGCACTGGTGCAAGCGCGACCCTGCCGGCGTCCTCGAAGGTGTCAAGAGCGTCCTCAAGCCCGGAGGCATCTTCGTGGGCGAAGCAGGGGGGTTCCAGAATTGCAGCGCTATCCGCTCGCACCTCCATCAAGTCCTGCGTGAGCGTGGGCTCGAACCGGAGCCTCGAGACCCCTTCTACTACCCAACGGCGAGCGCCTACCGGAAGCTGCTCGAGTCGCACGGCTTTACGGTCGAATCATGCACGCTTGTCCCCCGGCCGACGCCACTCCCGACGAATCTCGTCGGCTGGTTGCGGACCTTCTGCCGTAAGAGCTTCCTCGCCGACCTCGACGACGAGGCGGCAGAAGATGTCATGGAGGAGGTCAGTCGGCGGTGCGAGCCCGACTGCCGAGACGAGGAGGGGAAGGATCACGCCATGTACGTCAGGCTGCGCTTCTCTGCGCACCTATAGATCTGCGGTGCGCCGCCGCATATCATGGAGACGACCGACATACATGTTCAGAGGCAGCGTGCGCTAAGTCCGTCGCTCGGCCGCTCGGCCGCCCGACACCTTGCGCCCGGACCCCTCCGACAGGTCGCTCTCCAGCTCGCGCTCAAAGCTGTCCCTGCTGCGCTCGCTGCCGTCGTCCTCGCCGAGCTCAAAGACCTCGCCGCCTTCGACGAGATCGTAGCCCTGCTCGTCCTTGGCCGGCGTTCGCGAGAACAGACCACCGACAGTTCCGCCGCTCTCGAGCGAGCCGAGCGAGCTGCCCTTGGGCGGCCGGGAGACACCGAACCAGGGCGAGACGTATGCCGAGATGACGATGATGACGGCCAAGTAGATGACGAAAGAGAGGGCAAACATCCCTACGAGACGCCAGAGAATGGTCAGTGACGGCAGGACGCCTCGTGACCGGCTGATGGCCGCACCAAGGAGGTAGGTCGTCGGGTCGACGTTGTGAGCGTTGAGAGCCTTGATCTGCTCGTCGGTTGCCGAGGCAAAGATGCACCTGGAGGGCCGGACATAAGTCAGCCAAGGCGAGTCTGAGCGCGAGCAGTATAGCAGACGTACCCGGTCAGGCAGAGGAGGTAGGGCTGGGAGGAGGATGGGCAACAGGGCCATGCTGTCAGTCAAGGCAGAGAGCCAAGCACGCGGGCGATGCCGGATGCACATAGAGATGCTGCCAGCTCTTGACGTCGTCCTGATCGCCGTAGCCCTCCTTGAGGACGAACGAGATCTCGATAATGCGCGCGAGGCCGGCCGCCGCCATGGCCGAGCCGAGGATGGTGTGGATGAGAGCCGAGCCGTCGACGTGCTGATGATGAGCGCCAAACGCAAAGCCGGTCATAATGAAGCTGGAATTCGGCGTTGGGACCAAGTCAGCCTTTCCCGTCGGCAAACAATCGTTGATTCAAAGGACGACTGACACCATCGCCGGTACCCAATTCCGGCGACCGCCGAGGCTCATGAAGACGCCCAGTGCGCCGCCAGCCCACCACAGCACGCCGAGCTGTTACAGAACAGGTAGTGCTGCGGGTCAGTGGACGCGGTCGGGATAATCAGCGATGAAGTTTCGTAAGACGGACGGCTGTATGCTGCAGGTCCTTCATCGACCAGCCGTCCGAGTGGCGGAGGGAGAACGTCTGTACGGGCGGCGACGCGGTCAGCGATGCGCGAGGGTGAGAGCGAGGCGACGAGGCGACTCACGTTGATGATGCCGAAGGTGAGAATCATGAGCGAGTCCTGTCGCGATAGCCAAACGAGGAGAGTCAGCCGAGGGGTCTCGCGAGGAGTGGCAAAAGGCACGGTCGCACATAGAGCTCCTGGCTCTGGCCCTTGCGCCGGAGCCATTCCTGCCCGCAGTACGCCATTATCTGTGGGTCGCGCGAGGGAGGCTAGTCAGAGACGACAGCCGAGGGCGACTCGACGACGAATCGAGGCGCACCGCAAGACTCGTGCCGTAGACGCAGTACGAGAAGCCGAACGTATGGTGGGCGAGGCACTGGAGCTGCTCCTCGCCAAGGCACAAAGTCCACCACATCTGGACACCGAGCAGGATCTGGAGCGCGCCGACGAGCGGGTAGAGTCTGCCGGTGATCTTGTGGACGACGAGTGGGATCGTCCGCAGGCGCTCGATGTGCAGCTTGAGGTAGGCGCCTGTCGACGCTTGCTGCGGAAGGGGGCGCGGGGACGAACAGATCGCAGGCGGCTCAGCAGCTGCAGCCTTGAGCAGGCGCAAGGAAAGTTCTCCTAGACTCACGATGACGAGCATCGCCAGCAGAGCGAGAGCCATCGGGCCATCTGATGGAGGGTGAGCTCGGCGTCAGCTCTCGTCAAACGCGGAGGAGTCGCCTCGCGTCGAGCTCCGGGACGCACGCGCCTGGCGGTCGTCGAGTGGGCCGGCCAAGAAGTTAGCGCGAGCTCCCCATCGAAGAGCAGACCGTCGCTGGTGCACTCACAGCTGCCGCATACTCCCTCTCGCCGCCGTGATGGTGACCTATTGCGACAGGCAGTGGAAGGAAAGGCCGATTCGTCAGCTCAGGTACAAGGCCGCCTAGAGTTCCGCCCGTCGGCTCGACCGAGGCGGCGAGGTCGACCCTCCCGCTGACCCTCTCCCAACGAACTCTCATACGAGCGGCTTCATGACACGACGAGGAAGACGCACCGAGTATGTACCCCGTACCGGTCATGCAGAGCCCGGCAACCTGCACAGGGACGTGCCAACGGCTCTTCTTCATGCCGAGCGCCATGCCGATTGGGAAGACGAGCCCCCAGGCGAGCGCCTGGAGGCCGGCATGGACAAAGATGAGATTGCCGCGCGGGAGGGCCGTGTCGATCTGCTCGGCCGTGTGATGATGCTCGTGCCGGCCGAAGAGGAGGCTTGCGTGCGACGACATGGTCAGTCGGTGGGTGCTGAGAGGCAGAGGGGAAGGCGGCGAGGCGCGACGGACGCTCCGGAGTCGGCCGGTCGTCGGCACGACTGCGCACCCGCAGCGGCGTCGGCTGCAGCCAGTACCCTGCCAGTCGTTTCTGCTCCTCGATCCGGGCTGCTGCCTACCCATGGGCTAGCTGAGAAGGAGGGCAACGACCTCTGAGCTGTCTTGGACGAGCCGGTGCTGGAGAGATGAAAGGGGTTTACATGCTACAGCGGCCTTGAGAGAGGCGGTGAGAAGAGTCCGGATCGGGTGCTACAAGGGGGCCGCTGAAGGGCGAAAGTGGAGGAACAGATGCTTGAGAAGAGTGTCCAGAAAGCCGAGGCGATGGAGGGAGAGACGATGGAAATGGAAGAGCGTCTAGTGGGAGTCAGGGTCGGGAAGAGCGAAAGGATCGATGCGGGGCGATCGTCTAGGTGGGCGGCCGGCTGGCGGACATGGCGGACAAGAGTAGGAGTATGAGAGCGCCGTGAGGTCAAGTTGAGCGTCCATGGCCCTGAGATTGAGAGAAAGGGAGGGGAGCGTGTGTTGCGGACAGGCAAGCGATGAGGGGAAGGGGACGCGCGGACAACTGTGTACGCGAGCACGGCCGTCAGTCGAACTCGAACGGAACGGCAGGCAGCCAAAACATGCGGGCACGCACCTGATGTTGTATTCACGCCGCTGGGTGGGTGAGAAGAAATAGAGCGGCGATCACCAGCGCTCGTCGTTCTCCCACTGAGCCTCGCCAAGACTCGAAAGGACGTCGCCGCCGATGCGCGCGATGAGGGTCAGGGCGCCGATGAGCGCGAACAGGCCGAGCACCCGCGTCAGGCGGTTGACGACGACGAGGGCGTTGAGGCTCTCGCGCCGCTCGCGGACGGCCGTCGGCGAGGACGGGTGGAAGGGCCGGTCCTTCTCGAGCGGGAAGACAAAGCGCTCCTTGGCGCCGTGGTAGACCGGGAGGTTATACTCTGTTGTCGGCCGAGGCGGCAGACCGCCGGCCGAGAGTGGGAAGGGCGAGCTCAGGCTCCGTCGTGGCCGCTCTGACTGAGGTCCCGGCCGACGGGGGACCTGCGACTCGCCGGCGGTCGGGTCCGGTGCGAGGCCGCCGAACTCTGGCGTCAGCGTTCGCGTGTGGGCCGGCCGCCACATCGACTTGAGCAGGGGCGAGTGCGTGCCGGTCGAGCCGGACCGCGAGTGCCGACGAGGTGGCGACCGCGGTGGCGGCGGCTGGGGCGACCAGTTGTCGGCGTCTTCCGGGATGTACGGCAGTGAGGCAGGCGAGGCCGTCGACGGCGGGAGAAGCGAGGAGGCCTTCATGGACGCGGCGCCGAGAGGGGGAGCGAGGCGAGGAGGAGGCGATGAAGGCAGGCGACAGCCAGCGCCGTGTGACAAGGAGGATCGACGGATGAAGTGGCGATGGCGGTCGGCAGGCACCGGTCGGAGCAGATGGAGCGCCGGAGGGCGGGGGGGGGGGGCTCTGATGAAGAGTGAGCAGGTGGGATCGACAAGGGTCAGCAGCTGGCAGCGACCCAGGCCAGGCCCTCGGAGGGCCTCCTGATGACATGGCCGGACGGCCCGATGAGGCTGCTAGCGGTCGACAGCGGAGACGCACGATAGGGATGGCCGAGGTCGGGGTCGGCAGCAGTTGACGCGAGATCAGACGTGAGGCCGGTGCGGGCAGAGTTGGAAAGGCGATCGGTGCGGTGGCAACGGAGCGAACGAGAGGGAGATCGGGACGACGAGCGAAGGAGATCGATAAGCTGTAAAACTGTCGATGGCAGGAAGAGAAGGGAAGAGGGCGGCCGGGCTCGTCAGCAGCTGGAAGATGAGGGGCAGGCGTCCGTGGAGGCGCCGTCGAGGTTCGTTCGCCGGCCGGCCGGCGCCAACCGAAGGGGGCGACAGGCGCAGCTCGGCAGCAGCAGCGACGGCGTCGGTAGCAGCGGCGAGGAGGGAGGGATTCACGAGTCGACGGCTGCAGTCTGGTTGAGGAGGCCGGACGGTCGCTGCGAGGTCGAGGTTCGGTACAAGAGGAGGGACCTGCGCCTAGGGAGGGAAGGAGGGGGCAAGAGCCGGCCGATTGGCGGCGCTCGTTCGTACTACTCGCTCAAGAGGCCAGGAGGAGCGGTCTCGAGAGGGGGGCGCAAAGCAAAAGCTCACGAGCTCGCAGGAAGGTTCGGGGGTGGGCCGTCGCTCTCACCTTCCCCTCCTGGGCTATTCGACACGATGGACCGGCGGCGCAAAGACGAACGCACGGCTCCGGGTCTCACTCAGTCGTCAACAGGCCGGGCGATCGCAGACAAACACATCGAAATATCGCGAGCGACTCGGCCTCCGCCGCCGTCACGATAGCAACCAAGATCGAGGCGCCCGCTTGCTTTGCGTCGTCGTCGTCGTCGTCGCACAGCAGATTAGGGCCACCGTAGTTGACGCGGTGACCGGGCAGCGTCCCGGAGCGGCGCCTGTTAACCGGGACGCCGCCCTCCAAGAGCGAGCGCGAGCACCCACGACTCGTCGCGATCGCCCTCATTGCCAGATTGTCTCTTCACCGGCAGCCTCTGTCGACGGCCGGCTGTGGCTCGCGCGACTCGAGAAGCGCGCCGCATGCGGTCCATCGTATCGACGACGCCGGACGCTGGACGATGGACCGAGGTGAGGAGCGGCGGCGGTCAGGCAGACGCGTCGCCGTCGTCGACATTCGCAGCCTCGATCGAGGACGGAGTCGGCGACAGGAAGCCTGCACGGGGATCGCAGCGATCAGCCGCCGGTCGAACGAAGGGGTCTTTCGAGGGCGACGCACATCCTGCGGGCTCGATGGTCCGACCGAGGCCGTCCTCGAGGACTATATCGCGGCCGCCACTCTTGAGCGTTGCGAGCCAGCCTTCGGACCCCAGCGACCTCGGTGAAAGTGAGGACGACGTCCGACGTCATGACATCAGACCAAGGGAGGATGACCGCGAGCGGCTGGATGAGGTCGATCCTCGTGAGCCAGAGGGCCCGGAGGTCCTCGAGTTTGAACGTGCAGATATGGAAAATCTTCTTGCCCACGAGGAGCGAAGGCAGGTGCAAGGCCGCCCATGAGATGCTCGGGTCCAGCTCATGCCAAAGATTCAGGCCGAGATGGACCAAGGCCGGACAAAGCGACGGCAAGTTGAGGTCGAGTGTGTATGGCTCCTTCTCCCCGGGCCGGAAACAAGTGCAGGTGCCGAAGCACCCAATCGGCGGCGCGGAGGATCTCCTCGACGAGCAGCAGGTTGTCGATGGTGAGGTCGTTCAGACGAAGGTTGACTAAGGACGATGGAGGCGGCGAAGGGAAGTACGTCGGCCAAAGCAAGTCGCCCCAGGCGTTGACTTGGAGACGTTCGACGTCCCGGAAGTCAAATCGGGTTCCGAGACTGGTCGGAGAGGGCGATCCCCTTGCAAGCTCCTCGTCCGAAGGCTCTACGAGTGTGAGATCGAGAGCGACTGGTCGGCAGAGTCTGGCCGACTTTCTGGGCGGGCTCAGGACATCGTACGCGCTACCAGGCCAGAGAGCGCAGACCGACACGAGGTGAGGAAGGCCGTCGATGATGTCGAAGAGGGCCGTACAGACTGATTTGCCCAGGTTTTCAAGTGGGCGGCTTGGTAAATCTAGTTGCGCGACGTGCAGGTGCTAAATCATCCGCGCTCGAGCGGACCCGCCTGCTTCGAGTACGCTTCGGAAGCGGCCGACGACGGTCAAGTCGAGCTTGAGAACGGCGCTGCGGTACAGCAGGGACAGGACGATGGACTGTTGGCGACTGGATGGATGAGTCGGCTGAGCCAGAGCGCCGCAAGGAAGGCATGATGCGCTCGAGCCTCGGGCAGACATACGAGCCGGGTCTGGCAGACGAGCAGAAGGCCGTGTAGTTGCTGATGATCACGGAGCAGCCACCACCGCTCGTCGACCGACGGCCGGTCCAGACCGGGTTCGAGTGTCGCGAGGATGACCTCGCGCTGGAGCTCCTCGGGCAGCTAGGCGAGCGAGCGGAGGCGAGGGCGGCGAGGACTGCGAGGGCCGTGAGCGGCGGGATGGAGTGAGGAGACGGAGTCAGGCGGTCGTCAGAAATGGCTGTCGGCGCGGTCGAACACGCACGTCATGGCAGGCGAGAGATGCGATGCGTCGAGCAGGGTCAGAGGTGAGTAGGGGCTAGGTATGGGGCGGGCGAGGCGGGCGAGGTGGTGGTTAGGGATCGAGGTGTCGTCCGAGCGCTCGACCGACACGGCCAGACGGACGCGAAGGGCTGCTGCGCACGCAGGACGGCGGCAGACGATTCAGACTCGTCGCGACAGGCGCTCTCTCTCTCTGATCAAGGACTGACGCAGACCGACATCGTCGACAGGTACTGATGACCTCTTCATCTGCCCGGCTGATGCTCAACTTGCCTCCAGGAGAGGCGTCGCGCTTCAGAGCGCAACCGCCCGCGCCGCCGATCGCCCTCGGTCGTGTCGAATGAGCCATCTAAGCCGTCTCCCAGAAGCCCCCCACCCTTCACATCTTCCAGACCTTGTCGTCCTCGAGCGCGCGGATGGCGTCGCACCGGGCGTCGAGCAAGCCGTCGGCCGTCCGGGGCGACGCCATCAGGGCGTCCCACCAGCCGAACAGGAAGTCGCGCGCGATCAGCTTGAACCACGGCGTGAAGGTGAGCTCTTTCGCGTCAAAAACAGCCAGGAGGAAGGAGTCGGCCGGATGTCAGCAGCAGCTTTGAGGCGGAGGCGTCGGGCGAGGGGCAGGCAGGCGCACCAGGGTCCTCAAACATCTTTTGCAGCTCCTCCTTGGTGACGTAGGTCGAGTCCATCACCTCGTTCGGGTTGTCGTGGTGCTCGGTGTCGAGCGTCGTAAAGAGAATGTAGTCGACTGGTGAGAGAAGTGGCGGTCAGCCTTCGCTAAGATTGGAGCGCGCCTGTTCGGCCAGCCGGCTGGTGCTCACCCTCATGCTCGCCCCAGAGGCCGTCGGACGGCGCAAGGTAGTGGATCCGCGTCAGGTACGAGAAGACCTCGGGCGGCGTCTTGGACGTCGGGATGCCGAGCTCGTGCTCCAGCTTGCGCGACGCCGCGCGACGAACGCCTGGCAGCGGGGGGGGGGGGGGAGGCCGGCGCGCAGACGTCAGCTCCCGGCCTGCATGCGAACAGACAACAACTGCAAGCTAGCCGCACCCATCTGGCCGGGGATTTCGGTCTCGCCCTTGATGCTGAGCGGGTGCGAGCAGCAGGTGTTGGTCCACATGCCCGGGAAGGTAATCTTTTCGATCGCCCGGCGCTGGAGTAGCAGCTTGCCGGTCGACGGGTGGAAGAGGAAGACCGAGAAGGCTCGGTGGAGGAGGTTGCGCGGCGGCAGGATGTTGGTCATGAGGTGGCCTGTCGTAGACGGACGCGTCGGCGAGGTCGAAGCGAAGGGCGGCGGTAAGGGGAGAGCGCATATGGCAAGACGCGCGTGTGCGGGGTTGGCGCAAGTAGCGCAGCGGGGGAAGGCGGACAGGCGAAACAGGACGGAGCATGCAGTCAGCGTATGAGGTCTTCTCCGCGCGAAACCCGAGCAGCCGAGTCCAGACGAGCTGCTCGCACGAGAGGCAAGCAGGGTCCGCGACGACTCCCGTGCGTGCACGCGCCGGCTGGAAGGCTCCGGCCGCAAGGGTGGCGAGAGGAGGCGACGTACACTCCTTCTTGGACGCCTCGCCGTAGGCCTCGTCATTCGGGTGGACGAGAATGCATCGTTCCTCCATCAGACGAGCCCTGGAGAGTGGCGCAAGGAAGGGAGAGCTCGGACGGTCAGCGCTGTAAGCCTGGTAGGAGCTCGGAACACTCCAAGCGCGTCGCTGAGCAAGCAGCCGACAGCTGCTGGCTGCTGCTGCCACCGACAAGCCAGACACGTCTCGACAGACCCAACCGGTGCAAGCTCGGGAACGCGGCAAGGGCTGTGCGACGAGCGCTTGCCGAGGTCGTCGGGACTCACTGCTCCTTGTCGTACTCCTCCAGGCTCTGCTCGGCCTTCTCCTGGCCCTGCTGCTCGAGCAGCTGCTCCTTGACCTCGGCGGGGGGCGCGACGTTGGGCATCGACATGACGGTTGAGCTCTCTCGGGCGGTCTCTTCTCGGACGTGCTACGGGATTGGAGCTGGAGAAGTTGAAGGGGAGCCGGGATGTGGTTGGGGTGAGGTGCAGACGGGAATGAGGTCGGTCGGGTGAAGGGGAAGGGGCAACAAGGGAGCTCGCGACCGCCGGCCGCGTCCTCGAGAGGCGTCGGAGGGAAAAGTGGCAGCAGCAGCCGACCAAGGACTCTGGCGTCATGCCTGGCTCATGTGCACACGAGCGCAAAGGCGCCTGTCGTCAGCCGGGTCGCCCGTCTGCCTGCGCTAGCGGAACCGTCTACAAAGGGAATGAATCGAAAAGCCGGACCGGTCCTTGCGAGCCACAGCGCGCTGCCCAATATTGGGCGAGCGCTTCGGCTCCGGCCGCCTCCCTCTCAACACGAGGGCGCACCACAAGCAGTCTTTATGACAGAGCCATGAGATAGGCGAGCGATTCGCCCGAGGCCGGGCGCAGAATGTCGGCGAGCGCTAGCTGACTGAGGCCCGCTATCCTGGCGCGGCTGGGCGCCGCTGCAGCTGGCGGCGCCGCGGACGAGGGCCCGAGGGTCCAGTCGGCGTCCAGGGGGCCGAGCAGCCGAGGTGTGCGATAGATAGCCTGCTCTGGCCGGCAAGGCCAGCTACGAAGCCCGAGCAGTAGGTTTATCGCAGCGACGAGTGGCAACGGCGTGATGGTTGCCGAGACTGCTTGGTAGGCCGGCGGCGTGCCTCTGGCGGCCTGCATCCGCACTTGGCCGACCCTGCTGGGGCGTCGTGCCGCCGCGGGCGGCGTGCATGAGACCAGCATGTGTACGCTGGTCAGAAGGACAGAGATTAGCCGACGGCAGCCTCCATGAGGACCCAGGCGCCTCGTCGGTCCTTGGCCCAGAGCTCGTCTCGGAGGACAACCTCCTCGCCGCCGCGGCCTTCACGGCCACCGCCGCCAGCCTCGTCGTCGTCGTCGCCAGCCTCCCGCAGGCCGCCAGTCACCCAGCGCACGCGTTCAAGGCTCTTGAGATGCCTGCCAAACGTCTCGGCCGTCGCCTGGAAGTGCTCGGGGGCGAGCAGCGACCGCAGTCGGACGACGGAGGCAAGGAACGTCGGAGTGCAGTGGCCGCGGAGAAGCGAGGGGAAGCGGATCGTCCGCGTAAAAGTCGAGTGCGAGTCGGACGTCTGAAGCGACCGCAGATTGGCCAAGGGTGAGAGCGCGAGAGCGAAGGTTTCCTGGAGGTGGGCAGGAAAGGGGGCGGTGAGCTGGGCGAGCAGGGATTGGGATTTATCGGGGATGGACCCACGATGTCGGCACCCCAGAGTAGGCCGTCGCGGAGGCCCCAGTAGACACCATCGCCCTCGTCGACATCACCGTCCTCCCCCTCGACGCCGACCCAGCCGCCGGCGCAGACCTCGATACCGAGGCTGCGGAAGCCACGGACATTGGCGAGGGCGTCCGCGAGAGCCGCGAGGAAGCTGACCTCGAGCTTGCCGACGGTCAGGGACAGGTCCTCGAGCGTCGACAGGTGCTTGAGCGAGGCGACGGCCGTCGTAACCGGATGCGGTGCGTGATGGTGCTTGCACTTTGGCGTCGGGTTGGGGAAGGCGGTGAAGGCTCGCGTGAGAGCTGAGGCCGGCGAGATGGAAAGAAGGCGGAGGTCGAGCTTGCGTAGCGCACGGAAGCTCGGCGCCGAGACTGGATTGATGTAGTAGGGCAGGAGCGAGTAATCGGTCCTCTGCCGGTGGTTCTTGCCGACCCCGGCGGCGGCGGCAGCGGCGGAGCTGTGGCCGGCCCTGACGAGCTCGTCGGCGTCGGCACCGTCAGCCTGAGAGCCGTCGTAGCCGGCCTCGTCCGAAGCGGCTTCCGAGGGCGCGTAGTATGGGCTCGGGGCGTCGGTCAGGTTGTAGCTGAGCGTCAGGTTCTCGAGCAGCGGCACGTGTGGCAGGAGGTGAAGGAACCAGTCGTCGGCGACGACCGGCACAAAAGCTGGGTCGAGAGGGCCCTTCGGATTTTCGGGCGGCGAGAGGGCGAGCGAGAGGGCCGAGTGGGTGATGTGCGGCGTGCTCGCCAGCGAGAGGGTCGACAGCAGCGGAAAGGTCGGCACGGGGACGTCCGGCTGCGGTTGGAGGATCTGCAGGCGGGGCGAGAGGAGGCTTGCACTTCAGCAGCGATGCTCGATGCACAATGCTCGAGAGACCAGAGCGCGACAAAGGGGACCCACATAGCGGAGCGGCAGGCAGGCCTCGCTCTGGTCGTAGACGGTGACCTTCCGGACCGTCTCGCGGTTGGCCCAGACCCAGTTGCGGAGCGTCTCCTTGCTCCGGTACCAGACGCTGCGCGGGACGGCGACCTCGTTATCGCCAGACGGTGAGGGCCAGTGGATGAGGTGGCCATCGCTCTCGACCTCCTCGCCAAGGTCGAGCTCCTCATCCGACTCAGAGAGGAAGCGGTCTGGGTTGACGTCGATCTCCTTGAGGCCGGTGACAAGCCCGAGCTCGCGCGGCAGGCGCCAGTCGGTAAACATGAAGAACTCGAGGTCCTCGAGCTTGGGGAGCGAGGCGAGGGCCGAGCAGAGCGAGGGCGGTGGGGAGGCGCCGTAGAGGACGAGACCCTTGAGGTTGGGCAGCAGCGGCAAGAAGGCCGACAGCCGGTCGGTGAAGAGCGTCGGCGTCGGCGGCAAGGACGACAGGTGCTTGATGTAAACTAAGGGGAGAGGAAAGCAAGTTTAGCCGGCTGGGCCGAAGCGGACAGCAAAGGCAGAGGCAGGCGAGCAGGTTGATGCGTACGGAACTCGACGTGCTCCCTCAGACGCGGGTTGGCCTCGAGGCCGTCGATGACCTCGTCCCAGGGGACGCCGTCGTAGACCTCGCGCTCCTCGTCGTCGTCGTCCTCGTCGTCGGTCTGGCCCTCCTCCTCGTCGACGCAGAGATGAACGCCGGTAAAGAAGAAGCCGCGGACCTCGGCGCAGATGGCCTTGCTCACCCGGCTGAGGGCCGCGAGCTCCGGCGTCGTGTCCTCGTCGTAGCCGACGACGTACGGGCTCGGCCTCGCATGCGGCGGCGGCAGGGCCGGTAGGAAGGGCGAGTGCCGGCGGAGGAGGTGCGGATAGATGTGAGACGGCCCAAAGAGCTTGACCACGAGCGGTAGCGTCAGGCCCGGTCGCCCGCCTTCAGCAGAGGCAGCGGCGGCGGGTCTGCCCGGCAACGGCCGGGGAGGGCGAGCGGAGGCGGACACCGTTGGATCCGAGGCTTTTAGGCGCGGCGCAATCCCAGACGCAGAGCCCTCGTACGCGCGGTCAAACTTGGGCTAAGGCAAGGGTACCGGGCTTCGGGGTTGCGCAGGGGAGCGGGCGAGCGAGCGAGATGGGGTGGGTGCGAAGGTGCGAGGCGATGTCGTCGTTGGCAAGGCCGGGCAAAAGTTCGGCGCGGGGGACGGGATGGAGCCGCAGCAGCAGCGGCGGCGGCCAGCTGAGAGCTTGCAGGTGGAGGAGGTCGGGGTTGCCGCCCAGCCTTCATCTCGCCATCTACGCCCCTCAGTACCCAGATAGCTCCTACGGCAGGACCAACAATGACGACCGACCTCAGTCCGCAGGAGACGGCGAGGAAGCTGATGGAGCGCAAGGCCGACATCGAGGCCGAGATCGTGCGTCTGCCGGCGTGCGCCGCCTCCTGGGCTTCCCAACTCAACTCCCGGGGCTGACCATCTCGCATACCTCACTCTCCCTTCCTGCCGCCTCGATGCAGGAGGGCCATCGCGGTCGGCTCGAAGCGGTATGTAGGTTCTAGACCACAGCGAGGCAGAAAAGCGACTACCCGATGCTGAGGCCACCGCCTCGCCTGCGCCACGGGCCACTCTCTCCGCAGGAGGGCAGCACGATGCACTCGCCGCTCGTCACGCTCGACGGCTTCCCGCGAAATGACATCGACGTCCTCGCCGTCCGGACGGCCCGGGTCCGCATCCTTGAGCTCAGGAACGACTGTGCGTCGCCTCGGTGGCCTGCTCGGCTCGGCTTGGTTCGGCTCACTGACCGTTCGCGACGCGACGGCCTCCCGCTCGCCCTTTGCTCAGTGGAACGCGTGATGGACCAGATCTCGCTCGCCCTCCAGCAGGCCATCCCGGCCTCGAGCCAGCCCCGTGCGCCGGCAGCGAGCACCTCTTCGACGAACGGCGTCGCGCGTGCACCTTATGCACTCGTCAAGTCTGTCGATCCTGCCGGCCCTGGCGCCGCTGCTGTGCGTCCGCACCGCATGTGCTGCGCCAGCCCTCTTGTTTCCGGACGTTGCCTGACACCGGTCAGTCTCTCACACACAGGGCATCCGAGCCGACGACCAGTTGCTTGCGTTCGGTACCGTCACCGCCGACAACCACAACGGCCTCAAGGCGCTTGCCGGCCAGGTCCGGCAGGGCGAGCGCGTCGAGCTCGAGTTGCTGCGCGGCGGGCCGACAGCGGGCGAGACGATCCGGGTCGGCCTTGTTCCAAGGGAGGGCTGGGGTGGCAGGGGTCTCATCGGGTGCGTCTTCTACGCGACAGCTTTCTCTACCTTGCCAGAGCTGTCTGCAAATCGTGTCTGCGGAGGCGACTCTCGGCTGACGCGTGCGATTCTTCGCGCTCCTCGCTTCGCCGCAGGATGCACATCGTTCCCGTCTAGTCATGAAGCTCTCAGAATTCGTCTCAGCAGGTTGTCGTGCCCTCAATGCCGAGCGGTAGCAGCACTGTCTCGTGGCACCTCGTCCTCGCGCGAATACCGCCAGCTTCAGCGCTCACCCTTCAGCAGGTCGCTCGACTTACTTGCCCCTTTCATGCGCCCATGTCAGCCACGAGCGTCGACCGCTGACTGCGGGCGCCAGTCGCCTCCCCTCTCGACCTCGTCCCTTCCTTCTGCCCCGCCGCCCCCAACCATCATCCCCCAGACCTGCTCAAGCGCTTCCCATACTCTGCGACATGCACCACCGCCGCTCCTCGCAAGGCATCAGGGACCGCATCGAGGCCTTCGAAGCTCGCTCGCGCCTCCTCTCGCCCACCTCGGCGACGCCTTCACAGGCTAGCTCGAGCTCGTCCTTCCGCCTACCTCCCTCTCCACCGGCACCCTCGCCGCAGACGAGATGTCTAGCGGACGCCCAGACCCCAAAGCGCCTAGCGAGGTCGGGAGGTGGCACGGCGGAGAGCGAACGTGCCTCTCTCCGGTCGAGTGTCAGCACGTCTCCTGGTAGGGACAAGCCGCTCAGCTTGAGCAGCTCACCTCGTCGACCTCGGGCAGCCTCTCCTCCGTTAGCTCAGACGCCGGCGCTAGGAAAACCGCTCCTGCCCGTGCCCGGCCTACCCTCGCCAAAGCAAGCAGGCCCGCCGATCGACGGCCTGCCGTCCGGGCAGGCGCGGGCGTACAGCCACCCCCTGCTCGCATCGGCCATGCTCATCGAGCCGGTCTCGGAGCACCACATGGACGGAGACAAGCTCGACTCGCTTGACAGCGACGAGGAGATGGTCCTGCTACCGAACTTGACCTACCGACCATGCTCGCCGTCGAGCTCATCGACCGCGAGAGCGAGCACAACCGTGGTTGGCTCAACCACTTCGTCGACACATGCCAATTCGAGCAAGCTCAACGCTGCCTCCTTTCAATCACTCGACGAGCCGGTCGGCGTCCGCACTCATCGGCCGATTTCGGTGTCGGCGCTCTTCAAGCCCGGCGCTCTCCCACTCGTCATCGCTCATCTCGACAACTACCTCGAGGCGCTATCACCGGTCGTCTTCACGCCCGCACCGTTTGGCGGAGGCCGGGCATTCCAGTCTCGGTCGAAGCCATCGAAAGCCGAACGCGAGGAAGAGGTGCGCCGCCAGGACGGCATATTCCCTCCGCTAGAGCGGCTCGAGGGCGGGTTCGGCGTCCACAAGTACCTGTGGAACCGGGTCGGCAAGAAGCGCGCGCGCTTTGCCTGGGCTCGGCCGAGCGTTCTAGCCGACATGATCGCCAGTCTCGCGGTCGGCATCGAGGTTCGTCTTCGGAACGGCTGTAGCGGACCGGAGCGCGCTGCTCATCCTGCTTGACGCGCTTCCTCCTAGGGCTCTGCCGGCGTTTCGTCGCTCTACAGCCTTGAGAATGCGTACGCGGCGGTCCAGGTCGTCGCGCTCGTCCTGACGTCGGTCGGTGAGCAAAACTGATTGCTGCAGGTTGTGCTGGCAAGACTTGACACTGAGAGAATGCTCCACGACCCGCAGCGACCTTGGGCCAGTCGGACAAGGTCCTCTCTGGCTGGCGCAAGCTGCTTCTCGGAGACGTGTGAGTGATGCAGAGCGGCTGGGTCCAGCAGTCCGAGGGCCCTGACACGCTGGCCTCCGGCTTCTGAAGGCCGAACATGGTCGCCCTCAACTTTCCCTCGGTCTTCGGCCAGTCGATCATCCTTCTGCTCGTCTACCAGGCACTCGCGCTGCTCTTGCTCTGGGCCTTCCGTGCGTCTCCCAAGCCAGCTCTGCTTCGCATCCTCCACCTGTCTGACGAATCCTCCCGCGTTCGACGACAGACCGCGAGGTCAAGGCTGCCGGTAGCCCAAACGACGTTTACGAGGGCTTTACGGCGATGCGCTGGACCGGCTGGAGCCGCGCACGTCGTGCCAGGTTCGTCTCGGCGTATCTGTCACATCCGCTATCCGTCCTGACCGACTCTGCCTTCTCAGAGTTCTGCTGTGCGCTTTCGGCCTGATCGTGCTTTACATTCCGATGTCGACGATGGCGGTCCGGGCGCTCGTCTGGTCGTCAGTCGGCCGCGAGCTGCCCTGCATCTTGACGCTCGCCGCCCACTGACCGATCTCGCGGTCACCCTCCAGCTCCGATTTTTGGCCGCTCGACGTGAACCCTTACCTGACGACCGACGAGCCGGATCTACCGCCCGACCTCGTCTTCTGCTAGTGCGTCGGCTTCCTTGGCGTTGTCATTCTTCGGACGCTAGCTGATGGCCTGCCTTGCTCTGCAGCACGACGACCAGCACTGGGGGGGCCAACTGGGCGCCCGTCATCATCGTCGCGTCGGCCGTCTCGTTCTGCGCCATCACCGTCTACTTCCCGCTGCGGCTATACTGGACGATCAAGGCCAACCTCCCGCGTGTCGACCGCTACACCGAGCTCGGCCGCCGCCGAGGTGCGCAAGAGGAGGACCGCGAGTACCGACACCTGCTCGAGCGGGATGACAACCCTCTCGCCTTCCTCTACAAAGGTGCGGCCCCTGATCTTCCCTTCATGGCAAAGAGCTTTCTGACTGTCGCCTGAATCCCAGGCTACCGCCGGCGCTGGGGCGCCTATCGGGCCTACTACATCGTCATGAAGCTCAGCGTCCTCGTCGTCGTCGCTTTCGTGTCCAAGGACAACTGCGTCTTCAGTCGGACGGCCGTCCCGCGAGCGATGCTCGAGGTCATCCAGCAGGGCGTCCTGCTCTTTTTCCTCTCGATCTGGCTCGCCGTCCAGATTGCCCTCAAGCCGTTCAATGACTCAAACGGCAATGCAAGCGAGATCGTCAGCAGAGGGCAAGTGAAAGGCTCAGCGCTCACCACTGCGCGCGCCATCGACAGCTGATGTCCTGACTTGCAACAATGCAGGACGTATATCGCTATGACGCTGGTCGGCCTCCTGGTGGCGCTCGATATCTCGGGGAGTGCCTTCCTCGAGAGCTATGTCCTTTACATGTGCGTCTCGTACATCCGCAACCTGCTTGCACGCCGACTGACAACTGTACCCCCTGCAGGCTCATGGTCATCTCGTACGCTGGCAACACTTGGTACGGTCTGATTGCGTTTGACTTTGCCCAACGGTTCATTCAGCGTGCGCCGCCCGACCCTGCCTCCTGCAAATCAGCGTCCTGCTGATCTCCATCTCCATCGCTGCGTCATGTAGGCTACCAGAAGCGGCTTGACTGGAGCATCGACCTCTTCTCTCCACATGTCGACGTCGAGCCCTGGCAGTCGATCCACGTCAAAAGACGCGTCTGGCAGGAGACGCTGTCGACGATCCTCCTGACGGACGAGAGCCTGCGCATGCCAACGGACAAGGATGTCGTCTACTCAGAGGCACGCAGCGGGCGCTGGCCACCTTACCTCATCAACTTCCAGAATGCGGTCGGCGAGCGGCACGCCGAGAATCTGAAGGTGCCGCCCGGTTGGCGACAGGCTTGCTGCGCAAGCGCTGACGCCTTCCTCTCTCTGGGTTAGATCCTCCGCGAGATCGGCTCGAGTGCATACTACGACGCTCTCGACGACGGAAAGCAGAAGCACTGGGACGCCTTGCGCGATGCCATTATACCCGTCGGGCCCGACTGCTTCTACCAGCCGTCCCGAGGACCCTTTCCCACGGGCGTCACAACCTGGTTTGGAAACGCATGGGTCGTGCCCCATCCTTTGACGCTCGTAGGTCTCTGCCACATGCCGACGCTCAGCTCTCGACTGCGCCTTACACCGACGTTCCCTTCTGTCTCAGGTCATCCGATTCGACCAGTGCCCGACGCCGTACGTGCTGACAGAGATCGGCGACATTGGTGCGTGACGGTCGATACTGCACGCGCCCCAAGCAACTGTCGAGACTCACTGTCTCGCTACCCGCCCTGCAGAGACCTACATCGAGCAGAACACGCGAAGCTCGACGAACGAGCGTCGGATGCTGCGTGCCGTCTTGCGGTCGCTCGAGGGTCAGACGGTCCGCTGGCCGTACACGACGGTCGCTCCGGCCCGAAAGGGGCTGCTCGCAGCGACAAGCGACCGCCGCGCAGCGCCCGTCATCTCAACGTACCCGTCCGGCGTCCTCGAGATACAGCGCCAGGGCTCGCTCCCCTGGAAAGGCCTGGAGCTCGGCAGCGGCTTTGTCGCCCGCGTCAGGTACGGCAAGAACGTCCACGCCGGCGCCGGACACTTCGGTCTGACGGACGACTTTGCGCTCAACGACCGACTCGCCGCCTTTCTCGAGCGCAACGCCGACCTCGTCGACCGGGGCCTTCCTGCCGTCCTTGACGTCCTCGACGACTACCGGTCGACGCTCGCCTTCGAGGCGCGTCGCAAGACTGCGAAGATGTCGTACGGCTTCCTCTGCGACGTCTACGACAAGCTGCCGATGACGGCCAAGGAAACCGAGTTCCGCCTGCGCGAGGGCGAGACCAACGATCGGCTGCGGACGCTCGTCGCCGACCACCCAGACGCCTTCCGGGCCGTCCTCGAGCGTCTGCACGGCATCTTTCGCTCGCGCGCGACGTGCCTCTGGTACCTCTTCTGGGTCAGTCTGGCAGCACGGCACGCCTACCGCGCGACATAAAACCTAACGTCCCCGCCGCTCGCTCGCACACAAGGACGACCTCTGGCGACGTAACCACGCGACGATCGCCCTCCTGCGCACGCATCGGACCGTCTTCTCGCCCGCCTACCCGACCTCGATTGCTTACCGGCCTTGCTCGCGGTCGAAGCTCGTCACGTTCCTCGCCGAGCACGAGCTCTGGCCAGCGAAGGGCAAGCGCGGCTTCTTTGGCGACCACGTCCTTAACCTGCTATACTGGGCCGTCGACGAGGTCCAGTTTGACGTGCGTCCGTGCGAGCCAAAGGATGCCTGTCACTCATCTCCTGACGACCCCCGCCTCTTCCCTTCGTCTCTGCAGGACGTGCCCGTCCATTTCGGCTCCTCGTCGACCTGCCACGTCCTGTCGTCGCTCGAGCACGCAGCGGCGCCCTCAACCTTCTCGACCGGCGCAGCGACCTTTGCCTCGGCGCCGGGAACCGACTACTCGGCTTCGCTTCTCCTCCCTCGCCCGGCCTTCGAGTGGGAAGGCGCCTACCTTCCCGCGCAGACCGGGCTAGGGCCGCGACTCAAGGGCTGGCTGGCGGGTCTGCTCGGCCTTGGCAGGTACGATGGGCCGCGCCCGAAGCGAGCCCAGCTCGCACTCGACGTTGAGCTCCAGGAGGGCGAGCGGGGCAGGTACGTCTCGCTCGATGAGCGAGATGAGCCGTGAGCTGCGCGGGTCGGCGCGCGCGGCCTCCTTGGCTTGCGCACGGATGGAATACTGCGTTTGCTCTAAGGCTACATGATCTGGCCCTCACTCAAGACGAGGGCAGGGGCGCTCCTTGCCGTCTGGCGGTCGGTCGTCTCGGCTGGCGAGGGTCACTCGCCGATGCAGGTCGCGACGACCGACCGCTCCTGCTTGTCCTCACGGAACTCGCAGAGGTAGATGCCCTGCCAGGTGCCGAGGTTGAGCTTGCCGTTGGTGACGGGGATCGACGTCGTCGTCCCGATGAGAGCAGCCTTGGTGTGACTGACGCTGTCATCGGGGCCTTCGTCGGTGTGTTCCCAAGCGAGCGACTCAGGGACGATCGTGTCGAGCGCCATCGTCATGTCGGTCCGGACCGAGGGGTCGTAGTTCTCGTTCAAGGTAAGAGCTGCACTGGTGTGTTTAATGCTCAGGAAGAACATGCCAAACTGGTGAGCAGAGGGTAGCCATGTCAGCTCGGCGAGGAGCGAGCTCGGAGAGGAAGAGGAAGCCGACCGACCCTGACGTCGGCGAGCTCCTTCTGGACCTGGGCGAGCACGTCCCGGGTGACGAGGTGGCAGCCCTTGCCGTAGCGCGGGAGCTGGAACTGCTTCTGGAAGCCCATTGCGGCAGTCGCTTGAGAGCCAGGTAGATAGGGAAGGAGGTGATAGTCGAGGAGGGGGTCGAGGAGAGGGTCGAGGGAGGAGAAGGAGGAGGGGGTCCTGGTTCGAGGTTCGAGCGGCGGCAGGGCCAGCAGGTCGACGCGTCACGGAGCGAGCGATCGAGCCGGCAGCAGGCTGATCAGGCAGCGCAGCCTGTCTGAATCGAGATAACCTCCAGAGCGGAAGAACGACCATCTCGGGAGGCAAACCTGCTACTTCCAAGCTGATTTCATGCTTCCAGGGGCAGCTGGCCGACTATGAGACTCTCCGACGACTGCCGCCATGTCGACGCACAATCACGGCCAATCGAGAGCCCACCGCCACCTGCTCGAGTGGCGGCGGCTGATGCACATACTCAGAGCACGTAGTAATCGCATGTTGACCGTCTCTTCAATGACCGATGATCTCCCGTCCGAAGCGATCCTCAAGTACGAGAGCGTCGCCCGTCTCGGAGCGGAGGACGTCGACGAAGTCGCTCGCGACCGTCCGATCGACCTCCGACAGCGAGCCCGCGTCGAGGCTGGCGAATGCGAGTCGCAGCGGTCGAAAGTGGCGGACGGCGGCCAGGGCAGGCTTGCGCTCTGAAGGCGGGAGGATAGGCTCCGATGCGGGTCGGTCGGCCGGGTTGATCCATGGCGGGCCAAAGAGGAGCCGGTCGAGGGCCCAGACAGACGTGCCCGGGTCGGCCGGGTACCCGAAGGGAGGCATGCGGAAGGCGTCGAGGCCGAGCTCCTTCAGACCGGGGCAGAGCAACTTGATGTTGGGCGTGTGCGCTCGCCGGCCGCTGAGGTCAAAGAATTGGAGCGTCCGCAGACGGCCGCCGTGGATCCGTAGGATCGCCTCGACGTGCGCAAAGTCGTCTCGCCTCTGGTCGGTGACGACGCGGAGGTCGACGAGATGGGGCATCTCGGCACCCTCGAGGGCATGCCGGAGCGAGTGGCCCTCGCCCGAGGTCGAGATGTCGAGTCGCGTCAGGCTGGCGAGGTCGACCCAATCGGCCAGCCTGGCGAGCGGCGCCCGGATCGGCGAGAGGCGCGAGGTGAACGCGAGCCGCTGGAGCTTGAAGGGGATCGGGAGGACGACCGTCCGTGCGAGCGGGAGCGGGAGCGAGGCCAGGTCCGAGATGTTTGCGAGTCGAAGCGTGCGAACGAGCGACCAGAACTGAGGGGCGAACTGGTCGACGTGCCCGGCCGGATGCTCGAACTCGCGGACGACGGCCGCCAGGTTGGGCCTCGCCTGCAGGAGCCGGAGCAAAGATCGTCGACGATCGACTTCCGGTGCCAGCTTGGCGCTTGACTTGGGCTGGTCGACGAAGCGAGCCTCATCATCCCCGCGGTCGTCGACGACAAGGCTCGCGAACAGGAGCGGCGTCACGTAGACCTGTCATCGAAGGGCTCGTCGTCAGCATCAAGTGAGCGAAGGGCCTCTAGCGAGGGCACGTACGTTCCAGACGACGCCGACCAAGGAGCAAGCCAGGAGAAACTTCCTGTTGCGGACCTTGGCCCGCCGCTCGTCGACATGGTACAGGGCCTCGGTCGGCTCGAGCCCGGCCGCGATGATGGCATGGACGAGCTCGGCCGGGAGCCGCCGGCTGAAGCGTTGCGATGGCCTCTTCGTCAGCGGTCTTCTTGGACATGAAGCCTCACAAGCGAGTCGACCGACACCATTGCCTGCTGCCGGCCGAGCTTGTGCGAGCAAAGCCGTTCGGTCGCGTGCCGGGCAGACCTCAAGGTCGCGTTGGCGGCGATTGAAGATGACGAGACGCGAGCAGGAAGCCGAGCTCGATTGACGTATTTCTGGGGCTTATCAATGGAGGACGAAACACAGATTCGCTCTCGGTCGCTCGACGGACCAGCTGGGCCCTGACGGAGGAGTGTGTCGGAGGGCTTGCGGGGGGCTGGACGGGTGACGGTCGGAGGGACAGGCTGCCTCCCGCCGAGCCTGCCGGATCCGAGCGCGCTACGGTGCTAACCCGATGGAAGTGCGCCGCTAACCAACCTCAAAGGCCAGTCTTGCACAGCGTCGTGAGAGATCAAAGAGTATATTCGGTACAGGGCACGAGAGAGAGACGTGTATGGGTCGGCAAGGAAGACGAGGAGAAGATGGCGCGGCAGTAAGGGCGGTCGGTGGTCAAGGTAGCAAGAAAGGGGGACCTGGACGGACGACGCCGGAGGTTCTATCAGCATGTGATGATCGGCTCGCTTCCCGGGTAGAACCAGAAGCTGAAAGATAGGAAAGGGTCGCGGGAAGGTCAGCGTCGGCGGTCGGAGGGTTCACAAAAGAGACGGGAAACGCACGCGACGGCGATCATCAGGTAGACCGAGACGAGCAGGAAGCCCTCGAGCCAGTTTGACTGTAGGCCGAGGTCGAGGAGAGTGTCAGTCAGTCATGCCAAAGTGTCGGGGAGCTGCGCGAGCTGAACGACGTACCCGGCCGTCGGCCAGCGTCTGGTTGACGATGAGGATCGAGAGGAAGAGCACGATCGTCTCGAACGGGTCCTGCAGCATCGTCAGAGGCCTTCGAGTCGAGAAGCGGTTAGGTCAACGCTTTCGCTCGCACGATGGTCCAAGACGTCGCGAGAACGCTGCTTACTTTCCGGCCCACCAGCCGATCAGGACGAGGAGCGGGATGACAAAGAGCGCGATCTGGATGCTCGAGCCGATGGCGACGCCCATCGAGAGGTCGAGCTTGTCCTTGCCGGCGACGGTGACAGCCGTGACGTGCTCGGCCGCATTGCCGCAGATCGGAAGGAGGATCAAGCCGACCCACTCCTGCGAGATGCCGTTGGCCTGAGTGAGGCCGTCGATCGAGTCAACGAGAACCTCGGCCGTGTAGCCGATCAGGCCGGTCGAGACAAGCCTGCGCGAGATGGGGAGGCGAAGGTTAAATTTGCTCGACCGCAGCTGGAAGAGACGGCGACAGGAGGCTCGCACATGAGGATGATGGTGACCGGGAAGTTAAGGCTCGGCGTCTCCTCCTCCTCCTCCTCTTGCTCAACTTCCCCTGCGGCAGGCGCGACGTGCTGGACCTCGTCGCCGGTCGAGTCGGCCGTCTGGCCATCGACGGCAGCGACCGTGCCGTCGCCATCCTCGCTCGCGCTCCCCTCCGTGGTCTTCTTGCGGAGGTGGAGCTTTTGTCGCCAGCCGCCGTTGACCGACTCCTTGTCGACGACGGTCCCGTCCGGACCGACAAAGGCGCCGGCGGCTCCGGCCGAAGATGACGACTTTGAGCCCGACCGCTTGAATGGATTGGCCCGCCGGATGTTGTCGGTCATTCCGTCCGGGTACCGGGTCGACTGGCTAGGACGATCCTCGAACTGCGAAATGTGGCATTGCGGGAGTTGATCAGCCAGCGCTTCTGCGGCAATTCGAGAGGGACGTCGGACGACTGACCAGATCGGCGTGAGACCACATCTGGAAGACCAGATAGGCCAGGTAGACGACGAGCAGGATGACGGCGACCCCGCGCGACATCTTGAGGACGTCGGCCTTCTCCTCGGCGTCGGTCAGGGTGACGGACGAGATCGAGCTCGTGGACGAGTAGGCAAAGTGGAAGCCGGCCGGGATGACTGCGGACAAGGGTAGTGAGTCGTCAGCCGAGGCCAGAGAGTAAGAGGGCGAGCGAGGGCCTAACGCATAGCGAGCACTGCAATCTGCAGCAACGAGGCGTTGAGCTGGGCCTGAGAGAGAGACAAGGGGGAAAGGGATGGTCGTGGATGGCCGTCAGCAGAAGTTCGTGGGGTGCAAGCACTGAGCGAGAGGACGGACGGCCGTGTTCATGACGGTCTGCTCCGAGTAGCGCGCTCCACCGTAGAGGAGGCAGCATCCCAGGACGAGGAGCGCATTCGAGAGGATCGAACCGACTGTCGGGCGAGCGAGGGTAGATGGGGGAAGGTGGGAGGGAGGGGGGTCAGGCTCGACACGCTGGTGCTTGCTCGTCCATGTCGCCACATGGCGGACGCACCGAGCGAGGACTGGACGATGCGGAGCTCGCACTTGACGAGGGCCAGGATGGCGACGATGAGCTCCGTCACATTGCCGAGCGTCGCGTTGAGGAGGCCGCCGAGCGTCTGGCCGACGCGCAGGGCCATCTCCTCGGTCGCGAACGAGAGGAGCGAGGCGAGCGGGACGATGGCGAGGAAGGCAAAGACAAAGGTGAGCGTCGCCGAGAGACCGGCGAGGTGAGCGGCCCATGAGATCGGGATGAAGACGAGGAGGATGTTGCTGCAAGAGGGGGTGCGAGGTCGGTCAGCCCGCTGCAGGCAAGCAAGGCTGTGCACAGCCCCTCCCGACCCGCCGCGCGCGCCGCCCGTGCGGGCACCGGCCGGAGAAAGAGACGAGGAGAGGGGCGTACATCCAGCTCTGGAGGATGGCCGTCTTGAACGACGACGTGTAGCCCGGGGCCTTGCCGACCGCTGCAGAGAGATCAGAGCCGATTTAGAAGAGAGCTTTCAGCGCTTTAACCTGCCAGGCGGATCCGGAGGAGGGACGGTCGACGCCGCAGCGCCGAGGGTTGCCAAGGCCACACCGCTCGCCTCGACCCGACCCTTCGACCTCGACCCGGACAACGTGACGCCGGATCCGAGCCGACCAGGCGTGGCATACGAGCGAGCGAGCGAGAGAGAGAGCGACTAGTACTGACGACGCGAGGGTGTGATGAGCGACTGGAGCCCGGTTGCGACCCGAGCGACGACGCCCTGCCGTTGAGGGGTCGTCGACTCTGTCGTCTCGGCCCGCTGGACGACGGGCGCATTGTTGGCCTCGAGCTGGCCGGTCGAGCGTCTCGTGGGTGGGTAGGGTGGGCCGATCGGGGTCGACATGGTGCGAGGGTGAAGAGTTGAGGATGAGGTGAGAGAGGAGAGTCTTGCAGGCAGCGGCAGCAGCTCTCAGCCCAGGCCTGCATGCCCGCCCGCCTGGCCCGCCCGCCCCTCCGAGCCCTGCGTGCTGCCCGCGCTTCAGCTGCCGGCCTGCGCCACCGACGAATGCCCTGCGTCCGCATAATCGACCACCTTCGCTCGAAACCCCATCGCACATGACTCTGTCACAGGGGGAGAAAATTGATCGATTTTCATTGCCTCAGGCACCGGTTGAGTAGAACTGCCTTCCAATCGGCCGCGAGCCAAGAGCTGATGGTGCGCCCCCCCACCGTCTGGCGATGTGCCCTTCCTATCAGCGCAAGATTGACTGCGGCACCCACCGCAAGCTTAAAACGAGTGAGAGAAGAGCCCATGAGAGATGCTTCAGCGAGCGAGAGGTTGTAGAGAAAGCGACGACGAAGCGAAGGCACCCCTTTCGATTCGCCTGCAAACTTTCCCATATCTAGTCGCTTAGGCCTTCATGAAGCTGACGCCCTTGGCGATGTTCTTCTCGAGCTCGGGCAGGCAGGCCTCGATGAGCTTCTGCTCGGCGTCGGTCACCTTGCCGACCGGGTGGATCTTGGCGACGCCCTCGGGCTGCAAGCAGGCGAGGGGGTAGGGTCACGTCAGTCGCTGATCTTCGCGAGGGGACAGCGCGATGACCGGATGGCGGAGATGGCGGAGAGGAGACGACGAAGGAGACGACGGAAGGGAGGACGCACGCCAAGCTCGATGTTGGACGAGAAGAACTCGAGGTCCTTCTTGCCGAGCTCCTCGCGGAGGGCCGAGCCCGAAGCCTTGTCGGCCTCGAGCGAGACGAACGAGGGCGAGACGAGGCCCTTCTCGCCCTTGTAGACGGCCCGGAGGACGAGCGAGGCGAACTTGGCACCGGCTGCGTAGCGGCGGAGGCGGAGGAGAAGGGGGCAGGAGGCGCGTCAATACCGGGCGACGAGGAGGAGAGGGGTACCGAACGAGGAGGGGTGAGAAAGCCGCAAAAACAGTGACAGGCAAAAGGAAAGTAGGGTGAAGCTCAGTCCCGAAAGATGGTTAACTGTGGACATCATGGCCGTGCAAGGCTAGTCGTAGTTTGGCGCATGGATAGCGGTATGCATCATCCGCCTCACCCCGTCCCTTCTCTCTCTCTCGACTCTCCTTCGCCGACGAGATGAGGAGGTATTGGTCCTCCCATCGAGCGGGACCCCCGCACCGGGCGTACGATGCGCAGTCCGATGAGGGGGTGGAACGACCAAACGTCCGACCGGGTGATGCAATTCCTCGGAAAGGGACACGAGCGGCAGAACGACGTACCGTGGGCCATCGAGAGGGTGGCGGATCCGGCTCCGTCCTTGGCCTTGACGACCTCTGTGGGTACGGGTGCACAATCATCCAGGGTCAGTCTCCTCAGGTTGGCGACGGCTCGGGACCGAGCGGGGAACGGGGAGTGGTGGGAGGGGGCGGAACAGCAACGGACCGTCACCGCCGAACTGGATGCGGTTGACAAGGGCGTCAAGCGTGGCCTTGTCGCCGACGACCGACTCGGGGACGGCGGGCTTGGCCTGCGAGAGGAGGGGGATGATGGTGACGCCAGAGTGGCCGCCGATGACGCTGAGCAGAAGGAGGGCAAGCGGGGTCAGCCGATGCGTGACGACTTTGAAGCTGCCAGGCTGGAGAGACCCACGGGATGACGTCTGGAGGTGGAGCGGTGATGGAACGAAAGGGGGGGAAGGGGGGACTGTCAGCGACAAGTTGGAAGCGATCGCGCTCGGCAGGCGGAGGACGAACAGTCGGCAACCTTGTCGGTCGTGTTGGTGACCTGGGCGACGAAGGTCGACGAGCGGACGACGTCGAGCGTGGTGACACCAAAGAGCCTGAAAGGACCCGGGCGAGCGAGAGGGACGAGTCAGTATGGGGTCGGTCCTCTTCCGGAACCGCGACGCAAAGGGAGGGGTGGGCTCGCACTTCTTGGGGTCGTAGGTGCCAGCCTTCTTGAAGACCTCGGCGGCGATCGGGACGGTCGAGTTGACCGGGTTCGAGATGATGAGGACGGCGGCCTTGGGGCAGTAGTCGGCGATGCCCTGGGCGAGGTCGCGGACGATCGAGGCGTTGGTGTTGAAGAGGTCGTCGCGCGTCATGCCGGGCTTGCGGGGGACGCCGGCCGGGATGACGACAATCTCGGCACCGGTCAGGGCACCCTTGAGGTCCTCCTGGGCGAAGCCCTTGACCTAGGACCGTTCCAACGGCGGCGGATGAGGAGAGCAAAGCAGAGGGCATTAGAGACCCGTTGGCCTTCCGAGGGCGAGGGGGATGGGCAGACGTACGACGGCGGGCGTGTCAATGTGGCTGAGGTCGGCGCCGACACCGGGCGCGCCACGGATGTCGTAGAGCCGGAGGTCGGTCACGTCCTTGTTGAGCTTGAGGAGGAGCGAGAGGGGCTGGCCGATGCCTCCTGCTCGCGGGGAGCCAGGACGGTGATGTGCGCGCGAGGGAGGAAGAACCATCGCGAGGGGGTTCGGTGATACGACGGGAGCCGGCGAGAAGGGACGACGGAGGAGAAAGCGTCAATTGCAGCTCTTGCTTAAGAAGCGGAGCGACGACGAAGGGGAGGACAAAGGGCGAAGGCGAGATGCGAAGCCCCCCCCCCCCTTTTGCCCGGCTAGCCGAACCGGCTGGCTGCCAGACCATCGGCCCGTCCCATCTGCAGTTGACTCCTGCCAGCCATCCGGACGTCAGAGCAACAATGGGCTTCTCAGGCCTCTCGCAACGGACCGGTGCCAACTGACGCGTCCGGCACGCTGTGCACATCGGGACGGTGGCGCGATCGGAAAGCGCATCGTCGGAAAGGAGGGCGAACGGAGGGAGGGAGGCAACGGAGGGAGCGGGCGACGCACCTCCAGCGCCGAGGACAGCAACCTTGGAGAGGTTAGCGGCCGAGGTCGAGAAAGCCCGGCGGGCGACAACGGGGGCGGTGCGAGCGGCGAACATCGTAAGAAGGGCGAGAGAGAGACAGGGAGAGAGAGAGGCACAGAAAGAGGGGTTGGAGGAGGTGGGGGACAGGCAGCGAGCGACACGCGGGCGGGGGCGAAAAGAGGGCGGCGGGCGGCCGGGCGAAGGCGGCGGTCGCCCGGCTCGACTCGGCGCGCGCGCGCGCGGAGGGCGAGGGAGACCCCGCACCCGTCCAGGGCCGCCCGCGAGTGGCATGCCCGTCGTCGTCAGTCGCTGATGGGGTCGGTCATCCCTAGGCGAGGAGAGAAGGAGCTGACCCTCTGCGCAGGCACTCGTCTATCGGGCAGGTCAATCAGGCGGCTGGACCCGAAGCTGCCGTGACGCTGCACCCGACTGCACGGCGGCGCATCTCGCCCCCACCCCCTCGTCGCCCGACTGCGCGCGCGGGAGGACAGGGACGGTCGACGGTCGGAGGGTATCATGAGAGAGAAGAAGAGATGCGAGTAGGACGCGCAGCGACAGAGTGACCGCTAGTTGATCTTGTCGTGATGGGAAGAGCGGTGGAGGACAGGGGAATGTGGGGGGGGGGCAAGGGGCGCTGGCGAGCGCCAGTGGCCAAGGTTTCACTCCCAAGCACGCTTCGCCCGGTCACGCTTGAGCTGCAAGCAAGGAGGGCGCGACAAGGCATCAGTCGCCATCTGCAGGTAGCAGCCAGGGAACAGGGGCAGGGGAAGCGCGGGCACCTTGCGGTCCTCGAAGCCCGAGTCCTTGACGGCGAGCTTCTCCTTAAAGTCGGCCGCCTTCTGCTGCTTCTCGCGCTCGCGGCGCTTCTGCTTCGAGCTCGCCTTGGCCTTGACGGGCGGCTTGCTCTTGCTGTTGGCCGAGTTGAGGCTCGTCGTCGGACTGCTGGTCGCCGCGAGCCCGCCCGCCGCCTCGCGCTGGTGGTCGAGCACGCCCTGCTGGCCACTGGCGTAGGCCGCCCGGGCCTTGCCCTTGGTGTCGGCCCGCTCGCGGCTGAGCTTCGGCCCGGCGACGGGCGGGATGTGCGGCGTCGCGCTCGTCGGCGGCAGGTGGGCGGCCGACCGGTGCTGGAGCGAGGCGAGCTCCGAGGCCACGCGCAGGCGGGACGACGACGGCAGAGCCTTGCCGGGCAGGTCGAGCGGGACTGCCGCGGCGGAGGGGGTTCGAATTTGGTCGGCGCGCGGGCGTGGCGGCAGGAGCAGGAGCGAGAAGAGGAGCAAAGGAGCGAAGACGCGAGTCGGAAGGGAAGGTCAGCCCTAGTACGAGCGGCACTTCTCGCCGAGCTGCAAGAAGGGGGACCGACACGACATGGCTCTTTCTCTCTGGGACTTGAGAAGGGGTGGGAGGGGTGTATGCGCGTTGCCCTGCTGCGTCTCCTGGCCGAAACGTGCCTTGGCCTGCTGGCCGCGCGGCGCCGATGACTCTCTCTCTCGCTCGCACAAGGGACTTTTCGCCCGGCCAGCCTCGCCCGGCCCTCGTACGTCCACCCCCCCGCCGCCTCGCCCCTCCCACCGGCAGGCAACCAGACCCCTCTCTCTCTCTCTCCTCTTGTTACACGCTCGCAGACCCCCAGCGCAAGACAAACCCCACACCACCGCGTACTCGCCGGAAGTCGGAATCCTTTGCTGGACACTCCTCTTTCGCCTGCACCAACCCGTTCCCGCCTACGGCCCTCCTCCCTCGCCCCCTCGCGAGTCCCTTACGAAGCATCCTCTCCTAGGAAGCTTCCTTAGACTCGGCCCATCCGGACGAAACCGTCGCTAGCCAAGTGACACGAGAGGAAACCCCATCGAACGGTCCCCCCTTCCTTCCCCTCTTCTCCCCCTCCCTCCCCCCCCCGCCCCTTCAAAAGACAGGACCTCGTCCTCTCGCCACCCCCCCGGAAGACCTCGATCCTCAGCTCGAGTCCCCTTCCAACCCCCTCGAAGCTCCTCTTCCAGTAACGGAAGCAAGAGCCTCGTTTCTTTTCTCCTTCCGAACCATGATTCACCAGTACTCGTCCGGAGCGCCCGGCCGGCACTCGAGCCGGTCGGCGGCCCACCCGGCTCCGTACCCGTACCCGGCAACGCGGGCGGCGACCGCCCACCAGCGGCTTGCTTCAACTCACGCCAGCCACCACCACCCGCAGCAGCAGCAGCCCTCGCTTGGCTACGCGACCCACCAGACGGCGGCTTACCTCGGCCAGCAGCAGGTCGAGCTTCGCCAGCGGGTCGCGGCCGGCACGATTGGTGGCGGCTTTGCCCTCGGCGAGCTGCCGGCCGCCGTCCAGCCGCTTCACCCCCAGCAGCAGCAGCAGCAGCAGCAGCAGCAGCTGTCGTTTGACCGGTCTACCGCGGTCAAGACCGCGCCCGTCTGGTCGACCGACTCGAGCCCCTTCTCCGAGGCGCTGTCGGACGACTTTGCCGATGGCGGCCACCCCTCGGGGGACTTTGGCGACGAATCATTCGAGGATGGCCTCATCAAGGACCAGTACCGCGGCCGGGCCTGGAGCAGCGGCCAGCAGGCGACGGCCCGCCGGTCGTCGTTCAACGCCGCCTCGGCCGTCGCCGTTGGTTACCCCGTCTACCAGCAGCAACCGCAGCAGCAGCCTGGCCACCTCGACCGGCTGTTCAACGGTCTCCAGCTGCCGCCGCTCGTCGGCCTGACCGGCCACGGTCACCAGCAGCAGCAGCAGCAGCAGGCGTTCTACGGCCACCAGCAGCAGCAGCAGATGCCCCCTCCTCTGCAGCAGCAGCAACAGGCTTACGCGCCCGTCTCGCCGGCTCCGGCGCCGACCGTCGCCGAGCCTACCGCGCCGTTGTCGGCGCTCCCGCTCGCGCCCTTCATCGCGGACGCCATCTGGGGGCTCCTTCAGCAGGCGCCCGCCGCCTCTGCCGTCGGTCACAAGAGCCAGCAGCAGCAGCAGCAGCCGGTCCAGATCCACGGCGGCCAGTACGACGATGACCGCTGGTACCCGTTCGTCCCTCTCCTTCCGAGCTCTCGCCTAGCGCCCTGCGTTCGTCCCGCTTACTGATGACACGCCGCCACCCCCCCCCCCCCTTCTCTGACGACGCGATCTCCTGTAGCAGTGGCCACGGCTACCGGACGCCGCCCCAGCTGACGGTCGACGACTTTGCGCTCGGTCCGGCTGGCGCCCTCCTCGGCCACCACCACGGCAGCAACCCTTACCGGCTCGCCGCCCACGCCCCGGCCGGCTTTGCGCGCTTTATCTCGCAGACGCTCGCGCAGACGCTGATCGGTCCGGCCGGCGTCTTCCTCGCGCTCTGGTACGTCGCCCACAAGATGCCGCTCCATGCCGGCGGGGGCGAGGAGGGCGTCCACTTCCGGGACGAGCTCCTCGCGCTTGGCCGGCGGTCCGAGGGCGGCGAGGCCGTCGCCCGGCGGGTCGTCACCCTCGGCCTCGCCTGGGCCAACAAGTGGCTCGACGACAACACCTTCACCAACCGGTCCTGGTGCGTGTGCCTCTGCGCGCCTCCTCTCCTCTCGTTGCTGCTCCCGATCGGTCGACTGACGCCCTCCTTGTTGCTGGCGCCCGCGGCTCTCAGGTCCGACGTCACGCACATTCCGATCGAAGAGATCAACCGGCTCGAGCTTTCCGCGCTCGCGACGCTGTCGTTTGACCTCTCGATCAGCGACGGCGAGTGGGCCGCCTGGCTCGGCCGCATCTACAGCTCGGCCGAGGCCTTTTCTTCGGCCAACGAGGGCGCCCTCGTTCGGGCCTACCTGGTCGAGCTCGCCGAC